>RCNG010000990.1_pt1 | contig 13850 bp, 16 predicted proteins | sample 2041371 | NCBI WGS metagenome assembly RCNG01 (sample SAMN09708227, study PRJNA481090) | Marine sediment metagenome, whole genome shotgun sequencing project. | biome: marine sediment; feature: ocean; material: sediment; isolation source: Sewage treatment plant 1 marine sediment (STP1) ... | reverse complement strand
CTTTTGCCCTTTATTGGCATTCAGTGAGATCTGTACTACCCGTCTTGCGAAAAACGTATTCTGTCATTTTGACTGCAGAGAGTATCGGTGCTGATAACTTTCGACAGTTAAAACGCTATTTACGCTTTAGAAGTTTTTCCAATACACTTGACCAGACTCATAAACATAAAAACATAAAGTAGATCTGACAAATCCCTATTGCTTTAATACCTTATAATTTGACGGTATTAAAATGGTGTCTTTAAGAAACTTTTTATCATCTTTGAAAGGGTAATCTATCATATAGTGCAAGCCGCGGCTTTCCTTGCGCTGCATGGCGCTATTAATAATTAATTCTGCAATAGTGACCAGATTTCTCAGCTCAATCAAGTCACTGTTAATAAGATATTGCCGATAATAATCATCAATCTCCCGTTTAAATAAATCAATTCTCTGTTTAGCCAGTATCAGGCGTTTGTTCTTACGGACTATGCCCACGTAGTTCCACATAACACGGCGCAATTCATCCCAGTTGTGGGTGACCACAACGCCTTCTTCTGAGCCGGTAACACGACTGTCATCCCACGGTTGCAGCATTACACATTTATTCTGTTGCAGTTTCTCTTTGATTTTTTCTGCTGCTGCCTTAGCAAAGACCAGACATTCCAGTAACGAATTGCTGGCCATACGATTGGCGCCATGCAGTCCGGTAAAAGTAGTTTCACCAATGGCGTATAAATTGGATATATCGGTTTGTCCATCCAGATCGGTCATTATACCGCCACAGGTATAGTGGGCAGCAGGTACCACCGGTATGGGTTCTTTGGTGATATCAATATTAAAAGTCAAACAGCGCTGGTAAATATTTGGAAAGTGATCCTTGATAAAATCAGGGGACTTATGAGTAATATCAAGACAGACATAATCAGAGCCAGTGCGTTTCATTTCATAATCAATTGCCTGGGCAACGATGTCTCTGGGTGCAAGTTCTTCGCGTGCATCAAATTTATGCATAAATGGAGAACCGTCAATGAGTTTTAATTTTGCACCTTCACCGCGTAAAGCTTCTGAGATCAAAAAGGATTTAGCTTTGGGATGATATAGGCAGGTAGGATGAAACTGATTGAATTCCATATTGGCTACCCGGCATCCTGCCCGCCATGCCATGGCAATTCCATCACCCGTAGAGCTGTCTGGATTGCTGGTGTAAAGATAAACCTTGCTGGCACCGCCGGTTGCAAGGACGGTAAATTTGGCTGGTACTTCAATGACCTCGTTGCTATGGGTATCCAGTAAATAAATACCAACACATTGTTGACGATCTTTAGCCGATAAAATGAGATCGACGGCCAGATAATGTTCGAATACGGTAATATTGGGATGCTGGTTTACCCGGGCTATCAGTCCGTCAGAAATTGCTTTACCAGTAGCATCTGCTGCATGAATAACCCGGCGTTGGCTATGACCACCTTCCCGGGTAAGGTGATAATTGTCACTATCAGCTTCCAGGGAGAATTTAACGCCTTGATCAATAACCCACTGAATGGCTTCTTTACTGTGTTCAATTGTAAACTTGACACTATCGAGGTGACACAAACCCGCTCCGGCATTCAGGGTATCCTGAATATGAGCATCAATGCTGTCATTGATTTCATCCAGAACGGCAGCAACCCCCCCCTGAGCATAGCGGGTTGAACCTTCACTGATAGGGCCTTTGGAAATGAGCGCAATTTTAGGTTCAGCGACTGATTCAGTTGATGGCAGGCTTTTCTCAGCCAATTCCAGTGCTACCGTTAATCCGGCAGCCCCAGTACCAACAATAACGACATCAAAACACTCAGTATTCATAAGTTCCAGATTTAAGGCTGCCCTTAGTGTAAATTAATTGTTTATTATGCACAATAATCCAGCATAAACATACTGAACCGGGTGATTAAACAGGTTATAAATCAAGATTAACTTCTAATCTAAAATTTATTGATTGAAATCAATAAATCGGGGGTTTGAAGCTGAACTTTCTTTTTTAATTCATGTCTTAATTGTCGAGGAATCGGAAATATCCATTTATAGGATTGTTTAGGGCTTGTTTTCAATGCGGGGGTACAGACTGTATAGCTGTTTATATAAAAAAAATGGTATATTAAGCCGATGACCCTTAAGTTAAAAATGAGGAACCAATGAGCGATAATGCATCGCAAAACAAAATAGATCTGGAGATAGTCAAAAGGGTACAACGGGGTGATAAAAGTGCATTTGATCTTTTAGTGATAAAATATCAACATAAACTGGCCAAGTTGATAACACCTTATGTCCGTGACAATGATGATGTATTGGATGTGGTTCAGGAATCATTTATCAAGGCTTATAAAGCATTACCAAGATTTAGAGGGGACAGCGCGTTTTATACCTGGCTTTATCGTATTGCCATTAATACAGCGAAAAATTATCTTACCGCACAAAGTCGCAGACCGCCGCGTTTTGATGTCGATGCAATGGAAGCGGAATACTATGATGGCGGCAGTGCCCTGCATGATAATACGACACCTGAAGCCAATTTGATTAAACAGGAAATTAAAAATGCGATTGATAAGTCCATTTCCGATTTGCCGGAGGAATTAAAAATAGCCATTACCCTGCGTGAATTTGAGGCCATGAGTTATGATGAAATCGCTCATGTAATGGAGTGCCCTGTCGGTACAGTCCGTTCCAGGATTTTTAGAGCCAGGGAAGCAATAGATAATGAAATTAAAGCTTTAATAGAATAACGTGACAGATGGCTTGTTATTCAACCCTGAATTAACTTAAAAAGCTGTCTGGTGATCTATATCAAAAAATATTTAGAGTTGATTGTCATGAGTATATCTGAAAAAGAACAACAAAAAAATGAAAGCCTATCTGCGTTTATGGATGCAGAGCAGTCTGATATTGAAACCTCTCAAATTGTTGATGCGTTACTCATTGAGCCAGACTATATGGAAAAGTTTATTCGATTGCAACTGGTTAATGACAGTTTGCGTGATCAGACACAAGAGCCTTTATTAAACAGTAATCTGCAACATCGTATTGCCGCGGTTCTGGAAGAACTGCCCGCCCATTATGTTGATGAGTCTGTTAATCTGAAAGCTGTTCGTACAGAACAGGTGATCCGATCTGACTGGTTCAGGCAATTACTTGGTAATAAAGTCGTCAGTGGAATTTCGGTAGCTGCTTCAGTCATGATGGCGACTCTGTTTACTTTGCAGCATTTCGAATCACCCGGTGAAAATAAAGTTAATTTGAATAACAATATGCTGGCCAGCTCTGATCTGCAAGCCCCCTCTTTTGTCCAGACGACTTCGCTGATCCAGGCATCATCTGAATTGCCTGCACATCTGATTGCTACCACAGCTGCAACAACGAGGAGTGATAACCTGAAACAACAATATCGCTGGATAGAAGCAGATCCAGAACTCTCCAGACAGGTTCGGCAATACATCAATGAATATGAAACTCATAGAGCTGCTTATAACCTGCAGCCAAAAGTCCGGGCGGCAAATTATCAATTCAGCGAGTAATGATGAAATGATATTTAAACGATGGATGTTAAAATAGGGTCTGATTGTTTCTATGGTCACTAAGATAGGGTCGCTAAGAAATGGTTGTTTAGGTATGTTAGTAAAAAAGTATGCACATTGCAGAAAATTGGCAGACTTGAAATTCCCTTCCTTATTGCTACTGTGGGTGTTGTTACTTACTTTCACTTCCTCCGCTAATACTTCAGATGGGCAGGCATCATCTCATGCTTCTATAGAAAAACTTCTCCATGATTTTGTCCGTAAGGGCTCAAGTCAATTATTTTCAGGCACATTTGTTTATATATTTGAAGATCAGGTACAAACTATAAAAGTACTCAGAGATATTGATGATGATGGTCAAATTGTTGAACGATTTGTACCACTAGACGGGTCTAAAAGTAACAATAAACGGATATTACAGAACCAGCATTGTCTGCTTGATAATGGCTGGCAATACCAATTCTATGCCATGTCATCCAGTTTTCCTTTCCGGGTCAATAATTATTTTCAGGAATTAAAAAAATATTATGATTTTTCTTTGTATGATCAGCCATTGCCTGACTCTTCCATCCTTAAGAACGAAAAGCTTAAGAACGAAAAGTCAAAGAACGAAAATGTGGCTGGAAATCAGACAGTAAGATTAGTTATTCAGGCTAAAGATCCTTATCGTTATGGTTATCAACTCTGGTTTGAGCCAGAATCTGCTACCTTATTGAAATATAAGTTGCTTAACCAAAATGGCAAAGCAGTTGAACAGTACTTTTTTACCAACATTAATTTAAATGCTCAACAAAATAAAACGCAACAATTGCAGCGCATTAAACTGCCTGGAAATTTACCGGCTTGTCAGGACCTGTTTTCCGGACTTTCTGAAGCCTATGAGCAGTATTTTAATGCACAAAAATTACCCGATGGCTATGTGCCAATTTCTTTTCGCAAAGATTTTATTAAACATAGCGGGCGTTCAGCCCGGCAGTTTCAATTAAGTGATGGATTGGCAACCGCTTCTGTTTTTATAGAAGATATAGGCAAGGTGGACAAAGCAATTGACGGTGTGCTTAAGTTTGGTCCTATGAGTGTGGCGGGTAAAACTATTGGCCAGCACCAGGTCACGGTCCTGGGTGCGATTCCCATCGATAGTGCCTTACAGATCCTTGAAGCCATCAACCCTTGATTAATTCTGTGCTTAAATCTCTGACAGGATAAAGTTAAATGATTGAAGAACAGGCAACTGTGGTAGACCGAGAAGGTGATTATGTCTGGGTTCAGACCCAGCGACAATCCAGTTGTGGTCAATGCTCTGCAAAAGGAGGCTGTGGTACACAGGTGTTAGCAAAATTTTTGGCTAATAAAGCAGCTTATGTTCGCTGTCTGAATTCGCACGATGTAAAAATTGGAGATAAAGTGATCATTGGTATAGAAGAATCTGCGTTACTGAGCGGCTCGTTTCTGATGTATCTACTGCCATTGCTGATAATGATTCTTTTTGCCGGCCTGGCCGCTTTTATCTCCAGGTTATGGTGGCCGGGACTGACTGACTTTCTGGCCGTTGTGGCTGCTTTTTCCGGACTTATTCTGGGTCTATCCATTGCACAACGTGTTTCACAACAAGCTGCACAGGGAAAAAATCATCGCTTCAAAAACAATCGTTCCCAAAACAATCGTTCCCAAAGCAATTGCTCCCGCTATGAACCCGTTATTATAAAAAAGCTTCCACAAAGTGAAATTCAAATTTTTTTACCGTAACGGCTGCCACTTATGTGAGGATATGTATCAGCTTGTCTCTCCTTATCAATTCAGCCATAAAATTGCCATTGAAATGGTCAATATTGATACCCATCAGGTATTACAGGAAAAATATGGCCTTTTAATCCCGGTTCTGACCGATTGCAGTGACAATGAAATCTGTCATTATTTTTTTGATAAGGCTGCTTTTGAACAATTACTTGACAGCAATTCCTGCTAATCCTCTACTTTTGCCCTGTTTTTTGTTATGATGCACCGCCTGTTTATTAACCAAACAATGACCTTCTGACGCTGGAGACTGAGTGGCTGAACTAAAGTTTATACGCAACTTTTCAATTATTGCCCATATCGATCATGGAAAATCAACCTTGTCTGATCGAATCATCCAGATTTGTGGCGGTTTAAGCAGTCGGGAAATGCAGGCTCAGGTTCTGGATTCCATGGATATAGAACGTGAGCGCGGGATTACTATCAAGGCGCAGAGCGTGTCTCTGGACTTTCACTCTCAGGATGGTAATACCTATCAATTGAATTTTATTGACACACCGGGGCATGTTGACTTTTCTTATGAAGTATCCCGATCGCTGGCTGCTTGTGAAGGTGCCTTACTGGTCGTGGATGCATCTCAGGGTGTTGAGGCACAGAGTGTTGCCAACTGTTATACCGCTATAGAGCAGGGACTGGAAGTCCTGCCGGTGTTGAACAAGATTGATTTACCTGCGGCTGATCCTGAACGTGTCATGACCGAAATTGAAGAAGTGATTGGTCTGGATGCACTTGAAGCACCACTTTGCAGTGCCAAGACGGGTGAAGGAGTCGAGGAACTGCTGGAATACCTGGTTAAACATATTCCTGCGCCGCAAGGTGACAGGAATGCTCCATTGCAGGCATTGATTATCGATTCCTGGTTTGATTCTTATTTAGGTGTTGTCTCTCTGGTGCGTGTTATGCAGGGCACACTGAAACGCAAAGATAAAATGCTGGTGATGTCAACCGGTCGTTCCCACGTAGTTGACGGTGTGGGGATCTTCACTCCCAAACGAGCCGCAAAAGATTCTCTGGCTGCCGGCGAAGTGGGTTATGTGCTGGCCGGAATCAAAGATATTTACGGCGCTCCTGTGGGTGATACACTGACCACAAGTCACAATCCATGTGAGCAGGCTCTGGAAGGATTTAATGAAGTTCAGCCCAGGGTTTTTGCTGGACTTTTTCCTGTCACTTCCGATAATTATGAAGGCTTGCGCGAAGCTCTGTCCAAACTTAAGCTGAATGATGCATCCCTGTTTTTTGAACCGGAAATATCCCAGGCTCTGGGTTTTGGTTTTCGCTGTGGTTTTCTGGGAATGCTGCATATGGAAATCGTTCAGGAACGCCTGGAACGTGAATATGAACTGGATCTGATCACCACAGCGCCCACTGTAATCTATCAGGTCCTGACGACTAAAAATGAAACGATTAACGTGGATAATCCGGCCAAATTGCCGGAACGCTCAACCATAGACGAAATTCGGGAGCCCATTATTACGGCCAATTTATTACTGCCACAGGAATATGTTGGTAATGTTATTAGCTTGTGTATTGAAAAGCGTGGTGTACAGAAAAAGATGCAATATGTGGGTAATCAGGTCAATATGACCTTTGAAATGCCCCTGAATGAAGTGGTACTGGATTTTTTTGATCGGCTTAAATCAGTCAGTCGCGGCTTTGCTTCACTGGAATATCACTTTAATCGATTTGAAGCGTCCAAACTGGTTAAAATGGATATTCTGATCAATGGTGAGGCTGTGGATGCTTTATCGCTGATTATTCATGAAGATGTTGCCTTGAGTCGTGGTCGTGAACTGACCGAAAAAATGAAAGAGCTGATTCAGAGACAAATGTTCGATGTGGCAATCCAGGCCGCTATTGGTTCAAAGGTGATTGCGCGTACTAACGTAAAAGCCCTGCGTAAAAATGTCACAGCCAAATGTTATGGCGGTGATGTCAGCCGGAAAAGAAAACTGCTGGAAAAGCAAAAAGCGGGTAAGAAACGGATGAAACAGGTGGGCCGGGTTGAAATACCCCAGGAGGCCTTTTTGGCCGTTTTGCATATTGGTAATGATTAGTCACTACAAAGCCTAAAAACATAAGTATTGGGTGACTTTCGCCCGACACCAACAGCCTAGAGTTCACTATAAGTAGGGAAAAGAATGGATTTTGATATAGCATTAGTACTTGTAATTTTGACCTTTGCCTCCGGGATTATCTGGGCGATGGACAAATTATTGTGGGAAAAAGAACGTCGGGCAAAACAACAGGCAAAAATCGATAAAAAAGGCAAAGAAATCACTGATCAGGAAAGAGATGCGCTGTTAGCCGATCCGGTATTTGTTGACTACGCCAAATCACTCTTCCCAATTTTTTTTATTGTTCTGGTCTTGCGCTCGTTTATCTTTGAGCCATTTCGCATACCATCCCAGTCCATGATGCCTAACCTGTGGGTCGGTGACTTTATTCTGGTCAATAAATTCACTTATGGTGTTCGTCTGCCTGTTCTTAACAAGGAAATTATCGATATTGGAAAACCGAAAAATGGTGATGTTGCTGTATTCCGATACCCGGTTAAGCCATCGATTAATTTTATCAAGCGGGTCATTGGTACTCCGGGGGATCATGTGGTTTATCGCAACAAGCTGCTTTATATCAATGGCAAACTGATATCTCAACAATCAAATGGTCCCTATACAGGTGAAGGTTCCGGAGAAAAAATGAATGGTGCCAGCCTGAAAAAAGAGAATTTACTGGGTGTAGAACATGATATTTTATTGGTGCCGGGCAAGCCGGATTTAAGTCATATGTATTTTTCCAGTTTCTATAAACAGGGCACTATTGATATGGTTGTTCCCGAAAGACATTATTTTGTGATGGGGGACAATCGTGATGAAAGTCACGACAGCCGTTTTTGGGGGCTGGTTCCAGAAAATAATCTGGTTGGTAAAGCATTTATGATCTGGTTTAACTGGGATGTGGGACAGGGACTATTTTGGGAACGTATTGGCAATAAAATTGAATAATAGCGAATATCAATTATACTCAGAAAGCAGAACTTATTACGATTGAACTGGCCTATTCTGAGGTAAAAAAGGAAATATTATGCTAAAACAAAGCGTCAAATACAGACAACAAAAAGGCTTTACTCTGGTCGGATGGATTATTGTTATTGCTATTTTCCTGTTTTTTGTCTATCTGGGTATGATTTTGACTCCCTATGTGATTGGTAATCACACCATGAACCGAATACTTGAATCTTTGAAAGAAGAGCCCGGTATAACCCAAAAATCCAAGCGGAAAATCTGGCGGCTGATTGAAAACAGAATGCTGATTAATCAGGTACGCAGTGTTACTCAGGATGACTTCGAAATCGTCAAAGAAGGAGACAGCAAGGTTGTTGTTTATCTGGAATATGAGGATAGAGTCCATTTTGGCAGTAATATTTACATTGTTTTTGAACGCGAGAAATCCGTCGAACTGGTTCGAAATTGAATAATAATCTAGTCGGTCTGAGTAAAAAACTGAGCTATACATTTAACGATCCGGGCTTGCTGGAAACTGCTCTAAGTCATCGCAGCTTTGGAAAAAAAAATAACGAACGGCTGGAATTTTTAGGTGATTCGGTGATAGGTTACGTTATTGCACAAGAACTTTACCAGCGTTTTAATACTGAAAATGAGGGAAATCTAAGTCGTTATCGGTCCTTGCTGGTGAAAGGGGACACGCTGGCCAGTATAGCCCGACAATTTGGGGTGGGACAATACCTGAAGCTGGGCGGCGGAGAATTAAAAAGCGGCGGCTTCCGTCGGGCTTCTATTCTGGCCGATGCTATGGAAGCTATAATAGGTGCTATTACTCTGGATTCAGATATAGAGCAGGCCAGAAGCTGTATTTTGTCCTGGTATAAAGAGCGACTGGATAATATTAGATCATTGGATTTAAAAGATCCCAAAACCCGTTTACAGGAATTACTTCAGGCACGAAAATTTGATTTGCCGCAGTATAAGGTCATCTCAATCAATGGCCAGGAACATGCGCAAATTTTTCAGATAGATTGCCATATCAAGGAACTGCAGCTTACGGTTACCGCAGAGGGCAGCAGCAGACGGGCGGCAGAACAAAAAAGTGCTGAATTAATGCTGGAAAAAATTCAATAAGATCCTGTGCCTGATAAGAGATGCTTCAACTGCTTAAACTATGACAAATTCTGACTTTCCCGACAATTATCGAAGTGGTTATGTGGCCATTATAGGACGTCCTAATGTCGGAAAATCGACCTTATTGAATTACATCCTTGGCTTTCATCTGAGTATTACTTCCAAGAAACCTCAAACTACCCGCCATCGTCTTCTGGGCATTAAAACCACATCAACTGCCCAGGCTGTTTATATTGATACGCCGGGCTTACATCAGCAATACAAAGGCGCAATGCACCGTTATATGAACAGAGAGGCTATGACCACTTTACAGGATGTGGATGTCATTGTATTCGTGGTTGATCAGCTTAAGCTTAATGAAGAAGATGAATATGCCATTGGACTGCTGGCTAAGTGCCAGCAACCGATTATCCTGGCTGTAAACAAAGTTGATAAAATCAAAAATAAAGAACGGCTGCTTCCTTTTATTGATAAGTTAAGTAAACGTTTGACCTTTTCCCATATAGTGCCAATTTCTGCCAGCAAAGGCAGCAATATTGCTGAACTGGAACAAAATATTGAATCCCACCTGCACTTATCGCCACCTTATTTTCCAGAAGAACAGATTACCGATAAGAGTGATCGTTTTCTTGCCTCAGAATTGATTCGGGAAAAAATTATGCGCTTATTGGGACAGGAATTACCCTATTCAGTGGCCGTGGAAGTTGAAGCCTTTGAAGAAGAGTCTTCGATTGTGAAAATATCTGCAGTTATCTGGGTAGAGCGTTCGAATCAAAAAGCTATTATTATCGGCAATAAAGGTCAGCAGTTAAAAGAAATAGGCAAGCAGGCGCGCCTGTCAATGGAAGACCTGTACGATAAAAAAGTCTTTTTAAAACTCTGGGTAAAGGTTAAAGAGGGCTGGTCAGATGATGAAAGGGCATTAAAAAGCCTTGGCTATTTTGATTCTTCAAGAACCGATGAATTCTAGAGTTAACCTGGATAATAAGGAAGCTGTTGTTCTGCACCATTTTGACTATCGAGATTCCAGTCTGCTGGTCAATTTTTTTATCAGTGACTTTGGCAGGGTCAGTGCTATTGCCAAAGGGGTAAAAGGAAAAAAAAAATCAAAGCAAGCCTATCAGGTCCTGCTTCAGCCCTTTCAAAAGCTTATGGTTTCTCTATCGGGTAAACAGGAGCTTTTACTCCTGAAAAATATCGAAGCCACAACTGTAAGCTGGAAATTGTCTGGAAAATCACTTTATTGTGCCTACTATGTTAACGAGTTATTACTGCGTTTACTACCAACTTATACGGATTGTCGGGAAATTTTTCAACTGTATAATCATGTATTAAATTTGCTGGTTCAATGCTCTTCTGTGCCGGTTAATGGTGTTCAGGAGACGCAACACACAGTCCTTTACGAGGCTCCTTTAAGATTGTTTGAATTGAAGCTACTGGAATTTCTCGGTTATGGTTTGAATTTGACCGATGAAATCCAGTCCGGTTTACCTGTCGATGCAAAAAAGCACTATTATTATGTCGCAGAATCCGGCCCCAGTGAAATGCAGATAGCAAATACGACCACACTGCCAATTACTGGCAGGACATTAATTAATCTGTCCAATGGTCAATTAAGCGATCCGAAAACCTTGCAAGAAAGCAAACAACTATTAAAATGGGCTCTTTCTGAACATCTGGGAAGTAAACCGCTAAAAAGTCGGCAATTGTTCAAACAACTTTATTGCTAGGATACTTTTTCATACCGCCTTGAACTAATAAACAGCCTTGAGTTCTAATAAACAGTCTTGAACTAATAAACAGTCTTGAACTAATAAAACAGCCTTGAGCTAACAAATAGAGAACAGCCTTAAGAGGACATTACCGTGAGCAAAATAACACCCATATTATTGGGGGTCAATATTGACCATATCGCTACTTTGAGACAGGCCAGAGGTACCCGCTACCCTGATCCGGTAAAGGCTGCTATGGATGTTGAACAGGCTGGTGCAGACAGCGTGACTTTACATTTGAGAGAAGACCATCGCCATATACAGGAAAGAGATGTCTATCTGATTAAAGATGTCTTGCAGACCCGTATGAACCTTGAAATGGCCGTTACCGATCCCATGCTGACAATTGCCGAAAACATTAATCCATCAGACTGTTGTCTGGTGCCGGAAAAAAGGGAAGAATTGACCACAGAAGGAGGACTGGATGTCGCCTCTCAAATTGACAAAATGACGGATGCCTGCCAACGCCTGTCAGAAGCGGGCGTTCGGGTTTCATTATTTATCGATGCTGACAAGGTGCAAATTGATGCGGCTGTGCAAGTCAAAGCACCGGTGATTGAAATTCATACAGGCCATTATGCTGACGCCGTTTACCAACATGAACAGCTAGAGGAGTTTGAACGGATCAAAGAAGGGGTTTTATATGCCAGGTCATTGGGCTTACAGGTCAATGCCGGTCATGGTTTGCATTATCACAATGTACATGCTATTGCGGCCCTGCCAGATATTGAAGAATTAAACATTGGTCATGCCATTATTGCTCAGGCGCTTTTCATCGGTTTACCTGCTGCGGTCAAGGAAATGAAAGCTCTGATGATAGAGGCCAGAAAGTAGCCCCAAAGCATTAGCCTGAATAGTGTTGACTTAAAAAGTTACCTCACTACAGGTTGCTATTGGGTCTGACAAACCGAACAATAAATACTCCACAATTAATTCTACTTTAGTATTTTTATTTTATATTGTATGCAAACTACTAACCTGCAAAAGAAACTAAACAAACTTCGGAGTAATAAAGTCTTCGAAATTTTTGTTATTTCTATTATCATTTTTTCTGCTCTGGTCATCGGTGCTAAAACCTATGAAATTTCACCTACGGCCTTGTGGCTTGTTCATATGCTGGACTGGCTCATTACCTTTATTTTTCTAACTGAGATTATTATTCGATTTTTGGGCGAGGAGAATAAGAGACAATTCTTTACCCATGGCTGGAATGTTTTTGACACCTTGATTGTTGTCATTAGCCTGATTCCGGTCGAAGACAGTGAACTGGCCATTATCGGCCGTTTGATACGGATTTTCCGGGTACTGCGTATGGTATCCATTATTCCCGAATTAAAAATGCTGTTAAACTCTTTGCTGATTGCCTTACCTCAGTTAGGCTATATTGTGGCATTGATGTTTATTATCTTCTATATTTATGCCGCCATTGGCAGTACCTTTTTCGCTACCATAAACCCCGAATTATGGGGCGACATTGCTATCTCGATGTTAACTTTGTTCCGGGTTATGACATTTGAGGACTGGACGGATGTCATGTATGAAACTATGCAGGTCTATGCCCTGAGCTGGACGTATTACCTCAGTTTTATTTTTTTTACCGCTTTTGCGTTTCTAAATATGGTCATTGGAGTGGTAGTAAATGTTCTCAATGAAGAACATGAAAAAGCAAGAAAACTTGAGGAACATGATGAGAATGAATTATCGATGGAAAATCTGGATAAAAAAATTGACGAATTAAAACAGCTGATTTTGCAGATAGATCGGTCGAAAGTGTGAAAAAAAGCCACCTCAGAGGGTGGCTTTTTAAAGTAGGCCAGTGTTTCAGCGACCAAATATTTTGCTTGCCATGCCAATAGCACCGCTGATCCCACCAATAGAGTCAAGCAAGGAACCACCGCTACTGGCATTATCTACCATTTCTGGTAGCGCATCACGCAAGCCGCCGACTGCTTCTTCCTGGCTTAAGCCCAATTGAGATGCAAAATCAGAAATTTTCTCAGTGCCAAACATTTCGGTGACATTGTTATCTGATATTTGCGTGTTTTGACCATTACCTAGCCAGGACTGGGCAATATCAGCCAGACCACCATTTTGCATTTTTCCTAACAGGCCAGCAATGTCAAAATCACCATTGCCTCCGATTAAACTCGATAATGCAGACGTGAGGGCGCCAGGATCGAGGTTGCTGCCGGAGTCACCACTCATTTTACTTTTGATAAAGGCTGTAGCGCCCATTTTTAATAGCTCACTCATATCCATAATTAACTTCCTCTTAAAAATAATTACTCAGATTAGATATTTTAAAATTTTTAATTTTGCCTGCTTTAATCAATAGCGATTAAAATTTCATCAGGATTAACAGCGTCACCTTTGCTGACATAGACCTCACTTACCTTACCGGATATAGGTGCCTGAATTTCAGTTTCCATTTTCATGGCTTCAGTGATAATCACTGGTGTACCTGCTTCTACTTCATCATCCACTTTAACCAATACTTCGACAATGACTCCGGGCATGGAGGTGGTAACATGACCAGGCTTAGACGCTTTAGGGTGTTTACTGCATTAATACCTTCAACGAAAAGACTCATATCGATCGAAAAGGGATCCGGC
>RCNG010000989.1_pt1 | contig 13850 bp, 12 predicted proteins | sample 2041371 | NCBI WGS metagenome assembly RCNG01 (sample SAMN09708227, study PRJNA481090) | Marine sediment metagenome, whole genome shotgun sequencing project. | biome: marine sediment; feature: ocean; material: sediment; isolation source: Sewage treatment plant 1 marine sediment (STP1) ... | reverse complement strand
CCGGCGCGGCTGCGCCAGATCCTGCGGAATCTCATGGAGAACGCCGACAAGTACGGCGGAAACGAGGTGTACCTCTCGGGCGAAGAGCGACGAGAGGGAACGTTCACCGTAATCGTCGCCGACAATGGCAATGGCGTGGCGGAAGCCGACCGTGAGCGCATCTTTGAGCACTTCGAGCAGCTGTCGTCCGGCGATGCCCGCCTCGAGCAGGGTGTCGGCCTCGGCCTCCCGATCGCTCGGAAACTCGCCAGGGCAATGGGCGGGGACCTCTGGTACGAGGATCGTTTCCCTGTCGGCGCACAGTTCTGCTTCGACGTCGATCTCGTCAAAGAGATGGCTCCGAGTCCAAAGCCTGTTCCGGCTGAGGCAGTCTTCGACCGGTAGGCTCGGCGCATGCTGCCGTACAACATCGACCATGTGGCCATCGCCGTCCACGATTTGGATGCAACCCTTGCCGATCTGCACCAGCAGTACGGAGTTGAGCCGCTGTCACGCGAGGTCGTCGAGTCTCAAGGCGTCGAGGAGGCGATGATCGCGATCGGCGGTTCGAACCTCCAGATTCTCCAACCCCTGCGCCCGGACTCTCCGGTTGGGAGGTTCCTCGACAAACGCGGCGAAGGCCTGCACCACGTTGCCTTCGCCGTTCCCGACATCGAAGCGGCGCTCGATCATCTCGGCGATACCGGAACTCGGCTCGTCGACGAGGAGCCCCGCATCGGCGGGGGAGGCCATCGCATTGCTTTCGTCCATCCCGGCGCGATGGCCGGTACCCTCGTGGAACTCGTTGAAGGAACCACGTGACCGAGATCAAGTCCATCTCCGGCGGTGCAGACGCAGTCATGTCTGCTGCGATCGCCGCTGTTGTCGCACACGTCGAGGAATCCGACGCCGAGGTCAAGGCGACGCGACCCCCGGTGCCGCGGCCGAGTCCGTGGGTTCAGTCGAACCGGCCGCGCGATATCCCGCCGCCCCTGATCTCCCACCAGTTCGACGCTGCACCGTGGACGGAGGCGGGAGAGGTGCTCGAGTAGCGCCCGGGTCCTGCCCGGCCGCGACCAGTAGCATCGGGCCATACGCCACGAAAGGGTCGCGATGGCCACGGTTATCTCCTCGATCGCACGCACACCGATCGGCAAGTTCCGGGGTGGCTTCACCTCTCTCACCGCGATGGATCTCGGTGGTTTCGCGATCGCCGCGGCGCTTGAACGTGCAGGACTCGCCGGGGACCAGATCGACGAGGTGCTCTTCGGTCATGTGATCCAGACCGGCCAGGGGCAGGTCACGAGCCGGCAAGCTGCATTCAAGGGCGGCATTCCGATGACGGTTCCTTCGACGACCATCGACAAGGCCTGCCTGTCGGGGACTGCAACGATCGCCGATGCGGACATGCACATCAGGGCGGGCGAGTCACGCATCGTGATGACCGGCGGTATGGAGTCGATGACCAACGCCCCGCACATCCTCAACGGAGCGCGCTTCGGCTACGGCTACGGCGGCACCGAGCTCGTCGATTCCCTCAACCAAGACGGTCTGATGTGCGCCTTCGACCACGTGCTGATGGGCCAATCCACCGACGGCTACAACGCCAATCTGGGGATCGGCCGTGCCGAGCAGGACGAGTGGGCCGCCGCCAGCCACGATCGTGCGATCACTGCAACCGAGTCCGGCGCATTCGACGAGGAGATCGTTGCCGTGGAGGTTCCTCAGCGGCGCGGTGCCCCGATCCTCATCGAGCATGACGAGGGGATGCGGCCAGGAACGACGGCCGAGTCGCTCGGCAACCTCCGTGCGGCATTCCTCGATGACGGAACAATCACGGCAGGCAACGCCTCGCAGATCTCCGACGGAGCGGCTGCCCTCGTTGTGGCCGATCGTGCGACCGCGGAGTCGATGGGCATGCCGATCCTCGCCGAGATCCTTGCCTACGGGCAGACTGCGGGGCCGGACACCAGCCTCCAGGCCCAGCCGGCCAATGCCATCCGGATCGCGCTTGGCAAGGCCGACCTGGATGTTGCGGACCTCGACCTCGTGGAGATCAACGAGGCCTTCGCCGCCGTTGCGTTCTACTCGGCGAACCTGCTCGGCATCCCCCACGACCGCGTCAACGTCAACGGGGGCGCCGTAGCTCTCGGCCACCCGCTCGGAGCCTCGGGAGCGCGGATTGTCGTCACGCTCATTGCCGCCCTGCGTGCGCGCGGAGGCGGAATCGGGGCTGCTGCCCTTTGCGGTGGCGGTGGACAGGGCGATGCGCTGATAGTGAGGGTGTGAACGACATGGCTATGGATCAACCCGCTGACAGGAATCTTGCTCTCGAGCTCGTCCGGGTCACCGAGGCGGCGGCGATGGCCTCGGCGAAGTGGCAGGGCCGCGGCGACAAAAACGCCGTTGACCAAGCTGCCGTCGATGCGATGCGCCACATGCTCTCGACTGTCGACGTGGACGGCACCGTGATCATTGGGGAGGGCGAGAAGGACGAAGCTCCGATGCTGTTCAACGGCGAAGTCGTCGGCAACGGCAGGGAGCCGCGCATGGATGTCGCGGTCGATCCTGTCGATGGAACGCGCCTCTGCGCCCTTGGCATGCCGGGGGCGCTTGCCGTCATCGCGATGGCCGACCGCGGTTCGATGTACGCGCCGGGATCGCTGGTCTACATGGACAAGATCGCCGTCGGCGAGGAAGCCGCCGGGACCATCGACATCAACGCCCCAGTCGGGCACAACCTGGCGCAGGTCGCCAAGGCGAAACGGAAGGACATCGACGACGTGACGGTCGTCATCCTGGACCGCCCGCGCAACGACGACTACGTGGCGCAGGTGCGTGCAGCCGGTGCGAGGATCGCATTGATCGGAGACGGCGACATTTCGGGAGCGATATCGACGGCGAAGCGGGATAGCGGTATCGATGTCCTCCTTGGTATCGGCGGATCGCCGGAAGCCGTGACGGCCGCTTGTGCGATGGCCGCGCTGCGTGGCGAGATGCAGTGCAAACTCTGGCCCCGCGACGAGTCGGAGCGGCAGTACGCCATCGAGCACGACCTCGATCTCGATCAGGTGTTGACGCTGCGGGACCTCGTCGATTCCGACAACACGTTCTTCGCCGCAACCGGCGTTACTTCCGGCTCGTTGCTCGACGGCATCGGCTTCTACGGGCGACGGGTGGAGACCCATTCGGTCATCATGCGTTCGAAGTCGGGAACGATCCGCTTCATCGAGAGCACCCACCGCCTCGACTGGCTCGACGACGTCCTGGGAGTGGACTGACGCAGCGGCCCCTCTTCCCGTTCTTGCGTAGATAGTGGAAGCGGGCTTCCCATAGTTACGCAAGAACGGGGGGCTAGCGCGCTCGAGACTTCGGACAACGCTTTGCGGTCGCTCCTACGAACCAATGAGCAGGCTCAGCGCTCGGTCGTACTGGGGAGCGACGACCGACCAGTCGAACTGCGCAACCCCCTTTGCAAGCGTTTGACCGATTGCAGATGCTCCGGAGGGGTTCTCGATGGCCCAGCGAACCCGCGCGACCATCTCGTCGAAGTCCTCGTAGAGGCAGCGAACGTGGTGGGCCTCCGGGATTCGCTCGGGGTAGACGAGGCGATCCGGAAGTACTGGAAACGCCCCGGCTGCCATGGCCTCGACGATGGCGATGCCGAAGAACTCGTGCTCGGCCGTTGAGACCACGATGTCGGCGCATCGCAAGAGATCGACGTACTCGTCGTCCGGGAGGAACCCAAACGCTACCAAGCGGTCCCCGAGGAGGCCGGGGAGGCGATCGAAGGACTCGGGCGCCGAGACGAACTGTTCGCCGGCGGCTGCTACCTCGAAGTCGAGGTCGGTGGCGACGAGGGCCTCGATCAACCGGACGAACTCATCCGGTCGCTTGTCGTGCTCCCATCGCTGGTTCCAGAGGATCAGCGCAGGGCCATCGGTCGAGTGCCCGGGCGACGGATCGATCCGTTGGAGGTCCACACCGACCGGCAGGGCTATCGATCGGTCTTGGATCTTCGAGACGAGATGCCCATGTCGCCGATCCGGGAACTGGCGGAGGAAACGTTCGGCCTCGTCGAAGAACAGCGACCGATGGAACTCCGAGTTGAAGATCGCCAGGTCGGCGACCGCAGCGCTCGACCAGTTAGCCATGGGATACGTCAGGTCTGGGCGGTCGAGCGGAGAGAGCGGATAGGAGAACTGGCTCTCGTGGAAGTAGACCGCGATCGGAGCATCACCGATCGAGTGCCGAGCCGCCCCTGCGAACGATGCAACGTCCATCATCGACGACGCCATCACGACATCGGGTGGATTGCCAAACGTCTCCGCCACCTGCTCGGCAAGCGTGAGGTGCGCCCCGTGCATCCGCCACTTCCAGAACCGAGCCTCGTGGGTGACGAGCGTGACGTCGTTCGCACTGTTGGCCACATAGCCATCCGCCCACGCCCGGTGGGAACCTCCGAAGTAGGGCTCGACGAGTGCAATTCTCACCCGCGAACCCTAGAAGAAGAAGCCTGCAGACTGTTCTCTTGGTGGGGCGCTTTGTGTCACACCTGTTGGGTGCGTTGTCTCCATGTTGTTGTGGTCTTCGAACCGGACAGTCGCCAGTCCGTGCCCCCCCCTGCGTCGTCGCTCCGTTCCTCCGCGTCCCCCCGTCCTGCGGCCGAGGGGACAGAAGACCAGTGCACGCCACCTCTTCCGTCCCCCAACGGAGTGGGGGGACGCGCATCCGCTCCCGCGGATGCGCAGGGGGGCTGTGTTGCGGATGCGCGGGGGAGCTGTGGGAGCGAGACAGATCCGAATGAGCCCGCGGTGGCGGACCAGCAACCGCTCTACAGCTCCTTGCGGCCGGAGAGCGCGCGTCCGAGTGTGATCTCGTCGGCGTAGTCGAGGTCGCCGCCGACCGGGAGGCCCGAAGCCAGGCGGCTGACCGTGACACCGAGGGGCTTGAGCATGCGGGCAAGGAACATCGCCGTCGCGTCGCCTTCGAGGGTGGGGTTCGCGGCGACGATGACCTCCGTCACACCTTCGGGATCGACTCGAGCCAGCAACTCGCGAGCTCGCAATTGGTCGGGACCAATCCCTTCGATCGGTGAGATTGCGCCGCCGAGCACGTGATAACGCCCGGAAAACTCGCCGGTCCTTTCGATCACCGGGATGTCCTGGGCGCGTTCAACGACGCACAACACGGTGGGGTCGCGACGGAGGTCTCGGCAGATTGAACACTCCTCCTCCGCGGTGACATTGAAGCACCGGGTGCAGAGCCGCACGTCGCGTCGCATCGATGTGATGGCGTCGGCAAGGCGCACTGCATCGGCCTCTTCGGCGTTGAGCAGGTAGAACGCCAGTCGCTGCGCGCTCTTCCGGCCGACCCCGGGGAGCCGGGCCAGTTCGTCAACGAGGCGCTGGACCGGCGGTTCGAACATCAGCCGAGCAGGCCGCCGAGGTCCATCCCTCCGGCGACACCGCCCATCGAATCCGCGGCGTCCTCGCCGGCGGCGGCGAGTGCCTGGTTGACCGCTGCAACCACGAGATCGCCAGCCATCTCCGGGTCGTCCGGATCAAGAATCCCTGGATCGAACTCGACGGAAACCAGCTCGCCGGATCCGCGAACGACGGCCTTGACGACGCCCCCGCCGGCGGTGCCCTCATAGGTCTTGGTTGCGAGTTCGCCCTGGGCTGCTTCGATCTGCGACTGCATCTGCTGCGCCTGCTGCATCAACTGGCGCATGTCCTTTGGCATTTGTGGTGACATGGGAAGAAGGGTACTCGGTGGCAGAGCGTGGCAAGGGAAACGCAGTCGCCGGCCACAGGAGAGACGCTCGCTCCCTGGGCGATCGATGTAGTGACCGCCTCGATCGTTGGGTCGGCCTGATCCGCGGGTCATGCCGCAAGATGGCTCGAACCTGGGTCGCCGCGCGTCGCTACCCTCCATGCCGATGCGTTATCAGGCCCTCTATCGTAAGTACCGACCGCAGCGCTTCGACGAGGTTGTGGGCCAGGACCACGTCGTGGGAACCCTCACCCGAGAGGTCACCGACGAAAAGGTCGCCCACGCCTACCTATTCGCGGGACCCCGTGGAACCGGGAAGACCACCTCGGCCCGCCTTCTCGCCAAGTCGCTGAATTGCACCAACCGCGTCGAAGGCGCCGAACCCTGCAACGAATGCATCTCCTGCCTCGGTATCACCGAGGGCACCTCACTCGACGTCATCGAACTCGACGCTGCGTCGCACAACAAGGTCGAAGACGTTCGAGAGATCCGAGTCAATGTCGGCACTGTCGCAGCTGCTGAAGGCGCCCACCGCGTCTACATCCTCGACGAGGCGCACATGCTCTCGAGAGCGGCGGGAAACGCCCTCCTCAAGACGCTCGAAGAACCGCCGGAGCATGTCGTGTTCGTGCTCGCAACGACCGAGCCCTACAAGTTGCTCGACACGATCCGCAGCCGCTCCCAGCGCTTCGACTTCCACCCCGTCTCGTCCGAGACCCTCGTCGACTATCTCGCCGAGATCTCGAAGCGTGAGGGATTCACCACCGACCAACCGGGTCTCGCGATGATCGCGACGCACGCGCGCGGATCGGTTCGCGACGCCATGAGCCTCCTCGAGCAGGTCGCCGCGCTCGGCGACGGCGCTGTCACTTCCGAAGGGGTCACCCGAGCCCTCGGCCTTGCCGACGGCGACGCCTTCACCGGCCTCGTGGCCGCCATCTCGAATCAGGATGCACCGGCCGCACTCGGACTCGTCGCACAACTCTCATCCCGGGGCGCCGACTTGCGTCGGTTCGTTGCCGACTCTCTCGGATTCTTCCGCGGGATCTTCCTCGCCCAGTACGCCCCGAATCTCGAAGAGATCACCGACGAACCGCCCGAGATTCTCGACGAGTGGCGTCGACAAGCACGGGTGCTCTCACCCGCCGACGTGCTCCGAGCGATCGACCGATTCGCCGAGGCGCTGCTCCACCTCCGCCAAGGCCGCGAGGAGCGGCTCGTGCTCGAACTCGCCCTCATCCGCCTCACCCGACCCGAGACCACCGTCGACGGCGAGTCGTTGGCATCGAGGATCGAGCGGTTGGAACGCGATGTGAAGGCGGGGGGAGCTACCAGCTTCCAGCCACCAGCTACCAGCCAGGAAGAGTCGCCAGCCCATGAGACACCAGTCGCCAGTCGCCAGTCGCCAGTCGCCAAAGAACCCGTCTCCTCCCTCTCAGGGGGAGGAGACGGCGGCGCAGCCACTGACGAAGGGGGTCAGGACCCGGATAGTTCTCCCGAGGCAGCTCCCACCCCAGAACGTGTCCCCGCGACCGAAGAGCCCGTTTCCTCCCCCTCAGGGGGAGGTGGCAGCGGCACAGCCGCTGACGGAGGGGGTCAGGTAGCAAAGGACGAAGGCGAACAGGCCGAAGCGCCAACTCCCGCTCCAGCCGTCGACCTCACGCTCTCGGCGTTCTCGGCGGTTTGGCCGGTGGTGGTCGCGCGAGTTCGGACCGACTTCGGGGCACGCCGGCACGCCTTCGTTCGTGTTGCCGAGCCGCAGTCGGTAGACGGATCCACAGCGGTGCTCACCCTCCCGGCGCACCAGCACTTCCACCTCGAGCAACTCAACGCCGACGACGAACTCCTCAGATCGCTCGAAGCAACCGCCGCCGAGCTCCTCGGAGCCAAAGTGGCCCTTCGATTCCGATCCGACGATGACACGCCAGCGATCGCGACAGAACCCGAAGAGCCGTCGCGTGCTCCGGACCGGGATCAACTCGATGAAGGCCCCGAGCGCGAGAACCCCGAAGACCTGATCGCCGACATGCTCGGCGGCAAGGTCGTTGAGGAATAGCCATGCGTCTCGGAATCGATCTCGACGGCGTTGTCGCCGACTTCAACACTGGATGGGTCGGGCGCTACAACCACGAGTTCGAAGCCGACCTGACCACCGATCAAGTCGACTCGTGGGATGCAATGGGCTACCTCACCCACTTCGAATCGCTCGGCGCCTTCTGGCGATGGGCAGCTCGCGGCGATCATGGGTCGGTGTTCCGCCATCTCGAGACCTACCCCGGAGCACTCGAAACGCTCGAACGCCTGGCGAAGCATCACGAGATCGTGATCATCAGCGCCAAGCCCGACTGGGCACTGCACGACACTTACGCGTGGATCGCCGACCACCGGATCCCGACCCGCGAAATCCACATCACCGACGCCAAGTGGCGGGTGCCGTGCGACGTGTATCTCGACGACTCGCCTCGCCAGATCGTCGAGCTCCACACGAACCGCCCGGAGGCCGTGATGTGCCGCTATGTGCGGCCGTGGAACGAAGGCGTGCCGGGCGTTCACGACGTCGAATCGTGGGAAGAGTTCGAGGCGTTCGTCGCCCAGCATCGACCCTGACCCGGTTGGTCTTCCCAACCCCCGAACGAGTACCATTCCAGTGCTGGAACGGGCGCATACCGCGCCCTCCCGACACAGGAGTAGGAATGAGGAAGATTTCACTGATCGTCTTGGTCCTCGCGTTTGCGCTGGTCGCTGCTGCTTGCAGCTCCGACAGCGAAGACACGACGACTACGGCGGCAGCTGCAGAGACGACAACCACGACCGCGGCACCCGAGACAACAACATCGGCCGCGCCCGAGACGACGACAACCGAAGCCATGGTCGAAATCGGCACCGCCGACAACCCGATCAAGGTTCTGTTCGTCCCGTCCGTGAGCGCCGAAGAGATCATCGCCGGTGGCGAGATCCTCAAGGGCGTACTCGAAGAATCGACGGGCCTCGTCTATGAGGTCAGCGTTCCGACGTCGTACGCCGCAACCATCTCGGAGATGTGCGCATCGCCTGAGAACACCATCGGGTTCATCCCCGCGACCGCCTACGTCATCGGAAACGATGAGTGCGGCATCGAGGTAGCGATGAAGTCCCTCCGCTTCGGATTCACGGAGTACTGGGCCGAATTCATCGTCCCGCGCGACAGTGAAGCAACGACCCTCGCCGACCTGGCCGGCAAGAGCTGGGCCTATCCGGACGTCGGTTCGACTTCCGGCTTCCTGGTCCCCAACGGAATGTTCCTCACCGACGGCATTGAGCCGGGCGAGACGGTTGAAGCCGGTGGCCACTCGGCCGTCGTCAAGGCGGTCTACAACGAGGAAGCGGACTTTGGCACGGTCTTCTTCAGCCCGTCGATCGACGGCGAGGGGAACGTCATCTGGGACGGCACGGCGGCAGGCGCCGACGTTCCAGCCGACCTGGTCGACAGCTGTGCCCTCGACGCTGACGGCGATATCGACTGCAGCGGCGTGTTCCCACGCGACGCTCGCCGCAACATCCGTGAAGAGGCTCCGGACGTGATCCAGAAGATCAGGATTATGGAGCTCTCACAACCGATCCCGAACGACACCCTCAGCTTCGCGCCGGCCGTGTCTGACGAGATCAAGAACAAGATCGTGACGGCGCTCACCGACTACGCGACGAATGATCCGGACGGATTCTCGACAGCGTTCGACGCCTACTCCTGGAGTGGCGTTGCGCTGACCGACGACTCCGAATTCGACTTCATCCGTCTGCTCGTCCAGGAGCTCGGACTCGAGTCCGGCTCCCTCGACTCCTAGTCGCTACGCATAGCTGAGTATCGGGCGGGGACACCAGTCCCCGCCCGGCGCTCGAATGAATAGACAGGGCGCCGATCCATGCTCAAGGTTGAGAATCTCACAAAGGTTTACCCCGGTGGTACCCAAGCCCTCGACGACGTCTCGTTCGAGGTCGAAAAGGGCGAGTTCCTGGCCGTGATTGGACTGAGCGGATCCGGCAAGTCAACGCTCCTGCGTTGCATCAATCGCCTGATCGAACCGACGTCAGGGACGATCACCTGGGATGGCGTCGACGTCACCACCGCGTCACAAGAAGAGCTTCGCCGAATCCGGCGGCGCATCGGAATGGTCTTCCAACACTTCAACTTGGTCGACCGCTCCAAGGTCCTCACGAATGTGCTCGCCGGGCGCCTCGGGTATGTGAACCCTGCGCTCAGCGTCGTAAACCGCTTCCCGAAGGCCGACCTTGCAAAGGCCCGAGCTCAACTCGCACGCGTCGGGCTCGAGGAGAAGGCCAATGCTCGTGCCGATGAGCTGAGCGGAGGCCAGCAACAGCGGGTCGGCGTTGCACGAGCGATGATGCAAGACCCCGAGATCATGCTCGCCGACGAGCCGGTTGCAAGCCTCGATCCCGTGCTCGCTCACAGCATCATGCAATACCTCGAACTCATCAACCAAGAAGACGGCGTGATGGTGCTGTGCTCCCTGCACTTCCTCGACCTCGTGCACCAGTACGCCGACCGGGTCATCGCCTTGAATGACGGGAAGCTGGTCTTCGAAGGGACACCCAAGGAGATCGACGACGAGAAGTTCAAGGAGATCTACGGGAAGGAGGCCGAGCGCGTTGGCTGACTCGACCCCCACCACCGAGGAGCCGGCCCCAGACGACCAGTCGACAGACGAGCCGAAGCCGAACGGTCGCAAAGGTCGCGGCTGGCGCCGTTCGCTCTACATCATTATTGCGATCCTCGTTGCGTTCGTTATCTACGCGTTTGCATTCGCAAAGACCGACGTCTCGCTCGAAGAGATCCAGTCGGAGACACGCCAAGAACAGCTCTTTCGCATCCTGCGCGCGCTCGCCCGGCCCGACCTTGTCACATACGACAAGACAGACCTCGTGGTGACCGCCGACGTCTTCGTCCCATGCAACGGGGCGGAGCCGGCTCCGGTCACGCCGGCCGAGACCGGAGCAACCATTGCCGTCACACCGACGTGCGCGGAAACCGGCGATCTGTTCACGGTCAACGGATCCGGCTATGAGCCGGGTGCGAAGGTCTCCGTCAGCTTCGTGCCGGTATCGGACTTCGAGATCATCCTTCCGCAGGGTCGGGTCGAGGTCGAGGAGGACGGTACATTCACGCTCTCGTTCGAGGCACCGAGCCGGAAGACCGATGACCCGCAGCAGGTCGAAGCGATCACCCAATCCAACGTAGGTGATTGGAGGAACCGTGTAACCGTCTGGACGGACACCAACAAGAACGGGGTCCAGGACGGCGAGGCCCTTCCGGACGCCGACGACCCCCTCTCTGCCTACGCCAGCGTTCTCCCGGAGTTCGATATCCGCAGCCCCGGCGGCGTGACGCTCGTCGATGACAACAACAATGTGATCGACTTCATCAGCTGGGGAGGATCATTCGAGGCGAGCACCGGTTCGGGCACAGGTCTCACCAGTCGTGACATCGGCTTCGACCCCTTCGACGTCGGCCCCGACGAATCGATTCAACTCACCGGAAACGGCACGATCGCCGAGGACTTTTCCTGGACCGGACCGGCCGGAATCAGCTTTGGGGCCGTCAACGCCGGCCAAACCGCAACGAGCGGCGACTCCCAGAACGCATTGTTCTTCAACGAGATCGCTTTCGACGAGGAACGCCGCCTTGAGATCGCAGGTGCGCCGGGAGCGAGCGTGGGCGACGTATCGATGATCTTCTTCGACGGTACCGACGGCACGCAGTACAAGATCGTTCAGGTTGCTGACAAGACCGACCTCTCCCCGCGGCTCTCCGACAACGCGTTCAACACGTGGGATCGCATCGTCGAGACCGTCATGCTGGCGCTGCTCGCCACCACCGTCGGCACGATCCTCGCCGTGCCGCTCAGCTTCCTCGCCGCGAAGAACCTAATGCGCGACGTCACCGTCCCGGTCATCAACTTGAGCCTCTCGATCATCGCGATCCCAATCGGGCTCGTCGTGGGTATCCAGGCATCTCGCTGGGCGTCATCGCTACGGGCCTTCACCGATGCCAACTGGATCACGCTTCTCGTCGCGCTGGTGGTGCTCGGGGGAGGCGTGTGGCTGCTGTTGCGCTGGACGTTCCCGCCGGAAGAAGAGGACGAACCGCCGAGCATCGGTCTGCGCTCACTGCGAGTCGCAGCCCTGATCGGCGTCGCTTTCTTGGTGCTGATCGGCTCCTACGTCGTGGCGGATCTGCTCATCCTCCTCGGTGGCTGGATGGAAGACCTCATCACGGGTGCGCGGTTCCTCGGAAGCTTCGTCGTGTCGCTGGGAGAAATCACCGAGATCGGCATTCCGGTCTTCTCGTCGATCATCGGCGCGTTCGCTCTCGCGGTCGTCGCCAGCAAGCTCGGCTACTTCACCGTGCGCCACGTGTCACTCAGCGTTCTCAACATCCTGACGGTCGTTTCCTCGATCCTGGCCGGGGCGCTCGTTGGCATCGGAATCGGCGCGATAATCAACTGGTTCTACCAGCTCGAGAACCCGCTCGCCACGGTCGTGATGCCGGCCGTCATCGGCGGCGTCTTCGGCGCCTTCCTCTCGGTGAAGGCTGTGCGCAAAGGCGAGTCGCAGAACATCGGCCTGACGGTCTATTACATGGCGAGGACCCTGTTCAACGGGCTGCGATCGATCGAGCCGCTCGTGATGGTGATCATCTTCGTGGTCTGGGTCGGTATCGGCCCGTTCGCCGGTGCGCTTGCGCTTGCGCTGCACACCACGGCGGCCCTGGCCAAGCTCTATTCGGAGCAGGTCGAGAGCATCGCAACAGGACCGCTCGAAGCCGTTCGCGCGACGGGCGCCACGAGGCTCCAGACGATCATCTACGCCGTGGTTCCGCAGATCGTTCCGCCGTACATCTCATTCACGATGTACCGGTGGGACATCAACGTGCGCATGTCGACGATCATCGGTTTCGCCGGCGGTGGCGGTATCGGATTCCTGCTGCAGCAGAACATCAACCTGCTCCAGTACCGGGCAGCGGCAGCGCAGATGCTCGCGATTGCGATCGTCGTGGCGTCGATGGACTACATCAGCTCGCGCCTGCGTGAGCGCTTCGTCTAGGGATGGGTGAGTTCCGTCTCCGCGACCGGCTGATGACGGAGGACCAGGAGCGGCTGCTGCTGGCTCCTGGAGCGACGTTCTCGACGGACTCGCACGGGCGCGCCGTCCCTGAGGAACCGGACGCCTGGCGGACGGCCTACGAACGCGACCGAGACCGCATCCTTCACTCGAAGGCATTCCGACGCCTGAAGCACAAGACTCAGGTCTTCATGAATCCGGAGGGTGACCACTACGTCACGCGCCTGACTCATACGCTCCAAGTCACTCAGGTCGGTCGATCGATCGCTCATGCGCTCAGCCTGAATCCGTCGCTCACCGAGGCGATCTGCCTCGGACACGACGTCGGCCACTCACCGTTCGGACACACCGGAGAGGAGGCGCTCAGCGAATTCGTCGACGATGAGTGGCGGCACTCCGACCAGTCGGTACGAATCTACGAGGTGCTCGAGCCGCTCAACCTGACGGCCGAAGTGCTCGACGGCATCCGAGCCCACCCGTGGAAGGTGGAGACGCCGGCGCGCACTCCGGAGGGCGGCATTGTGCGCTTCGCCGACCGCATCGCCTATCTCGCCCACGACGCTCTCGACGCGATCCGCGGCGGTGTCCTCGGTCCCAGCGACTTCCCTCGCCCCGTGCTCGAAACGTTCGGCGTCCCCGGCAGCGAATGGATCAACGCGATGATCACGGCAGTCGTCACGACGTCGATGGAACACAGCGAGATAGCGATGGACGAGCACACACTCGCCGTCATGCTGGAGCTGCGGAACTTCATGTTCGAGAGCGTCTACCTGCGCGCCGACATCGAGCCACAACGGCGACGCGCCAGGGAGATCGTGCGGAACCTCGTCGAGTACTACGTAGACCACCCAGGCGAGATTCCTGCCACCTACCGCCACGACGACGCCGACGCGCTCACGCAGGTCATCGACTTCGTCGCCGGCATGACCGACCGCTACGCCATCAGCCGCCACGACGCCCTGTTCCGACCGCAGCTGTTC
>RCNG010000988.1_pt1 | contig 13858 bp, 13 predicted proteins | sample 2041371 | NCBI WGS metagenome assembly RCNG01 (sample SAMN09708227, study PRJNA481090) | Marine sediment metagenome, whole genome shotgun sequencing project. | biome: marine sediment; feature: ocean; material: sediment; isolation source: Sewage treatment plant 1 marine sediment (STP1) ... | reverse complement strand
GGAGAATGGTGCCTTCCTGTGAGGACCGGTCTTCAACAGAAACACCATCGAAAGCAGTTTTACATGCAAGGGTTGCAAAATCACCCATATTTCCGCAATTTAACAGCATCGCCATCATTCCCCCTGCAGCAAGGAAATTGCCAAAATTGTAAACCGCCACACGGGCATCGTTTCGCAAGTACGTGTCGCAGGCACAGGCCGCGCCCAACACAGCATAGGACAGGCTATGCTTCGGGTTTTTCATACTACCTGAAGAATCGATGATGACAATACAGTCGGGGATGCCTTCTTCCTGGCCGAAAACTTCGCCTTCCACACGTTTCCAGGTCTGTGTGATGCCGGGCATAATCTTTCCAAAGCTGGTCCAATAGGCCGATGTTGCCACCGCCGACGACACCACCCCAGGTCCTCTTGCCGATGAGCGGGCCGAGGCCCGCCTCGCGGAAGTAATGCGGGAAGATATCGCCGTCCGAAGCCGACGTTTCGCTGATGAGGCACGCCATATGTCCATGGAACGCCGTCGAAGGGTAGGTGCCCGGCACGTCTGAGGTACGCCCGAAGCGGGTGCCCATGACCTCCCGGCTGAGGCGCTCGATGATCATCGCCGAGACGTTGCCGCCACCGTTGCCGCGAACGTCGACGACGAGACCCTGCTTGCGAATCTGCGGGTAGAACCACTTGATGAACTCGGCAATGCCGTCGCCACCCATGTCCGGGATGTGAAAGTAACCGATCTTTCCGTCACTCATCTCGGTGACTCTCTCGAGGTTGCCGAGCACCCAGTTGAGGTAAAGCAGTTTCGATTCTGACCTTCGCGGCACATATGTCACCTGGCGGGCGCCCTCGAGGGTCGGCTCATCGTTGACAGTCAAGGTGACCGACCCGGTGAGGTGTTGCAACAAGCGGTAAGGATTGTCCGCGCCTTCGAGCTCACGGCCGTCAATCGCCAGCACGTAATCGCCGACGCCCACGTCGACGCCGACCTCGGTCAATGGCGAGCGGTAGGTTTTCTCTTCGTTGTGTCCGCGGAGGATCGACCCTACGCGGTAGTGCCCCGCCTCGTCATCGAGCTCGAAGCGTGCGCCGGGCAAGCCGACCGGAGCGCGGTCCGGTATCTCGAAATCGCCCCCGGAGATGTAGGTGTGGCCGGCACCGAGCTCCGACACCATTTCAGAGAGCACGTAGTTGAGGTCCGAACGGTGGGCTACGTGGACCAGCAGCTCACGGTAACGATCACCGAGGGCCTGCCAGTCGTAGCCGTGCATGTTCTCGACGTAGAAGTAGTCTCGGAACATTCGCCACGCCTCATCGAAGACAGCACGCCACTCGGCAACGGGCTCGAGGTCCATCTCGAGCCCTGAGGTCGGCACCGACTTCGGTTCGCCGCCGCCTTTTTTGACGTCGTAGAGCTTGAAGCTGCCGTTCACTCTCACCAGCAGCTTCTTGCCGTCGGCGGACAGCGCCCCGCCACCTGCACCGGAGACGAGTTCCGAGCTCTCACGGTCTTCGAGGGAATAGAGGTGGATCACCCGCTCACCCCGAGAACCGCCTCCGTAATAGAAGGGCCCGGAGCTGGTGTACAGAAGATGTCCCTCGACCGCATACAGGCCGCCGTAGTTACCGGACTCGAGGGGGAGGCGCATCACTCGTTCGGCGAGTCCCTCAAAGTCGATCGTGATCGGTTCTTCGTCGGCCTCATCACCCTCGTCGCTGGAGTCGTTCTTGTCGCCGTCTGCTTTCTCGTCCTTGGCTTCACCTTCGTCGTCGTCTTCGGCAGCCGGGTCCTCGAGCTCGACCTCGTCACTTTGTGGCGGGAAAAGGGGCTCCACGTCGTGACGCAAAGCGAGCGCGAAGATACCGTCCCGCCGGTTGCCGGCGTAATCCCACTCGAGGTTCGAGATCTGAGGTGCGTAGGCGCGCTCGGAAATATAGAAAAGGTACTCACCCTCGGTACCCCAGGCGGGTCCGTACGACGAGAAATACTCCGAGGTGATCGTGCGTAGCTCGGCGCCGGCTGCACTCCAGATGTGAAGCCGCGACACGCCGGCCTCGTTACGCATGCTGAAGGCCAGGTGGCCGCCGTGCGGCGACCAGACAAAGTCGCCAATGGCGCCCATGATGTCATCGGCCACAAGCACCTCGGCGCCATCGGCCACTCCGACCACCGACAGGCGGCCCAGGTAATCGTTGAAGGCGATGCGCTCACCATCGGGCGACCAGGAGAGGCCGAAGAGGCGGGCCGAATGGCCGCTGGTGAGCTGCCTGGCCGGTTCGCTGGCGTCCTGGGGAACGATCCAGATCTCGTCCTCGCCGCTCGCATCCGAGATATAGGCAACCTGGCGGCCGTCCGGCGACCACGCCGCCGAGCGGTCGTGTGCTCCCGATGAGCGGGTCAGGTTTCGAACCCGACCCTTTTCGATGGGCGCCGAGAAGACCTCGCCGCGGGCGACGAAGAGGGCCCGTTCACCCTTGGGAGACAGGGCGTAGTCTCGAACCTGATCACCAACCGAGATTCGCCGCGCCCGCTTCCACAGGCCGTCGTCCGGCACCTCGATTTCAATCGACCGATCCGTTCGAGTCGTGATGTCGAAGATGTGCAGCAAACCATTGAGCTCGTAAACGATGCGACTCTGGTGATCGGTAGACGGCCAGCGCAGGTCCCACGGGTCATGGAAGGTGAGCTGCTCAACCTGGTCTCCCCCTGGATCTGCGACAAAGAGATTGAGTCGGTCATCCCTGTCGGAGACGAAGTAGATCTTGTCCGCGATCCACATGGGGTCGCGCTCGGTACGCTCACTGTGGGCGATGGGCACCACCTTTGAGCTTTCGAGATCAAAAACATACAGGTCCTGCGCCCATCCACCCTGGTAGCGTTTCCAGTGCCGGAAGTCACGGAACAGCGGTGAATACACCAAAACCGAACCGTCGGGGGAGTAGTCACCGGCGCCGGAGGTCGGCATCGGCAGCGCCTCGGGCAAGCCACCGCCGATCGGCACGGTGTAGAGCCGCCCTTCCGAGCCGCCATCGGCATCTCTCAGAGAACGAAAGAGGACTGCCTGGCCGTCAGGCGTCCATCCGTAGACCTGTTGGTCATAACCCCAGCGCGGCGGCAGGGGGCCTTGGGCTGGATACCATGTGAGCCGACGCGGCTCACCGCCGGAGGCGGGCATGACGTAGACCTGCTCGTCACCGTCGTACTGCCCGGTGAAGGCGATCCACTCACCGTCCGGGGAAAAGCGGGGAAAGACCTCCTGTCCCGGGTGGGCCGTCAAGCGAACCGCAGCACCGCCGTCGGTGGAGGCCAACCAGAGGTCTCCGCCGTAGCAGAAGGCCACCGTGTCGCCATGGATGTCCGGGAATCGCAGCAGGCGGGTGCCGTCCTCCGCGGCAAAACCCATCCCGGTGATGAGTACGACTGCCGTCAGAGTCGCGAATACCTTGTGAAGCATCTTTCCCTCCAAGCGTCACCCGACCGGTTTGCGGGATGTCTTCCCTCGGCCCGAGTCCGGTGAGTATATCGATCCCGGCGCTTTGCCTGAGGCAGATCGGAAATCAGATCAGATACAGCGTTGAACGCAGGGTTTCATATATCCCGACCCCGATGAAGACGACCGCGGTGACACGCCGCGCCCAGACCTCGAAGGTTTGCACCCGGTCGAGGACCTCGCCGAGCCAGCCGGCCCCGACAGCGAGCACGATCGCGAAGCCGGCCACGGGCAGCGCCGTGCCGATTCCGTACACCGTGGGCAGGAGGATGGGTGAGCTGTGATCGACCGCCAACGGAACCAGGCTGGCGAAGAAGAGCGCAGCCGAGACCGGGCAGAAAGAGAGGGCGAAGACGATGCCGAGAATGCCGGCGCCCCAGATACCGGCCCGGTCCACGCGGTCCTTCATGCCATCGCTGACGCCAAACCCCGGCAACTTGAGCTCAAAAAGGCCCAGGAGCAGGAAACCCACGACGATCAGCAAAGGACCGAGGGCGCGGTGAAAGGCCCCCTGTAAGAAAGTCGAAACCGCCACCACCGACATCAAGGACCACACGGCCGCAGCACCGAGGACCAGGTACGCGAAGGCCCGGCCGGCCGTGTAGAGAGCACCGGACAGGAGCACGGATCGCGGCTTGCCGACCTGGCGGCCGACGTAGGACACAGCGGCGATGTTGGTGGCCAGCGGGCAGGGGCTGATCGAGGTCAGGATGCCCAGCCACAGGGCGCTTCCCACGGCCAACCAGAGTGAGTCCATCAACTCGACCCGATGAACTCTCGAGTTCCGGCCTGCACATACTCGATGAAGGCGTCCTTGTCGCCAACGAGTTTCCAGATTCGGTCGAGATTCTTGTATCGCTCCACCTCACCGTCTACGTACTCCACCAGGACCAGCGCTTTGGTGACGAGCTCGAAATCGGTGACGAAATGCTCGTGTTCCTTGTCATCGGTATTCACCGTCAGCCAGATCAGGCCGCCTGAGGTGATTTCCTCCGCAAAGCCCTCGGTGATCGCCTCTTTCGAGTAGGCCTCGAGCTTGCGGCATGTCGCACAGCGCATGTTGCCGTGGAAGTAGTAGGCGACGACTCCCGACGGCTCGATATTGCTACACGAGTCGGTCGTTTTGGCCGGCGTTTCGGCCGCCAACGACAAGGCAAACACCGTCAGACCAGTGAGCAGGCAGAACCATACGACCAATGAATGAGATGCACTGTGTGCTTTCATGCTCTTCTCCTATGACAACAGAGCCTTGAGTTCGTCGACCGACGGGACCTTGCCCTGGAGCTTGGTCTCGCCGTCGACGACGAGGCCGGGGGTCATCATGACGCCGAACGAGACAAAGCGGGTGATGTCGGTGACCTTTTCGAGCTCGTACTCGATTCCGAGCTGGTCGGCGGCCTCCTGGGTGAGCTTGGCCAGGGTCTCGCAGCGGGGACACCCCGGGCCGAGCACTTTGATCTTCTTCATGAGTCCTCCTAAGCGATCCACGTACCGAAAATGAGGCCGGTGGCAGTGGCCATCACGACCACCAGACCGACGTAGACCAGGGTTTTTTTCCAGCCAATGACGCTGGCGATGACGGCCATGTTGGGCAAGGACAAGGCAGGGCCAGCAAGCAGCAGAGCGAGCGATGGGCCGGGGCCCATGCCAGCGCCGATCAGTCCTTGCAGGATCGGCACCTCGGTGAGGGTGGCAAAATACATGAAAGCGCCCGCCAGAGAGGCGAAGAACGTGGCGGCGAAGCCGTTGCCGCCGACCGCGGTCTCCACCCAACCCGAAGGCATCAGGCCCTCAAAACCGGGTCTGCCGAGCAGGAGTCCGGCAACGAGCACACCACCGAGCAACAGGGGCAGGATCTGCTTGGCGTAACCCCAGCTCGCGGCAAACCACTGGCCGAGCTCACCCTCGTCTCGAGCCGTAACGATCGAAAGGCCGATCACCCCAGCGATGAAAGCAAACTCGGGGTGCCGGGGAAGTGCGAGCGCTAGCACCACTGTCGGCACGGCGATGAAAACAGCATTCCTCAAACCGAGACCGAACCAGCGCACCAGGATCACGCCGAGGGCCACGGCGCCGGCCGACGTCAACCACCACTTGTTGTGCCAGATGGCAAACCACAGGCCGGTTTGATCTGCAGGCCGCGCCCAGTTGGCGAAAACCAGGATGGCCACCATGGCGGCAAAAAAGGCCGCATTCTGGGCGAGGGGCCGCACATCGTCCGGTTCGGGAAGGGCCATGGCCGCCTTGACCCGCTGTTGCTCCGAACGTTTGAAGATCACCGCCATAAATCCGCCGACGACAAGGGCAAAGACGACCGCGCCGATTGCGCGTGCCGCGCCGAGCTTGGCGCCGAGCACGCTCGAGGTGAGCACCATGGCGAGTACGTTGATGGCCGGGCCGGAGTAGAGGAAAGCTGTGGCGGGTCCGAGCCCGGCGCCCATGTGGTGAATGCCTGCGAACAGCGGCAGCACGGTGCACGAGCACACCGCCAGAATCGTGCCGCTTACCGAGGCCACTCCGTAGGCCACCACTCTCGGCGCCTTCGGACCCAGGTACTTCATGACCGCCGCCTGGCTCACGAAGCTGGCTATGGCGCCAGCGATGAAAAAGGCGGGCACAAGACACAGCAGGACATGCTCGCGGGCGTACCACTTCGTGAGTGCGAGAGCTTCGGTGACGGCGCTGTCAAAGCGGGGCCAGCCCACCGGCAGCCAGAAGAAGACGGCGAAAGCGGCCGCCATCCACGCCAAGGTCTTCCACTCGCTTTTCCAGTTGATCACCCGTCATCTCCCACGGAGGACCGCACTAGGTTTGGCGAAAATGCCAAATATTCGACAAAAACTGAAACAGTCACGAAATCTGCACCACGTCGCCTCGGCCGACCTCTTCAAGCACAGCCTCCACGCAGCCGAAGAAGTTGAGGATGCACGGGACTCGCAGACGATAAAAGACCTGGGCGCCCCTTCTGGCGTCGATGACCACGCCGGCGTTTTTGAGCAGGGCAAGGTGCTTCGAGACTGTGGAGACGTCGGCGCCGACCATCTCCGTCAAATCGCGCACGCAGCGTTCGCCGCGCGACAGCTCGTCGACGATGAAGAGGCGACTTGGGTGGGCGAGGGCCTTCATAACCTTGGCCCGGGCCTCCATGTGAGCCTTGGTTTGACCTGAGAGTTTCGGTTCCGCTTTCATCATTTGGCAATATAGCCAAATATCCTCAGGTGTCAAGCAAACTCCGATGCTGCGAATACCCCTCCTTTCGAGGGGTATTTGACCTCGGCCCTGGCGGGTGCTATAGATCGTCATGTCGCGATATGAGAATTTCAAACCTCGATATCACCGTTGCCGTCTCACGAGCTCTGGGCCACCCGGCTCGGATGAGGACCATCAACATGCTGCGTTCCGGCGAGCTGTGCGTATGTCAGATCACCGAGGTTCTCCAGCTGGCCCAATCCACCGTATCGCCCCATCCCCGCGAGCTCAGACGAGCCGGTCTCGTCGGCGAACGTAAGCAGGGGCGTTGGGTCTTCTTCGCCCTTTCCAGCGACCCCGACGCCTCACCCTGGATCGACGCCGCTTTGCGGGCTCTCGATGGTGACGCCCAACTCGCCCAGGACGACCACCTGGCCGATGAAATTCGCCGTTTGCCGGTCGAGGATGTGTGCCGGCTCGGCTTCGAGGCGGCTCAGGCAAAAGCAAACTCCGGTTCAACGCAGCCGTGCGAGGGAGGGCACGAATGACAGCTCACGAAGGCATCGCCAAGAAGCTATCCCTTCTTGATCGTTACCTGACGCTGTGGATTTTCTTCGCCATGATAGTCGGTGTCGGTTGGGGTTGGCTGCGGCCGGGAGTGGCGGATTTCTGGAACAAGTTCTCGGTCGGCACGACCAATGTTCCAATCGCGATCGGTCTCATCCTGATGATGTACCCGCCACTGGCCAAGGTGCGCTACGAGGAGATGGGACGCGTCTTCCGCGACATCAAGGTCCTCTCTCTGTCTTTGGTACAGAACTGGGTCGTGGGACCGATCCTGATGTTTCTGCTCGCGATTTCCTTCCTGGCCGACAAACCCGAGTACATGGCAGGGCTCATTCTCATCGGCCTTGCACGTTGCATCGCCATGGTCATCGTTTGGAACGAGCTTGCCGGCGGCGACAGCGAGTACTGCGCCGGGCTGGTGGCGTTCAACTCGATCTTCCAGGTCTTGTTTTTCTCCGTATACGCCTGGCTTTTCATCACCGTCTTGCCACCGCTCTTCGGACTCGAGGGCGCCGAGGTTCAGATCACCATCGGCCAGATCGCCAGGAGCGTCTTCATCTATCTCGGCATTCCTTTCCTGGCGGGCGTCATCACCCGATTCACCCTCATCGCGATCAAAGACAAGCAGTGGTACCACACGGTTTTCATCCCCAAGATCAGCCCCATCACTCTGATCGCCCTGTTGTTCACCATCCTCGTCATGTTTTCGCTCAAGGGCGAGGTCATCGTCGAGCTGCCGTTTGACGTCGTCCGAATCGCGATCCCGCTGCTCATCTACTTCGTCGTCATGTTCCTGGTGTCGTTCTTCATGGCGAAGAAGATCGGCGCCGATTACCCGCGTTCGGCGACCCTGAGCTTCACCGCGGCGTCCAACAACTTCGAGCTCGCCATCGCGGTCGCCATCGCCACCTTCGGCATCGACCACGGCGCGGCCTTCGCTGCAGTGATCGGACCGCTGGTCGAGGTCCCAGTGCTCATCGGCCTGGTCAACGTCGCGCTTCGATTTCGCCGCAGGTTCTACGGGGGCGAGGCGGATCCGCCTGTTGTGCCAGTTCATAGCCCGCAAACCCACCGTTAGGAGCAACGCATGCGTGTACCGGTCACGAGCTCACAAGAGCAGAACCCAAGCGACGCCCCTGTATTCAATCCCGTCGAAGGCGGAGAGGTCAGATGCCTCGCCCGCCTTTTCTCGGCCCTCGGCGATCCAACACGATTGTTGATCTTGAGGGCACTCCACGCCAATGGCACCCTGTGCGTGGGTGATCTGGCCCAGGCCACCCGGCTTTCCGCCTCAGCTGTCAGTCACCAGTTGCGGTTGTTGCGAGACCGAGAGTTGATTTCTGCACGACGAAAGGGGCGCATGGTCTGGTACTCGATTTCGGACGACCACGTCGTGATGCTGCTCGACGTCGGTTCCGAGCATGCCGTGCAGGACTGTCTGAAAGGCAGAGGTCTTGCCTGAGCGGCCAGCTTCGCCAACAGATGCCACCATGTACGACGTCCGCTGCCGGCAGATCGCCCGTGAAATGCTGTACTCGTTCTCCGTCGCTGCCTCATTGTGATCCGTACGGTTCATGAGCGCTTGCTCACGGCTCGCGAAAGTGCGGGAGCCCAAGCTGCAGCCACTCGATGTCGGAACCTGTGTGCGCAGGATCGCCTCCCTCGAGACCCGCGTCTCCATGCCAAGGCTCAATAAGTAACCATCGGCACGGGCCAGGCATAAGAGCGAGCAGTTCGAGAAAATACGGGGGGAAATGAATATGACCACAAGCTATGCGATGGAGCTCGACCTCGGCAAGGTACCTTTGGGCCACGCGTGGATCGCACGCGACAAGGACTCTGGGCAGCCGGTCGTGATCAAGAAGATCCCTCTCGAAGCAATCGGAGGAGGGGGCAACGGGTGGACCCGTCTCGTCGAAGAGACCAGGGCGCTGACCCGCATCGCTCACCCGAATATCGCCTCGACGCTCGAGGTCGGCACCGAAAATGATCACCTGGTCATGGTGACCATGCAGCCACAGGGCCGGCGGCTTGCGGAGATCGTCGAAGACCAACGCCCTGTGACCGCCCACGACCTGCGCCGGTGGGTCCTGCCTTTGCTCGAAGGCCTGGCGGTCGCTCATGCGTCGGGCGTGGTTCATCGTCACGTGCACGAGGATCTCATCATCGTCGATCCCAGTGACACCGCCGTGCTGACCGGTGGCGCCTTGACCCTCGATCAACGGATCGAGCTCGACCCGATCCCGCCGGAGGTGCTCAACGGCGGAGCCGCTACCCCAATGTCGGACCAGTTTCTGGTCGGAGCGATGCTGCAGCGCCTCGTGCGAAACATCGAGGTGATACCGGCGCTCGACATCGTGATCTCGCGGGCGATGGCTGACGATGTCAAACGTCGATTTCCGGACATCATCGAGATGCAGCAGGTGCTCGATCAGGTACTCGTTCACGCATCGACGGCGCCCGCCGAGCTGAAACCGGGTGTCGTTCAGGATCTGGCGCCGACGCCAGCCCCTCGATCCTTCAGTGAAAGCATGGAAGCGCCCCGGCAGGCGACTGAAAAGGCGCCCGTCGTTCAGGATCTGCACACACCTATTCAAACGAAACGGCGCTGGCTGTCCGCACCGGTCGTCGCAGCTTCGGTGGTCGCGCTCGTCGGTTTGGCCTGGATCCTGGTCTCACAGGTCGAGCAACCCGCCGCAGCTCCCGCTCCGGAGCGTATGACGGCGACAGCCGCAGAGAACCCGATGCGTCGTGTGAGCGAGCTGCTCAACAACGGACAGCTCAACGAGGCCGCGGCGAAGCTCGAGGTTCTGCTCGCCGAAAACGCCTTGAAAGACCCGACTCCGGCGCTCGACGCGCTCGGCACGATTCGCCTTCAGGAAGGTGACGGCGACGAGGCCAGCGATCTTTTCGAACAGGCACTCGCACGGCATGCCGCAGAAAGCCTCTACTACAAGCTGTCGCTCGCTCAGGCCTCGACCGGTCGCGACGATGAGGCCAGACGGACCATCGATGAAGGCCTGCGCCTTTTCCCGGACTCTCAGACGCTGCAAGAAGCCCGTTTCCACCTCGGAGGTGCATGATGCGACCGATCAATACGATTCTGTTCCTGTTCATTCTTGCGGTCAGCGCTCAGGCGCCGTGGGCGGCCGACACCGTACGGCAGGACGGGGAGATTGACCCGCAAGCCGACAAATTATTCGCCGATCTCGAGGGCTCACTCTTCGGAGCCTCAGCCGAGTCAAAGGTTGACGAGGCCCTGATGGAAGCGATCCACGAGGACCTCGACTCCATCGACTTTGACAACGACCCCAAGGGGGACGAAAGAGTCGACTCGATCTTCGGCGCCAATCCCCTGACCGGCGACGGCAACCCCCTCCTTACGACGAGCCAACGCAAACGATGGCTGTCGACGGCGATCGCCAGCGTCGGCTACGAAACCGTCGACAAACACCTGAAGGCGCAGGCCAAAGACCTCGAGGCCGGCAAAGTGGATCGATCCGATTGGTACGATCACGTCGCCAACTGCAAAAAGATCTGCAACCCGGTGGTCCAGGGCCTCCTGTACGAGCACGTCCGGCAGGTCGCGACCCACCCACATCTGCTCTTGACCTTCAGAACCGGGTCCTCAGACCTCGAAAGCGATGACGCACAGGTCCTGGAGCGTTTCGTCGACGCTGCCGCTGACCGCGGCGCTCAGTTCTTGCTGATCGGACGAGGCTCGCGGACAGGCAACCGGGAGTTCAACCGCACCCTGTCGGCGCGCAGGGTCGAAACTGTCAAGAGCTCCCTGCAGCTCTCCGGTGTGGCAACAGGCGCTGTTTCCGGGTTTTGGCTGGGATACGAACCGCCGCAGATCAGCGACGAGATCGCCGGTGCCTACAGGCTCGACGGCCATCTCGACGATCTTGCTCGCAACCAGAGCGTGATGGTGGTGGCGTACCAGTAGCTGCCACCGGCCCCGTCGCTGATCTCGAACCCGACCCTACCTACCAACGCCGTCCCACCCAACTGAACGAAACCCGCACGTGGTTCGTTATACTTGAGGAGAGCGGCTTCGTCGCCTCATGGGGTGACTGAGCGCAAAGAGGCAATGATGACTCTGGCAGCGACACAGCCCGGCCCCCGGCAGTCTCTCGACCAACTCGTTACCGAGATGGATCGACCGGGGTTTGTCTCGCGTCACGGTCGAGAGCAAGCGACCGGAGCTGGACGCGGGCATGTCGAGCCAGAGATTCTCGCTCTCGCACCGCCGCAATCCCGCTATGTGCGACGCTGGCGTCGCCATGCCCGTCGTTGCCTCGTTTGCCGCCAGATTTTTCGGTCGCTTGGCCTGTCGGTACGCTGACTGCCACGAACCCCGTCGTTCGCATCAGTGCGGTTGCAGCGAAGCGAGCGCCTCCTCCTCGCTGTCGAGCACATCGAAGATCGATACCATATGCGTCGCCCCGAGGATGCTGAAGAGCTTGCTCGGCATGTTCATGAGCTTGAGCTGGCCACCCCGCCTCGAGATCCGATTGTGGGCGGCAATGAGCTCTCCGATGGCCGAAGAGTCCATCTTCGACACGCTCTTGAAGTCGAGCAGGAGATTGTCGGCGCCCTGAAGGACCGCCTCGTCGATAGCGTCGCGCAGGGCAACGTCGCCGATACCGATCGTGATCTTGCCCTTCGGCGCCAAGATGACCGCGTTCTCCACCTCTCGTTTCGTGATTCGCATGTGGCCTCCTCTCGGGCCGGTCCCGACCCGTAGACCCGTCTTCGGGCAATTTATCCTTCTCGCCCTTCCTATACGCAAATGCGGGCCGTCGAGTTCGCTAACCGTGACGAGGTCGTGCCGCTCCTCTCCTCGAGCCGAGGCTCGACGCCCATCTCCCTCAGCAGATGCCACGCGCCGTCGACCCGATCCGCCCCATTCGTTCGGCGCTGTAGAATGAGGCCGATCCGCGCCAATCGCGATCGTCAACACGATGACACCACCGTCCGCGGCGGTTTCATCCCGGGATACAGAACCGAGAGGTGATCCCAGTGGTCAAAAACAAGAGCATCCTCCTCGTCATAAGCGGCGGCATCGCCGCTTACAAGAGCCTCGACCTGATTCGCCGATTGCGCGAGGCCGGCGCCCGCGTGCGCTGCGTGCTCAGTGTCAACGCGCCCCACTTCGTCACCCCGATGTCGGTGGCCGCCTTGTCCGAGGAACGGGTCTACAGTGATATGTTCTCTCTCACCGAGGAGTCGGAGATGGGCCACATCCGTCTCTCCCGCGAGGCAGATCTCGTCGTCGTTGCGCCCGCAACCGCCGATCTACTCGCCAAGATGACGCACGGTCTGGCCGACGATCTCGCGTCGACCGTCCTGCTCGCTTCGACGGCGCCCATCCTCGTCGCCCCGGCCATGAATACCAATATGTGGCTGCACCCGGCGACCCAGAAGAACATCAACACCTTGCAGGAACGAGGCGTGCACCAGGTCGGCCCCGGCGAAGGCGAGCTCGCGTGCGGGGACACGGGCCCCGGCCGCATGGCCGAGCCGTGCGAGATCCTGGACGCTATCAAGGGCTTCTTCCGCCGACCCGGCCCACTCGCCGGCCGACGCGCCGTTGTGACCTCCGGTCCCACCCATGAGCCCGTCGATCCGGTGCGCTACCTCGGCAACCGTTCGTCCGGAAAGCAGGGACATGCAATCGCCGCGGCCCTTGCTGCTCTCGGCGCCGATACGACGCTCATCACAGGCCCCACGAGCGAGGACGACCCCGATGATGTGACAGTCCACCACGTACAGACAGCTCGCGAAATGCTCGCAGCGGTAGAAGGCGCCCTACCCGCTGACATAGCCGTATGCGCCGCCGCGGTGGCGGACTGGCGTCCACGTGATGAAGCCACAGAAAAGATCAAGAAGGGCGATGCCGCCCCGCCGACGATCGCTCTCGTCGAGAATCCCGACATTCTCGCTTTGCTGGCGTCGCACGAGCAGCTGTGTCCTTCGTTGGTGGTGGGTTTCGCCGCCGAGACCTCCTCGACCCTCGAGCACGCCACCGCCAAGCGGCAACGAAAAGGCTGCGACTGGATCGTCGCCAACGACGTCTCGGAAGGCAGCGGCGTTTTTGGCGGCGACGACAACACCGTGCATATCGTCACGCGTGACGGCCACGAGAGCTGGCCCCGAATGACCAAGGTTGACGTAGCAACCCGCGTTGCGCAGCGGATCGCAGATCACTTTGCATAAAGTGCCAGCTCTGTCCCCAATACTTTTTTCTCACAGCTTGTATGCCCAAGGCTGGCACGACTCGAGTGCCCGGCCACAAGCTGTGAGAAAAAAGCAATGTAGACGGAACGGCTACTCGTCTTTCTTCCGCCTCTGATTCCCCTTCAGCCCCCGCTTGCGGATGCGGATGACCGACGGAGCGACCTCGACGAGCTCATCGCCGGAGATCCACTCAAGGGCAAGGTCGAGACTCATCCGTCGTGGCGGGGCCAGGCGCAGCGCCTCGTCCGCTCCTGACGACCTCATGTTGGAGAGCTTCTTTTCGCGCGTGACGTTGACGTCGAGATCACCGGAGCGGGTGTTCTCACCAACGATCATGCCCCCGTAGACCTCGGTCCCGGGGGGGAGGAAGAGGG
>RCNG010000987.1_pt1 | contig 13864 bp, 15 predicted proteins | sample 2041371 | NCBI WGS metagenome assembly RCNG01 (sample SAMN09708227, study PRJNA481090) | Marine sediment metagenome, whole genome shotgun sequencing project. | biome: marine sediment; feature: ocean; material: sediment; isolation source: Sewage treatment plant 1 marine sediment (STP1) ... | reverse complement strand
GGTGGCCGATACGATAAGCTGATTGAACTGCAGGGTGGTAAACCCTGGCCGGGTATTGGTTTTGCCATGGGTGAAGAGCGACTGGTTGAACTGTTGCGTCAAAAAGGCGATATTGTGCCCCCTTTGACACATGCATACCTGGTTGCGGTTGGTGAAAACAGCACTGAATCTGCGTTGGAACTCGCGTATGATCTGCGCGCCGGGATTCCGGATTTACGTCTGGTTAGCAATTTGAATGGTGGCAGTTTTAAGGCCCAGTTCAAACGCGCGGATCGCAGTGATGCGTTACTTGCACTGGTGCTGGGTGAGGATGAAGTCCTTAACAACCTGGTTACTGTTAAATTTTTGCGTAGTGGTGAAGAACAGTTAAAGCTTGGCCGCGAAGAGGTCGTGAACTGGATTCGCCGCTATATTGAAGCTCTGTAAATTTTCTGCCGGCCTGTGTCCGGTTTAATTTCAAAAAGATGGATAAATAAAAGTAATGTCGGATTTATATGATACCCATGAACAGGGTGAACGCGTAAAAAGCTGGTTACGGGAAAATGGCAGCGCCATTGTTATGGGCCTGGTACTTGCCTTCGGTTTGATGTTTGGTTTTAAGCAGTGGCAGGTCTGGGAAACCGGTAAACGCCAGCAGGCTTCAGCTGAATACCAGGTGATGTCCAGTTTGATCAAGGATGACAGCATGGATGCAGCGGTTTCCAACTACGAAGTACTGAAAACCGAATATCCAAAGTCTGCCTATACCTCCATGGCTGCCTTGATGATGGCCAAGTCGCGCTTGATTGCCGGGCAGCTTGATCTGGCTGGGAAAGATCTGGAGTATGCCATGAAGCATGCCCAGCCAGAGCCGGTACAGGTGATAGCAAGGGAAAGGCTTGCACGTCTGAGGCTCAGTCAGGGTGATTCAGACGCAGCATTGAAATTGCTTGACGAATCACCTTCAACGATTGGTTTCGAAGCGCAATTTGCCGAGATACGAGGCGATATTTACCTGGCAAAAGGCGAGCCGGAATTGGCCATTGCCAGCTATCAGACGGCACTCGACCAGCTTGAAGAAGGTGTTGGAAATCGTGAGTTGCTAAACATAAAGCTTGAAGCGCTCGGGGTCACCCAGGCTGTGGCTGCAGACGTTGACAGTAATGCCGACGGGGGTGAAATGTGAGGCAATGGTTTATCCCTGTACTGGCAGCACTGTTGCTGCTTAATGGCTGCAGTTGGATAAAAAGCTGGGGAGATGATGATGACCCCGATGCCCCGGCAAAACTGGTTGAGTTCCAACCAACGCTGAAGGTTGGTAAAGCATGGTCGACTGATGTGGGTAAAGGTCTGGACAAGACCGGCCGGCAGATCAGACCTGCTTATTCATCGGGTTCATTGTACGCTGCCGATTACAAGGGCATGCTCTTTGCAGTTGATGCGGAGAACGGGCGTAAGCAATGGGAGATAAAAACTGAGTTGCCGTTCACCGGTGGCCCGGGGGTTGCGGGGAACCTGTTAATGATGGGTACGGAAAACGGTGAGGTTTTTGCATTTGATGCATCAACCGGTACCCAGCTCTGGTCCGCTACGGTTACTTCAGAAGTGCTCGCAGCACCAGCAGAGTCGGATGGTATTGTCGTTGTACGTTGTATCGATGGGCGTGTATTTGGTCTGGATGCAGATACCGGTCAGCGTTTATGGGTTTATGATCATAGTGTGCCCCTGTTGACATTGCGGGGTAATGCACCTTTGTTATTGAGGGCTGGCGTCGTCTTCGTCGGTTACGATGGTGGTCAGGTTGTAGCCTTGAAACTGGACGACGGTATCAAGATGTGGGAGCAAACACTGGTAACAGCTGAAGGCCGCACTGAACTGGAACGATTATCAGATATTGATGGTCAACTGGTTTTTATTGCATCAGATCTGTTGGTTTCAAGTTATAAAAATCGCCTCGCTTCACTAGCTGCGGATTCAGGCCGACTGCTTTGGTTCAAGGATATTTCTTCGGCTACGGGTGTTGCCGTTGACCGTATCAACCTGACGCTCAGCGATAAGGACGGGAACCTGTGGTTGCTCGACCGGCGCAATGGCGCTGAGTCCTGGAAGCAGGATCAATTACTTCACCGGGGTCTGACGCGTCCGGTTTTTTATGGCAGTTTTATCGCGGTCGGTGACGCAGAAGGATATTTACACTGGATCAATATCAATGACGGGCAGTTTGCTGCGCGTGAAAAGGTAGGTGGTGACGGGTTCTCCGGACCACCGTTGGTGGTTGGCAATACGCTTTATGTGATGACCAAAAAAGGCACTTTAATTGCATTTCGAGCAGGCGCTGGGCTCAATTAGCCGGTCTTCGTTACGTTGCTTGTCGTGCTCATGTATGATGCAGCCATTCCTGAAGCTCTGAAGATACCCTTAAATTCATGTTACCAGTAGTCGCCATAGTAGGCCGGCCCAATGTCGGAAAATCCACAATCTTCAATGCTTTGACCCATACCCGTGACGCATTGGTGGCAGACATGCCCGGTGTTACCCGTGATCGTCAGTACGGTATCAGTGTTGTAGGTGAAAGACCCTGTTTACTGGTAGATACAGGTGGCTTGGTAGCGCAGGCCGAAGGTATCGACTACCTGACGGCGCAGCAGGTACATCAGGCCATTGAAGAATCACAACTGGTTTTATTCGTGGTAAGCGCGAGAGACGGTCTGACGCTGGAAGATCAGGAAATCGCTCAGCTATTACGTGGACATAACCGTTCGGTGATGTTGGTTGGCAACAAGACAGATGGAACGAATCCGGATATCGCACTCGCAGAATTCGCCGCCCTTGGAATGGGGCCGACATTGCCGGTAGCGGCTTCGCACCGTCAGGGTATGACAAGCCTGATGGAGGAAGCGGCCGAAATTTTACCACCGGTTGAAGCGGATGAAACTGATTCCGAAGAGGATAGAGACCGCCTGCGACTGGCCATCGTCGGCCGGCCCAATGTCGGCAAGTCGACCCTGGTTAACCGTATGCTGGGTGAGGAACGTGTCATGGCTTTCGATCAGCCGGGTACCACCCGCGACACCATAAGTGTCTTGATGGAGCACGCTGGTGTCAAGTACGAACTCATCGATACGGCGGGCGTGAGGAGACGTTCCCGTGTCACGGAAATGGTCGAAAAATTCAGTGTCATAAAGGCATTGCAAGCCATTGATCGGGCGCATGTCGTGGTTCTGATGCTGGATGCGACCGAGGGCATCACGGATCAGGACACAACATTATTGGGCCATATCCTTCAAAGGGGCAGGGCACTGGTGATCTGCTTGAACAAGTGGGACGGTATGGAAGAGTATGACCGCAAGCAGGTTCTTTCTGAAATGGATCGCCGTTTACAGTTCGTGCCCTGGGCCCGGATTATTCGTCTCTCGGCATTACATGGCTCCGGTTTGAAAGAGCTCTACGCTGCCGTGAAGGAAGCCTGGCGAAGTGCAATCATTGACATGCCGACACCTGAATTGACACGGGTTCTTATAAAAGCCTTCGAAGCCCATCAACCACCCATGAGCCAGGGCCGCACATCACGTTTGCGGTTTGCCCACAGCGGCGGCAATTGCCCACCAAGAATTATTATTCATGGCAATCGTACCGATGCCATACCTGCATCCTACAAACGTTACCTCGAAAATGTTTTTATCCGTCATTTCAAATTACGCGGCACACCACTGCGAATTGACTTCAGAAGTGGTGAAAACCCTTTCAAGGACAATAAGAACAAGCTCTCGACACGACAAATTGCCAAACGCAAACGTCTGAAAAAGTATACCAAGAGCAAGTCAAGGAAGTAGCCCGGCTTACTGCCTGTTTACAAAACCCAGGATTGAAGATTACACTCAATCTTATGGGTTATCGCGCTGTCATCAGGTGGTGTCGCTGAAGGCCATTGACCTACCATTTGACCGTTGCGGTCAAACAGGTATTTGTGAAAATTCCAGCGTGGTGTGGCACCGTCGCCAAACTCCTCGCGTATTGCGTGAAACATGGGGTGTGCTGAAACACCCATGACATGGTATTTGCCCGTCATTGGAAAGTCGACACGGTAGTTTGTGTCACAGAATTCAGCGATGGTGTCTTCGTCGCCGGGCTCCTGGTGTCCGAAATCATCACAGGGCATGCCGATTACGATCAGACCACTTTGCTTGTAATCCATCCAAATGCGCTGCAGTTCCTGGTATTGCGATGTGTATTCGCACTCAGACGCCGTATTGACAAAAAATATGGGTTGCCCCCGATAATTTGAAAGGGGCATCCCGTTCCCCCGAAGCCCCACAAATACAAATTCAAATACATTCATGTTTCTACCCTGGTTTGGTTACTCTTGTATAGCATAAACTATGAGCCCCGTTTTTGCTCATGATCCGTTACACTACGCAATAATTTTTACCCTGGAAGACCACATTGAAAGAAATCCTGAAACAAAAAACCGCTGCCATACTGGATGGTCTGGAAGTCAGTGAGGTTGTATTGAACGATGTCCGCAAAGTGATAGACGCACACGTCCAGGCGGGAGGCCAAAGACCGGGACTTGCGGTAGTTTTGGTTGGTTCTGACCACGCCTCGATGATTTATGTCAGGGCCAAGCGTAAGGATTGTGAAAAGGCCGGTATAAGCACGAGGGATTTTGATCTTCCCTATGAAACGACTCAGGCGGACCTAATGGCATTGATCGACGAGCTTAACCGGGATGACGAGGTTCACGGTATCCTTGTGCAACTGCCCTTACCTCCGCAGATTGATGAGGTTTCAATTACCAATTCGATCAAGTCCAGTAAGGATGTGGACGGATTTCACGCCTTTAATGTAGGCAGGCTGGCCCTGCGTCAGCACGGGCTTCGTCCCTGCACACCACGTGGGATCATGGCGCTTCTGCATTATTACGGGATAGACGCGAAGGGACATCATTGCGTGATTGTGGGTGCTTCCAATATCGTCGGTCGTCCAATGGGTCTGGAAATGCTGATACAGGGGGCGACCGTTACAACCTGCCACCGCTTCACAAAAAATCTTGAGCACTTTGTCAGGCAGGCTGAAATTTTAATCATTGCGGTAGGTCAGCCGGGGATAGTTTGTGCCAATTGGATTTCTGAAGGCACCATCGTTATTGATGTCGGTATCAATCGTTTGGAAAACGGTAAACTGGTCGGCGACATCGACTTTGAAGACGCCGCCAATAAAGCTGCATGGATTACACCGGTACCCGGCGGTGTTGGCCCGATGACCCGCGCGACACTGATGTTAAATACGGCCGAGGCTGCCGGAATCTTCATCGAAGAACCGCACAGGCAATCACCGGACGTTTAACTTCAAATCATCCGGTTTCAGGGTCGTTCCAAAATAGCGCAAACTCCCATGCCGCCTGCCGTGCATACAGAGATCAGTCCACGGCCCGACCCTTTTGTTTCGAGTAATTGGGCCAGTGTTGCCACGATCCGGGCGCCGGTAGCTGCAAAGGGATGACCAACCGCCAGGCTGCTGCCATTCACGTTGAGTTTTTCCCTGTCGATACTACCGAGTGGTTTTTTCAACCCAAGACGTTGTTTGCAGTAATCTTTTGATTCCCACGCTTTAAGTGTGCACAGCACCTGGGCAGCAAAGGCTTCATGGATTTCATAAAAATCAAAGTCCTGCAGCTTGAGACCGGCACGTTGCAACATTTCAGCAACGGCGATTGTCGGTGCCATCAGCAGGCCCTCATCATTAACAAAATCAACCGAAGCGGAACGGCCGGTGGTCAAAAAGGCCTGTACCGGAAGCTTGTTGCTGGCAGCCCATTCTTCGGAACATAACAGAACAGCGGCTGCGCCATCGGTTAATGAAGTACTGTTTCCTGCGCTCAATGTGGCTTTGGACCCCTTGTCAAAAACCGTGCGTAAACTGGCAAGCTTCTCAATGCTGGTATCGGCGCGCAGGTTGTTGTCGCGGTTGATACCGCTCCAGGGGGTGACCAGGTCATCAAAAAAGCCGTCATCATAGGCAGCAGCGGCTTTCTGGTGGCTGTTGTACGCTAATTGATCCTGATCCTCACGTGTAATCTCCCACTCCTGCGCCATCCGCTCACAATGCTGACCCATGGAAAGACCTGTACGCATTTCACCATTGGTCGGTGAAACCGGCTTGAGTTCACCGGGGCGGAAGCCCTTGAGTGCAGCAAGACGTTGCTTCATTGTCCTGGCCTGGCTCAGGTTGATCATACGTTGGGCAAACTTGTTACCGAAAACTATCGGTGCATCCGAGGTTGTGTCTGTGCCTGCTGCGATGCCGCTTTCGATTTGCCCGCATGCTATCTTTGCTGCCAGGTTCAGGGCAGCCTGCAGGCTCGTACCGCAAGCCTGTTGCAGCGTGATTCCCGTTGTCAGGGGGGAGAGCTTGCTGGATAGCACGGCCTCACGCGCAAGGTTGAAGTCCCTTGAATGTGTCATGACGGCTCCTGCCATCACCTCGTCCAGTTGCATGCCATCGAGTTCAAAGCGTTCCACCACCCCGTCGATCACCGCTGTCAGCATGTCCAGGTTACTTTTTTCAGCATACACCGTGTTGGAGCGGCAGAATGGAATGCGGCTACCGCCTACGATGGCTACCCTGCGCATTGAATCCGTCATTGTTTCGCTCCTTTTTGCTTCAAGTAATGTAGCGGGCCGCCACGGAATGGCGCGAACCCGGTTCCAAAAATCATACCTGCATCCAATACGTCTGCATCCTCGACGATGCCATCGGCGAGTGCGGATTCACAGGCTTCGAAATAGGGTTGCATCAGCGATTCGGTAATCTCCTCCAAAGCATACTGGCCGGTTTCTGCATCGGCCCGTTTGGGTTTGCCTTTTTCCCAGACATAAAAACCCTTGCCCGACTTCTTACCCAATTCACCTGCTTGGACTTTTTCCTCTAACAGTGCAGCTTCATTCTTGCTGGATTCCCCGCCCAGAAGGGTCACGACTTTCATACATACATCCAGTCCCACCGTGTCTGCCAGTTCGACCGGACCCATCGGCATACCGAACGATGTTGCCGCCTTGTCCAGGACCTCTATCGGAATACCCCGCTCCAGATGCATGCTCATGGCTTTCGCCATGTAACCTGACAGGACCCGGTTGACCAGAAAACCCGGTGAGCTTTTTACCGGTAACGGAAAGCGGTTGATAGCACCGCAAAACGCCGCGCCCTTGGCGACTTGCCCGGCATCCGATTTCTCGTCATAAACGACCTCAACCAACGGCATTTTGGCAACCGGGTTGAAAAAATGGATACCGATCAGACGTTCAGGTTTCTTAAGTACCGAGGAAATTTCTGCCAGTGGAATGGCAGATGTGTTGGTGGCAAGCACCGCATCGGCTTTCATACGTGGCTCAATACCTGCAAAAAGTTCTCGCTTGGCATCAACGTCTTCAAAAATGGCTTCGATGATGACATCGGCTTTGCTGACACCTTTGCCGTCCACATCGGGTAGCAAGCGGCTAAGCGCACCACCAACTTTACTGCGGCTCCTGAGTTTTTTCTGGAACAGAGATTTTGCCCGTTTCAGGGCTGGCTCAATGTATTTGAGTTCCCGGTCCTGGAGAGTGACCTCCATACCTTGCAGGACACACCAGGCTGCAATGTCACCTCCCATGACGCCGGCACCAATGACATGTACCCGGCGGAATTTGGCCTGTGTCTGTTTGCCAATACTTTTTAAGCGCTCCATCAGGAAAAAGACACGCCGGAGGCTCTTGGAGGTTTCGCCTGTGATGAGTTTGCCGACCCGCTCCGATTCTTCCGCCATCATTCGTTGCGGGTCGTCACCGTATTTCTCCCAGGCCTCGATCAGCTCAAACGGGGCAGGATAGTGTTCGGGGTTGGCCCTCGCAGCAACCTGTTTGCGCATCATTCGGGCCATAATGGTCCGGGCCGGGCCGAAATTCTGCAGGCGTTTCAATTGGCCGGGTTGACGGCTCTTGCGGCGCTGTTTGACCGCCCGTCGGGCCGCCCAACGCAATGAACCATGGGGGCCGACCAGTTCATCAACGAGCCCCATTGCCCTGGCGGCGCCCGGTCGCAAATTACGTGTGCTGAGCATGAGTTGCATGGCATTGGATGCACCCGCCTGCTGAACGCTTCGGGCGCTGCCGCCAAAACCCGGGTATATACCCAGTTTGATTTCCGGAAAACCGAGACGCGTATGTTCGACGTTGCTGGCAATACGATAATCAAATGCCAGGGCGAGTTCTAAACCACCACCAAGGCAGAAGCCATCGATGGCCACAACTTTAGGAAAGGGAAGGGCTTCAATACGGTTGAACAGGCGGTGTACCTGGCTGATTCCATCGCTGGCTACTTCAGCATCATCATAATCGTCAAACTCCCTCACATCAGCACCGACGATAAATGAACCGGGTTTTGCCGATTGCAGTACAAGGCCGGCGGGTGCGTTGGTCTCCAGTTCATCGACTATGGATCCAAGTTCGCTGAGAACTTCCAACGACAGGCTGTTTGTGTTTTCACCCTCGCGATCAATGCTTAACCACAAAACATTGTCGATATCAGTTGAGAGTTTCCAGTGCTTGAAAGTTGTTTCTTTGCTTGGTTTTTTCGTCATCAGGGTTCCGCCATTCTGAGCAGTAGGTCTAATTTAAAAAGATAAGGGCATATGTCTCGCTTGCAAGCGTGACATTAGCATTTTCATCAGCTTTGCGCATGATCTAGGGCAAGCGCAGGCCAGCCCGGCGCAACATTGCGGCGGTACGTATCAATGGCAGACCGATCAGGGCCGTAGGGTCATCACTTTTGATGCTTTCAAACAGAACAATGCCCAGTGATTCGGCCTTAAATGCCCCGGCACAGTCATAGGGTGTTTCAGCTTTCAGGTAACGTTCGATTTCATCGGCCTGCAAGTGGCGGAAGCTGACCCGGGTAGAGTCAATATGTCGTTCCTCGAAGCCGGTATCACCACACTGCACTGAAATAGCCGTAAGAAATTCAATAAGCTGTCCGCTGAAAGATAAAAGTTGTTCCTTCGCTGCCAGGTGGGTGCCCGGCTTGCCGATTATCTGACCTTCAAAAACCGCGATTTGATCTGAACCTATAACGATTGCCTGCGGGTTTTCATTACTCACATACTCAGCTTTTTCGGAAGCGAGCCGGCTAACCAGGTCGACAGGTGATTCATTGTTTTTCGTGCTTTCGTCTATGTCTGGCGGCTGACACTCAAAGGGAATGTCGAAGCGGCGCAAAAGTATTTTGCGGTATTTGCTGCCAGAAGCAAGAATTAGGCTTGGAGATAGTGACTCACTATTCATTTATGTAGTAAAATTACCGGTTAAGTTGATTCGTTATCAATTATTTACTGCTCACTAACATGTTTAGTATGCTCAGATGGGCATGTTCGGGGCAATGATCAGGTTCCAGATTTCCATGGCGTTTTAAAACGTCTTTGGCTTGGTTAAGGATTGTGAAGCTATGTCGCGGGAATATCCAGACTGGATTTCGCCAAATCGTGCCGCTGAAGGTAAACGCATATTCAGTGGGACCATTCCGTTAGTACGGATGAAGCGACTGGCTGCGTTGCTGGTAGATGCAAAAGGTGAAGCATCATTTACAGCAGCATTCAGCATAGACCTGGAGCAACACATAGTCATTGATTTGCAGGTAGAGGCAGCATTACCACTGATTTGCCAGGCAAGTCTGGAAGTTTATGATGAGCAGGTTGAGCGCAGTAGCGAACTTGTGGTGATTGAAGACGATAGTGAACAATTTGAGCTACCGGAAAATTATGAACCGGTGCTGACAGAAAACGGGAGGTTGGCTATTGCCAGCCTGGTAGAAGATGAATTGTTGCTCGCTCTACCACAGATTCCGCGCAAACCGGGTCTGCAGGAGGTTGCGTATTCAACCGGTGGGCAGAAAGTTATAGGCGAGACACTTCCGGAAGGGAGCAGGAAAAACCCTTTTTCGGCTTTGCAGGACATGCTAAAGCGGGACAAGTAGATTTATTGTTATTTTTTTTGAATCAGGAGTAGACCATCATGGCTGTACAAAAGAGCCGAAGAACACCATCAACACGCGGTATGCGACGTTCACACGACTCGTTAAAAGCACCGACATTGTCTGTCGATCCGACAACGGGCGAGACGCATCTACGTCACAACGTAAGCCCTGAAGGATATTATAAAGGTCGCAAGGTTATCGACTCAAAGGTAGTTGAGATCGACGACGAAGAAGAAGTATAAAAAATATCCATTGCATGGGATTGAATGGATGCACTGACCGCCGGCCAAATTGCCGGCGGTTTTGTTTCCAGTATTCAAGCAAATGAAAATTCCAGAAGAAACTAATACTGATAAAGTGGTGCTTGCACTGGACGCACACGGTGGTGATTTTGGGCCCGCTGTAACGGTTCCCGCTGCGTTGGATGTTTTGTCAACCCACGTAAATCTCGAAATACTGCTGTGTGGTATCCGGGAAGAAATTGCCCCGATACTTACAAAATTCGAATCTGACCTGGATTTGAAAAACAGCTTTGAACGTCTGCATACTATTGATGCTGTAAATGCGCTGCTGCCGGATGCACGGCCAGTTGCCGCATTGCGACGTGGCAAGGGCAGTAGCCTGTGGGTGGCCCTTGAGCAAGTTGCCAATGGACGGGCAAGCGCCTGCGTCAGCGCGGGCAGTACCGCTGCAATGCTGGCCCTTGGTGTGAAATTGCTGGGTATGCTTCCGGGTATTGAGCGCCCGGCACTGATGTCGCGGGTTCCGTCGGCTTCCGGTCATACCAATTTGTTGGACCTGGGTGCTAATCTGCATGTAAGTGCAAACCAGTTGGTGCAATTCGCCATCATGGGCTCAGTCGCCTGCGAAATGGATGGTTTAAGCCGTGAACCGAAAGTGGCGTTGCTAAATGTAGGTCATGAGGACAGCAAAGGTGATTCTGTTGTTAAAGAAGCCCATGCCATGCTCAAGGAGCTACCTATCAATTACGCGGGCTTTATCGAAGGGTATGATATTTTTGCGGGCAAGGCCGACGTTGCAGTCTGCGATGGGTTTTCGGGTAATCTGATACTTAAGTCCGGTGAAGGCCTGGCTGCAATGTTTTTCCAGCACATCAATATTGCGAGGCAAAACGGTTGGTTAGCGAAGATGGGTGCCTTACTGCTTGGAAAATCATTGAAAGACACGCTGGAACGTTTTGAGCCATCCAAGCATAATGGTGCGCCGTTGCTTGGACTTCGGGGTGTGGTAGTGAAAAGCCATGGGAATGCCGATCGCCAGACTCTTGGTCATGCGATAAGGGTAGCGGTCGTTGAAGCCGAACGTCAGGTTCCACGTTTAATAGAATCGATGATAAATGATTACTCCATTGAGGAAGGCCTTTGAAATTTTCAAAAATAATAGGTACTGGTAGTTATTTGCCGGAAAAAATTGTCACCAATGCCGACCTCGAAAAAATACTCGACACCTCGGATGAGTGGATACTTGACCGCACTGGAATAAGTGAACGGCGTATTGCACGTGAAGACGAGACCAGCGGCGACATGGCGGAGGTGGCCGCGCAACGGGCGATGAAAGCCGCGGGGATTGATCCACAAGATATCGGTTTGCTTATAGTTGGTACGACGACACCCGACCTCGTATTTCCAAGTACCGCTTGCCTGCTGCAGGCGCGACTGGGTCTGCCGGACTGTGGTGCCATGGATGTCAACGCCGCTTGTTCCGGGTTTATGTATGCACTGTCAATTGCAGATAAGTACATACGTTGTGGAGACGTGAAAACTGCACTTGTTATAGGGGTTGACAAGCTGTCCGCGATGACAGATTGGGATGACCGGGGTACGGCGGTTTTATTTGGTGATGGTGCCGGTGCAGTGGTGCTTGAAGCCTCTGATGAGACCGGTATCCTTTCCACGCACATCCACGCTGCCGGCAGGCACAGTGATCTGCTGGCTGTTGATGTCGGTGTGAGTACCGGATTCAAAGCAGAAAAAGGTGGTGGTGTTCGGATAAAGATGAAAGGCAATGAGGTTTTCAAAGTCGCAGTGAGGACTTTGGGCCGCATTGTTGATGAAACCCTTGAACATAATAATATGGAAAAATCCGGGCTCGACTGGTTGATCCCGCACCAGGCCAATCTGCGTATCATAAAAGCGACCGCAAAAAAGCTTGGTATGACCATGGATCAGGTCGTTGTAACAGTTGACCGGCACGGTAACACCTCCGCCGGGTCGGTGCCCCTGGCCCTTGATGAGGCAGTGCGGTCCGGAAAAATCAAGCGTGGGGATATCATGCTGCTGGAAGCTTTTGGTGGTGGCTTTACCTGGGCTTCCGCACTGATAAAATACTGACCTTAAACTGATTGTTTTGTAGAGCAGGAAATGACAAAAACCGCATTTTTATTCCCCGGTGAAAGTTTCCAGTCGGTTGGAATGATGTCTGCCATGGCGGAACCCGTCATCCAGAATGCAGATGTTCGTGTCTACCATGATGCGGAGCAGATCAGGGAGGCGTTGGCACGGCAGTTGTGGCAGCCGGTCCGGTGGACTGAAACCATATTGTCATTAGTGGACTCAGGTGTGAACAGATTTATTGAATGTGGGCCCGGTGGTGTGCTGTCCGGCCTCAACCGTGTTATTGCTCCCGATTCTGCCGTTTTTGCACTAACGGGAAAGGACATCATGTACGAGGCTTTGCAAGTGGAGGTTAGCGATGAATAATGCTTTAGAAGGTCAGGGTTTAGAAGGTCAGGTCGCCCTGGTAACAGGTGCCAGCAGGGGTATTGGCGCGGCCATTGCAGATAAACTGGCAGGTGGTGGCGCCCGGGTTTTTGGAACAGCAACATCAGCATCGGGTGCAGCAGCCATTGACGAACGGAAGGTCGACGGCTTGAGCGGGCTTGTGCTGAATGTTAATAATGTCGATGAGATCAGCTCGGTATTGTCTGAAATTACCGCCGAGGCCTCGGTGCCTACGATACTGGTCAATAACGCCGGTGTTACCCGCGACCAGTTGTTAATGAGAATGTCCGAGGAAGACTGGGATACAGTGCTTGATACCAACTTGCGCTCTGTCTACCGTCTTTCAAAAGCCTGCCTGCGTGGCATGATGAAAGCACGCCAGGGGCGGATTATCAGTATCTCGTCAGTCGTTGGGTCAATGGGCAATGCCGGTCAGGCAAACTACGCAGCAGCAAAGGCTGGTATGATGGGTTTTACCCGTTCACTGGCCCGCGAGGTCGGCTCCAGGGGCATCACGGTTAACGTGGTGGCACCGGGGTTTATCGATACTGACATGACCCGCGAATTGAATGATGCACAACGTGAGGCTATGTTGAAAGACATACCGTTGAATCGTTTGGGTGAAGCCGCTGAAATTGCCGGGGCGGTCAGTTTCCTGGCATCTTCATCGGCGGCCTATATAACCGGTCAGACCCTGCATGTGAATGGTGGCATGTACGTGACCTAAGGTATTTTTGTTTTAAAGTTAAGTAATTACAAAGCGAGCAACTGTTTTATAGCGCGCCATCTTTTAACCATACGGTGGCGAATAGGATTAAACTGGCAGAATGGGCGTAAATTCTTTAAAATTGCGTCTCTCGAGTCAAACATTTTAGGAAATATAAAATAATGAGCAGCATTGAAGAACGCGTTAAAAAGATTGTTGTAGAACAACTTGGTGTTAAAGACGATGAAGTTACCGCAAACGCATCTTTTGTCGACGACCTCGGCGCGGATTCTCTGGATACCGTTGAACTGGTTATGGCACTTGAAGAAGAGTTCGAGTGTGAAATTCCTGATGAAGAAGCGGAAAAGATCACCAGTGTTCAGCAAGCTATTGATTACGTCAATTCCGTCAAAAGCTGAAAATAAATTCATGT
>RCNG010001242.1_pt1 | contig 13874 bp, 13 predicted proteins | sample 2041371 | NCBI WGS metagenome assembly RCNG01 (sample SAMN09708227, study PRJNA481090) | Marine sediment metagenome, whole genome shotgun sequencing project. | biome: marine sediment; feature: ocean; material: sediment; isolation source: Sewage treatment plant 1 marine sediment (STP1) ... | reverse complement strand
GCTCGCCGACGGCAACGCTGTCGCTCTTCAGGGCGACCACCGGTACAACGCCGCGTTCGTGGAGATCGGCGACCTGGCCGCCGACGCCGGCGCCGGCATGTGGGCGCCCGACGCCTGTGGCACCGCGCCGCATCCCGACGTTGCGATCGTAGAGGTCGAATACAACCCGCCGGGGCCGGACGATGAACGCCTCTACGACGAATACGTCACGATCGAGTACGGATCCGACTCCGGAGCGATCGCCCTGTCGAATTGGATCCTTCGCGACGAGTCGTCACAAAACCGCTACGTGTTCGGAGACGTCGTGCTTGGCGAGGGAGACGGGGTCACCGTTCGCTCCGGATGCGGCACCGACACCGCGAAGGTCGTCTACTGGTGCGCCGAGCGCTCCGTGTGGTCGAACACCGGCGATACGGTGATCCTCCAGGACGAAAACGGAAACGTCGTTGATCGGTGGAGGTACGGTGCCGACGGGTAGTCGGCAGGAGAGAGCAAAGAACAAAGACGAAAGACCAAGCCCCCGAGACACATCGGCCCTCTTTGCTCTCAACTCTCGTTGACAACTACACACGTGGGCGTCGGGACGCTGTCGCTGCTCGAGCCGTGGGCCATCGGCGGTGCTCGAAGAGCAATCCTGCGCCTCCCCTACGCTCCATGCCCGTGGATACAAAGGTAGCTCCGGTGGACCGAGGCCGACCCCGACTGCGGGGATGGTCACACGCCGCGATGTTTCCGATCGCTGTCGCTGCCGGCGTCGTGCTCGTCGCCACCGCGCCCACCGCGGAGAGCCGCGTGGCCGCTGCGATCTTCGCCGTCACCGCTGCGCTCCTCTTCGGCACGAGTGCGCTGCTCCATCGCGGATCGTGGTCGCCCGGCACGGAAGGCCTCTTGCGCCGTCTCGACCACGCAAACATCTATCTGATCATCGCGGGCACCTACACGCCGTTTGCCGTCCTCGCTCTCCCCCCATCGGATGGGCGCACGCTGTTGTTGATCGTCTGGACCGGAGCGCTCGCAGGTGCGATGCTCCGGGTATTCTGGACGTCGGCCCCTCGGTGGCTCACCACGGCGCTGTATGTGATCGTCGGGTGGGTGGCGATCTTCTACGTCCCGGAACTGATCGAGGGCGCGGGCGTCGTTGCCGTCTTGTTGATCGTGCTCGGGGGCCTTCTCTACACAGCCGGGGCGATCGTGTACGGCTCGAAGCGCCCGAACCCCTCCACCGAATGGTTCGGATTCCACGAGGTGTTCCATGCGCTCACCGTTGCCGCGTTTGCCGCCCACTACTGCGCCGTGTGGATCGTTGTCCACGCCTAGAGATTGACTCCGACGAGGCGGCTCGGAATCGCCAACCAGCGGGCGCCTTCCGACCCGTCGCATTTGCCGCGATCGGCTGCCTACGGGGCCTGGTTGATGTTCAGGCAGACGGCGGTGAACTCCTCGTCACTGCTTTCCTCAGCCTGGGGATCGAAGCAATCTCCCAACGCGACAAACGAGTTGCTTTCTGTTCCGACCCACATCGTTGACCGCTGGTCCGGCCCGCCGGTATCAACCGACATGGTTTGCTTCTCATACTTCTCGCCGGTCCCCGCGGTCCAATCGTCGTAGTAGGCGACGATCTCTTCGTAGCGGCCCTTCTCGAACATCAGCACCACCATGACTCCGTCTTCCATTTCGACCGACGTGGTGATCTCTCCGCCGTCTGGGACCGGGACCGTGAGGCCCTCGGGCATCTCACTCCCGGCGCCCATCGTGAACGTTCCGTCCTCCGACTCCATCTCGATCGTCGCGTCGTCTCCATCGCCGGATACATCGATCGAAACGTTTCCATCCTCGGTATCGAGGTTGATCGTCATCTCCTCGCCGTCGCCGGACACGTCGACATCGACGTTCCCATCGGCGCCGGCCTCTATGAGTTCTTCCGCCAGATTCTCGGCCACGACGTCGGATGCGCTCGAACAGGCCGAGATGAGGAGAGCGAATGCGAACGTGGCGATCAAGAGCAGCGTCGTTGGTTTCCGGGTCATAATCCACTTCCTGTGTGTCGATCGGTGAACGCGGCGGCTCACCCCCTCTGCTTTCTATCGTCACGACAACCCTGGGACCTTTACAGGGCCGATTGGCAGGTCCGCGCCGTCAGCTCACAACGCGCTGAGAGGGAGCCGGTGGCACCGGCTCCCTCTCTCTCAATGTTGTCGTCGCGCGAGCAATCAGCTCTCGTCGGGCATCGGGTCGGCGTCTGCCTTGGGATACGAGTCGGATGGCAGCGCCGGTGCGACTTCCTCTCGGTCTGCCGGCAGGACCAGGTTGGCCGCGACGCCGATCACGGCTGCCAGCGCGAGCCCGGAAATCGGGACGTCGCCGATCACGAGCGGGTTCACGAGGCCGTTCAGTCCCAGCCCGAAGACCAGGATCAGCCCGACTACGACCATGTTCCTGCCCTTCTTGAAGTCGACCTGTGCCTCGACCAGGGTCCGCAGGCCGACAGAGGCGATCATGCCGAAAAGGATGATCGACAAGCCGCCGAGCACCGGCACCGGCACCGTGCGCAGCAGCGCGGCCAGCTTCGGGCTGAGGGAGAGCACAATCGCGAACACTGCGCCAATCCGGATGATGAGCGGGTCGTAGACCTTGGTGATGGCCAGGACCCCCGTATTCTCGGAGTAGGTCGTGTTCGGCGGTCCACCCATCAGCCCGGCCATGATCGTGGCGATGCCGTCACCAAGCGCCGTCCGATTCAACCCCGGCTCTTCGAGGAAGTTCTTGTGCACCACACTGCCGTTGGCGACGATGTCGCCCACGTGCTCGATTATCGTCACGAACGCGATCGGTGCAATGATCGCGATCGCTCCCCACTGGATGTCGCCCAGACCCCACGTCATGTCGGGCAGGCCGATCCACGCTGCTTCCTTGACCAGGTCCCAGGTGAATCCTTCGAGGAAGATCGCTCCTGCGATGAATCCGACAACGGCGCCGGTGAGGATCGGGAGCATCTGGAACAAGCCGCGGAAGAAGACCGCAGCGATGATTGCTGAAACCAGCGTGACGATCGCGAGCCACCACGCGCCCTCGGCCATCCCGAGTGCGACCGGCGCAAGGGTGATCCCAATCACGATGATGACCGGACCGGTGACGATCGGCGGGAAGATTCGCGTGATCACGGCGTGACCGACGAACGTCACGATGATCGACATCACGATGTAGATAACGCCGGCAGCGATGATGCCGGCACCAATTGCCGCCCAGGACTAGCCGTCCTCCGCTGCGAGCAGAATCGCCGGTATGAACGCGAACGATGAGCCCAGGAAGACGGGCACCATGCGCTTGGTCACGAGGTGGAACAGCAGCGTCCCGATACCGGCTGCCAGCAGCGCCACCGACGGGTTGAGTCCGGTCAGTAGTGGCACGAGGACGGTTGCCCCGAACATCGCGATGGTGTGCTGCAGACCCAGCACCACCTTCTTCTGCATCGTCAATTCCATTCGGTCTCCCTCTCCCATACGCGACGAGAGCCACCCATCCATAGGTAGCTCTCGTTCTTGCCCATCGGGCTGTATGCCCGAATCTGATTGGGACTCGCGGTCCCGATCAAGACTGTCATCTATTCCTCACCCGCCATCGACCAACCGAGTCGGTGCATCGACCTGATACACCCCGGTGCCGACATCGGGAACCCTTCATGGGCCTGGCTTGGTTCATGCTGCCCGAAACACCATCCCGTAGTAGTTGTCGTACGGCTCCTCGCGTACGACCTCGACGGTGCCTTCGACCGCCATTCCGATCTCGGGGTCGTCGATCTCGAGTTGCCCGAGCATCCGCATCCCGTTCTCCAGCTCGACGATGCCGAGACCGAGCGTGGCAACTTCGTACTGCGCCGGAAGGTTGTAGACCCTGGTGAAGGTCAAGAGCTTCCCGGTCTTCGGTAGCGGCACCGTGTCGAACTCGAAGAAGTCGTTCTGCTTGCATCCCGAGCAGACCATCTTGAACGGATAATGCATGGTGTCGCAGAGCCGGCACCGGTATGCGTAGATCTCGCGAGCCATCAGTCCTCCCTCTCAAACGTCAAGCACACGACGTTGTTGCCGAATCCGCCGAAGTTGCAGGTGAAGCCGACTTTGGCACCTTCGACCTGCCGCGCTTCGCCGTCGCCGCGCAGCTGGGTGACGATCTCCCAGGCCTGAGCGACGCCGGTTGCACCGACCGGATGACCGCGGCCCTTGAGGCCACCTCCCACATTGATGGGGATCTTCCCGCCGAGCGCGGTCTCGCCGTTCTCGAGCGCGATGTGGCCCTCGCCCTTGGGGAAAAACCCGACCTCCTCGCTCTCCGCAATCTCGAGGATCGTGAAGGCATCGTGGAGTTCGGCAACATCGACGTCGTCGGGAGTCAGACCGGCCATCTCGAATGCATCGCCGGCCGCCTTGCGAACTGCGAGGAGATCGGTCGGCTCGCTGCGTTCGTGCACAGCGTGGGTGTCGGTTGCCTGGCCGACGCCGCTGATCTTGATCATCGGGCAGCCGAGCTCCTTCGCCTTCTCTTCGGACACGAGGACGATGGCCGCCCCGCCGTCCGAGACCGGACAGGCGTCGAAGAACCGCAACGGCTCCGCCACATATGGGTTGTTGGTCATCGCCTCTGGCGAGTCGAGGATCCCCTCGAGGGTGATCTCCTGTTGGAGATGCGCCCACTCATTGTTGAGCGCCGCGTTCTGATTCTTCACGCCGACCATGGCAAGATGGCGTTCGGTGACGCCGTATTTCTCCATGTAGAGCCGGGTGAACATCGCAGCGTGCGCTGGCAGCGTCACACCGTAGATGTACTCGGCGATCGGGTGTGTCAGCGTGGCGACGAAGTCCGTCGCTTCGAGGTTGTTGACCTCGCGCATACGCTCGACACCGGCGACCAGCACCACATCGTCCATGCCGGAGGCGACGGCCTGGAATCCGGCCTTGATCGCTGACCCACCGGATGCCGGTCCGTTTTCTATGGCCGCCGCTCCCGCCGGGGTGAGGCTCAGGCTGTCGACCACGGCGCTGGCAAGTGCCGTCTGATGGTTGATCCGGGGCCCGCCCATGTTCGCCACATAGACCTGGTCGACCTCGGTTATGCCGGCATCCTTGAGCGCCATCATCGACGCGTAGGATGCGATCTCAGAGAGCGGGTACTCAAGGCGGGTGAAAGTGGTGATCCCGATGCCGGCTACGTACACATCACGCATCGTCCGTCCTCCCCTCCATCTCCCAACGCTGGCTGACCAGCGCGGTTGCCGTAGGGTCATACATCGATCGGGTCGCTGCGAGCGGGTCCAGCGCAGGTGTCGGCGGATCCGACGGCGGCAGGATCGCTTCCATTGCCTTGTCGAGCAGCTCCGGCGGGACCGGACGGCGTCCGACGACGAGGCTCGAGCGCGCACGGTCGAACAGCTCCCTGGTCAACGCCCACGACGGGACACCACCCAGCTCGTGGGGGGTGTCGAACCGCTTCTCGAGCTTGTACTCGATCATCCAGCGACGGAAGCCGATCGGCGACTCGGCGACAACGAGGACTTCATCGTGCCCGAGCGCATCGATGTGGTACTCCATCTTGGCCGCAAACGCATGGGCGCCGACCCGGAGGCCTCGTCGGAAGGCCAGGGTGTGCAGCGACAGACCAAGCTTCGGGTTGACCTGGCGCCCGTTGACGATGGCAGCCAGCTCCCCGTCGATCTGGACGGCAAGCACGTATTGGTCCTGGAACCGATATTGATAGTGGCCGAGTAGCTCCGCATAGACCCGGGAGGCGACCACGTCGTAGTAGTCGCGCTCAACATGCAGCAGTGGCTCCACGTACTTGAGCAGGTCGGGGATCTCGTCCCGCTCGACCTGGCGCACGACGGCCGCCTCGCCGCTTGCGAGCAGCATGTATTTCGGCTCGTACGGCACCATCGGCGACTCGATGGGTCGAAGGATCTTCTCTAGATCGACGGACATCGGTGGTCTACTCCTCGTGGTTGCTTTCGGACGTGGTCTTCGCGAGGTAGGACATGGCGACCTTTTCCTGGGTGATCGGCATCGACGTGATGCGCACACCGAGGGCGTTGTACACGGCGTTCGCTATCACAGGGGCCGCCGCGATCATCGTGTGCTCCCCCACGCCGCGTGCGCCGAACGGGCCATCCGGCTGCGGAACCTCGACGATGATCGGCACGATCTCGTCCGGGATGTCGAAGGCGGTCGGGATCTTGTAGTCCGTGAATGTCGGGTTCATCATCTTCCCGCCCTCATCGAAGCGCATGTCCTCGAAGAGCACGGTCGCCAGACCCTGGACGAGACCTCCTGTGATCTGGCCCTTGACCAGGTCTGGGTTGATTGCCCGCCCGGCATCGACGGCAAGCGCCGCCTTGCGCACCCAGATGCGTCCGGTCGCCGTGTCGATCTCGAGCACCACCCCGGTGGCGCCCACCGTGTAGTGGACGTTGGGATGGCCACCCTGTCCGGTAGCAGGGTCGCTGTTGGCGTTGGTGAACTCGGGCATGAACTTGCCGCTGGCGATGATGGGGCCGCCTCGCCAGGTGCCGTCATCGGTCTGTATCCCGTCGATCACGAACTCACTGAGCGGCTTGGAAAAGCTCGGGTCGGTTCTGCACTTGACGGCTTCATCTTCGAGGTACAGCGAGTCGTCTTCGAATCCGTACACCTCGTGGATCACATCGAAGATCTTCGATCGAGCTTCCACCGCCGCCTTCTCGACGGCAAGTCCGGAGCTCCAGGTCACGTGGGAGGCCACGGTCTGCCACTCATACGGGTTGCGGTCGGTGTCCGGGTTCTCGACCCTGATCTTGTCGACCGGGACCGAGAGCACCTCGCTTGCAATCTGGGCCATCACCGTGAGGTAGCCCTGACCGAGCTCCATGCCAGACACGGCGATGTTGATGCTGCCGTCTTCGTTGAACTTGAGGAACGACGCCGACGACGCGTTCGGCGGCATCGCGGGCGCTTTCCAGAACAGCGCCATGCCCTTGCCGATCACGGTGTTCGGATTGTCGGATTCCTCTTCGACGCCCCAGTCGATCGCGGCCGCGGTCTTCTCGATCGCCTCGAGCATCCCAGAAGGGTTCATGTGCGCGCCGTACGCGAGTTCATCACCTTCGACGATCGCGTTCTTCTTGCGGAATTCCACGGCGTCCATGCCGATGGCCTCGGCGATGCGGTCCATGTGCGATTCGAGCCCGAAGTGGAATTCGGAGTAGCCGAACCCGCGGTAGGGACCCCCGGGAGGAAGGTTGGTGTAGACGCACAGCGAATCGTTGGTGATGTTCGGGACCCGATACGGCCCGCTCGCCGACAGCCCGGCGGCGTTCACGACGTTCGCTCCGTACTCCACGTAGGCGCCGGCGTCCCAGTAGAGCTTGTGTTCGACGGCGGTGATCGTGCCGTCGTTCATGACGCCGACCTTCAGCTCGGCGACGACGCCCTGGCGCTGGTAGGTGTTGTAGAACTCCTGCTCGCGGGTCCAACGCAGTTTGATCGGACGGCCTTTGACCAGCGTCGCCATGGCCGCTCCGATGATCTCCATCGATACGCCGGCCTTGCCCCCGAAACCCCCGCCGACGTACGGCGTGATCACCCGCACGTCCTTGTGGGTGAAGCCGAGCGGCGCGAGCGCCTCAGCGAAGAGGTGCCGCTGCGTGTGAGGGGATTGCGACGCCGTCCACACGGTGAGTCGTCCGGCGTGATCGAGCCGGCTCACGGTCACGTGCGGCTCAATCGCACAGTGGGCGTAGCGGGGCACGTGGTAGGTGTCTTCGAGCACATAGTCGGCCTCGGCGAAGGCCTTCTCGGTGTCGCCCTTTCTGATCTTCCGCCAGTGAGCGATGTTCGTGTCGGCTTCGGGGAAGAACCAGGGGACGTGGGTGTAATCGCCGAGATCGGGATGGATCAGGTCGGCCCCTTCGGCCACAGCCGCCTTCGCATCGAGCAGCGGTGTAAGCGCCTCGTACTCCACGGCAATCAGCTTGGCGGCCTGGACCGCTTGGCGATGGCTGCGCGCGATCACGGCAGCGACCTGTTCGCCGACGAACCTCACGTAGTCCTGGGCGAAGATGTAGCGGTCCTCCATGTACATGCCGAACTTGTACGGGAAGTCCTTGCCGGTGACGACGCGCACCACGCCGCTCGCCGCCTCGGCCTCGGTGGTATCGATGGACACGATCCGGGCGTAGGCGTGCGGGCTCTCGACCACGGCCGCGTAGAGGAGGCCAGGGCCGAAGTCGATGTCGTCGACGAATTGAGCGGCACCGCTGATCTTGTCGATGCCATCGATCCGAACCGCGGGCGTGCCGACGACGGTGAGGTTGTCGCTCGGCGACTCTGCTTCGAACGGATACGTCTTCGTCATGACGCACCTCCGTCGCCGGCGGCGAGGACCGCTTCGATGATCGGCTCATAGCCGGTGCATCGGCAGAGGTTGCCCGCGAGGGCCTCTTGCACGTCGTGTCGCGAGGGGTTCGGTGTGTGCTCGAGGAGTTCGGTGGCAGCGAGCACGATGCCGGGAGCGCAGAACCCGCACTGGAACGAGTTGTTGGAGAGGAACAGGTTCTGGAGTTGACTCAGGCCGTCGTAGCTCAAGCCTTCGACGGTCGTGATCTCGTGACCGTCGGCTTCCACTGCGAGCACCAGGCAGCTCCGCACGGTCCGGCCGTCCATGATGATCGTGCACGATCCGCAGTCTCCGCGCTCACACCCGATCTTCGGACTCTTGACTGCCGCCTGTTCCCGCAAGACGTCGAGCAGCACGTCGGCCGGCACAACATCGAGGGCCCAGGTCTCTCCGTTGACTGTGATGTTCAGATCCATCGCCGTCCTCTCAGATCACTCGTTCGCCGTAGTTGGGTCCGTCTCCGCAGAGCCGTCCGACCGCTGCCCACAGCCCTCGCTCCAGCATGACCTCGGTCATCCTCATGCGGTACTCGGCCGAGGCTCGCATGTCGGTGATCGGGCTGATTTCGCCGGCAACGAATCCAACGACCTCCGCAATGAGCGCCTCGTCGAGGGCCCTGCCTCGGAGCGCCTCTTCGATGCGTGACGATCGGAACGGCGTCGGTGCAACGGCGCCGAACGCGACTCGGTAGTCGTGGCCGGGGTACACCACAATCCCGACCGCGGCCTGAGCGAGGTCCTCGCCTGCGTACCGCATGAGCTTCACATAGACGCCGCCGTGTTCGCGTAGCTCGATCGTCACCCGAATGACGACTTCGTCGTCGGTTCTGGCGGTCTCGCGGAGTCCGACAAACCAGTCGGTGATGTGTACCGAGCGTTCGCCGCCGGGTCCGGCGAGATGCACGGTGGTGTCGTAGGCCAACAGGACGGGGCCTGCGTCGCACGAGGGGACGGCGGAACAGATGTTGCCGACCATCGTCGCCCGGTTGCGGATTCCGGTTGACGCGACCGTCTCGGCCATCTCGGCGAGCAGTGGTGCATGATCCCTGATGACCTCGGATTCGATCAGGTCGGTGAACGTGACCAGGGAACCAATGCTGAGCGTGGCGCCATCGAGCGCGATCTCGCCAAGTCCAGGGACGTTCTTGATGTCGACGACGAGATCCGGGGCGACGGCGTCATCCCTCAACCATGCGACGAGATCGGTACCGCCGGCGAGTATGCGCGCAGATCCGGAGAATTCGGCGAGAGCGCCGATCGCCTCGTCGAGCGACGACGGTCGCCGGTAGTCGAACTCATGGGAAATGACCAAGACAGCCTCCTCCGACCCGATTCCAGGATCTTACAGCTTCGCTCTCCCGCGGTATTCCGCGGCCTCCCTTCCGTGCTCCCTTCTCGCCTCAGCCCAGGCTCGCCGCCAAGGCGTTGATGCCCTCGGCGAAACACGCCATCGGGGCCTCGACTAGTCCGGCGCCAACCATCCCCGTGCCCGGCACCTTGCCAGCGATTCCGGTGTTGATCTGCGGGCGCACGCCGGTGCGAACCACGCGGGCCGCATCGATTCCGACGGGTGTGCCGCGGAACTCCAGCATGGGGATCTGGTAAGCCGGGTGCTCCGCCAGTGTGATCTCGTACATCGCGAGCGTTCGGCGGACCGCACCCGAAGCCGTGCCGCCGACGAATCCGACGATTGCGGGAGCCGCGGCCATCGCGAGCCCGCCAAGGCCCACGGTCTCGGTGATGGTGGAATCACCGATGTCGGGGCTCGCGTCCTCCTCGGTGAAGGCACCCAGGTAGAGGCCATCGACCGGCGGGGCGGGCGCCGTGAACCACTGATCGCCGGTGCCGGACAGCCGAACTCCAAAGTCGGTGCCGTTGCGCGCCATCACCGTCACCACGCTGGACGCCGGTATCCCGGACGCTGCGTCCGATCCGAGTTTCCCAGCGGCCATCACGAGGTTGAGCATGAAGTGGTCGTTTCCGTCGATGAAACGGAACACCTCGGCCCTCTCACTGACCGGAGCGTCGGCCCCATCAATGAGCGCGTCCCCGAGTTCGCGTAGGAACAGCGATGTGACGGCGCGATTGCGGTTGTGGCCGTCGTCACCCATCTGGAGTGCCTGAGCAATCAGTGACTGCAGGTCGATCGGACCTCGGCGATACAACACCGCGCGCAGCACCGGCCCAAGGACCGCATCCATCCAGCGGAGACGGTCGATCGTCTCGGGTGCGAACGCCCCGTACCGCAGGACCTTGCCGAGGCCTTCATTCAACGTCGAGTACGCCACGCCGTCGCCCACGGCATCGTCGACGACTGCAACCGGCATCGAGGGGGATGTGACACCGGCCATCGGACCAACCGCACCGTGGTGGTGACACGGTGACAGTTCGATCTCGCCCCGAGCGGCCTTGGCTTCGGCATCGCCGGGATTGTCGGCAAGGCCCTCGTACATCATCGCTCCGATGATCGCTCCGCGCATCGGCCCACTGGCCCGGTCCCATGTCAGCGGCGGGCCGGCGTGGAAGAACGTTCGTTCCGTCATGTCATCGAACACGTCGCGAGCGACGCAAACGTCGACGAGTTGCGGTCGGACGGCGAGCATGCGCTCCATCGCCGTCTGGTTCGCCCCGAAGTTCCGTCCGTCGGCTGCCAGCTTCGCCAGGGCCGCTTCGGTGCCGGCCTCAGGGGGCTGCCAGTCGGAACGGGTGACCGGTGCCCCTTGCTGCTCGATCGATTCGGCAAGCATGTCGGTGCCCGCGGTTGCCACAACGGGCTCGCCGTCGAGGAGATGGCTCAGATCACTCATATGGAACTCCTTTCGGCGGCAAGACTGGCCGCGGCCCGAGCCGCGGCTGCATTCGACAGAAAAACCGAAGCTCCCGCTCGGTTGAGCACTTCAGCCTGGGTATCGCGACCTTGCGGATCGCCTCTCGTGCCACACAGTGAGACCACGACGGCAGCACCGGCGTCGATCGCCTCGGCGATCAACGGCGCGAGCTCCGGGGCAGGATCGGCGTTCGCTCCATACCCGAGCACGACATCCATCAGAATCACGCCAACCGAGTCATCGTGAGCTGAAGCGGCGAGCCGTTCCAACCGCACGGTCTGGTCGATCATCGGGTGAGCTCGACCTTGGGTGTATTCGTCGTCGCCGTAGTCAATGAACATGTGCCCGGAGCCGCCTTCGGTGGTTCCGATTTCGCCGAGCACCGGCGTGGCGACGAAGCGAGCCTCCGATGCCAACGTACCGCCTGAGAACAGCCCGCGTACGGTTCCCGGCCGATGGTCGCGCACTGCGCCGGTCCAGGATTCGTACTCGGCCGACGGCTTGCCCAGTGCGGTGAGCACGGCACCGGCGCCGTCTTCGAGCGTGGTCTCTCCCATGAATGTGATCACGACCGGTTTGGTGCATGCGTCGGCTGCCGCGCGGACCTTTTCAGCAACCGCGGGAGCCGGCGGTTTCGAGATGAGGACAATGAGATCGGTCGCGGGGTCGTTCTCCAGCGCTTCGAGCGCCTGGAGCGTAGAGACTGCTCCGACCGCCTCGGAGAGGTCACGGCTCCCGGTACCCAGCGCATGGCGGACGCCGATGCCTGCGTCATCGAGCAGCGCACACATCTCCTGTATGCCTGTGCCCGATGCCCCCACCATGCTCACCGATCCAGGCTGTACGGCGTTGGCGAATCCGAGGCCGACACCATTGATGATGGTCGTTCCACAGTCGGGGCCCATCACCAGCAGGTCGTGGTCTCTCCCGTAGGCCTTGAGCGCGATCTCCTGGTCGAGAGCAACGTTGTCGCTGAACACCATGACGTGGCGGCCCGACTCGAGCGCCTCCATTGCCTCGACGAAGGCGTGCTCGCCCGGGACCGAAAGGAGCACGACGTTTGCGTCGGCCGCCGCGGCGGCGGATCCCGCTGTCTTGGGCGACGGGGCGTCGAGTCCGCCGGACGGGCCAACCTTGTGAGTGAGCGCGTCGTCGAGTGCGCGGTGCGCAGCTGCGATGGCGGCCTCGTCTTCAACCCGAAGGGCAACGAAGAGGTCGTTGGGTCCGGCGTCGGCCACGCTGTCGGGGTCGAACCCCATGTCGACGCTCACGTTGAGCTCGGTGGCCATCGCTATGAGGGCATCGCTCACGCCCTCGACGCTCTGCACCGCCTTGCTGGCCTGCATCAGCCGCACAGAGTCGTGGTAGCGGCCTGGATGGATCTCTACCCGAGCGATCATGGGGAACCTCCAATGGTCATGGTGTGGCTGTGGATGAGTGATTGAGCGCCGAGCACGATGCCCGCGGCCAGCGCCGGTCCGGAGCTGTGACCGACGCGCGACAACTCGTGGTGCGTGCCACCCACATCGCCGCGTCCGGCGATGGCACGCAGGAACGCTCCAGCCGGGGCCGCGACCTGGCCCCGAACTGCGCAACGGATCAAGGCGGCGGAGAATGATGTCGTTCGGCGAATGGCTTCGGCTTCGATCTTGCTCTGCGTCTGATCGAGCAGCGCACCAACGCGGGGAGATTCCGTGGCGGCACCGAGGATCCTCGTCGCGGCGATTGCCCCCGCGAGATAGTCGTCGGCTTCCGGGGTCAAGCCCGAACCGCGACCGAGTAGCGATCGCACCGCCGACATCACAGCGGGCGGCGCGGCGGAGTCGAGGGCGTCGCGGAGCGGCACGGGATCGAGGTCGGGAACCGATGCAGGCAGTCCTTCTATTGCGGCGGCCAGCCCGTCGACCGAGATCGCAGGAACGGCGGGCCGGGGGGCCCACCAACGCACGATGTCGACCGACAGCCCGTCGAAGATGACCGAAGCAGTGCCGACGGCGACTGCTGTGCCGTGTTCGATCGACGCGAACGGTTTGTCGCTGGACCGCAGCGCTAGTTCGACACCGTTCGGCAAGCGAGTGGCGTCGCTCGTCGACACCACCACCACCTCGTCGTCTGCCAGAACCCAGACAGCGTGGCTCGAGGAGCCCAAGACAACGGCTCGGCGCGGCGGCTTCGCCATGATCTGGCGCAGAGTGGTGCTCGCCACCGCCGGCGCCCGGGTGGGAGCCCGCCGTGGGCGAGCCGCGACCGCGCGTGCGGTCATTGTGGTTCAGCCGAGGTCAACGATGGCCGCTACTGGTCCGCCCCCGCTTGGACCCTGATGCAGCGCTGCGACCGACACGAACACGGCGGCATCGTCGACCGCCGAGGCGACAACACCGCCCACGGCGGCCTTGATGTGTCGATGGTGGTGCACGTCGGAGTCGTCGAGCGCGACCTGACGCCGTCCACGAAGTCGCGACGTCGGATCGGCTTCGCACTTGACGAAGACGTTGACGACCCGGCCATCGAGATCCTCCGGCTTCGCCCGCTCCGGCAGGTCGAGTCCCGCCGACCGAATGGCGCGGTACACGCCCTCCTGGTCCAGGGCATCGTTCATCACGTCGTGTCCGATGCGATAGCGGCCGCC
>RCNG010000984.1_pt1 | contig 13877 bp, 12 predicted proteins | sample 2041371 | NCBI WGS metagenome assembly RCNG01 (sample SAMN09708227, study PRJNA481090) | Marine sediment metagenome, whole genome shotgun sequencing project. | biome: marine sediment; feature: ocean; material: sediment; isolation source: Sewage treatment plant 1 marine sediment (STP1) ... | reverse complement strand
AGGACCACTGGGCAGAAGAATGGAGGGCGCGGTTAGCCGCGCCCTCTTTAATCAAGCGCAGAGGCCGACCCGCGCGACGGCTCCTCGCCACGATTGCCGGAAACGGGTATCAGGTCCAAGTTTTGAAGGGGCTCGATCCCAACGACTCCGTCTGGCAGGGCGACTCGCGCATCTGCGAGATGCTCTTGGGCATGCCCGTTGAGATTGAACTCTGCTAGGAGTGTAGGTGGGGCATTGCAGCTAAGCCCGGCGAGAGCCAGGGTAATCACAGTGACGAGTAACAACAAGTCAGGCGCACGATTACGCCGCGGATTCTTTTTATCAGGGCGTTTCTTCAAACGAAAAAGCACGAGGTCTCCACCGCTTCCGTCCATCTGAACACTGGCTGGCAACCGCGGGAGAGCCCATCAGTTGCAGATATTCTAGTAGGCTTGAATGGATTATGGCCCATGCAGATTAGCGATCACCATAGAGAAGATGTACCAGCGGCGGGAGTTACCCGCCGCATAGTATTTCAAAGACTAATATGAGGTGTATGTTGATAAGCGGATAAGCAAGGCCCGCTCAGATGGTTATTGCTTGAGCATTCGCTCCAATTCATCTGTCTTCATCAACAAAGTGTTGGGTTCGGTGAACCTGCGCGAGGTCAGATCCAGGGCACGTACCATGTCTGGAACGACATCGCGAACGATGGAAAAAAACTTATGCAGCGGTGTTTTCGAACCCATGCCAACTGTGAGTGCGACCTCGTTGTTTATATGCAGCACCAACTGCTGCATCTCTGAGCCAGTGATCATCGTGAATCGCCATTTTCCGAATTCGACTTCCCTCTGTGCACTCTCGCCCAAGCGCATGATGTGTGCAGTTGAAGCGATAGCCTCGTCAAACCCCGACTCAAGGTCTTCGGGATAGCTAGACAACATCAACCCATCGTAATCGACAATTACCGCCCAGCGAAAATCGACATCTGGGTTGTCGAGGCGGGCGAGAGCGTCCGTAAGAGCCTGGACGCGCGGATCAACGGTTCGAAGCGAAGATTCAACACTCGTATCCGTATACATAATTTCACCTGCTCCTATTAGACAATAATTCGCTACCATTCTGACACAGAATGACCCTTAAACGACTTTGCGAATAGCTAACAAATTTTTCCCCTTAATCAAGGATACATATCAAGTTTTTTGTAGGATAAGAGAGATTCCTCGTATGACCCATTGGGATTATGGGTTGCTCAAGCCCAGCGAAGTTACCCATGGTTACTATATTCGGACCAGTCAATCATACGAGCAATTGATCGGGGTTATGCACCGGTTTAACTTGCGCCGCTTGGCGGCTCCTTTCAAGCTGTGCATTCGCCGCCACGCATGCTTGAGGATGAGTCTAAAGAGATGGTCCTCGAACAGCTCCCGCCTATGGTTCATGAGCGACACGCCCAACTCAGTCGCTGCCGGAGCTGCGGGCAGGGCTATTGGAAGGGGGTCCACTACGAACACACGCGCCGCTTCTTAGAGCTGGGGTTTTAAAGAAACAGATAGCTCGCAATCGACATCGTTCTGGGTTTAAGGTTTGAAGAGTTGGGCTACCAGCTACCCAGGGGTTTGTCCTGCGCAGGATAGCCCAAGAAGGACAACATCGCCTCACGCCCTCGGTTCAAGATGGGATCGCCGTGCGATGGCAGCAGATGAATAAAGTCTAATTCGCTAAGGCGGCGCATCGAGGCATCGGCCAGTTTCGGGTCTTGAGAGAATGCTGCGAAGGGCGGGGAGAGTCGATCCTTCAGATTCATAATCGCGTCTCCACAAATCATCGCTTGATCAGACGGGTGTAGGAAGCCAATCTGACCTGGCGAGTGACCGGGGAGATGGATCACGGCCATCCCTGCTGCAGATTCCCCGCTTTCGAGGGTTTTAGCAACGGGTATCCCCCAAGCGGTTTGCATGAAATTGCGGGCAACTAAAAAGAGCGGGTTTTTTGACGGGAGGAATCGATAATCAGATTCGCCGTTGATGAAGGGAGCCTCCGCTTTATGGCAGAGAATCGGAGCATTCCACGCCGCCCGTACCGCGCTCAACCCGCCGCTGTGGTCGGCATGTGCGTGCGTCAGGAGGATCTGCCGCGGTCCCTGACTCTGTGTTAGTCTGGCGATAGCGGCCACGACCTGATCTCCGCTCTCAGGAGGACCGGAGTCGATCAGAGTCCAATCCGCTCCGCTGCGCACCAACCAGGTCGACACCGGCAAAGAGAGTAGACCGAGGACTTTATACTTGATTTCCAAGCGCCATATGTTGGTACTGATCTGTTGGAAGCCCAATGTCATTATCCTTTCGTTTCGAATTCTCGGATCAGACCAGGAATATCCACAAGCATCTCAGCGATCTTCTCAGGGATTATTTGCGTCACGTTTGATGCAGTAGCATCCGGCTTGAGCCATATCTGGTGCATCCCCGTGTTTTGTGCACCGAGAATATCCGCTTCAAGTCTGTCGCCGATCATAACGATAGAATCAGGAGTCACCTGCCACTGTTCGAGCACCATCTCGAAGGGCCTGGGATCTGGTTTCCGTATCCCGATTGCGGCCGAGATGATGATTGGATCGAAGTAATCGCGAATTCCAACTTTATCGATCAACCGCTGCACATTCTCTGCATCTCCGGCGTTTGAGATTATTCCGAGCATTCGACCTTCATCCTGTAGTTCGTCAAGCACCGCGTGAAGCGCCGGCATTGGCTGCCAATGCGTTTCGCTCACGCTGTAGAAACGCCTCAGCCCACGCCCCAGGATATCAGGCGATATTTCTTCGCACCCGAAGGTGCTCAATGTCTCTTGCAGCAACGATGCAGTGGAACGCTCGAGTTGGTTGGATTGGCGCTGATGGTCATATGCTTCCAGTGCACGCTCGAATGCCGAGCGGAAGCCGCTTCGATCGAAAGCCAACCCATCTTCCTGGAACTGATCAATAAGGAGATCCAGGCTGTTTTGCAAGAGAACAGGCCAATCGCCCTCGAACCGAATTAGCGTTGAGCCGAGATCAAAAATCGCCCCACGAATCGCTTTTGTCATGTGCAGTCAGTACTCGCGCGATGGATCATAGAGGTTCAACAGCGGCGTCTCGGATAGATAATGCTGAATGTTCAAAGTAAACAGCTGAATCGCCCGTTCGAGGTAGTGGGGAGATGATCCACCAATGTGGGGCGTAAGAATGACATTATCCATCTCCCACAGCGGACTGCTTTCAGGGAGTGGTTCGATGGGATAGACGTCCAACGCAGCACCAGCTAAACGCTCCAAGTTCAGCGCCTCAACCAATGCGCCATGGTCCACGATGCCGCCGCGGGAGATGTCGATCAGATAAGCGCTCGGTTTCATCGCTTCAAAGATGGCCTCATCATAGATGCCCTGGGTTTTCCGGGTGAGCGGGAGGGTGACGATCACGAAGTCACATAGAGACACCATTGAGCGCAGGGCCTGGGGTGGATAGATGCGATCGGGTATTTCCGACTCAGGGTCACCGAGCCCTTCGAGTGAGTAGCCATCGTCAGAAAGATGTTTCAAGTCTCGCTTGGTTGTCAATACGCTCGCACCGAACGTCTGACACAGACGTGCGATTTCGCGGCCAACGCTCCCGTAACCAACAATCCCGACCGTACTCCCCCGAAGCTCCTGTGGTTGGTACCGCTTAAGACGACCTGACGCCCAATGCTCCTCGGGAGTACTGTGAATGAACTTAAGCATACGATGAGATAAGGTGAGGATAAACATTAATGTCAATTCGGCTAACTGGGGGGCCGAAACACCACTCATCGTGGTGATCATCAAATCCGAGCCGAGAAGAGGATGACCCATGACATGATCCACGCCGGAATAGTGGAATTGGATCCAACGCAGATTGGGAACGAGATCTACGTCAGGAAGTGCGCTTAGGGTGTAGAGGATTTCAGTCTCCTGCAGCAGCTCCTCCGGAAGGTCTTCCGCGTCGCTGGTTGGGTGAGATGTTATCCGCAAACGCGGAGAGACAGCTTGCAGACGCTCAAAAAGCGCAGTAGGGAAGGGTACAGTTAAAAGTAGATGGACATCTGATTCGCTCATAAGTTCATTTTACATCAGACTGGGGAGTACGCCATAAGCCAAAGGTGGATGGATAATGGATTAACGCCAAGCGCAGCACGAGGATTTGAGCGCAACCAGACGAAAATAAAGGGGGCGCTTGGTCTATACTCTGATTCAAAGACCTCTTTGACTAAGCCAAGAGTGCGATGGGAGTTAGGATGAAGATAGGCGTTGTTTATCCACAGACGGAACTCGATCCGGATCCGCTTGTTGTCAGGGACTTCGCACAAACCGTGGAGGACCTCGGGTTCACGCATATTCTGGCGTATGAGCATGTGTTAGGGGTTGACCCGAATCGCTCGGGTGGGTGGAAAGGTATTTATTCAATCGAAGATTCCTTTATGGAGCCGTTTGCGCTCTTTAGCTTTATGGCGGCAGTGACAGAGCGGGTGGAATTCGCGACGGGGATCCTGATCCTCCCTCAGCGGCAAACTGCATTGGTCGCCAAGCAGGCAGCGACGCTGGATCGGCTTTGTGATGGGCGTCTGCGCCTCGGTATAGGTGTCGGCTGGAACGAAGCTGAATACATCGCCCTGGATGAGAATTTCCACACGCGCGGCCGCAGGTGCGAAGAGCAGGTCCAAGTTTTGCGTAAATTGTGGACCGAATCTTGTGTGATGTTCAACGGTCATTGGCATAGTATTCCCCATATGGGATTAAAACCCCGACCGATTCAGCAGCCAATTCCAATATGGTTTGGAGGGCACGCGGATGTCGTTCTGCGCCGTGCCGCGCGACTCGGGGACGGTTGGCTGCCCACATACAGCAGCGTTGAGGACACAGAACCCTCCCTTGATAAGCTCAGAGAATATTTAGATGCGGAGGGACGAACTTGGGATGAATTTGGAATGGAGGCACGCGTGCGCTTTTTAGAGGGAAATTTGGACGTGCTAGCGGGTGAGATAAAGGCGTGGGAGCTAGCTGGCGCCACACATATTTCGCTGAATACAATGCGGAGCCAGCTTAACGGACTGGACGAGCATTTACAAGCTGTCCGCGTGTTCTCAGAAGCTTTTTTGGATTAGGGCAAACAGCCTCGAATGCAGAGTTTCGCTGATGAATAGATATGGAGACAAGGTCCATCGTGGTCTGAGGAGGCGCAGGTGAGATCTGTAAGCGTCGTTGGTATCGGGCAATTACCAGTTGAGAAGGCATCCGCTCTCAGCCTGCGTCAACTTGGGGCCGAGGTTGTCCGGCGGGCAATGGAAGATGCAGGCGTCGATCGGGTCGATGCTCTTTTTGCCAGCAATATGCTGGCTGATGAACTCCAGGGGCAAAAGCACATTGCCTCCCTAATAGCGGAAGAAGCCAATCTCTTGGGTGTAGAGGCGTTGCAAGTTCGCGCGGCGATGGCTGGTGGTGCAGCAGCGATACGAGTGGCGTTTCTTTCGGTGGCGAGAGCGGTGAATCCGACCTGGCGATTGCTGTAGGCGTGGAGAAGATGAGCGAGGGCGCTGCTCCCCCAGCTCTATCCAAAGGCTCTCGATGCAGCGAGAGAGGTCCCTGACGGCGCAACGATGATCAGCAAAAACGCGGAACTCAAGCGTATGTACCTTGACCGCTACAATGTCCCATAGGAGGGACTGGTTAACTTCCCTGTAGTCGCTCATGATAACGCACGCTCCAATCCATTTGCGCTCTATAAAAAGACCATCAGCCAGAGTGAAGTTCAAAGTTCGAGGGTGATCCATGCCCCGCTCCGCTTATTCGAGTGCTCGCCGATCTGTGATGGCGCCGCAGCTGTCGTTCTGGCACCAAGTGAACAATCACGCGCTCTTAACCCGGAGCCGGTTCAGCTACTGGCATCCAGCGTTGTCACTGACCGCTTCCGCATCGATGACCGGGAAGATCCTCTCCAGCTCGAGGCAGCTCATCGTTCATCTCATAATGTTTATCGAAAGGCGAACATCAACCGCGAGGATATCCACCTATTCGAGGTTCATGACGCCTTCAGCATAATGGCTTGTCTGCAATTAGAAGCGGCCGGTTTTTGCCGAACCCGGTCAGGGTTGGCGCTTGGCGGTCGATGATGAGATTCGTCTTCAAGGAAAGATCCCAATCACCACGATGGGAGGGCTTAAGGCGCGGGGGCATCCGATCGGTGCAACGGGCCTATACCAGGTGTGTGAGATTGTTCTTCAATTGACAGGGCACGCGGGTAAAAACCAGGTTCGGAACGCAGAGATCGGGATGATGCAAAGCGTTGGGGGTGCGGCATCCACCGTGCTGACGCACATCTTCGGAGTCTAGGACGGCGGTAACTTCCCGTGATGATAAAGGGGTTCCCTTCTCGGTTCTTAGAGGTCTTCTCGAAGGTTACACGTTCTATCGTGATTTGACCCTTCGAAACATCATCCTTCCACCGGCGTGAAGTGTCAGGCACGGGCACCCTTCCCTCTATAGACTTTAATTGGCCCAGATAGCCAGGCCCATCCCCGCGGCGACAACACCCATCAGTAGCATGGTCAGAGCGGTATACCCAGTCGAGGCGGATAGGTACAGCCCGATGGCCGGGAGTGTGATCATTGCGAAGGCGATGGCCAGGAAAGAGAAACGGTATCGATTCCGAAAAGAGTTGTCATCGTTCATGGGGATGTGATCCAGAGAGCGAGAAGAGTTAATAAACTGATGAGACCGATGAGAGGGAATACGTAGACGAGAAGGCTTCGCAGGATTGAGCCCTCCTTTCCTGCTGCATCGGTCGTGCTAGCTCCGACGATGATTTTTGTTGGAGCGATGACAGATCCGAGGGCGCCGCCAGCTGTTTGTGCAGCCAGAATAATAGGCACGCTGAGACTGAGCAGTTCGGCGGTGCGAAGCTGGATGTTGGCGAAGACGACATTCGAATTTGTGTTCGAGCCAGTCATAAACGCGCCTAAACCGCCTATCCAGGGGGAGATGACGGGGAAGAGAGAGCCCATTCCCTCTGATAATCCGCGCGCCAGGGTTTCCGTCATTCCGGCATGTGACATGACGACGGCCATAGAGACCATGGCGGTGATGCCCAGGCTGGAGGGTAACATGCGCCGGATGGTAGTCTTTATGATGCGCAGCCCAGCGCCAGGGGCGTAAAGCTTGGCGCGAGAGTAGAGGAGGTATGCGATAAATGAGCTGTATGCGAGGATCGCTCCGGCGTGGCGGAGGAGAGGAATCTCGCGGCCGTAGCCGGCTGGAGTTGCGTACCCAAGCGAGGTGCTGACTGCCGGGAAGGGGACGCGGATGACGATAAAGCTGAGCGCTGAGCGCAGCGGAGCAATGAATTGGATGGCAAGCGTGATGACGACAAGTGCAATGTAGCCAGAGAGAGCGAGTAGGAGCATTCGCGTCTTCGTTCCGGACGTATTTCGTTCGCTAGCCTGACGGCCTCGGAAACGGGCGATGACAAAACCAACGATCAATCCGGCTGATCCGCCGCCGAGTGCACCAATAGCCCATAAACCGTGCGTTGAGAGCCAGAATTGTGCACCCCCCATGGCAATGCCAAGAATCAATATCGGCCAGAACAATCGGCGTACCGCATCCCAGCCTCCGGAGATGTGTGCGATTTGATAGCCGCAGACCAGGCCGGCGATCGCCAAGAATGCAGCCGCGGGAGGCGCCAATATCTCCCCCGCATATCCTGTGGAGGCAATGAGCGCCTGAAAAGAGGTAGCTAGCGAGCCAAAGGTCACCGACCAGGAATGACCTATGGATGGGATCATTACTGCGGCTAAAGGAGAAAATCCGAGTCCGACGAGAAGTGGTGCAGTGACTGCCGTCGGCACACCAAAACCTCCCACACCCTGTAGAAAAGAGGCGAAAGCCCAGCCGATGAGCAAGGCTTGCAGGCCGCGGTCTTTTGTCAGTCCCGGAATGGCATGGCTGAGGATTTGAATCGCACCCGCTTCATCTGCAACCCGATATAACAGAAATGCGCTCCAAGTGATAAGAAGGACATCGCTGGTTAATAGCAGGGCCTTAACATGGGCCAAGGCGATCAGGTCTATCCCGGCGCCGAAACGCAGGAGCGCCACAAGGATGGCTACAAACCACCCGGCAGGACCCGCCCTGGCAGCCCCCCAACGGAATCCGACCATCAATCCAATAATTACCAGAATAGGGAGCAGGGCGAGGAGCCAGTCAATGAGCATGTGCTTGTTTTCGGAGACGATGGCGATTATAGCATGGAGCACGGGGACCGAAAGTCAGGTGGAGAAGGCGGGGTCGGCTGGGTTGGTTGTCTGCCTCTAGTAATAAGCAGACCAACGAGGATTCCTTCACTTTTTCTCGCCGGACGCCGAATTGGGGCGGAAATTGACCTACATTAGCCGTTCAGTCCTAGACGGCGTAGGGATTCCGTAGGGCAGTCGTGTAGGATCAGCCACGCGTCTCTGGTGTTGATTCATATATAGTATAGGAAGAAGGGCAATATCTCTTCTTCTCCTCCTTAAGAGAGAGCCGGGGTAGGCGTCCCCGGCTCTCACGATTCTTCTGAGTTTTCAATCTAGTAGAGTCAGTTCAGTACGTTGGTCGAGCTTCCTAATTTTTATCTTAATAATGAAGTTGTTTGTTCCATTGTGCTGGCGATGGGTCTTCAGTCGGGTGACGGGATGGTGATGTCCTCAGCAGGTATAGAGACGATGTGGAGCGTCACTGGGCGTTCGAGAGCCTGCACAAGATCATTGCGAAGATTTTCAGCCAGCTCTTCCGAGAATGAGCTAAGGGAATTGAAGGTCACATCTACGTTGACCTCGTCAACCTCTTCGCTGACGTCAAATTGAACCAAGCGCAGGCTGGGATTTGTCTCTACATAATTCTGGAGAGTTGTTTCAACAACCTGGTAGGTTTGAGATTCGCGAGCGGTGTTAATGAAGACAATCCCCAGCGGGATCATGATGGCGATCAGCATCACCAGGGATGTTAATAACCCGAAACGCAGTCTCGCCTTCTGTTCGGCTCCCGGGGTAGGTCGAAAACCAAGCAAGAGAAGCGTAATGGCGCCCGCGAAGGCGATGGCGATAAGGTTGGTGATGAAGAGCAGGCTTGCGCCCCCGGCGATGTTGACGTCCCACATAGCGATACCGATACCAATGACGCCAAGCGGGGGCACGAGTGCAGCCGCGATCGCCACGCCCGGGAGTGCTGTTGAGACGTCCTCGCGGGCAACGGCGTAGGCTCCGGCTATACCGGAGACAAGCGCCACCGCCAGGTCAAAGAGATTTGGATTAATCCTCGCTGTAATTTCATGCGTGACGCTGCGCAGCGGCGAAAGAACGGTGAGTAAAACCGCCAGCCCGATCGCGAGCGCAATCCCCTTTAAAGCAGATTCAAAGGCAATCTTCAGTAGACGAATATCTCCCCGAACAATAGCCAAACTGATTGCGAGGATGGGAGTAAATAAAGGCGCCACGAGCATTGCTCCGATGATGACCGCGGTGCTTCCTTGGAGCAGGCCATAAGTGGCGATCATCGCCGCAAGGCCCATCATGACAAAATAGTCTGTGTCCGGTTGGGCGCCTTGATAAACTCCTCGATAAACCTTTGCTTGTTCTCTACGTGTGAGCTTGGGAAGCGATCGGAAAAAACCGTCCCAAACCCGGCGGAGCCAAAAACGAGGCAAACCGCGAAAGCTCTTGGTTATAACAACGGGTGTTGGACATGCTCGGGCAGTTTTCTCCGGAAGTGCACCGAAAAGGACCTGGTCGATCAGGCTTTCTTCAGAGGCTCCCATGATCACCAGGTCGCTTTCAGATCCGGCTTGAACGATTCCGTCAACGACGGTGTGGGCGCGCACAACACGGCTTTCGATGGGGGCCTGGCTCATATCGGCGGACGAGTCATCGACCTGTGGAAGCGACGAGAGCTGTTCCCGCAGCGCCTCGATCGTGCTTTCGATCCTTTGCCTGCCCCCCTCAAGTTCACTCTCGGTAGCGTCAGGCCGGGTGACGTACACCGTCTGTGTTGTTGCATCGAATTCTCGGGCGAGTAAGAGAGCAAGTCGCATCGCCAGTGGAGCATGAGGACCGCCAGCGGTGGGAATCAATATCCGCTTGATTTGGAAGGGCGGACTCGCTATGTCCCCGTCAACTTGTCCCTCTTCTACCTGCAGCGACGATAATCGCTCGGGGTGATAGGCGATCACGGCAACATCACAGGGTGCAGAGTGCACCACGGGATCCAATATTCTTCCTGTTCGCGTGCCCGCCTCAGGAGTCTCCATCGGCCAGGACATGAGTATCAGGCTGCATTTTTCTTCGACTGCGGTGTCGTTTATACCCTGGGCGACACTGCTGGCCAGGCGGGTGATGGGATATGTCCGTACGCTGTTTCCCTTACCCTCGCGGGTAGACCATTTGAAAAGCGTATTTCGCTCCTCGGCTATCCGCCGCCCCTCCTGAATGGCAAGAGGATCGGCGGTGGAAATGACCTGGAGTGGAATGACATCTCCGTTGGTTTGACGAGCGAGGGCGTTGGCAAACCCTAAGACGAATCGACGCTCCCTTCCGCTGCCGAGGGGAACGAGGATACGAAAAGCACCCTCTCTTCTTATGGTCTCAGGGTCTTGGCCAAATACAGTTACTCCGTGTTGAGCCTCGAGAAGGTGGGGCCGCGCGTATACGAACAAGAGCACTGAGCCTATGGCGATCCACCCGGCAGCACCCAACAAGCCCACAGGCACTAATCCAAAGAAGAGAACGATGCTGAATGTGAGCGCCAGGAGCGGGATAAGGGGGAAGAAGGGGATGACGATGGTCCTTCGCCGCTCAGGCTCCGCTTGTCGGCTGCGGATTGCTGCTAAGTTGACAAGAATCACCTGGGTGAGGAATAGGCCGGCGGATATCTCGATCAACCATGCAGACGGCATGAATAAAATCAGCAATGAACCCAGCAGGGTCAAGGTTATGAAGATGTAGGGAGGCAGACGGAAGGGACGGCGAATTCTGGTGAAAATGCGCGGTAGCGCCTCCATGCGGCTGAGCGAATAGAGCACGCGGGCGCTGGTGAGCATACACTCACTTGCCGCGAGAAGGAGAGCGAAGAAAACGACACCAGCGGTCAACCACGTTCGAAAAACCCCAGCACCGGCGAGTGAGCGGGTTGCGGCCGTTGATTCATCTAGAATGGAAAATATTGGCAGTGCGGGAATTAAGAGTTGGGCGGAGATCAGCAGGAGGCCGCCCACCAGGAGCGTTATCCACAAGCCCTGGTGCAGACGGATGTTGGGCATGAGAATGCGTCGCTTGGAAGAGGTGATTGCCTCTAAACCGGCGAAAAGGGTTATTGAAGAGGCGATGGCAAGAAGGTAGTTTCTTGCCGAGGAGTCGGACAAAGTGGAAGTTGAGGATGGTTCCCAAGAGGGGATGGCGCTGATCAGAAGAGCCACAAATGCTACGAGGAGTACCAACAAAACCGACGGGAGCATCCCTCGGCGAGGTAGGAGATGGAAGAGATTAATTAGCACCAATAGGATGAGCATACCCACTGCGGCCAACGCCATGTAGGCTTCAATTTCAGGAAATAGAGCGGCAAGGGATCCGGACGCATATTGCAGAAGAGCAGCACATAGCAACAAATTAGCGGCAAGGGAGGACCAAGCGGCAATAAAGCCGCTCGACTTTCCCAGTGATTCGTGGATTAGCGCGTGGATGCCGCCGCGCTCGCCGCTTCCTCCAAGAAGTTCATGGATATTTAGGAGAGTCAATCCCAGGACGAGAATGGCGAGCAGGGCGGGCGTCGCGGATTGAATACCGCTTTCGAAGACGACATGAGCGGGGATGATGAAAGATAAGCCCAGAGCTACGGCCAGCCCAAGCGCTGAAACCTGGGTTATGCTTTGCAGGTGCCGACTCAGGCGGAGTTCACCAAGAAAGCTTTCGGTTTCATCTTTCATTTATTTTTCCACCTGCAAGACTCCCGGTGATCAGGCGGGTGTATGAGAAAAGGCTTCCCAGATAAGGGGCATCTTTGCAACAGTGTACCCCGATCTTGTTGAAGTGCCAGCGTGAGATTCACGAGACACACTGATTTATCAGGGTAGCTGTCATTTGCCTAAACCACTGTATAATCGCGTCTCGTGGACGAATCCGAATCATCAGCCAGCCGTCAGATCGCACGCGCCAGTGGTGTGGTCATGGTGGGCTTCATCTTCTCGAGTCTGATGGGGTTGATCAGCACAGCCCTGATAGCTCGGGCGTTTGGCACGAGTGCAGAGAATGATGCCTTTAATGCTGCAAACCGCCTAACAGAGATCATCTTCAATCTCATGGCTGGCGGGGCGCTTGCCTCCGCCTTTGTGCCCACATTTACCAGCTTTCTCACCCGAAATCAGACGCAAAGAGCCTGGCGACTGGCCTCCTCAATCGCCTCATTGCTTTTTGTCGGTCTTGGGGTTGCTTGCACTTTGGCCTGGATCGCGGCGCCGTGGTTGGTTCAAAATATCCTTGCACCAGGGTTCGATGGTCCGCAGCAGACGCTGACCGTCTCACTGTTGCGGGTGATGTTGATCTCTCCCGTGATCTTCAGCCTGAGCGGTCTGTTGATGGGTGTTCTGAATGGCTATCAACGGTTCTTCCTACCCGCCATCGCCTCGGGTTGCTACCGCCTGGGATTGATTATTGGTGTGCTGTTTTTGAGCCCGCGGATGGGAATCTTCGGTCTGGCCTGGGGTGTGGTTTTAGGCGCTTGCCTACACCTGGTTGTCCAGATTCCCGGGCTGCTCTCTCTCGGCGGGCGTTTCTTCCGCGGCTTTGGTCTGGGCATTCCCGAGGTTCGTCAGGTTGGACGATTAATGGCCCCGCGATTGCTGGGGCAAGCCGTGGTTCAGGTTAACTTTCTCGTCAGCACAATCCTCGCTTCAGGGATGCCTGAAGGCAGCCTGGCGGCAATCACGTACGCATTCACACTTATGCTCATGCCACACACAGTCATCGCCAAGGCAGTCGGAGTCGCTTCTCTGCCTACATTCTCGGCCCAGGTAGCGCGTGGCGAGATGGACGCGCTGAAGAATACCTTTGGCAACACCTTGCGGGGGGTAGTCTTCCTTTCGTTACCGGCCAGCATCGGATTGGTTTTACTGCGGCGGCCGGTCGTGGCGATGCTTTTTGAGCGCGGTTTCTTTACCGCGGAATCGACGGAGTTGGTCGCGTGGGCATTGCTCTGGTTTGCGATCGGCCTAGTGGGGCACTCAATACTCGAAGTAGTCGTGCGCGCCTTTTATGCAATGTACGATACATGGACTCCTGTTATCGTCGGCGTGATAGCGATGTCGTTGAATGTGGTTTTTAGTTTGGTTTTTGCGGGGGGTTTTTCGCGCCTCGGTTTGCCCCCTCACGGCGGTCTCGCGCTGGCGAATTCTTTAGCAACGGCGCTTGAGGTGGCCGCTCTGCTGCTGCTCATAAGGAAACGATTGGGCGGGCTTGGTTTGCGGCGCCTCCGGCGGGGGCTCATAGGTTCCGCTGTGGCCTCCGTGGTAATGGCCGGAGGGCTATGGCTCTGGATGGGGATCACTACTGGAGCAAGCGTATGGCTGAGCGGAGTGGGCGGGGTTTTTCTGGGGGCGAGTTTGTACTGGGCTATAGCTTTCGCTATGGGTGTTCCTGAGGCGCGTCAGTTACCGCGGATGGTTTTAAGCCGGTGGTTATGACGCCCATAATACAAAGACAATCTGAGCGATGACAATCCCCAACACAGCACCGATAAAAGCCTCCATGGGAGAATGACCTAAAACCTCCCGGAGCTTCTCCTGGCTGCGGGCAGGATGTCCCTCGATAAAATCCTTAATGATGGCGTTG
>RCNG010001869.1_pt1 | contig 13883 bp, 10 predicted proteins | sample 2041371 | NCBI WGS metagenome assembly RCNG01 (sample SAMN09708227, study PRJNA481090) | Marine sediment metagenome, whole genome shotgun sequencing project. | biome: marine sediment; feature: ocean; material: sediment; isolation source: Sewage treatment plant 1 marine sediment (STP1) ... | reverse complement strand
CAACGCTACAATGCCGCAGGCGTGCCGCAGGGCGGCGAATTCCGGGTCAATACCACCGTGGCGGGGAATCAGCTGGAGCCCTCGGTGGCGATGGACGGGACCGGCAACTTCGTCGTGTCCTGGACGGGCGTCGATGCCTCCGACATGGGCGTCTTTTTCCAGCGCTACAACGCTGCCGGAACACCGCAAGGCAGCGAGACCCAGGCTAACACCTACACCACCAGTGATCAGAAGTGGTCCGGCACGGCGATGGATGCTGTGGGAAATTTCGTCGTGATCTGGGCCAGCTTCGGACAGGACGGCAGCAGAACCGGTGTCTACGGACAGCGTTTCAACGCGACGGGAATAGCCCAGGGCGGCGAGCTCCACATCAGCACCCAGACCCTGTACGAACAGGACAGCCCGGTCGTGTCCATGAATGCCTCGGGTGCCTTCGTCGTCTGCTGGTCGAGCTGGGCCCAGGATTCGGGCAACAGCTGGGGTTCCTATGCCCAGCGATTCAACGCAGCGGGCACACCGCAAGGCAGCGAGTTTCGCACCAGCACCACCACCGCCAGTGAGCAGTGGTACAACCGCGTCGCGATTGACGATATCGGCAACTTCATCGTGGTCTGGGAAAGTCAGCGTCAGGACTCGCCCAACAACGGCGGCGTCTATTTTCAGCAATACTACGCGGACGGCACAACCCTGGGCACCGAGACCCAGGCCAACACCTACACCACCGGCGACCAATGGGAGACCGGGGTCGCGACTACCCCCACCGGTGAGTTTGTAATTACCTGGGGAAGCGACGGGCAGGACGGCAGCAACGGAGGCATCTACGGCCAGCAGTACCTGGCGGACGGCACACCGGACGGCGGCGAGTTCCAGATCCACACAACCACCAGCGGGATGCAGGAGCGTCCGTCGGCAGCCCAGCTTACGGACGAGGAATTCGTGGTGGTCTGGAGCGGCAACGGGCCTGGTGACGACGCCGGAATATTCGGGCAGCGCTTCGCCACTGCGGCGCCGGTGACCATCTCGGGAACCGTCTTCGAGGATGTCGACTTCACCACCACCGCCAGCAACTATGACGGCGGGTCGCCGGACATGCCGTTGCCCAATGTCGATGTCGAGCTCTACACCGACGCCGGCGTCTATATCACCTCGACCCAGACCGATGCCACCGGCGCCTACACTTTTCCTGGCGTGACCTCGGGAAACTATCGGGTGCGGGCGCGCAGTGCCACCATCGGCGATGCCGACACTCCGCCCCAGGGAGGGTTGAACGCCACGGTGCCGGCCACCTGGCCTTACCCACTCCCGGAAATGACCTGGGGACACCTGAGCTCGCTAGTCGGTGGGCAAGACCCTTCCCTGGACGACATCCTGTCCGGCGATAACGCCGCGCCCGGGGATACCTACGTCCTTGTCACGGTAGGTTGGTCGGATATCAGCGGCGTGAATTTCGGCTTCAACTACGACTTGATCGTCAATGTTGCCGACGATGCCAATCCGGACGATACCCGCAGCACCCAGGGATCATTGAGGCAGTTCATCAAGAACAGCAACGCGATTGCGGTCGTGAACCACAGTCGCTTTTTGATTTCCGGTCCCTGACGCTCAGGGAAGTTTCTCACCAGGGTGTTCAGATGAACCTCCCCTATTCCGAATGCCATTCCAGCCTGATATAGCTCTCTGGGTCGCAGCTGTGGCTTACATACGAATGCGATTGGCTCTCATACTCGAAGTTTTCTATGTATTGGCAAACCACCCCATAGCCAACAGCTATCATGGGTGTTTCGTATTCGAACCCCGGTGACAGGCCAGAAATGAGGTCAAACTTCTTATGCTCCCAGGCGACCAGAATCCCTGCTTCATATGATTCACTATTGGTCTCAATGACAAAATCCAGCAAGTCACCGGTGGCAAGATCGATCTGACCCGTTGCCGTTGTTCGTTTCCACCAGTTACCTCCAGACTCATACTCGGTGTATTCAAACTGATCACCATCAAAGTTTCCATTCAGCCATTTATTGTAGTAACCGAAGAGCTCCCAGGTCTCGGTAGACCCGTCCTCTTTGTTGTACATCTCCGCATCAACGAAAATCCGGACATACATCGAAGGGAAATCAAGCTCCTGGACGATCTGGCAGCGTAAAAAATCACGAGTAAATGTGGTGTTGAAGTTATCCCGATCATATTCCTCGTTCACCAGTAACACGATCACCTGATCAATACCTTGGTCAAACAACTGACTTTGCAGGCGGAGGTCCAGGACAGACTGGTCGTCTCCAAGTTGTACCAACCCCTCATTCGTCACCCCGAACACCTGCATTAATATATCATCATGCTCCGACTGGTGCGCCGTACTCAATCTGAGCTTGCTTGAATTTCCGAAGTCCCGGTATTTAAAGTCGATGGAAAAGACCTTGGCTTCAAAGCCACCGTATTCCTGCATTGCGGCGGACCCATTGAAATCATGGGCAAGATCCTCCGCCCCCTGGATTTTCCAGTTCCAAGGAGGATTTTGAGACATGCCCTGCTGGACAATCAACTGCGGGTCCACGCCGTAAATCGATCCTTTGAGATGTTCAACGCAGAATTCTCTCCAGATTTGTCCAAAATCAGTGCCGCTGGCGGTTTCTATACCATCATAAACAGGCTCGAATGGTACCGTAGCCTCGATAATTCTCGCTGGAGCGGCAAGGTCATATACTTCCGTCAGGTATTTCACGAAGGCCGCCGTACTACGAACATAATCCCAATATGGGCCCTCTGCGCTCCATGTTTTTAGCCCTGAAAACAAGGTGAATTCATGTCCCGCAAAATCTGCCGGGTGTACAAAAGAATCATCCACCGTAAATACATCTTCTGACCAATCGAGGATCGCATAGTTGAACCATTCACTCTCATTAGCTGAAAACAAGGAGGAGACCCAGCCAGCTTCCACAAAAAGAGCGACATGTAGAAGGCCCTTCCCGGCCGATACCGGCAACTGGATAGAACCATTCTCCAGGAAAGTCTTGTTAATTGTCAGTGTGCAATCACGACCATTACCACGGCGAACAATGGTGGGTGAGTTTTGGTTTTCGCCGGACAAAGGCCTAACCAGAACCTTGATCGGCCAGTCGAGGTTATTGTGCTCCAATGAATGCCGAAAATCGAACCCAAGATCCTCCACGATGATAAGGCGCAGCTCCTCCAGGAAGTCCTCGATTCCCTCCGGATCCGCAACAGATTCCGGATATTGGATCTTGAAATATTCCCCCGTATTTAGTTCGCGGTAGGTCATCAGGCCCAGCAGGAACTGAAGATTGCTGATTTCAGTTCGATCCTTGTCCTCTCGATTCAGGCCACTCGAATTCGGCGGCAGATTATACCACCAGATATCCGGACGAATCTGCGGCAGCGATCAAATCATACTCGGTGGCGGTTCCTTGATCGTAAAAATTCGTTTGCTCTGCGCCATGGGCAACAAACGGGGATTCGGGCAGGGGACCGGAATACTGCAACGCCACCCGAATGGGTTCGGAAAACTCGGTGATGCCCTCCAGTTTGAACATGTCGGTATTCGAGTTCTCGCCAAATGGCGCCTCGGTCTTGGACGAGTACAAATTGACATCTGTATCCACGGTCAACGCCCCGGCGGGGATATCAATGAGAAAGAACTCGCCGGTGAGTGATCCGCCCCCAGCTCCAACGGTCCAGGAGTCGATCAGCGAATAGCTCTCTTCGTCCGGTGGGTCCTGATTCTCGGGAGTGGTGCTGCTTTCGCAACCAGGGAAGAGAAGAACCAGCGGAACCAAGACAGCGAATAACGGAAGATAGTGATGACCAGAAAGAGAGAAGCGACCTGGTGAGTTCATGGTTGATGCTCCTAATCTGAAGGAACAGGCGCAGAAATCAGCACTTGGGCAAAAGTGAAAAGCCAGGTTCGATTATACCTTGGACAGGGATGCGGAGTCAAATCGGTGCTGCGCGCACGGCGGTTTTTTTCGCCTTCGGGATCCAGAACTCACCTTCCGTTCCACAGCCTGACTTTGGCTTGCTTCAAATTAAATGTTGGCTCTTGGCCGCCCAGTATCGTTTCGTTTTAATTACTCGCTACCTAGGATCTAATTTGAAACCCCTTCACGCTCCTCAGGATCGGCGGCGTTTTCCTGCCCCTGTCTCGGGGTACGTGCGCGGGGCTCAGGAACTGGCTGAAGGGGTCGCGGTGTTCGCCCCTTGCCGGTTATTAGCCGCACGCCGCGCTCGTAGAAAAAATAAGTCCAGACCCACTCCAGGAACGTCGTGAACTTTCGACGGAAGTCTATCAGAAAAAGCACATGGACGAACGCCCACAGCAGAAAGGCCAGGATCCCCCCGAAGCGTCGACCGCGGATATCAGCCACGGCCCGGTTACGGCCGATGGTGGCCAAGTTGCCCTTATCAACGTAGGTGAATACTTTCCGTTGTGGCGGCGCCTTGGCCTGGGATCCGGCCTTTAATTCGGCTCCGATGATCTTGCCGGCGAATCGTCCCATCTGCATGGCTGCCGGAGCAACTCCAGGAATCGGGCGGTCTGTCTTCGGATCGATCCGACTCGCAAGGTCCCCGACCACGAAGACCTCCGGGTGGCCGGGCAGGGTCAGGTCATCGCCTACCTCGAGTCTTCCCGCAGTGTCTGCAGGTGTACCCACCCGTTCGGCCAAACCAACGGCCCGCACGCCCGCGGCCCAGACAATGTTGTAGGCGGCGATACACTGCGAATCTTCGCCACTGGTCACGGTCAAGCCCCGTGAGCCCATGTCGATCACCTTCGTGTTCAGCCGAACCTCGACCCCCATGGACTCGAGGTCGCGCAGGGCCCGCTCCGAAAGCTGGGCCGGAAAGGTGGGCAGCACCCGATCGGCGAGTTCAATGAGGATGATCCGGGCGCTCTGGGTGTCGAAATGCCGGAAATCACGACGAAGGGTCTGGCTGCTGATCTCGGCCATGGCGCCGGCCATTTCCACGCCGGTGGGGCCACCACCCACGATAGCGAAGGTCAGGACGGCCTGGCGGGCCTCGGCATCGCCTTCCAACTCGGCCTGCTCAAAGGCCAGCAGGAAACGGCCACGCACATCGACGGCCTCGTCGATGGTCTTCAAGCCGGGCGCGTGCCCGGCCCAGGTCGCATTACCGAAGTAATTGGTGCGAACCCCGGCCGCCAGCACCAGATAGTCATAGGAAAGTCTGCGGTCAGCCAGGGTGACGGTGCGACCATCGAGATCCAGGTCGGTGACCTCGCTCATGATCACAGTGCAGTTATCCTGCCGACTGAAGATCTGCCGTATGGGTGCGGCGATGTTACCGGGAGACAGGGCGGCGGTTGCCACCTGGTAGAGCAGCGGCTGGAATAGATGGTGGTTCTGCCGGTCGATGAGTACCACGTCGGCCTCGGCCTTGCGCAGGGCACGGACCGCAGCCACCCCGCCGAAACCTCCACCGACCACAATCACTCTGGGTCTTGTGGCCTGCATTTTTTCGTTTTGGCCCACTTGCCTGGCCTTTCTCCCTGGGGATGGCTACCGGGTCGGTCATGGCTGATCCCCGGAAGCCGACATGCTAGGCCCAAGTCACCTCGCGCGCCAGCCAATGCAGGCCAACCTACCCGGACCAAAACGGAAATGGCCGCCCCCCGTAAAAAGGGAGGCGGCCAGGTAAGGAAGTTAAGGTCGATCAACGATACATACTTTTGAAACTGGACCAAATCTGTTTCTCCGTGGCAACCGGATTGTCGTTACCCACTTTCACGGAGGCGAGGTACCAGCCGGCCTCGACAAAGGTATTGTCACTGCCGAACTCGAAGGAGACCTCGACCGACTGGCAAATGTACGGAGTCAGGTCGAAACACGAGGTTATCCAACCCGAATTCAAGCCCGTGAAACCCGTCTGGCGGGGGTTTGCGCCTCCTGCTAGACTGTACCGGAAACAAGCCGCCGCACCGGGTCCCGGATATCCCGAAATTATCCTGAAATTCCCCCACCGTTCAACCGGAGGATGCAACATCTCAGCCGCCGCCCGTCATCCCAAGATCCTGGCCGCAGCCACGGCCGTGCCGTCCCACTTCGCCGAACAGGAAGAGATCATCGCCGCCTTGCGGGTGGCCTGGAGCCGTGAGCACTACAACATCGAGCGGTTGGAGAATCTGCATCGCGCTGTCCAGGTAGGCGGCCGTTACCTGGCCCTGCCCCTGGAAGACTATCCGGACATCGTCACCTTCGAACAGCGCAACACCGCCTGGCTGGCCGCGGCCCAGGATCTGGGCGAGCTTGCCTTGAGCGAGGCCTTGGCAGGCACCCATCTCCAGGCGCGGGACATCGACCACATCTTCACCGTCACCACGACCGGCATCGCCACCCCCAGCCTGGACGCCCGGTTGGTCAACCGCCTGGGCCTGAGGACCGACGTCCGCCGCTCCCCTCTGTTCGGTCTGGGCTGCGCCGGAGGTGCTGCCGGACTGGCGCGGGCCGCGGACTACCTGCGCGCGTATCCGGACCAGGTTGCCGTCCTCGTGTCCTGCGAAATATGTTCGTTGACCTTTCAGCGCGATGATCTGTCCATCCCCAACATCATCGCCTCCGGACTCTTCGGCGACGGCGCGGCCGCGGTGGTCCTGGCCGGCGCCGACCGGACCGATGGCGGCAATACTTCTCCCCTGCCGCGGATCACGGCCAACGGTGCCGTCTTCTATCCTGATACCGAACGGGTGATGGGCTGGGACGTGGTCGATACCGGGTTCAAGGTGGTTCTCTCGGCGAAGGTCCCGGAAGTGGTCCGCGCCCATATCGGCCACGACGTCGATCAGTTCCTGGCAGTAGCTGGACTCGGCCGGGCCGACATTGATCACTGGCTTGTTCATACGGGAGGACCGCGGGTGCTCGAGGCCTTCGGCGCGGCGCTGGAACTGCCGCGGGAAGCTCTGGCCCGCTCCTGGAATTCGCTCGCCGAGGTCGGCAACCTGTCATCGGCCAGCGTTCTGTTCGTGCTGGCCGACCTGTTGAATGACACCGCGCTGAAGGAAGGACAACGGGGACTCCTGGCCGCCATGGGCCCCGGCTTCGCCAGCGAAATGCTGCTCTTGGATTGGTGATGGTCTTGAGGAGAAAGGACGGCCGTTGGCAACCTCGGTTCTACTCTACCTGGCGCTGATCCTGGCCCTCTACGTTGAGCGCCTGGTGGAGCTTGGGGTGTCGCGCCGCAACGTGCGGCACCTTCTGGCCCGCGGTGGCCGCGAGTACGGCCGCCGACATTTTCCGCCGATGGTACTGTTCCACACCCTGTTCCCTGCGGCCGCCGCGGCCGAAGTCCTGGTCCTTGACCGCCCTTTTCCCGGGCTTTGGGGTTGGATCAGTCTGGCCGTCGTTTTTCTGGCACAGGGCCTGCGCTGGTGGTCGATCGCCACCCTGGGCGGCGCCTGGAGCGTGCGCGTGGTGGTCGCCCCTGACACGTCTCCGGTCACGGACGGACCCTACCGCCTGCTGCAACACCCGAACTACCTGGCGGTCGTGCTCGAAGTGGCCGCCATCCCCTTGGTCCACGGAGCCTGGTTGACGGCCGTCATCGCGACCGTGTTCAACATCTGGCTGTTGGCGGTTCGCATTCCCCTGGAAGAGAGGGCGATGGGCCCTCGATACGCGGCGGCCTTCGCCCGCCGGCATTCCGCAGTTGAAAAGGAGGCGCCGTGACCGAACGTGAACAGGAAGTTCTGACCGAGATTCAGAAGATCCTCACCGTCAGCCTCGAGGCAACCGAAACCGTGACGCCTGCAGACCGTCTGGCCGACAATGAAGTGCTGGACTCTCTCGGCCTGATCACCCTGGCGATCGGCCTGGAGAACCGCTTCCGCGTCCGGCTTTCTGAAGAGGACGCGCCCCGGATCGAAACCTTTGGCGACGTGATCGGCCTGGTCAACCAGCGCCGCACCGAGGCCGGCAAGTGAAGGCCCGCCGGCAACCGATCCCCGTCCGGACCACGCTGGACGAGGTCCTGGGCGTCGCCGCCCGGGGAGACGACGGCCTGACCTTCGTCCGCGACCGGCAGGACGAAACCCGGCTATCCTGGCAGGAGGTCGAGGAGAGCGCGCGCCGGTGTGCCGGCGGCCTGCTTCAAGCCGGGATCGCTCCCGGAGAGCGCGTGGCCCTGATCCTTCCCACGGATCCGGATTTTCCCGTGGCCTTCTTCGGTTCCCTTCTGGCGGGCGCGGTCCCCGTTCCCCTCTATCCTCCGGTCCGCCTGGGGCGCCTGGAAGAATACCACGACGCAACCGCCGCCATGCTCGCCGCCGCCGGTGCGCGGATGATCCTGACGAACCGACGGGTCCGCAGCCTGCTGGGCGAAACCGTGGTCCGCGCGCGGCCCGAGCTCGGCTGCCGTGTGCTGAGCGACCTTGATCTGAGCTCCCCGGCACCGCACCCCCAATGCCATCCCGAGGATCTGGCCCTGGTCCAGTTCTCATCCGGCACCACCCGCTCGCCCCGGCCGGTCGCCCTGACCCACGCCGCCCTGATTGCCCAGTGCGAGGCCATGCGGCCCCTGCTCCGCGGCCACGACGACGCCGGGCAGCGGGGCGTCTCCTGGCTACCTCTGTATCATGACATGGGCCTGATCGGGGCCCTCCTGGGCGCGATCACGTATCCGGGGCCGCTGACCCTGATCCCGCCGGAACAATTCCTCGCCCAGCCCGCCTTGTGGCTGCAGACAATCTCCCGACAGAAGGCCACCATCTCCCCGGCGCCTCCCTTCGCCTTCGCCCTGTGCACGCGACGCATCCGCGACGAGGAAATGGAGGGTTGCGACCTTTCATCCTGGCGTCTGGCCATCTGCGGCGCGGAGCCCATCCAGCCGTCGGTGCTGGAACGATTTTCCGCCCGCTTCGCCCGGTGGGGGTTCCGCACCCGGGCGCTGGCCCCGGCCTATGGCCTGGCCGAGGCCTCGCTGGCCGTCACCTGCACCCCGCCGGACCAGGACCCCTCTTTCGAGTCCGTGGACCCCGGCCACCTGGCGGTGGGCGAAAAGATCCGGCCCGGCCCGCGACCTGTAACCGCGGTGGGCACCACCTTGTTTGGTACCGAGCTTGAAATCCGGGATGGTTCAAACCGGCTATTGACCGCAGGCCATTGCGGGCATATCTGGGTTCGCGGTCCCACCGTCATGCGGGAATACCTGGACCAACCGGAAGCGACCGCCGAGGTCCTGTGCGACGGCTGGCTCGACACCGGCGACCTGGGATTCGTCCTGGCCGGCCGCCTTCATGTGATCGGCCGGACGAAGGACATCGTCGTGGTACGCGGCGCCAACCACCGCGCCGATGAATTCGAGGCTTGCCTGCAGGATCTTCCGGGCGTGCGACCCGGGCGCGTGGTCGCCGGCTGCTTCATGCCCGCCGATGCTGATGGTGAGGAGCTTCTGCTTCTGGTGGAGCGATCACCCCACGCCCGCGACGTGACGGATGCCGATCTCGTCACTGCCGTGAACCGCCGGATCCGGGGGCGCACCGGCATCCAGCCAGGAAAGGTCGTGATCCTGAAACCAGGTACCTTGTTGCGCACCTCCAGCGGGAAATTGCGCCGAAGCGCGTCCGTCCAACAATACCTCGCCGGAACCCTGACCCCCCCGGATGCGGTTCACGGGGCCGCCCTGGCCGGGCAGTTGCTGCGTTCGGCGGTCGGGTTCCTCCGCGCTCGGCTGCGGCCATGACCAGGCGGATTGTGGTTGTCGGCGCCGGACCGGCCGGATTGGCCGCCGCCATCCATTGCGCCCGGCGCGGCCTCCAGGTTTCCGTGCTCGAACGGGCGCCCTCACCCCCGGACAAGGCCTGCGGCGAAGGGTTGATGCCGTCCGGACTGGTGCAGCTGGCCGCCATGGGGGTGCGGGATCGCCTGGCAGCGGATGACTGTCACCCTCTGAAAGGGGTGCGCTACGTTCAGGAGGACGGCACCAGCGCCACCGGCCGCCTGCCCTCGCCCGGCGGCCTGGGCATCCGACGCACGGCCTTGACGCGGGCTTTGGCCGACGCCGCGGTTGCGGCCGGGGTGCGGATCATCTGGAATTGCCGTCTGAAGGAACACCACTGCGGCCGGGAGGGGGTCCGGTTGAGCACCAGCACCGGTCCGCTCGAGGCCGACTTGCTGGTGGCCGCCGACGGCCTGCATTCACCGGTGCGGAAACGTGCGGGGCTATTTACGACCCCCGGGGACGGCCGTCGCTTCGGGGTGCGCCGCCATTTCCGTTGCGCACCCGGGAGCGATTTCGTGGAAGTGCACCTGGCAGCGGGCAGGGAAGCCTTCATCACGCCGGTGGGGCCCGATCTGGTCGGCGTGGCGTTCCTCTGGGACCGCACGCTGTGGCCCCCCTCCGAGCAGTCCGAGTCCGTCTTCGGCAGTTTGCTGGACAGCTTCCCTGAATTGAAGAAACGATTCGAGGGCGTTCAGGCAACCACACCGGCTCAGGGAGCCGGGCCGCTGGAGCAACCGGTATCCGCCACGGTCGCCGAGCGCCTGGTGCTGATCGGTGACGCCGCCGGCTATCGGGACGCCATCACCGGAGAGGGATTGTCGCTTGCCTTCGCCAGCGCCTCGGCCCTGGCCGCCATCGTTCCCGGAGCCCTGGAGCGGGGTGGGACATCCTCCGCCCTGCGGCCCTACGCCCGGGCTCATGCCCGTCTTTACCGCCACTACTCCCTGGTTGCCGGCACCTTGCTGGCGATCGCCCGCCGTCCCGGACTGCGGCGCCCTGTGATCCGCTGGCTGGGTGCGCAACCGAGCCTTCTGGACAGGCTGATCTCCTGGGGCCTTCGCTGACGACGGCTCCGCTTTGACGGGTTCAGTCCGCCCGGGATTGCGGCAGCGAACCGACCAGCCCCTTGCGGAATTCCGATCCCTTCACGAAGAAGCTGCCCAGCAGCGACAACCGGCGCTCCGGACCGATATCGGTTTGGTCGACGACCAGTTCGCCGCCCACCCGCTGGTAGACCGTGCGCAGGGTATCTCCTCTGATCCGGTAGAAGATCCGGTCACCTTCGGTTATGCCGCCGGCGGCCAAAGGAGCGTAGGAGCGGGGAAGACCTCCGGCCACCAGCTCGTAACCTTCAGGAGTGAGCAGGCCCTCGTCGCGGGCCCGGCGCATGTTTTCATCGATCCCCCCCAGGAACTGGTCCAGGCTGATTCCCCTTTGGAAGATCAATTCGGCCCAGGCATCACGACTGTCCAAAGCGATGCGAGCCGCCTCTTCACGGAACTTGTCGTCATCCTGCAGAGGCAGCAGGTGGGTGAGCCTTTGGACGGTCTCCGGGCCCAGCCAGAGTTCGAGGGTCAAAACGTCCACCTTGAAAATTGTCTTTTCCAGCAGCGCCCGGGTGGTAAACGATGGCTCGGAGTCGGGACGCGGGATCGGAGCCGTTGCATTCGCCAAGACCCCGGGCAAACTGGAAACAAGAGAGACGCCGAAAAAAATAAATGTGACCAGATTTGATTTCATGGCAAGCAAGTCCAGGGTTGAAAGGAGTGAAATTTTGTTCCCGACAAGAACGTCACGAAGTCTGGAACCTGCCAGGGAAGATCCAGTACGACCAGGGGCGGGTGTTCCGCCGCAAACGGTGAGTGACAATTGTTTTTCAAAAACCTTCTGACATTCCCTAAATCATCTGCTAGGCTTCAGAGTGCATGTTCCGTCAACGTGGCGGATGGGTGACGAACGACACGGCGTCCGTCGACGAAGAAGTCGGGCCGGTCCATGAGGTTCGACGGAGGCGGCGACATGTCGTGACTTTCGAAAGGGAGGGCACCATGACTTTGACGATACTTCGCCGTTTCGCCTTGCTGATAGTTTTGACCGCTTCGCTGCTCGTATTCGCCGATCAGGTGCCTGCCGCCGACGAGCCCGAAGGCTACGCTCTATACCGCGTCGCCTCCGCCAGCGGTGGCATGGGCCGGCCGCAAACCCCTACCAAGATCATTGTCGATTCGGATGGCGGGTATATCAAGGCCACGCTTCCCTACGGCGCGAACTGCTCCGAGACCCTCACTTTCCGCTGGGATTTCAGTCGCGATATCCGCTATCTCAAGTTCGAAGAAGCTTTTTCCATGGACTTGATTGCCGCCGTGGAAGGCAACTGTGATCCGCGCCGCAATCCGTACATCAAGGCGAACCTTCAGTTCGTATCGCTCAGCGCCCCCATTCGCGCCCGGATGACCGAGGAGGATTTCAGCGCCGCGGCAATGTACATCGACGGCAAGCTGGACCGCATTTGCGTCAAGCCGGTCGATCCGCCCTACGGCCTCCAAGGGGGCGCCTCGTACCGATTAGCGGCCACGACCGCGAGCGGCCCGGCCGACCGACTCTGGTTCGGGGTAATCATCGAGGGTTTTTCACCCAGTGGTGAGGCCTTCACCTGGCAAGTCGCTTACATGTTTCGCGCCGTCAATGGCGGTCGCCCCACCAACGACACCATCGCCTACGATACCCCCGGACTGGAAAGTAAACCGACCGTGGGGGTCAGGGAAGATTCGGACGGGCCCAAGCCTGACGATGGCACCATAACCCCGGAGGTTGACCCCGTCATCCCGGTCGATGACCCCTCTCGCCAAAGCGGCCGAACTCTTCTGGTTGAAGAACGAACCGTCACCGAAGGACAACGGGTCATCGTGCCGGTCCGCCTTCTCAATCCCAATGGGGTAGCGAACATTGATTTCGCCGTGAGCTACGATCCCACGGTCGCCGTAGTTGAGGGTGAGGTCGTCAAGGGCAGCCTGCTGGGTGCCGCCCGGATGGAAACCAATATTTCGGAAAATGGTCGCATCCGGCTCGCCTTTGCTCAGGAAAGTCCCCTTACCCGGGACGGTATCGTGGCCAACCTAGGCTTCCGGGCCGTGGGACGCCCCGGCGACATCACCGTCCTCGGGCTCGCCGTGACAGATATCGACGATGTCGGTGGCATCGAACTGGACATCCAGCGGATCAACGGGCGCATTGAAATTGTCGGCGCCGACGAAAGTCTTCGCGGCGACTGCGACTACGACGGGGAACTGACCATGGCCGATGTCATCTGCGCCCTGCAGATGGCGGTCGGCCTGATGGAAGTGGATCTCAACCTCGACGTCACGGGCGACGGACGCGTCACCTCGGGCGACGCGCGCCAGATCCTTCAAATGATCCCCTGACAGGAAGGAATCGCGTCATGAAAACTCGCACATATGGACATGGCTCGAGCCTTTGTCTGGCGACTTTGCTGGGCCTCATCCTGATATATTCTGGCGCCCTGGCCGGTGAGATGATCCTTCGTGCCGAGTCGCTGGAAGCGGCTCCCGGCACCGTGGTCGAGGTCCCCATCGTCGTATCCGGGGCCACGGGTATGGAGGGATTGCAGTTTGTACTCACCTTCGATCCGGCCCTGCTCGAACACACCGCCGTGAAGCTGGCGCCCCTGGCCGGCGCGGGCGCCATCGACGTCAAAATTCGCCAGCCGGGCGAGATTCGCGTCGCCATGTATCCGGAAAAAACGTTGCAGGACGACGGCACGCTGCTGTTCGCCCACTTCACCGTGCTCGGGGATGCGGGCGACTCCGCAGCAGTGGAACTGGCCGAAGCTCGCGCCTGGGATTTTCGCGCCGGATATCCGCTGGAAATGCTGGTCGTGGTGGAGTCGGGATCCATCGCGGTGGTTCGCGCCGCCGCCATCCCCAACGTCGTGTGGTGGAGTTGCGGCTTGGTCCTGGTCCTTGTTATCGGCGGCACGATTCGACGCAAACTCCGAAGTTGAGCGAAGCGCTTTGATGCACGGACGACCGCAATGTTTGTATATGCAGTCGCTCGTTTCACGGTTGTGTTGATATCCAGATGCCCCCCGGGGGGCATTATTATGTTAAGTAAATGGGGGT
>RCNG010004097.1_pt1 | contig 13892 bp, 11 predicted proteins | sample 2041371 | NCBI WGS metagenome assembly RCNG01 (sample SAMN09708227, study PRJNA481090) | Marine sediment metagenome, whole genome shotgun sequencing project. | biome: marine sediment; feature: ocean; material: sediment; isolation source: Sewage treatment plant 1 marine sediment (STP1) ... | reverse complement strand
CGATCAATGCAAACGCGAGGAACAGTACGAACAGCGCTCCGCGCTTTCTCAATCCGGTCATGGATCGAACCCTTTCTTTCGGTTGAAACCGTTACGCGCCCACCCAACGGGCGCAACATCTGTGAGTCTAGGGGCTTCTGGAATAAGAGTGCTGCGAGAGCGGGTAGGAGGAGTAGATCAGTAGATCAGTAGATCAGTAGATCAATAGGACAGCAGGACAGCAGGACAGTAGATCAGTGCTCGGTGTCTGCCAGCTCCATCGGCGGCTGGTCCGGCGTCTCGATTGATACGAAAGACAGACGCTCGTCGTCCTCTGCATCGACATCGACGAACACCGTCGAGCCTGCCGGGAAGTCACGATGCAGCACCCGCTCGGAGAGTGGATCTTCGAGGAGGCGCTGGATGGCCCGACGCAGAGGTCGCGCCCCGAGTTGCGGGTCGTACCCCAACTCGGCGAGCCTGGTCTTCGCAGCATCGGTGAGCGCAAGATCGATGGCCTGTGATTCGAGTTGCGTGCGGACACGGGCGACGAGCAGGTCGACGATCGTCTTGACCTCCTCCTGTGTGAGCTCATGGAAGACGATCACTTCGTCGATCCTGTTCAGGAACTCAGGGCGGAAGTGGCGTTTGAGTGATTCGACAACCTTCTCACGCATCTTGTCATAGTTGGTGTCCGCGTCGTCGACGGCGAAGCCGATGGCCTTCTTGCGCAGCTCGGCCGTTCCGAGGTTCGACGTCATGATGATGACGGTGTTCTTGAAGTCGACGGTGCGTCCCTGCGAGTCTGTGAGGCGGCCGTCTTCGAGAATCTGGAGCAGGATGTTGAAGACGTCGGAGTGAGCCTTCTCGATCTCGTCGAAGAGGACCACGGAGAACGGCTTGCGACGCACGGCCTCCGTCAGTTGACCGCCTTCGTCATAACCGACGTATCCGGGTGGGGAACCCACGAGCCGGCTGACGGCGTGCTTCTCCATGTACTCGGACATGTCGATCTGGATCAACGCTTCTTCGTCACCGAACAGGAAGTCGGTGAGCGCCTTCGCTGATTCGGTCTTCCCAACACCGGACGGTCCAAGGAAGATGAACGATCCGGCAGGTCGCTTCGGATCTTTGAGACCGGCCCGGGTACGGCGAATTGCTTTCGAGACGGCCTCGATCGCGTCGTGCTGTCCGACGATCCTCTTATGAAGCTCGTCCTCCATGCGAAGGAGCCGTTCGGTCTCCTCTTCAGTGAGGCGGTGCACGGGAATGCCCGTCCACTGTGCCAGCACTTCCGCTATCTGGTCGTCGTCGATGATCGCCGAATAGTCATCTCCAATGGAAGCGCCCTCAGCCACGAACTCGGAGCGTTCGTCCATGAGCGTGCGTTCCTGGTCGCGGAGTTTGACTGCCCGCTCATACTGCTGGGCGTAGACGGCATCACGCTTGTCTCCGCGCAGTTTCGAGATCCGCTCATCGATGTCTCGAACGTCGGCAGGGAGGTCCTTGCGCTTGAGACGCATACGGCTCCCGGCCTCGTCGATGAGGTCGATCGCCTTGTCCGGCAGGAACCGGTCGGCGATGTAGCGGTCGGCAAGGTTCGCCGCGTTGACAAGCGCCTGGTCGGTGAAACGCACACGATGGTGGTCTTCGTACGAGTCGCGGAGCCCTTCGAGAATCTTGATCGTGTCTGCGATCGTCGGCTCTTCAACCTGGATCGGCTGGAACCGACGTTCGAGAGCGGAGTCCTTCTCGAGGTACTTCCGGTACTCCTCCAGCGTCGTGGCTCCGATCGTCTGGAGTTCACCGCGAGCCAGCATCGGCTTCAAGATGCTCGCCGCGTCGATCGCTCCCTCGGCAGCGCCGGCACCAACGAGCGTGTGAATCTCGTCGATGAACAGGATGATGTCGCCGCGGGTCCGGATCTCTTTGAGAACCTTCTTCAAGCGTTCCTCGAAGTCGCCCCGGTAGCGTGACCCGGCCACGAGTGCGCCCAGATCGAGGGTGTAGAGATGCTTGTCAGTGAGGGTGTCTGGCACGTTGCCGTCGATGATTCGCTGGGCGAGTCCTTCGACGATGGCGGTCTTGCCGACTCCCGGCTCGCCGACGAGCACGGGGTTGTTCTTCGTTCTCCTGGAGAGAATCTGCATAACGCGTTCGATCTCGGTCTCTCGTCCGATGACCGGGTCGAGCTTGCGCTCCCGTGCGAGCTGGGTCATGTTCCGGCCGAACTGATCCATAACCGTCGAGCCGCTGCTCGACGAGCTCGACTCGCTCCGTCCGCTTCCGCCTGGGTGGCCGGCGGGCGTCGATTCCTCGCCTTGGACACCGGAAAGAAGCTGGATGACGGTCTGGCGGACCTTGGGGAGGTCGGCCCCGAGTTGTTGGAGCACCTGGGCGGCAACGCCCTCGCCTTCGCGAATGAGGCCGAGGAGGATGTGTTCGGTACCGATGTAGTTGTGGCCGAGCTGAAGAGCCTCGCGGAGGGACAGTTCCAGGACCTTCTTTGCACGCGGCGTGAATGGGATGTGCCCGCTTGGTGCCTGGGAGCCCTGGCCGATGATCTCAACGACCTGGCTACGGACGGATTCGAGGCTGATCCCCATGCTCTCGAGAGCACGGGCGGCAACGCCCTCGCCTTCGTGAATGAGACCGAGGAGGATGTGTTCAGTGCCGATGTAGTTGTGGTTGAGGAGTCGCGCCTCTTCCTGAGCAAGGACGACGACCCTTCGGGCCCTATCGGTAAACCGTTCAAACAAGGCAATACCTCATGATCTGACGATGGCGCCGAGGTCCCTGGGCGCCTCGCCGAGTATAGGACGGGGTGCCCATTAGATCCGGGATGTTTGTCGGGCGGTTCTGTCTCATACTTCGGTTAACGCCGGGGCTACCATCTCGATTCCCGAAGGCCTGGAGACCCGTGGATCGCCCAATCCTGAATGACCTCGTACCCGTTCCCCGAGTGTGGGACCGCATGGCTGGCGTCGAACTGCGACTGCTCGAGGTGACCGAATCTGACGATGTCTTCCTCACCGATATCGCTCAACATCTCCTACGCGCCGGAGGAAAGCGGTATCGACCACTCCTCGCTCAGGTGGCAGGGGAACTCGGTCCCAGTAACGATGACGGCCCAATCGAAGCCGGTGTATCGGTCGAATTGGTGCACGTCGGATCGCTCTATCACGATGATGTGATCGACAAAGCCGACTCCCGCCGCGGCAAGGTCTCAGTGAACGAGAACTGGTCGAACACGATCGCCATCCTCGCCGGTGACTTCCTGCTCGCGCGGGCATCGGAAGTAGCGGCCCCGCTCGGCGAAGAAGCCGTGTCGTTGATCGCCCGCACGTATGCCCGACTCTGCGAAGGGCAGGTCGCAGAGTTGAGATTTTCGGCAGGGCTCGATCACGGACCCGACGGATACTTCCAGGTGATTGGCGGCAAGACCGCAAGCCTGATCCGCACATCCGCCCGCCTCGGAGCGATCACAGCAGGCGCCACACCAAGTGATGTGGAAGCCATCTCAGATTGGGCGTGGGAGATGGGACTCGTCTTCCAGATGACGGACGATGTCCTCGACCTCATCGCCGACGAAGCGTTCCTCGGCAAACCATCCGGTTCCGACATCGGAGAGGGTGTCTACACACTCCCGGTGCTGTACGCATCAGACGGCCCCGATGGGTCGGAGATCCGCGGACTGCTTGCCGACGGAGCGCCGACCGATCGAGAGGTCATCGACCGGATCATCGAACTCACCGTGGCCGGCGGATACGTCGACCGAGCCACCGAAGAAGCCCTCGATCACATGCGACTGGCCGAAGAAGCGTCGGATCGGATCGGGAGCAACGAGTTGACCCCGATTCTTCGCAGCCTCGATTCCTACATCCTCGACCGAGTGGTCAAGGCGCGTAACTGAGCAGCGGAGCAGCTGGGTCCCGAGCTGGCAGCTACCAGCTGCCAGCCACGAGCAGGACCGAATACAGACTACGGGCGGCGAAGCCGCCTACTGCTCCGGTCTCATCATTGGGAAGAGGATCACTTCCCTGATGTGTTTGCGGTCGGTGAGGAGCATCACGAAGCGGTCAACGCCGATCCCCAGGCCACCAGTCGGCGGTAAGCCGTATTCGAGCGCACGGATGTAATCCTCGTCGATCGGATGAGCCTCGTCATCCCCCGCTGCTCGGGCTGCGGCTTGAATCTCGAAGCGCTCGCGCTGGTCAAACGGGTCGTTCAACTCCGAGAACGCGTTCGCGTACTCCGAACCGGCAATGACCAACTCGAACCGCTCGGTCAAACGCGGGTCGTCGCGATGCAGACGGGCGAGCGGCGAAACTTCCTTGGGATAGTCGGTCACGAACGTTGGCTCCCATATCGTCGACTCCGCGGCGACCTCATAGATCTCAAAGATCACACGACCCGCTCGCCACGATGGATCGGCTTCCACCCCGTAGCGACCGGCAAGAGTGCGCAGTTCGTCGATCGGGGTATCGAGCGAGATGTCTTCGTCAACAACTTCGGCGACCAGGTCAACAAGTCGCACACGCCGGAACGGTGGCGTGAGGTCAAGCATGCGCCCCTGATAGGTGAGCGTGGACGTGCCAACCGACACTTCGGCAACCGCGGCAAGGACTTCTTCGATCAGTTCCATGATGTCGCCGTAGTCAGCGAAGGCTTGATACGCCTCGAGCATCGTGAACTCTGGATTGTGGGTGGAATCGACACCCTCGTTCCTGAAGATCCTCCCGATCTCGAAGACGCGCTCGATCCCTCCGACGACCAGCCGTTTCAGGAACAGCTCGGTAGCGATACGAAGCGAAAGATCAAGGTCGAGAGCATTGTGGTGGGTCTCGAATGGTCGCGCCGCGGCTCCAGTTGCCTGCGCGAGAAGCACCGGGGTCTCGACCTCGACGAAACCTCGATCCTCGAACTGGCGTCGCAACTCGGAGACGATCTTCGCTCGGGTCAGCGCTGTCTTCCGGGATTCCTCGTTGGCCATGAGATCGACGTAGCGCTGTCGAGATCTCGCCTCGACGTCCTTCAAGCCGTGCCACTTGTCTGGCAGCGGGCGGAGCGCCTTGGACAGCAACACGAATGACGAGATACGGACGCTGAGCTCGCCTTTCTTCGTAACCATCACTTCACCTGTCGCACCGATCCAATCCCCCGAGTCGAGTTCGAGGAACCGGGCGAACTCTTCATCGCCCAGGACCGCCCTACTCACGAAGAGCTGTATCCGACCGGAGACGTCCTGGAGCACGCCGAACGCGAGCCTGCCCATGTCCCGCACGTTCATGAGTCGGCCGGCAACCGTGGTGTCAACACCGGTCTCAGATCCCGGCTCGATGTCGTCGTACCGATCCTGAAGGTCACCGGCAAGGTCGCTGCGATCGAAGCGGTACGGGTAGATCCCCGCTCGAACCGCTGCCTGATGTTTCGCTGCTCGGGCGGCGATGAGCGGATCGTCGTGAGCGATCTGTTCGTTCGACGTCCTGTCGGTCATTCGTCTTCCTGATTTCGGTCGAAGATGATGCGCAACCCTTCGAGCGTCAGATACTCGTCAACGGTCTCTACGTTGCTGCAATGAGGCACGATGGTAGGGGCAAGGCCACCGGTGGCCACGACCGTGGCATTGTCGCCCACTTCGTCGACGAGCCGTCCGATGATTCCGTCAACGAGGCCGGCGTGCCCATAGAGGGCTCCACTCTGGATCGCCTCGACGGTGCCCTTGCCGATCGGAGATCTCGGTACCACGAATTCCACACGTCGGAGTGCCGCAGTTCCCGAGATCAGTGCGCGGGTAGATATCTCGAGGCCCGGTGCAATGACACCCCCGATGTAGGCGCCATCTTCACCGACGACATCGAAGTTCGTGGACGTTCCGAAGTCCACGACGATGGTCGGGCTCCCGTATCGCTCCCTGGCAGCGACGGCGTTGACGATCCGGTCGGCACCAACCTCTCTGGGATTGTCGATCAGGATCGACATGCCCGTCCGGATTCCCGGACCGACGACCAAGATGGCGCCGTGGGAGAGTGCCGGTGCGACACGGCGCATCGTCGCGGTAATCGACGGTACGACGCTCGAAACGGCAACGCCTCCAATGTCGGTCGGTGTGAAACCGTCGAGAGCAAGAACACCGAGTAGCTCCCACCGCATCTCGTCGCTGGTCTGTTCCTTCGTGGAGAACCGCCAGTGACCGACCAGTTCATCGCTCCGGAACAGCCCGACGGCGATCTGGGTATTCCCCACGTCGATTGTGAGCAGCATCAGGCCTCCCCATAGAGGATCGAGGGTTCGTCGAGACGGATGCCAACGTCGGGGACCCACCCGCCGCCGATCCGATCGATGTGCACATTGTCGAGCAGGCGCGTCTTCCCGACCCGCGCCGCGACCGCAAGGAACGCCGGTCGGTCGAGGTCGGTCAAGGATGCAGCCGAGTCCTGATCCACGAAGGCCGCGTAGTCGAGGTCGATCCCCGGCTCTTCATTCACCGGTGCGGCAGCGATTCGTTCGAGTTGCCTGCCGGATCGCTCGCCTGCCAGGATCGCATCGGCGACTGCGCTGATTCCCCGGCTGATGGAGCGGGCCGCTGTGCGCTCGGCCGGATCGAGGTAGATGTTGCGAGACGAAAGAGCGATACCTTCGGCTTCGCGCACGATCGGTGCACCGATGATCACTATCGGGAACGACAGATCTGTCGTCATGCGTCGAACGGTGACGAGTTGTTGGGCGTCCTTCCTACCGAAGTAGGCACGATCGGGAGCGATCCCGGCGAAGAGTTTGGTGACGACGGTCGCAACGCCGTCGAAGTGCCCCGGCCGGACTCCTCCTTCCATCCCTTCCGTAACGGACGAGACCGAGACGGTCGTGAGCGGATCGTCCGGGTACATCTCAGACAGTTGTGGAGCGAAGAGGACGTCGGCACCGGCTGCCTCAACCATCTCAGCGTCGCGCTCGAGGTCGCGCGGGTACGCGGCGAGGTCTTCGGTCGGCGCGAACTGAAGCGGGTTGACGAAGAGACTGACGGTGACCGTGTCACACTCTCGTCGTGCCGCCTCGACCAGGCTGATGTGCCCTTCGTGAAGGTATCCCATCGTTGGGACCAGCCCGACGCATCCCGAGCCTGAGGCTCTCGCATCCGCAAACGTTCTCACCGTCTTCATACTTCTTCTTCCCTGCTGAAGGCGGCCGTCGTTGCATCCACCATGAACTCGAATGCGGCGGCGAGGTCCGGCGTCGTCTCGCGGACCGCCTTGATCTGTGCCGTCACCGTCGCCGTGTCTCCGCGCACTATTGGACCGGTGAGCGATGCTGCCGGGCCGGACCTGAAGGTGTTGGTGATGATCGCTTCGACAAGTGGACGGGCAGCATCGAACGGCACGTTCTTCGCTTCAAAGAGCCTTTCTGCAATGGCGAGGGCTGCGATTGGGAAGTTGGCCGCCGCGGCAGCGGCAGCGTGGTAGGCCGCCCGATCATGGTCCAAGAGATCGAACGCGTGGAGTCCGATGGTGTGAGCGAGATCGTAGAGCGTCGTTCGCAGGGGCTCATCTGCCGTGACGGCCACCCAAGCACCGGCGAGGCTCCTGGCCCCCATCTCTGGTGTCGGCATGGTCTGGAGCGGATGGAAGGATCCAGTGGTGACTCCGTGGTCACCGAACGTTTTCAGAGCCGAGACCGGCGTCGCCCCGGAGAGGTGGATGGCGCTCGCAGCGGCGTTCCTCGCGATGGGGGCGATCTCACCAGCAACCGATTCGATCGCATGATCGCTGACGGCGATGACGATGAGATCAACCGGAGGAACCGGCTCGCCGATTGAGAGCGGAACAGCGTCGAAGCGCCTGGCCACGACGCCGGCCTGCTCGATGTCACGGGCAGCGACGGCGACCACATCGTGGCCGGCACCGTTCGCTGCGATGGCAATGGATTGGCCCGCTCGTCCGGGCCCGACAAGGGCGATGCGCATATGGCTCCGATCCTCCCGGTATCGGTCCGACCCCGCCTCGGGGCTGTGTGGACTTGAAAGGTAGTCGGCCGTCGGTATTCGGTCGTCGGTATTCGACGAATGCTCGACAGTCTTGATGGCAGCTGGAGGCTTGCAGCTGGAGGCTGTTCCTCAGCTACCCAGTTGCTTCGGTACCTCCAGGACCAGGTTGGTTCGAGAAATCTCCTGGCTCCACACGGAGTCGCTGACCGCTGTGATCGCTGATCCGTCCGGCATGGCAGCATCGGGCCAGACCTCGAGAAGGGGTTCAAGCACGAATCGACGATCGCGCATCTGCGGGTGGGGAACGGTGAGGCCAGGCATGTCGATCTCTCTGCGACTGAAGAGAATGAGATCGAGGTCCAGTGTTCTCGGCCCCCACCGCTCTTGGCGAACCCGGCCTCTCGATCTTTCGACTGTCAGGAGATCCCGAAGCAGGCCGATCGGCGTTCGGGCGGTGTCGATGAGTACGACCGCATTGAGGAACGGACCCTGGTCCGGCCCACCGACCGGGGCGGTTTCGTAGATCGACGACACATTGGTGATGGACCCCACGGCGGCGAGACCGCCCATGGCAGCGTTGAGGTGTTCGAGCCGATCACCGAGATTGGACCCGGCGCCGATCGCGCAACGGCTCACCGGGTGGGGATGAGTCCCCGTCCCTCGGGGCCGAGGGGACGTCCGAGGATCTCCTGGATCACCGATGTCGCGATGATTGGATCCGCAACGAGGCCACAGTGGACGAGATAGCCGGCAAGGAGTCCGGCAACGGTCTCGTCAATGGTGTCCCGGTGCAGGAGTACCGAAGCACCCGGCACGTCTAGTGCCTCGTCCATTGCGTCGAAGACCGCTTCCACATTGCCGATCTCGGATGGTGCCCCCTCCACGGTGTGGACGATCACCCTGAAGCCTGCCTCCTCGTACGCGGCCTTGTTCTGCCCCGCCGGGAGGAGAGTGAGGGTCGTGTTGATGCCCTGGGCCTTGAGCCAGGCGATCTCTTCTTCGCGGCGGACGCGCCGGTGCTGGAACCCGGACCCACCGATCCGATCGCACACAGCGAGACGACCGGCGATCACCCACCGGAAACCTCTCGGTTCGAGCCCTGGTATGTCCTTCTTGATCATCAGTGAACCCGCACGATAGCGTCGGCCGATCGCCCAACGCCGATGGCGCCTGCTACGTCGTGCACGCGCACGATGGCAACGCCATTTGCGATTGCCAACGCCGTCGTCGCCCCCGTTGCATAGTCGCGATCTTCCGGGGAAGAGGGTCGTCCCGCCCGGGCGAGGATCGAGCCGAGGAACGCTTTGCGAGAGGCACCGATGAGCACGGGCCGCCCACTGCCGAGTCTCTGGATGCCATCGAGCAGGGCGAGGTTGTGTCGATACGTCTTGCCGAATCCGATGCCGGGGTCGACCACAATTCGCGAAACGTCGATTCCCGCTGCAGCAGCTCCGTCCACCCTGAGTCTGAGGAAACCAGCGATGTCCTCGACAACGTCGTCATAGGTCGGATCGAGCTGCATCGTTCGAGGGTCTCCGAGCATGTGCATGATGACCACACCTACGTCCGCGCCAGAGCATGTCTCGATCATTGCCTGATCTGAGAGACCGGTGACGTCGTTGACAATCTCGGCACCTGCGTCGATTGCGGCGCCGGCTACCGACGACTTGCTCGTGTCGATGGAAACGACGATGCCGTCTGCCGAGAGCGCCTCAATCACCGGCACGACACGTGCCCGTTCCTCTGCGGCGTCCACCGGTGCCGCGCCGGGCCGCGTCGACTCACCGCCGACGTCGATGATGTCTGCACCGATCGCGGCCATCTCACGTCCCCTATCTATGGCGAAGCCGGTATCGGTCCAGCGTCCCCCGTCGGAGAACGAATCGGGCGTGACGTTGAGAATCCCCATGACCAGCGTGTGGTCCGCTGTCGTGAGGGAGCAGCTTCGTAGGTTCCAGGTGATCGGTACGAACGGCACGGATCAGGAGGTGGCTGAGGAATCCGTTTGGGCGACCGTGATCCCTCCGTTGCCTGAAGCACTCTCTGGACCCTTGATGCGCAAGGCGCCGGACTCGGCGTGCTCCCACTTGGGAACGTCGTGGAACACTCTCAGCACACCCTGGGCATCGAGCGTTTCGAACTCCATCAGCTCTGCAGCGATTCGGTCGAGGGCGTCCCGGTGCGTGATGATGATCTGCATCGCTTCTTCATGCGCCTGGGTGATGAGCTTCCGGATCTCGTCATCGATCGCGGCAGCGACCTCGTTCGAGAGATCCTGTGACTTCGTGTAGTCACGACCGAGGAAGACCTCGCCGTCTGTTTGGCCGTACTTCAGCGGCCCCAACCGGTCGCTCATCCCGTACTCCATGACCATCTTGCGAGCGATTGCGGTTGCCTTCTCGATGTCGTTGGAGGCTCCAGTGGATGGGTCGCCAAAGACGACCTCCTCTGCGGTGCGACCCCCGAGGGCGTAGGCGAGTTGGTCGACGAGTTCACTCCGCTTCTCATAGTGCTTGTCACCGACCGGCAGCGCCATCGTGTAGCCACCGGCACGGCCGCGCGGGATGATCGTGACTTTGTGGATTGGATCGAGCTTCGGCAGGGCATGTCCCACGAGGGCGTGCCCACCTTCGTGGTAGGCGGTGAGGTTGCGCTCCTCTTCTGACATGATCCGACTCTTGCGTTCGGGGCCCGCGATCACGCGCTCGATCGCTTCCTCAAGCTCGGACTGCCCGATCTTGACCTTGTCCCGTCGAGCGGCGAGGATTGCCGACTCGTTGATGAGGTTCGCGAGATCGGCGCCCGTGAATCCGGGCGTCTGACGGGCGAGCACGTCGATCTCGACGTCATCCTCAAATGGCTTGCCTTTGGCGTGGACTTCGAGAATGTCCGCGCGCCCCTTGATGTCCGGCCGATCGACCACGATCTGGCGGTCGAAACGACCAGGGCGAAGCAAGGCGGGATCGAGTATGTCCGGTCGGTTGGTCGAAGCCATGACGATGACCCCAGCCTTGACGTCGAAACCGTCGAGTTCGACAAGGAGCTGATTCAGCGTCTGCTCCCGCTCATCGTGTCCCCCGCCGAGACCGGCGCCACGGTGGCGCCCGACGGCATCGATCTCATCGATGAAGACGATCGAAGGAGCGGTTGCCTTTGCCTGTTCGAAGAGATCACGGACACGGCTCGCACCGACGCCGACGAACATTTCGACGAACTCAGATCCGGAGATCGCGAAGAACGGTACGCCTGCCTCGCCAGCGACTGCCCGGGCCAGCAGCGTCTTTCCTGTTCCGGGAGGCCCGTAGAGAAGCACGCCCTTCGGGATCTTGGCACCCATGGCACGGAATTTCTGCGGCGTCTCAAGGAACTCTTTGATCTCATTGAGTTCCTCGATTGCCTCGTCCACGCCTGCCACGTCGTCGAACGAGACCTTCGGCGTGTCCTTCGTCACCTGCTTGGCCTTGGACTTGCCAAATTGCATGACGCGGTTTCCGCCGCCCTGGAGCCGGAGCATAACGAAGATGAACAACCCGAACAGCACCAGATACGGGAAGACGTTGCCGAGGAACCACTGGAGCATCGACGGTTCCTGGTTGTCCGTGATGGTCTCCATCCCGGCGTCCAGGAGGGATTGAGTAACGGTAGGCGAGTACTCCGCCGGATACTTCGTCACGAACTCGACCGGCTCGCCCGAACCGTCATCGTATGTTCCCGTGACCTCGTTCGATCGGTCTCGAATCGTGACCGGCTCGTCGACCTGTCCGGCGGCGACCTTGTCGTTGAAGTCGTTGAGGCTGAGTTCGGCTGGCTCATCCGGTTGGTTGAAAACGACGTTCACGGCCATGACCACGAGGAAGATCACGGCCAGATAGATCAGAATCGTTCGTGCGGTGCGGCTCACACTGCTCCTCAGCTCATTGCCGGACGTAGACGGCCCGTCACTTCATGGTACGCCGTTGGGCCTCCTACGGAGGCCCTTGAGTGGCCAGTCACCAGTCACTGACTGGTAGCTGCCAGCTACCAACCCGAGTCTTGCCGGAAGCTGGTAGCCGGAAGCTCGTAGCTCTCGGTCACACTTCGTCCACTACTGCTACGTGGGGGAGGTTCCGGTACTTGCCGTCGAAGTCGAGGCCGTAGCCGACGACGAACTCCGGGCCGATGTGGAATCCCTCGTAGGCAACGTGCAGCGGCGGACGCTCGACACCGTCCTTGATGAGCAGCGCCGCAAGCTCGAGCGATGCCGGATTCCGAACTCTCAGGTTGTTGATCAAATACTGGAGTGTGAGGCCGGTATCGACGATGTCTTCGACGATGAGGACGTGGCGGCCGTCGATCTCCTCATCGAGATCCTTGAGGATCCTGACGACACCCGACGACTTGGTCGAGGCTCCGTACGACGAGATCGCCATGAAGTCGAATTCGAGGGGAAGCTCAATGTGGCGAGCAAGGTCGGCCATAACCACGAACGCGCCTTTGAGAATCCCAACAAGCAGGAGATCCTTGCCCTCATAGTCCCTCGTGATCTGTGCGCCCATTTCGGCGAGCTTGGCGTCGATCTCCTCGGCGGATATGAGCGTTCTTCCAATCTTCACGATCGGCCTCTCTCTCTAGTAATGGAAACTGCCCTGGTCGTTGTCGGCCTCGCCCACGGTGCAACGCGAATACCGGTGATAGCGGCAATTCTGCCACTCGAGACGATCACAGGCCAAGTGGACCGGCGACGGACCGCGATCTCATGTTCGGACAGAACGGTACGGACCGCCTTCGATCCTCCTTCAATTTCAATCCGATCCCCGTCCTCGGCGCACCGTACGACAGCATTCCCCACAAGAATCGCCGGGTCAACGAGGATCGTCGAGCGGCGTCTGACCGAGATCCCGACGACGGATTCGAAGGAGATCATCGTCCCCCCGAATTGGATCGACGATGGGACACCAATGCTTGCCGCTCGGGGCGAGCCACTCCCTTCCGGGGCAACAGCAACGTAAGGGCCTTCCCTGGTCGCAACCAGTGCGTTCGTCAACATCACCGTGTCGGTCTGCCGCTCGGCCACTCGCAGCACGGCCTCGACGTCGGAGGTACTCCCCGCATAGGGGTCGAGTAGTCGACGGAGAGCGGTGCGAACGACTCGCGACGCTACGGAGCGGGGAGCGGTGACCAGCGCAGCCGAGGGAATGAGGACGGCACCGTCATCGTCGAGAACGGGGACGCCGACAGAGAGATCTTCGATCATGCTGTCGTCGGCGGCAGCCAGCGACCCCACGCGGGCAAGAACGGTCCTGATCCCCGGCCGATAGTCGCTCTCGAGAAGAGGAAGGAGATCCGAGCGGATCCGATTCCTGAGATAGGCCTGATCCTGGTTGGCGGGGTCGTCGACGAACGGCAAGCCAAGCTCCAGGGCGATCGCCCGAACATCGGCTCGTGAGAAACCCATCAGCGGCCGCACAACGCCGGGACGACTCCGGAGCATCCCGGAGATACCGGCGTTCCCGGAGCCCCGGAGAAGATTCATCAGCACCGTCTCAGCTTGGTCGTCTCCGGTGTGACCCGTAACAACGGTGACAGTCTCCCCAAGATCGCGACCGATCGCTTGCCACCGTGCACGGCGAGCGCGGTCTTCCAGTGAAGGTCCCGGCTCGACCGGCGCATCAACGACGGCCACATCGATTCCCACAGATCCCCCCAGATCCAACGCGGCCCTCTCGAGCTCCGCCGATCCGACGAGACCATGGCGGACGAAGATACCCCGAGCATCAGAGCGTTTCGCCACCACCCAGGCTGTAACTGCGGAGTCGGCGCCGCCGCCGAGCGCTACAACCAGAGGGCCACCCGGCAGGTGACCAAGCGCTTCGGCCTCGAGTTGGTCGGGTTTCAGGCGATTCGTCGCAGCCACCGTTCCGGACTCTCGATCTCGTCGAGCGTCGGCAGCGAC
>RCNG010003413.1_pt1 | contig 13900 bp, 1 predicted proteins | sample 2041371 | NCBI WGS metagenome assembly RCNG01 (sample SAMN09708227, study PRJNA481090) | Marine sediment metagenome, whole genome shotgun sequencing project. | biome: marine sediment; feature: ocean; material: sediment; isolation source: Sewage treatment plant 1 marine sediment (STP1) ... | reverse complement strand
CGTATGCCGTTGCCGCAGCTGCCGTCATTGTCCCGGAAGAGATACTTGGGCTGCAGTTCATACCTGAATACGTTGCCGTCATAAATAGTTGTCGGCAAAGAGATGGCGTTAGTCTGAAGGACGATGTCGGCAGTTATTTCTTCCAGATGCTCGAGGATTGTCCCTTCAGCTTCACCCAGGAGCTGCAGATCCGGGTCCCCGCTGGTTGTGGTGAAGCCGCCCACCGGCACCCGTTCGATGGTATATTCACCGAACGCATTTGTGGTGGTCCAATAGGTCCTTCCAAACACGGGGGTATGGCTTTCGAGTGTTACCTGCTTGTCGGACGCACTGGAGCTGTCCGGCATGATGACCCGGCCTGTCACGGTTCCGATACCAACGAGCGTGAGATCCTGGGTTATGACCTGGCCGTTGGTTTCAAGCACGAGCTCAACAGCTCTGGCTCGCAGCTGGCCTCCAGAGTAGTTTCCAATGGGATCCAGTTCCCCACCTTCATAGGCGTCCAGCCTGTATTGTATGGGGTTGTCATTCTGGTCATTTAAGGGGACATTTTCAAAGACAAATGCTCCGTTCTCATCTGTTAGAAAATGTTCTATCGCTCGATAACTGACACGCGTGCCCCAAATATCAGTATAAACAGAACGTTCAACAAGCCATACCTTGACGACGTTTTGTGCGGGGGTGCTCCCGTCTGGCTCATAAACCGTCCCTTCAATGGAGCCCACAGGCTCAAGATTGACGGTTATTGGTAAAATCTCGTCAGCAGCAATGCTTCCGCTCGTCTCTCCGATCAGATAACCCAATGTCGCATTGATTTTGAACAGACCTTCGAGCACGTAATTGATTACGGCAACTCCGTCGCCATCAGTGGTCTCCAGGATCTCCCAGCTCTTTTGTTCCAGGAACGGTAAATTATTCTTTGCAGAGTCTTCCACCTTCACGGACGCCCCGTCTACAGGATCGCCATTGAAATCTTCAACGGTTACAATCAGGGTCCCCTGCGGGAAAAAGGTGATATCCAGCAGTCCGGTTTCCCCAAGAGTATCCAGTACGATGGTGCCTATGCCCAGACCCCGTGTGGCCAGTTCTGTGGCTCTTACGGTGTATGAGCCAAGGGGCAGGACTTCAAACCGATACTGACCGTTCACATCCGTCGTCGTCGAGATATTGCCCACAGAGACCCGGGCGCCTGACACGCTTGTCATGCCGCCAGTACGGTAGACGGTCCCTTCAAGGGCCGCCCATGACCCCAACTGCAGGGTCAGATTCACGGTGTGTTCATGATAATCAATGGTTCCGTCTTCCTTGGCAGCCATATGCGTGGCAGTCTCCTCGGCGGTGACACTGAATGTGCCGATGAAGACATCATCAAAGACAAATGTGCCATCCTGCTCTGCAGGGATGGTCGTGTTCTCAGAGCCGAAGATGGAACCTGCCCAGAGTTTGACCTCTGCATTGGGGACTTCAACGCCGTATGCATCTATCACAATGCCGCTTACAGTGCCGCGACCCAGGAATGGAACAACTGTGGAAACTTCCTCGTCAGCTTCGATCAAGGTGACCTCTACACGGCCGCGGTTGCCGTTCGTATCCGAGGTCTCCAGCACATAATCTCCCAGTGCCACAATCGGGAACTCAAATCGACTGTCTGCATCGGTGAAAACCGAGTCGATCACATGGGTAAGGGCATTGGCCCTGAAAAGTTCTACCCGTACCCCTTCACCAGCCGGGGTTTGACCATCCTGCAGGACGGCAGTACCCACAACAGAACCTGCTTCAACCAGGACGATCTCCACATCCTTGAGAAAACCGTTGGAAACGTTCATGGCACCGAAATGGTATCCCTGCAGACCGGTATTGAAATCGGTTACCTGAATTCTTACGTACCTGCCGTCAAAGCCTACAACATTCTGAATCAGGAAGTGGCCTTCGCTGTCCGTCTCATCGGTCAGGCCGTTGACATTAACGTTGGCGCCGGAGACCGGGATCATTGAGGGATCATAGACAGTACCGGATACCACGCCTCCCTGTACGGCCACGGTCATGCTGCTCCGAAAAAATCCCTGGATGGAGGCGTTGATCATTGTGTTACCGTGTGAGACCGCATTGACCGTGAACACGCCGCTGGTTTCTCCTTCATTGAGTCTGAGTGATGCGTCCGCAGTCGCAATACCGGTATCTTCACTTCCAAGGTCGATCACCAGTCCTCCGGCCGGTGCAGGTTGCGAGATCCCCAGGGGCACTTCCTGGGCATCCCCTGCAAGCATAATGATGGATGCCGGCATGGTGACTTCTGTAACTGTGGTGACGGACAGTGAAAGTGTTCCCGGCTCGCTGATATTTCCTGAAATATCCACGGCCCTTGACTCAAGATCGATGGTATCCCCGTCTACAAGAGATCCGGGCACGTTGATGACAAAGCTGGCCTGTGCTTCTCCTGCGGGCGGCACAATGGGCTCCGCATCTGAATATGTGAACGCACCTGATCCGCTGATCTCGATGCTTGTAAGACCCACTTCATCTGTGGCCTCCACGATAATCGTCACGGTCTCACCCGGGACCATTGTGTATGATCCTGATTCGGTTGCCATGCTGATGATGGTGGGTGGTACAGAATCGGCCACAGGCAGTATGACACTTGGGGCCTGGGCGCTGTTACCTGCCTGGTCCACGGCCGTTGCCTGCATGATGACTGTCTCCGGTGGTGTTGCCGACGGTGAGACCGTAAAGGTAAAGGTCGATGCCACGGAATCCTGGGCAGGGGAGATGTCCCGGGTTTCCGTAACGGTGGATGCGCCACTCACTTGAAAGGTAATGGATGCGATGCCGCCAAAATCCTGGGCCGAGACCACAGCGGTTATCTCTTGACCCGGTGCAACCTGATCACCGCTACTCATTCCTGCAAAACCAACAAGCGGATCTGTGGCGTCAAGAACCGTGATTTCCGCAGAAACGGCTTCACCCGACTGATCCCTGGTGTCCACTGCCGTGGCATTCACGACGATGGTGGATCCGGGAACAGCGTCAACCGGGACATAAAACGCAAAATCCTGGTCAGAAGAAATGGAAACGGGGTCAATACTGACCGTACCAAAGGCCGGATGCTGGCCTCCCACTGCCTGATAAGCAATGGTGGTGAGACCCAGGTCGTCTTCTGCATGAACCGTAATTTCAACACGTTGGCCGGTTTCTGCATCGGTTCCGGTGCTGACCGATGAAATATTGATATCCGGCGGGGAGTCGGCAATGATCGTAAATACAGACGCAACCGCTTCACCCCGGTTTCCGGATGTATCGGTGAGGACCACGGATATGATAATCGTATCCCCGGGGCTGCCATATTCGGCAAGGGCTTCGAAGTTCATCTCAAAAGGGGCCTGTCTGTCGGTGAATACAAGCTCCCCGTTGATGTAGAAATCCGCAAAGGAGACATCAAATGCGGATCCAATGTCGACGCTAGCCGTGCCGACACCCCCTTGTATCACGGTTCTGCCATCTGACAGGATCAGATCCTGGGCAACCGGAGGGGTGCTGTCCGTGGTTGAAAATTCGTAGGTCACACCCTCTGCCTGGGCATTTCCGGAAAGGTCTGTGGCCGGGAGAATCGTAACCTGATAAACCGTATCCTGGGCAAGGGGGAGATCCGGGGTAAAAACAACTGCAGTGTTTCCCAGAATCATGTCCACGCGGCCTTCAACAGGATTTTGGGCCATGGTGAGTTCAATGGCGTTACCCGAAAAAGCATTCGGGTTGAAAGGTTCGGAATAGGTGACGCGGATCACACTTTCAACAGATACACCACCGGTAGCGGCCGCCGGACTCATATCGAAAATAGCAGGCGGGGTAATGTCAACGGTTGCAAAGGAACAGGCAAGCTCCTGCTGCATGACACGGCCCAGACGGTCTTCCACACCGCTGGGATATTCATCTTCAAACAGCCGTCCGTTTCCGTCTGTGTCGTATTCATCGAATTTAGCCAGGAGGGGAAAATACCGGACCGCTTCACTCAGAGAAATACCATGGATATCATCAATATCCAGATCGTCGAAAGGCGGTGCAGCACTGATCCATAACGTATATCTTGCTTCGTCGGAAAGGGGAGAAAGGGGTGTCAACGTAACCGAGGTATCGCCGTTACCCACGGTCAGGATTCCTGTTACGGTTTCACCGTCGTCCCGGGTCAACACGATACTGTCGCCGGTTACCGTGCCGGGCATGATCGGCTTTGAGAAATTGATGGTCACAGTCTGGTCAAGGGAGACGTTCACGGCACCGGCTATGGGATCCGTAGACACGACTTCCGGCAGTATGTCGTCCAGCACGATGTCCCCCAGATCCACAGGAGAATCCACAACGCTGACCTGCCTTGTGGCTAGACCTGTCCCGATGGGATCGTCCAGCGTGAGTGTGTATGTGTCCACCGGTACGGCGTCGAATGTGAACCTGCCGTCGGCGTCGGTTTCTCCGTAAAGGGTGTCGTCAGAGCCGGTCATCACAAGCGTGATGCCCGAAGCAAGTCTTTGATCTGAAAACAGGACCACACCGGTTACCGATTCCGTTGGCTCAAGGACTACGCGCACGTCAAGCGATTCACCCGGCAACAGGATTCCGCCCGTAGAACCGGAGATACCATTGACCGTATCCTCCGCAAGAACCGTAAATGTTCCGGATGGAATGTTTTCGAAAGAAAAGGCGCCTTGCGGGTCTGCAAAGATCGTCAGAGGAGTTTGTCCCGAAGCCAGAAGCGTTACCCCCACATCGCCTGCAGGCTCGCCTGCGTCATCAACCACGGTGCCGGTAATATTGCCCAGGCCCTTGAGGATAATTTGGACATAGGCAGTCTGGCCCCCATAAACAACTTCGGCCCACACACCCCCTTTGTCATCTGTAACCTGGGATTCAGCGTAGAGAGCGTATCTTCCGACAGGCACGTTTTCGTGAACAAAGAAGCCTTCAGCATCTGTTGTGGTTGCCTCGATTCCGCCCACAAGGGTGTTGGCAGCTGGTGTTCCGTCAGGGTTGTAAACCCATCCCATGACTCTGCCTTCGGGCGGTTCCGCAAGATCGACCAGCACCGGGATATCGACTTGTTCTCCCTCATACGTGATTCTGCTCTCAACGCTTGTTTGTTGTGCATTGTCGCCAAACGTGGTTCCGCAGCCAATGGGCCCCAGTCCTCGTTCCCCGACAATTACCTTGAAGGTCCCCAACTGGATGCCGGGAAATGCAAATCCACCGTCCACACCTGTCGTCCCATACCATGTCAGGGTCGGGAATCCACAATTAAGAGGATTTGATCTCCCAAGAGGATCAGGCTGTTTGATCATGACACGGTAGCCCTCTACGGGAGTTCGATCTTCAGCGGAGAGGACGTTCCCGGTGACATAGCCCACGGGGAACAGGACGATGTTCACAGGAACATCCTGGCCGTTCAGGTAAATGGTCCCTTGCTCTAAGCCTGTCCTTCCTGTGGCCGCCTCAAAGACTTTTACATCGAAATCTCCAAGGGGTATGGTGTCCATGCTGTAAAGGCCGTTTTCGTCAGAAATGACAATGCCCAGTGGACCATGACGGTTGGAAATCATGACCTCGGCGTTGGGGACCGGGGTAATCCCGTCCGGGCCAAACACGGTGCCGGACACGGTTCCGGTTGCATCCCAGAGGTAAACGTTGACAATCACCTGCTCTCCGTCCTCGGTGACCAGTCCGGGCGCACGCCCGGCAAAACCATTCTGCAGATTGCGAGCCAGGACAGTAAAATCTCCCTCAGGCATGGTAAACGTAATTTCGCCCGCTGCATCTGCAGTCCCGTTTCTCTCCACATCCTGAATGCCCGACTGCTGCACATCCACGACTGCACCCGAAACCGGATTTCCCTGACTGGTTAATACCCGTATGGTCACGTCTCCCAGGCCGAGCAGGCGCAGGGAAACATCATCAGTTTGTCCTGCGCGAATCATGCCCTTGATTTCACCGATCTTCCCGGTCGAGGGATCATAGGCCGTGATGTAATATCTCCCGGCATTGACAAGCGGGAGCCAGAAGCGGCCGTTCTCATCGGTCGTGACAATCTCTTCCTGAATACCCTGGGGTACTTCCACCCAGCCTAAGAATGGGTCGAACACCAGCTTGTAACCCCTGAACGTGACCACCACATCCTGGCCCACCGGGGTTGCGCCGTCAGAATCATAGATCGTGCCCGTGATCTCACTGGTGGGTTGGAGCTGGAGTGTTACATTGACCGTGGCGTCATCTTCCGGCATGATCCCTGAAACGGCAATCGGATCGGGGCTGAACGGACCCACCGCCGTGATTACGAATTTTCCCAGAAATACGTTGTTGAATGCAAACTCGCCGGTCGTCAAATCATTTTCTACGATTTCCACATGCTTGACATAGCGGAAGCCCACACCCACAGGGCCTGCGCGATCCAGGCGAAGGGATGACACCGATACGCGTGCCGCAAGGGGGGTCACCCCGTCGTCGTCAAAGACCGTGCCAATGACCCGGCCGGATCCCCTGAAGGTGATGTCGGCCCTGACCGTCTGGCCGTGGAATTTTAGGGGCACCTCAGTGGTATCTCCTGCGGAGAAATCCGGCCTGTATGCAGCTAAAAGATAGCCCTCTTTCACCGGAATCTTGTCCATGCTGTAGTGGCCATTGCCGTCCGTGACTGCAGTGCTAACCACAACAACTCGTTTCTCAGGTGGAGGGAGCACGATGTAAAAGAGGTAGACCTCAAGGTTTGGGACCGGTGTAATGCCGTCTGTTTCGTAGATGGTACCGGTTACACTGCCTACGCTGCCCAGCACAATGGTGGCCCCCACTTCATCACCTTCAGCCATCAGGTTGACCACCACAGAGCCGTCGGAGCCGATTTCCTGGGACACGGCCTTGATCCGTCTGCCGCCCACAGGGACATCCGTCATGACAAACCGGCCGTTTTCATCGGTAATGACCAGGCTCATGCCGCCGCCCACGGTGGCGCCCGCCACCGGATTTCCGTCTGCGTCCAGGACCACGCCACTCACCGTGCCAAGTCCTCCGGACAGTAAAATATTGACCTGGGCCTCTGAATCAGCCTCGAGCGCGATCCATGCCTCGCCTTCGAGGAGCCTGGACTGCTCAAAGGTATAGACCCTCAGGTTTCCCGCAGGGATTTCATCAAAGAAAAATGAGCCATCTTCACCCGTCGTCATTATTGCGACCGGGCATTCACCCCCTTGTGGGCACTGCAACCCCTCCTGGCTGTTACTCCTGTAGTAAACCACGACCGGGACGCCGGCAATGGGGGTAGATCCGTCGGATTCAAGGACATGGCCGGAAACAGATCCGTATTGGGTTGTTATCTGAGCCGTTTCGTGACTCACCAGAACCAGGTCCCGTTCCAGGAGTGCGTTTGTTTCAGGGATGTAGTCGCTGACACTCAGCTTGGATTGGCTTGTGATCTGTCCCGTGTGATCGTATTGTATGTTCACGGCCTCGATGAGGATGCTGCCCACCGGGACATCCGGGATGACGAAGATCCCTTCATCATCAGTTGTGGCGCCATATTCGCTGTAATCCGAAAGACTGGTGACCTTGATATGGGTGTCAGGAAGCAGTGTGAATCCGTCTTCTGCAATGGCCCGGCCCTTGAGCGTTCCCCGGCCCAGAAACACAATACTCAGGTTCAGCCGCTGCCCATGGCGCTGTACGGTAAAGGGTATGGAACGGAATTCTCCGCTTTCCTGCTTAACGGCAATTACTTTGCTTGAATTAAAAACAAAGTCCCAGCTATAATTGCCCTCAGCGTCTGTTGTTTTAGTGCTGATGCCGTGATACATTACAAAAGGCAGTAAACAGCCGGATATCTGCATAAGGAACCGGGGTGCCGTCGGCGTTGAGGACCTTGCCGGAAACAACCCCGTAGCGCTCATCCGTAATGGTCGGTTCAATGGGGCCTGTCCAGGGATCTGTCATCTCCTGCCCCCGCAGATCCATGGCATTAAGTATCGTCATCTGCCGCTCGACAAACGGTCCCACCGGGTCCCGCAGGGCGAGATAGACGATCCTGCCCCCGGGCTGGAGCGCCACCCCCACGATTTCATTGTTTTCCGGGGCATAATTTGAAATGTCGATCCGTTCATATTGATCCTGGATACTGTCCGGCGTTACCTCTTCACTGAAGAGGGCGGCTGCCACGCGGCCAATTCTAAGGATTGCCCCGGATGCGCAGGTTAACACGTCCGCATCGGCCATCTGGATGGTACTGAATACCATGGGCGGGGGATCTGTGATCGGTGATGCAGATACGGGCTGAAGGGATGGGCCGCTGATCAGTTCCCCGTTATCAACCATCTCAACTGTTATTGGAAAAGGATCGCCGGCTACCGGTTCGATCATTGGCACCCCGTTATCACCGGTGATACCGGAAAAAACAACCTGCCTGAGCCTGCTCGGCGTATCTGCAGGCAGGACTATACTGAGGGAGAAGGGTGTTCCTGACGCAACATCTGGATCGCGTTCAAGCCTTATAGTGTATCCTGTCCCATCGGGCGATGCAATGAGTGCCATCTGAGCGGTGGCATCTCCTGCCGCATCCTCGAAGACCAGGTAATCGCTGTATGGGATCTCCTTGATGATTTTTTCATTTTCGTCGTCATACTCCCCCAAAACATTTCCCTGGTCATCGACCAGCACCAGCCGGAAGGGCAGGGGAGCACCGTCCGTGCCCATGAGCACTGAAAGGTGTTCCGGACGGAAGGAGACGGTTTCAGCAAACTGCGCGTGGAAATCTTCCAGGCCAAGGGATGCCAGATCATCTGCCAGGATTTTTGCGATCTCATCTGCAAAAACATCCCCTCTAAAGGACCTGCGCCTGAGATCATCAAACCCCATAAAGTCAGCCTGAGCCGCCTCCAGGTCAGGAGCCTGATCCGGTTCAGGATATTTTTCCTGAAGCCGGTCAAAGTTCCCACCGGCAAAATCCATAAGCAGATGCTTGGCGGTATCGGCAAGCGGTTCGTGCAGGGTATATCGAAGGCCTGCCTGGGCCACTTCCACGGCCCTGTCCCAAACCATGTTCTTGGTAAACCGTTTGATGTCTCTGGGCATGGCGCTTGCCGGTGATGTTGCCGCGGCATATGCCTTTCCCAGGAGCGCAACGCTTGCTTTTCGCAACTCTTCAGGGAGAGATCCTGCTTCCTTTGGAAGCACCAGTGAATCCGGGGAAAGGGGGATCCCCAGTTCGCCTACAGAGGTCTTGAGTTCAAACCGGCCGGCTACTTTTTCGTCTGAGTCAAGGGTTGTTGCAAAGACAGTTCCTGTGACATGGGACCGAAGGCGAAAACTGACAACAGTGGAATCACCGGTTGGTATGGTTTCCACCTCCTGCGTTTCTTCTCCCTCGAGTGATGCGCCGCTGATGTTCCTCGAGTAGAGATTGACGCTCACAAAGTTTGCCGGTGATCCGGATGTGTTGGTTACTGTGATATCAAGATCATATTCTTCACCCGCATTAACGATCTCCGGGTGGGTGAACGTGAGCGTAAAAGAAGGATTGCGCACCAGAACTGCGCCTGCGGCCCGACCGCGTATCTCGACCGGACCTATGGGCAGACCTGTCAAGGTGCCGGATATTTCCATTTCAATGACATGGGTTCCCTCACGGCGTCCTTCCACAAGAAATTCCGCGTTACCGGTCTCACCCGGTGCGATAAAATCTTCATCGTCTGCGGTCCCGAGTCTTTGGTCCGGCCCAGGTTTGGCTACGGGTTGGGTACGGGGGGACTCGCCCTCCTGTGTGATGGCCATGGCAAGGGGATCATCACCGGAACCCACGACCGTGTCGTTTCCGGCAGGGAGAACAAGCTCTGCCTGGAGATCCTGAACAACCAGGCCGGAGCCTTCGGGGGCAGCGTTACCCACCATGAGCATTACACTGAAATACTGGTTCAAAAACCCGATATCGCCGGGTATGACGATGACACCCGGGATAGTCGGGGCCTCCAACACGCCCATTTCTTCACCAACGATATCGAAAGAAAAGCCCTTCACCATCAAATTCGGGATCTGGGTCTGAGCCACTTTCAATGTGTCGGGGATAATCGTAGCAATGCTTTGCAACTGAGGCGGTTTTAAGCCTGGAATCCCGGCCTCCTCAGATGCAGAAACACCCTGGGCGCCTTGCAGGATTGGGAGGAGCACGGGGAAATCGATGGTAATGTCCTTGCCCGGCTTCACAGCAAATGCGGCAGTAAAGTTGTAAGCCTGGAAATTAGAGCTGTCAAATATGATTCCCTTTTCCCGGATTTCTTCCGCAGTCAGGGGCCTGGCCGTCACCTCGGTGACCAGGAGCTGATCGATGACCTCGATGGTTACGCTTTCGGGGGTGGCATAAAGGATGACTTCATCGTTGTGCACAACACGGATGTTTTCCAGGGTGTGGATGCCGGCCAGCTGAAAAGGCTGAATTTCAAAGTGTTCGTTGACCCTAGTTACCAGCTCCACTGGCTGAGAAAGGCTTGGCCCTCTCAATGTGGCACGCACTTCTGCGTCTTCGGGTATGGGAAGGGTCCCGTCGGGGATAGAATCCGGTGCCTGGAGATAGGTGCTGACGATGGTGGCAATGTCTTTGGGCACGGTCTGGTGTTCCGGCTCGGCCTTCAGCCCCAAACCATAGAGCAGGATCTGCTCCTGCGCCAGCCAGCGGCCTTCATCGGCAAGGACGGCGGGACACCAGCTGATGCCAATAGCAGCAACCCATATAAAAACAAAATATAGAAAACAGCGTCGTTTCATAAGCCCCTCCATGCAGCACGGTATTTCACTGCATCATATCGCTTCCAGCCAATTTTGCCGGTATTCATCCCTTGTTGTCTCCGGTTTTGGAGACTGTGTGTGATTGCCAAAGGGCCGGTTTGTCTTTTCACTCGACCCCTTGGATCCTCGGATCCTTGAACCCAAGCCTTCGGCTTTAGCCGACGGTCTTTGAATTATGCATTCGGAGACTACTCCTCTTCCGATAGCCCAATAGATGTTCCCTTGGCCGTTATTGGCACCCATAGTTGGTAACCCAAGGGCATGCTTGGGCCGCCCATCATGGATTCTACCGGATCCAGCCATCCCAGAGGAATCTGCGGAGCCCTGTTATAGTAAATGACCTTTTGAGGTTTCCTGAAGACAACCTTGCCATGCTTGACGATTACCGAATACCTTCCAGCTCTGGCCGGGCCGCCCAGCATTCTGGCCTCTGCCCCGGTAAAGAATATCCCTTCCTCAAGATAGGGGCCGGCCTTAACCATATTCCCATCTAAGAGTTTTGGATTCAGCCTGACCTTGTCCATGAGAATTCCATGAACAGGCGTTCCTTCTCCCATGAGTTTTTTTGGCATCTGTATACCATTAATACCGTGGCCGGGTGTGATATCGTAAAGCGGAACGCCTGCCTGACGGTTGAGCTCCCTGGCCCATTTGGTATCGGCCATGACTTTGGGTATTTTTCTGCCGCCGATCATGACGTCCATGTCACCGGGAAGTTTGCCTTTGATGATGTTGTATTCGCCGGCGCCCAAGGACTTTCCGCCCTTAAAGCTCTCCTTCAAATTCGATACCAGATTTTTAAAAGATACGCTTTCCGTCAGTCCCTCCGTCAGTCCCCCGGAGATTTGCAGTTTTCCTGATTTTACACCGGCCTTTGCCAGGTTGTAGGCGTCTTTGAAGACATAGGCTCCTTCTGTGGGGACCAGATCTCCCACTTTGGGATCAAAGCGCGGGGCAGTACGCTTGTGTTTCATGAGTTTCAGGGCCTGATACCCGGCTTTAAGGCTCTGTCTCGTTGTTCTGACCGCCTTGCCTATTCGGATTGTTGTCTTGACGCCGCCGTAAATAGACGCGACACTGGCCACGGTACCGAAGAGGAGTTTCCCCCTTTCTTCCGGAGAAATGTTCGTGTTGGTCAGGGAGCTGACAAACTTGATGGGTGTCATTACAATGCCTTCTACGCTTTCGAGCACGATCCGCTTCAGAGGCACGCCGTCCTGGACCTGCCGACCTATGTGACTCCGGGCACGGGATAAGTAGCGAGATTTTTCCACCGCTCTTCGTTGCCTAGGCGATAAGAGCAACATCTTGATTGCGCCCATTCCCATATCTGCAACCATGGCGCCTGTTTCTGTTATCATTTCCTGTCCGGCCTGATTTGCTCCCCTGGCCAAGCCGGAGGCATGCCTTGCGCATTCATCAAGATAAGTGACATTTTCATAGCCATCAAGATCAACATAGCGCATGGGGTTGGCATTCGCGTAGAGATACCGGTGGAGCGACATGGGTGAGGTGGTATCTCCCATGTTGGGATCCTGTGAGATGAAACGTCCCAGTCGGCTGTCATAATAACGGGCACCAAAGTAAAACATCCCGGTTTCAGCATCAAAGAAATGACCGGTGAATGTACGGGAGTTTCCGGAATTTCCTTCCTGCGACAGCAGATTCCCCCAGGCATCGTATTTGTAGGTCTTCTGTGTCGCGCCGCCTGTATTCGCCATACCGATCGTGCTTCCCAATGCGTCTGTAAGATAGAACTGGGTGTGGGAAGGGTCACCGGTTGGTACGGAATAATCCGTCAGGGACAGCAGGCCTCTGCCATAGGTATATTTCCGTAAGGTGGAGAACCCTGGAGATCCATCGTATTCCGCCAGTACAGATCCTCCGTCATACAGGTAACGAGTCTCACCGGCGGAGGAGATTTTTTTAGTCCTAAGCCCTTCATAATCATAGTCAAAGAAAATGTCTCCACCGTGCAAAATATCACCTGTTGAGGACAATAGATCGCGAATATCAAAGCCAAAGTCCACTGAGACACCGTCTGTTGTTTTGCGAATCAAATTACCGTTGAAATCATACGCCAGGGCGACGCTTCCGGAAGGATCTGCAAGATCTGAAACCTGGATCAGCTGGTCTATCGTGTCATATCCATATGTACGGTTGACAGGTGAAATGCCATCCATGGGGTCAGTTCCAATCTCAGTGAGCCGGTTACCCACAGCATCGAAACTGTAGTCAATAATCCCTTCATTTGGGTAATCAACTTGTGTCATCCGGTCCGTGATGTCATATGTGAAACCGGTTGTTTCTAAAGGCGTTCCCGGACCCGCAAAAGTCTGTGTCAGAGGGTTTCCATTTTCGTCATAAGTGTAGGCGAGACGGAAAAGAATGGTTTCCTGATCATCGGCGTTTCCTGGGATACCGTCAGGCCCGGAATCCTCACTTATATGTCGAATTTCTGTGAACCTGCCGGCGCTATCATAATCGTTCTCAGTCCGAATGCCGTTGGGATAAATGGTCTGTAACGGAAGCCCGTCCGGATGATAGGTGTGAATCGTTGACCCTTCGTCTGCATCAGTTCTTATCAGGCGGTTCATGGCATCAAAGACGTAATCCGTGACAAGACTATCGGGACCGGTCAAAGACGTTCGGTTTCCATTACTGTCATAACCATACTGTATTGTTTTGCCATCAGTGTTATGGATTTCTGCTAGACGGTTGAGATTGTCGTACTGCATGGCTGTTATCTCAACCATTTCATCCTGTGCCGGGTCCCCGGTGTTAGAGATCCTTTTTACCTCACGGACTTCTATGGTGTTGTCATTTAAATCATAATCATATTCAATTTTGAGAATATGCGGAAAAATTGGGTCAACATGGTTGGAATAGGTTTTGGTGGCCAATAAATTAAGCGCATTATATTCGAAAGCGGTATGCTGGCCCTTGGGGTCAATAGTTTCGAGAAGATTTCCTGCTGCATCGTAAATGTTTTGGGTATGGCGGGAAGTGTTTGCATCTATAATCCGGGATGTGTCCGTCAAACGATCATTGGCATCAAATTCATAAGTGACGCGGTTGCCATTGGTATCTTCCTGCA
>RCNG010002130.1_pt1 | contig 13901 bp, 12 predicted proteins | sample 2041371 | NCBI WGS metagenome assembly RCNG01 (sample SAMN09708227, study PRJNA481090) | Marine sediment metagenome, whole genome shotgun sequencing project. | biome: marine sediment; feature: ocean; material: sediment; isolation source: Sewage treatment plant 1 marine sediment (STP1) ... | reverse complement strand
AGCTAATAAGAACAGCAGCAGTTCAGCGTATTCTTCAATATTATGTTTTACTGCAACACCTGCAGCATGAGGTTCACCAATGTGGTTATAGGCCAGCCCGACCAGAATCCAGATCAGACCAGCGGCAACCAGCACCGGTTTGGACTTCCTTAGATGTAAAAATTCTTCACCGATAACCAGACTGTAGGCAAGCACAAAAACCACTAAGGCGATGATCCCATAGAGTGTACCGGTCAGATTTGCAGGACTGTCTCCTGCAGAAGCCAATACTGCAGTAAATGGGAAAATCAGCAAAAGAAAGACAAAAATTGATTTCAGGGTTATGCTATTTTGTAATTTATGCATGTTTACTGCTACTCTTTTATGATGATATATGGATTTTACTATAGCAAGAATAAAAAAAAATTGAATAAATAATAGTAGTTTATTCAGGAAAGCAGGTTGATCGTTTCTTCAACCTGTTCTTTTGCCTGCTCAAGAACCTTGATACTGAGTTCGGGAGTGAGCTGGCCCAAAGCCAGCTTGGTGAAAGCAGGCACTTCATCCAGTCTGGGTATGACTGACCTTTTATGAGCAGCGTCAGCTGTTCCTGCAATAGTATTGGCAGAGACAGGTTTGCCGACCATCGCGTGTAACTGGGCGACAATGATAATATCACAGTATTCCGGCTTTTCTCCAGGTTGCCTGAACCAGTTTTCAGATTCTTTGGCTGTAGTGATTAGATCATCAGAAAAACTCCATTTTGTGAGAATGGCGGCACCAATTTCTCCTTTTAACTCATCGATCAGTAAATCAAAATCATATTGATTTTCCATGATTTCAGGGTGCTTATCCGCATAAGAAATTATTGGAATAGCACCTATATCATGAAGTAAACCTGCGAGTAAGGCATGTTCGGCGTTAAAACCGGGGGTAATTTTAGCCAGTACAAAACTGAGGGCTGCTACTTCACGACTGTGATTCCAGACAGCCATCATTTTCTTTTTTAAGGATTTGTTTTTAGTGGTAAATAATTCTTTCATACTAAAGGAAGTCACAAGTTGTGAGGTGACTTTAGTCCCAAGTCTTGTCACTGCCATCTGACAATCATCGATTTTGTGTATGGAGCGGTACAGGGCACTGTTTGCTGTTTTTATTATTTTGGTTGTAATGGCGGGATCAGAGGCAATGATATTGGCTATTTGCCGGAAATTGCTCTTTTCATCATACAAGGCCTGACGAATCTTGATTGCAACATCTGGAACACTGGGCAATGTAAGACGATTATCGCGTAAATCTTTGAGCAGTTTTTGGTAAAGATAGTGCTGTTTGATTTTTTCAGAATGGTCGTCCTGAGCCGATTTGTTGGCGAATTGAAAAACCGTATCCAGGTCAACGATAACGACTTTAATTTCTGTTACTGATTTGACACTATATCGACTGGGACGGAAACGGGACAGAGGATTACGGGCATTTTCACTGCGTGAATGAATCAACCATTGAGTGGCGCTTTCATCACCGACTTCCACTGTGCCATCAATTAAAAAGTACTGATAGGATGTGTCACTAAAGAGCTGAATAAATGTTTCATTGGGCGGAATTTTTTTTATCTGTATTAAATTGCCTAATTCAATTAGCTGATGATCATTGAGATGCTGAAAAGGTAAAAAAAATTTTAGGAATCGCAGAACCATATGGATAGAATATGCATTATACTTAAACTACTTAAATATATAGCTCATGATTGTAATAAATGCACGTTCTGTTTTGCCATTGACTCATACAGCATCAACATTGCTGCTGTATGGCCTTTTGAATTATACCCGGTGGTAAGGTCTATATGAAATTTTTAGCCTTACCACTTAACTACTAATCACTACTATTCTCCCAAATTAGTACCTACCATTCTGGCCGCTTGAATCCAGGTATGATCAGGTGGAATCAGCTTCTTATTACCAGCGACCTGCTGCAAAGGCACTGGAATAGCCATTTCACCTTTAGCTGCTACCATCACTCCAAACTTCCCCTGATCAATGAATTGAGCGCAAGCGGTTCCCAGTCGGGTTGACAGAATACGATCAGCGGCAGAAGGTGTTCCGCCCCGTTGCAGGTGACCAAGAATGGTTACCCGTGATTCCAGACCCGTCAGCTCCTCTAGCTGGCGAGACAGATGGAAGGTATGATCAGCATGTTCTTTTTCCAGCTCTGCCAGTCTTGCCTTGGCTTCTTTCTTATCTTTTTTGTCTTTTGGGTTCAGTTTGCGCTGTTCCAGCTTTCTGGCGATCTCTGCTTCCTTGATAGGTAAGGCACCTTCGGCAACGGCGACAATACTGAATGTTTTGCCGCTGCGAACCCGTTGGGTGATGGCATCGGCAACAATATGGATATCATAGGGGATTTCAGGAATAAGGATAACATCAGCACCGCCCGCAATACCTGCACCCAGAGCCAGCCATCCGGCCCGGTGGCCCATGATTTCAACGACAATAATGCGGTGGTGACTATGTGCCGTACTGTGCAGACGGTCAATCGCATCGGTTGCAATGCCCAGGGCGGTGTCAAAGCCAAAGGTTGTGTCTGTCATGGCCACGTCATTATCAATGGTTTTAGGCAGAGTAATAATATTCAGACCTTTTTCCATTAATCTCAAAGCATTTTTTTGAGTACCCCCGCCGCCCAGGCAGACCAGGGCATCCAGATGATTGGATTTATAATTTTCTACTATTACATCAGTCATATCCATGATTTTACCGCCAATTTCCATACGATGCGGCTTATCACGGCTGGTTCCAAGAATAGTGCCTCCACGGGTGAGTATCCCGGATAGTATGTCACCTTCCAGACGAAAGGAGCGGTTCTCAACCAGTCCGCGAAAACCATCACGAAATCCCATCAAATGCATATTATAGTGATTTTGGGCGGCTTTACCGACACCGCGTATGGCTGCATTGAGTCCAGGACTGTCACCGCCGGCAGTAAGAATACCTATTTGTTTAGACATGGTTACACCTCTGAAGAATAATTTTATTAGAGTTAAACATACTCTAAATATAAAAGCGATGATTTATGTCCGCTAAAATGGATTTTATACAGGAAATTAAAAATTTTAATTTATTATGGTTTTCATCTGGTGATTTGCAAATTTCTTATAAATTTCATGTAATTGTCATAAAACTGACACAAAAGAAATTTATAATCACTTATAGAAATAATGGTATAAATGAGTCTGATAAATGAAAAATTCACTGAAAAGCGGTATCCGTGTGAATTTTTTAAGGAGCTTAATCTATTATGAGAAACAAACCCTACATATTAAGTGTTGATGATAACTTGTTCAATCAAATCAATTTGACAAAAATACTGCAAAATGAATTTGATTTAAGATGCATTAATAAAGGTAAAGAGTGTTTAGACAGCGTGTCAGAAAAAACACCTGATCTGATTTTACTCGGAGATAGTATGCCTATTTGTGACGATCATGAAGCGAACAAGCTCCTGGGAACAGATAAACAATATAATGAAATTCCGATCATCACACTGTCGGATAAATTTTTTGATGAAGTTCAGTTAGTTTCAAATATTAAGCAACGACTTAAACAATAAACAGCGATATAAAACTCACAAGTTTTGACAAAATAAAAAAATAGTCTATATGTGAGTAAAACACTTGAATAGCGATATATCAGGATGAATTTTCCTCAAATACTATTCAAAACAGCTTACGATGAGAACAATGTGGGGGTATTGGCAAAAATGAAAAATTGTATACCTGAAAAAATGAAATGTGGACTGTCTTTTCAATATTTACCTGAATCTATTCATATGCTCCGGCGCTATGAAATTGTAACTGAAAAATGTAAAGCAGAACTATTGAAAAAATTAAAGCCGCAAAATGGCACTATTAAGGCCATTAACGTTTAATGTATGATGGCTTAAATCGGTAAAATCAGAATAAAACAGACTGATTGTTCACGTTTATTGTTTTTTACTTCCAGTCGTCCATTATGATATTTACTGATCAGATTGGCAATATATAATCCCAGTCCAAGGTGTACTTGCTGATTTTTTTTCTGCCTATAGGACGTTAATGAATTGAATATGGAGTCCAGTTTGTTGTCATCAATTAAAACACCGTAATTGCTTAATTCAATAATAATTTTTTTGTTTTGCTGGCCTAATGCTAATGTAATAGTCGTTCCTAGGGTGTGGTAGCTAATGGCATTAGCAAATAATTTATCCAGTAATTGTGCAATAAGTTCTGGTGAGAAATTAATAATCTGGTGCCTTATAGACGTATTGAACACTATATGTAAATCTGGATTGGCTGCCTGTATAGCCTCAGTGTAATTGCGTAAGAAATTAACTATCTCAATGGCCTCCATTTCCATTGTGTCAATGGACTGTTCCAGACGGCTGGCCTCACTCATTCGATTTAATAAATCATTTAGACGATCGCAGCCTTCTATTGCACGCAGGGCATACTTTTTACTTTCTGTTAAAAACCGCTGAGGGCTTTCTTCTAAAAACTGCTGATGGCTCTCTTCTAAAAACCGCTGATGGCTCTCATTTGATAATGACAATGTGCTCATGCTTTCAAGTGATGATTTGATGATTGTTAAGGGGGTTCTTAGTTCATGAGATAATTTGCTGGAAAGCGTTTTTAGATATTGATTTTGCATTTCCAGGCGTGACAGGAGAGTGGAAAAACTACGCGCCAGATCACCAATTTCGTCATTATCATTTCGATACAGTTGATTGATTATTTCCCCTTTTTGTGACAAAGCCCGGTCAGTATCGTTTCTTAAATTTATGATTCGTTTTAATAGCCTTGTGGAAAAAAACAACAGAGTCAATGCAACACTGAAAAATAAAACGATAGTTAAAAAAAGCATACGCTCGAATGTGTTGTCCTGTAATGTCAGAAGAGCGTTATTGGACTGTTCAAGAAGCAGGGCACCAATGACATTGCGCTCATTATCATACACGGGAGTGGCCACTGACAGGATTAACTGGTCGCTATGTGGGTTATCCAGCCAGACTGCTGTTGTTTTTCCTTCAAGGGTCTTAGTGATAGCCTCATTATTTATTTGTGCCTGGTTACTGCCATAAAATGTTTTTTGTTCCGGAAAGTCCGTGATCGCCAGATAAAGCCTGCGATACAATGACAAAAAGGAAAAATTATGTTCAGAATCATCGTAAGCGGACAATGTTTTTTTTGCCCGCGCACTCACATAATGCTGGTTGTTGAGAAGCCATAACTGGGTATTGTCCGGAACCAGGTGCTTTAAACGCAATACACTTAACGGATCGCTTGAAACCAGTGGGTTAAGCTGATAAGCAGGACCAAGTGACGCCATTAAGGATTCAGTGCTTGTGAATATACGGGGTTTAGTTTCACCGGTAGACTGTTGTAACTGAAAAGCAATGTGCTGATTGATATTCCCTGCGGGAATTTTGAATTCCAGAGTATACCCCTGGCTGTTTTGCTGCCATTCACTGTGTATTTGCTGATTAGCGTTTAGTGAAAGTGAATTCTCCGGATAAGCTCTAACCCAACCCGGGGAATCAAGCTTAAAACGATATTCCTGAATATTATGGGAATAATCAAGGTATTGAAAAACAAAAATATCCGGATGTTTTTCTGTTGACCCGCCCACCATGCCAAGTGATTTTCCGGGGTGGTATTTCTGCTGGTAAACAGTGAGCAAAAAATAGTAAAACTGTTCATTATTTGCACAGAGCAACTCCATAGCATGGTCAGATGAAACAGGGGAGAGTTTAAAATAGTGCTGCTTGTTTTGCAGGGCGAACCAGTCATCACTATAACCGTCAATGATAACCTCATTTGGTAGCGAATGTGAATAAAAGGCTTTCTGCGGTGATTGTACTAATTGATTGAGTGAAATTAATGAGCCATTATCGCGAAAAACGGATGCGATGGTTTTTGCTATGACAACAACAGATTCGGAATGATTATTTTTAAGAAAAAGTTCTAACTCTTTTAAATAGCTAAAGCCAGCCAAAGGGAAAATTAACAGGCTCAGAGTAGTGAGCAATAGTTTTCCACGCAGGCCGATAAGGCGAAAGCGGCGCTTATAGTGTTTTTTAAGCGTCATAGTCCGGGTCTTTTTTTACGCGATAATCAATGGCAACGCCACCGATAACCAGCGCCATATATAGTTTCTATGCAATCGAACTCTCTTTCAATGAGCATGAATTTTTGCCTGATCCGTTTGATATGTGAAGTAATGGTACTGTCATCGACCACTGTACTGGCATCATCCATTAATTGTTCCCTGGATTTGACATGGCCGGGATGTTTAGCCAGTGAGTGTATCATCCAGAATTCTGTCAAACTTAAATCAACGGTTTGTTCCTGCCACTGGATTTCCAGCCTCTCCAGATTGATCTTGAGTTTACCAATGGACAAGACACTTTCTTTCCCGGTTTGCCGCGTTATTGCTTCAACCCGGCGAAACAGGGCGGCGATTCTGGCACCCAGATGAGGCAGGCTGATGTCTTTGGTTAAATAATCATCAGCTCCCAACCTTAATCCGGATATAGTATCAAAATCATTATCCCGAGCGGTTAGAAAAATAATGGGCAATGTCTCGGATAATTGCCTGAGTTGGCGACAAAGTGCAAAACCACCTTCAATATCATCATCCAGGCCAATGTCCAGCAACACCAGATCGGGCAGGTTTGTCCTGAAGGCACATTCAGCATCCTGCCTGCTGCCATAAGAATCTACCTGATAGCCTTGTCGAGCCAGCATTTCAGAGTAGTTATCACGGATGGCAGGTTCATCCTCTACGATCACAATATGTTTCGCCAATGTGTGTTTCCGTCCTTCTATAATATAATCCAGGTTCAAGTCTGCCATAATCAGGCCACATTTTTTCATTTTCTGGTCAGATTAGACAGCTAAGTTGTCACGTTTATATGCTGTAATTCTAGAATAGCATGACAACAGTAAATAATCGAAATTGTCCATTATCCGAAGATTTTTTTTATTGGCCTCCAGAGGAAATGGCTCAATACAAAAACTGGTGTGAAGCGGACAATTTGCATCATAAAAGGCGTTTAAAAAAGCTGACAATGACCGATAGATCTATAAATCAAACAAATAGGATAAGTACCTTTACGAAATACTTATCTGCAAAAAGCGCAGATAAATATTTCTAAGGTACTAAATTTAAAAATTAGGGGGTATCGTTTTCCAATCTTATTAGAAAATGCTAAAATAGAGAATTACTTTGTATTTTAAAATATTATCCTGATTTAATCAGAAGATTTAACTGATTCATTCAGGGTAATCAGGCCGAGGAATCACAGTGGCGTTAAAGTTTGTTGAATCAGCCAAACTGCCAACCCGTTGGGCAGAGTTTACTATTTTTGGTTTTGAGGATAAGCAGACGGCTAAGGAACATATTGCCCTGGTTCTGGGTGACGTAGCAAATGGCGAACCGGTTGATATGCGCATGCACTCGGAATGTCTGACCGGAGATGCACTGTTCAGTATGCGCTGTGACTGCGGACCGCAGCTTGAAGCCGCGTTAGAACATATTGCACAGGAAGGTCGTGGAGTTTTACTCTATCTGCGTCAGGAAGGTCGGGGGATTGGTTTAATTAACAAGATCAAGGCCTATCACTTGCAAGATGGCGGAGCTGATACGGTCGAAGCTAATGAACAATTAGGTTTTGATGCTGATTTGCGTGAATATGATATTGCCCATGATATGCTGAGCTATCTGAAAATTAAAAAAATACGACTGCTGACCAATAATCCGCGTAAAGTGAATGCGCTGCAGGAGCATGGCGTTGAAGTGGTTGAACGGCTACCATGGATTCACGGTAAAAACCCTCATAATTCTCATTACTTATCGACCAAAGCGGGTAAACTAGGACATATGTTTTAAACTTTTACTTCCCCTCATTTTTTCCGGTCGTTCACTTGGTTTTTTTTCAGTATGTCTGCTATGTTTAGAGCTGAATATCTTCTATAACTTAGGTTAACTTTTTAAAACAAAGCAAAAAAGAGGGGCGAATGGATATAGGCACATTTATTTTTCTCGGTGTTATTGTTGTTGCGGCTTTCTATCTGGTAAACATCTACAATAATCTGGTTAGAATAAAGCACAATGTTTCCCAGGCGTGGTCAAATATTGATATCCTGCTTAAACAGCGACATGATGAATTGCCCAAACTGGTTGAAGTTTGTAAGCAGTACATGCAATATGAAGGATCTACGCTGGAAAAAATTATTGCAGCCCGCTCGGGTGTATCTGAAGCCAGGGAATCGGGTGATATGGGAGCACTTGGGATTGCTGAAGGGCAATTGAGACTTGGTCTGGGCAGCTTGTTTGCAGTTTCTGAAGCTTATCCTGAACTAAAGGCCAATGAAAACTTTCAGCATCTGCAAAACCGAATTACCGGCTTAGAAGACGCTATAGCTGATCGCCGGGAATATTATAATGACAGTGTCAATATCAATAATGTACGCATAGAACAATTCCCGGATTTAATAGTTGCCCGATTGTTTAATTTTAAAGAGCAGTCACTGCTGGAATTTGAAGAAGAAGAAAAGCAGGATGTCGATCTCAAGTCCCTTTTTAATTAACTCTTTCCTCTAAAATCACTCTGAATCCATTGCTTACAAGGCATTAGTTAAAAAAATGCTTGAATCTCTAAAGCAGCAAATCATAACGGCTGATAATGCCGGGATTACTATTTTACTGGTGATTCTGGCAATTATCTCTGCAGCCAGCCTCTATGGTATTTTTCGTTTTTTCCATCGTTCCCGTTTCATTGATGATACTCCTACATCTAAAATTCGCTCAGCTCATCAGGGTTTTGTTGAGTTGGAAGGAGTAGGGCGTTTAATGAAAGGGACACCCATTATTTCTCCCCTGAGCAAAAAACAATGCTTGTGGTATAACTATAAAATAGAACATCAGGTCAGGGAATCTGATATTGGTCCCAGGGACAGTCATGCACACAGCAAAACCAGCTGGGAAACTGTAGATTCCGGGATCAGTGATAATCTGTTTCTACTTGCGGATGATACCGGTATCTGCGTGGTTGATCCCGAAGGTGCAACCATTACGCCATCATTTTCAAAAACCTGGTATGGTCCCAGGGATTATCAGGTTACTGATTCCAGCAGTATAGATGGTGTGCTGGCGCTGGTCGGAGTTACGGGTAAAAATAATTACCGGTATACAGAAAAACGTATTGATGTGGGTGAAGCCCTTTATGCCCTGGGGCGTTTTAAAAGTATTGGCGGGCGCAGAGAAAAATTGGATAAGCCGGGTGAAGTCAGAGATCTCCTTGCTAAATGGAAACAGCGAAAGAATTTTTTACTGGCCCGATTTGATGAAAATGGTGATGGTGAAATCGACCTGCAGGAGTGGCAAAAAGTCATAAAAGCAGCAGAGCAGGAAGTGGAAAACAGTTTTGCCGAGCGTCTGGTGCAACCGGAAATTCATACCCTGTCAGAGCCTGTTGACAGTCGTCGTCCCTTTATTCTTTCAGTGGAAGACCAGGAAACCATCGCAAAAAAATATCGCTGGTATTCCAGAGGCAATATGGTGGGTTTTTTTCTCACTGGAATGGCTTTTGTCTGGATCGCAGGTATACGACTTGCCTCATAAATCATTTTATTAAGGGAGAGCTGTTTAACCTGGAAAGTCAGGAATGCAGCTCATCTGCTGCGTCAACCGTATTTTGTAATAAGGTCGCTACGGTCATTGGGCCCACACCGCCAGGAACGGGAGTAATATATGCTGCTTTGCGGTCTCAAATTCGATATCACCGACTAGCTGACCATTTTCATGCCGGTTAATACCGACATCGATAACGATGGCATCTTTTTTAATCCACTCACTGTTGACTATGCCCGGTTTACCGACAGCGACAATCAGGATATCAGCTCTGGCAACATGTTGCGCCAGATTTCTGGTGAAGCGATGGCAGGTCGTAACCGTACAACCTGCCATTAATAATTCCAGGCCCATGGGTCTTCCGACGATATTGGAAGCGCCGACAATACACACATCCTTACCTTTAATAGTTTCCCCGGTACTTTCCAGCAGAGTCATAATTCCACGCGGTGTACAGGGACGTAAAACAGGCACCCGTAATGCCAGGCGACCGATATTATAGGGATGGAAACCGTCTACATCCTTATCAGGATGAATTGCTTCAATTATGGTTTCCGGGTTGATATGATCCGGAACAGGTAATTGCACCAGAATGCCATCAATTGAAGCATCATCATTCAGATTATCGATCAGGGATAAGAGCTCATCTTGTGTGGTTTCAGCAGGCAGGTCATGGGCAATGGAGTTAATACCGACCTGCTGGCAGGCATTGCGTTTGTTGCGTACATATACCTCAGAGGCCGGATCGCACCCAAGTTTGATTACCGCAAGTCCGGGAACACGCAAACCTTGCTGTAGACGTGTTTCAACACGCTGCTTTAACTGCTTTTTAATCTTGCTGGCAATATCTTTGCCAGCAATTATTTGTGCAACCATTATGCTTATCTTCTGAATTATTAGTGGGTTGGAGAATTGAGCGTATTTTACCTAAAAATGTAGGGATAAAGGAAATTTAATGTGAAAAATAGCGTATTATTTTTACATTACAAAAATATGAAAAAAATACTTGCATTGATAAGATAAACTTATTACTATACGCACCACTTGATGAGTAGAGACTGTCCTGACTTTTAATTATTTTCCTTCATTAAATTAAACCTTTATATGAGAAAGTGATATCTAAAGTCAAGATCACAATGCAGTCAAACTACCCATTATTCGGGGTATAGCGCAGTCTGGTAGCGCGCTTGCTTTGGGAGCAAGATGTCGGGAGTTCGAATCTCTCTACCCCGACCATTTTCTGTATAGGTTATTACTGGATTATAGTATCAATCCCAATCAGTGAGCAATCATTGAATAGTACTTGATTTAGCAATAAACTCTGCGCCCGTAGCTCATCTGGATAGAGCATCGGCCTTCTAAGCCGAGGGTAGCAGGTTCGAATCCTGCCGGGCGCACCATTTTGTTGCCCTGTCGGGTTTTGTTTTCAGGGTAATTATTTGATATCCTTAACGCTGATATCTTTTCTGTGGTGAGCGTAGCTCAGTTGGTAGAGCTCAGGATTGTGACTCCTGCGGTCGAGGGTTCAAGCCCCTTCGTTCACCCCATTTACCTGCTTGTCAATAGCTTCTTGCGGATGTGGTGAAATTGGTATACACGCCAGATTTAGGTTCTGGTGCCGAGAGGCGTGAGAGTTCGAGTCTCTCCATCCGCACCAATTCTTCTCACTTTTTTCATTGTCTGCCTTAATTTTCCTTACTGCCTCTAATATCACCTGATTTCCTGTTTTTTTCATAGATATATCAGTTACAACGGCTGCAAGCGGTCAGAAAATCATTTTCCCGAATTTTTTCTGATATCTTTGTTAAAAAGTATTAATTATTAGCCATAATATCTTGTATAATATCCTGTTTAGCCCTATGTATGAAAACGGATCATTGCACTGCCTGAACTTATTAGCTTTGCTCGTGGCAGGCAAATGATTTGTTTTTAAATTAATTTGATTGTAACGAGGAACAAAAATGCAGGTTTCAGTAGAAACAAAAGAAGGTCTTGAAAGAGAAATGGTTGTTGAATTTCCCACATCAAATATAGATGGAGAAGTTAAGACTCGTTTACAATCCTTAACAAAAACAGCTAAAATCAATGGTTTTCGCCCTGGTAAAATCCCATTAATGGTCATTAAGAAGCGCTATGGTGGACAAGTTGAAGCTGAAGTATTAAATGAAAAACTACAACAAAGCTATTTTGAAGCCATATCCCAGGAAAAAATAAATCCTGCCGGTCAGCCTGCAATTGACATTATTGAAAATGACAAGGAAGACACGACATCGTACAAGGCGATATTTGAGGTTTACCCTGAAATCACCATAGCTTCACTGCAAGATCAAAATTTTGAAAAAGCGGTTGTCACCATCGGTGAAGAAGATATTGATTCAACAGTAGAAAATATTCGTAAACAAAATCAAAATCTTAGCGATGTTGACCGTGGCGCTCAAGAAGGCGATCAGGTCACTGTTGATTTCACAGGTACTATTGACGGCGAAGCCTTTAAAGGCAATGAAGGTCAGCAGGTTCCAGTCACATTGGGCCAGGGACAAATGATTGAAGGTTTTGAGAATGGCCTGCAGGGTGCAAAAGCAGGTGATGAAGTCAGTCTGGAACTGAAATTCCCTGAAGACTACCACTATAAAGATGTGGCTGGTAAGCCGGTTAATTTTGCTATAAGTGTTAGCAGCATTAAGGAAGCCGTGCTTCCTGAACTGAATGATGAATTTTTCAGTAAATTTGCTATTACAGAAGGCGGTATTGATGCATTTCGCGCCGAAGTTAAGAAAAACATGCAGGTTGAGCTGAATAAATCCATCTCTGCAAAATTAAAAAACCGGGTAATGGATGCAATTCTGGAGGTTAATGATGTTCCTGTGCCAAAAGCATTAGTTGAAGAAGAAGCCAAAAATATGGCGCAGCAAATGCAGTCTCAATACCAGAAGCAGGGGCAGGGTGAAGCTCAATTGCAAACCAGTATGTTCGAAGAACAGGCAAAACGTCGTGTCGCCCTAGGCCTGGTACTGGCTGATATTGTAAAAAAACATGAGATCCAAGCGTCCAGAGAATCGGTTAAAGAAAAAATCAATGGATTGGCGGCAACTTACGAAAATCCTCAGGAAGTTATGGATTATTATCTGTCCCATAAGGACAAACTGGCTGAAATTGAGTCATTTGTATTAGAAGAAAAAATTGTCGACTGGGCATGTGAACAAGCGAATGTAACGGACAAAGCTTATTCCTTTACTGAGTTTATGAACCCCAAGCAGCAGCAAGAAGATGAAGCCTAAGCTACTAGAATAAGGACTATAAATTAATGTTTGACAACAAAATCACAAATGGTGCAGTACAAACTGATGCTCTTGGGCTGGTTCCAATAGTTATTGAGCAGACTGCAAGAGGGGAACGCTCTTTTGATATTTATTCACGCCTGCTAAAAGAACGGGTGATTTTTATGGTGGGCCAGGTTGAAGATCATATGGCCAACCTGATTGTTGCTCAATTATTATTCCTTGAATCTGAAAATCCTGATAAGGATATTCATCTGTACATTAATTCTCCCGGTGGTTCTGTGACGGCTGGTATGTCGATTTATGACACCATGCAGTTTATTAAACCCGATGTCAGTACTATGTGTATTGGCCAGGCTGCCAGTATGGGGGCATTATTACTGACCGGAGGTGCCAAGGAAAAGCGTTATTGTCTGCCCAATTCTCGTATGATGATCCACCAGCCTCTGGGGGGATTCCAGGGACAGGCTTCAGATATTGAAATACATGCCAGAGAAATTCTGACCTTGAAAGATAAACTCAACCAGATTATGGCATTTCATACCGGGCAGGAGCTGGATATTATTGCCCAGGATACTGATCGGGACAACTTTTTGAGTGCCGAACAGGCTGTTGAATATGGATTGGTGGATCAGGTCATCAGTTCACGTGATACGTCAGACAGTGAGGAAGAACAAAAAGATTAAAATCTGACTGTTCTTCTATGAGTACGCTCGAAATGATTTCGTAGCTAGGGAGCCTGTTCTCTATTCTCGGACAGGCTTCCAGGTACTTCATCCTGCTCTATCAGGTCAATTTCTGCTGATAAATGTTGATTTATTAATTAATAAAGCTTATATATGTTATAAGTTCCTGGTTACATGAGTACTAGGAGCCTGTCCGAGAATAGAAGCCGTAGCGAGGGAAAGCTGTTTTGAGTCAGATTTTGCTATCATTTTAGGCGAATAGTTGCCCTATTTAATGAAAATGATGGTGAAATCTG
>RCNG010000983.1_pt1 | contig 13908 bp, 11 predicted proteins | sample 2041371 | NCBI WGS metagenome assembly RCNG01 (sample SAMN09708227, study PRJNA481090) | Marine sediment metagenome, whole genome shotgun sequencing project. | biome: marine sediment; feature: ocean; material: sediment; isolation source: Sewage treatment plant 1 marine sediment (STP1) ... | reverse complement strand
AACTACTGTCACCTCCTGGGGATCGTCAGCCTGGGCCTGATCTTTGACCTCTTTGCCTCCAGCCTGGCCCGCAGGTCACAGTGGTGGCGCCATGCCCTCGTTGGACTGCTCACGACCTACGGCGCCAGGGCTTTCTTTGTTCTTTACTCCATTTACATTGCCCACTTCGAGCGCTGGGTCGAGGGCGGAACGCAGATGGCGCTCGACCACGTCGTGCGGAGTGGCAGTGTGGCTGCACTCGCTGCATTGCTCCTTGTTCCCCTCGGTTTTCGGATCGGTGAGAAAGCGGCAGAAATGCTGTCTGGAAACCCGGCCGAAAACCCTCTCACGGCTGAAAAAAGCTGATTCAAAACCGTCATAACATCAATACCCAGGTGCCTGGCACATTTACGGCGGACTGGGTCTGGAACCTATCGGCGTCGCTACGCCGATCTCATTGACGTCGCGGCTGGGGGTGTTTACTTTGGCGTGAGACATTCACAGAATGATCGCTCACGATGGGACGAGTTCATGAATCGAAATCGATGTCTGACCGTCGTCATCATCATCGTACTTGTCTCCTGCCTCGTCTCGGCATCTCTGTCGGAACCAGACCTTGTGCAGCTGGTCAACACATCGACGGTGTACGTATCGAAAATCCTCAACGGGACGGTCGCCGTGATCGATGCGAACACCGACGAGATCATCGCCTTCGTTCGGACGGGATCAAACCCGGCCGAGGTTACCGTCGTCGATGCTCTGAACCGTGCTTATGTCGCGGACCTGACCGATGGGACCGTCACCGTCATCGACACGACCGATCACAGCATCGAGGAGACGATCGCGGTGGGGTACCCGGTTGCTGCGGTGGACGCCGATCAGTCCACGCAGCGGGTTTACGCTCTTGATTTCTCAAACGGCACACCGGGAACGAACCTCCACGAGATCGACGCCGACACCAACATCGAAACTGCCGATGTGACGATCGGTTCGCGGCTCCAGAACATCGCCCTGGACCCGGACGAGAGCCGGGCGTATGCAACCGATTTCATCGACGGGGTCATCGTCATCGACACGTCGAGTCTGACGGTTGTCACGAACCTGCCGGTCCCGAATCTGCCGCACGGCGTCGCCGTCCATCCTGACCTGAACCGGCTCTACGTCACACAGCTCGACAGCGATACCGTAACCGTCATCGATACCACGACTCATGCTGTGGTCGGTACGCTTTCAGTGGGTGACACGCCCCAATGGATCGGCGTGGATCTGATCCGCAACAAGGCCTTCGTCACGAACGAAGGCGATGGGACGGTGTCGGTCATCGATCTCAGCACCAATACCGTTGGACCGGACACGATCCCCGTCGGGGCGGATCCCCTGACCGTGACAATCCATGAGCCGGCGGCCAAGGCCTACGTGTACAACTTCGGGGAGGGCACGATCTCGGTCATCGATACCATCAACGAAACCGTCATCGCCACCATCGACGTGTTGTTCGCCGACGGTTTCGAGTCGGGCGACACCACGGCGTGGTCGAACAGCGTGCAGTAAGCCGGCTCACGCAGGCGAGATCTCGGTCTCCAGGACCAGGCGGGCCGCGGGCGCGAAGCCTATGCTGTCGAAGAAGGCCGCGAGCTCGTGGTCATTCCACGCCACCTCGGTGCGCACCCGCTCGATGCGCAGCGCCCTGAGGTTGAGTAGGAGCTGCTCGAAGATCGCGCGGGCGACCCCCCGGCGCTCGAAGGCCGGGTCGACCAGCACCGTGTCGAGCACCGCCAGCGGCTCAGGCAGACCGAACTCGCCGTACTGGACCGCGGCGAACATCGCGCCCACCAACAGGCCGTCGCTCTCCGCCACCAACGAAACGTGGAGGTCACTTTCCTCGAGCGCAAGCTTGAGCTTGCCCTCATACCAGAGATGTCGGCTGCGGCCGGTGATCTTCTCGTCGATGGCCACCAGCCGCGAGAGGTCCTCGGACCTCAAGTTGCGGATGATGACGCCTGGGTCGTCGGTGTAGTCGCCTTCCATGCTGCTCCTCCAAGCTTGGTCTTTTCGTGGCGAAAGGCGCCCCAGATGGCGGCGCCGATGGCTCCGGCATAGATGCTGAGCGGGTGGCCCACCACCCGCAGGGTTCCGGCGAAACGCTCGTCCTCGTCGAGCCCGTCCTGGATGGCGGCGAGCAGACCGGCGTCGCTCGCCAGCCCGCCGGTGACGAGCACCACCCCGGAGGCGCCGATCGAGCGCAGGAGGCGCGCGAAGCGGAGCGCCATGCTCTCGTGAATGCCGCGGAGGATATTCTCAGTCGAGATCCCGCGGGAGACCATGTTGATGACGTCGGTCTCGGCCAGCACCGCGCAGATCGAAGACACCTTCTCGGGATCGTCGGCGGCCAGCGACAGCTCACCGATCTCGGCCTGTGAGACTCCCAGATAGCGGGCAATGTTCTCGAGGAACTGGCCCGACCCCGAAGCGCACTGGCTTGTCATCTTGTACGAGAGGACCTTTCCCTGCCCGTTCATGAGGACCGCCCGGCTATGGAGAGCGCCAACGTCGAGCACCGCCCGTGCTTCGGGCTCGAGAAAGAGCCCGCCGCGGGCGTGGGTGGTCATCCCATAGAAGTGACCTGTAGCGAATGGGGCGTCCTCGCCCTCGCCGGTGGTCGCCACATAGTCGATCGCCTCGACCTCCGCGCCCCCCGCGGCCGAGGAGAAGACCTCGTCCACCACGGCGCGGATGTCACGGCGCCGGATCCTGCTCGCGGTCGAGAACAAGATCCGTTGGGTGTCTCCTTCGCACTCCATGACCACGGCCTTGACCGCCCCCGAACCCACGTCGATACCGGCAGTGATCGTCATGCCTGCACCTCCCGGTGAGCAAAGAGCGCGGCCCCCAGCGCTCCGGTGAAAATGCTGTCGGGTGAGATGTTGAGTGTACGGGCGCCATAGGTCTCGTGGCAGAGCTGACGCAGGGCTTTGACCGCGGCCGGGTTACGTGCGACGCCGCCGGTGAAGGTGAACTCCTCATCGATACCACCCGAACGCGCGAGCAGCGACATAGCGCGCAGGATGATCGCGCGGTGGAGTCCGGCGAGGATGTCTTCCCTGTTTTCGCCCAGCGACAAACGCTCGCGCAGCTCGGCGCCGGCGAAGACCGTGCAGGTCGAGTTGATCTTGACGTAGCGGGTGCTCGTCTGGGCCAGGGGTCCGAGTTCGTGCAGCCCGATGTTCATCTCGTCGGCAATATATCCCAGGTAACGGCCGCAGCCGGCGGCGCAGCGGTCGTTCATCTGGAAGCTGGTGACGATGCCGTCGGCGTCCACCTGGATCGCCTTGGTGTCCTGGCCACCGATGTCGAGGACGGTGCGCGTTCCCGGGAAGAGGGTGTGGGCGCCGAGGCCGTGGCAGAGGATCTCGGAGCGGATCTGCTCCTTGGGAAAGGGCAGCCGCGCTCGGCCGTACCCGGTGCCGACGGTCGCCACCTCTTCGAGTTCCGCGTCGCGCGCCGCCTTCACCGCCGCGGTAACCACCGCGGGGTCGCCGATGCGCTGAAGCGCGCCGGTGATGTGATGACGGAAGCCGAGCTCCGGAGGTTCGTTCTCGACCCGGATAATGCACTTGTCATAGAGGCCGACCAAAAGGTCAAAGCTGACACCGTCGGGATCGGCGATCTCCTCCGCGTGCCGCATGTAGGCCGAGCCGGCCGCGTCGCGAAAGAAATCGGACCGAGGGGCCGGATCATCGTCAGCGAACCACGCCTCCTCCTCGGCCAAGGTGGCGTCGAAGATCCCGGCCACGGCTTCATGAGCCGGTGCGGCAAGATGATCGGCGACCGTGCGATCGATATCTTCCGCGACCTCTGTGCGCAGGCGATCGAGCTGGGCGAGGATCTGGCTGAGGCGGAACGCCTTGAGCAGGCGGTCGAGGAGCTGTGGCCCGGCCGCCTCCTCGACTTTCTGGCGGAGCAGCCCGAAGCGGGCGGTGATGAATGCCTCCTCACGCGCCACCTTCGCCGCCAGATCGTAGTTGGAGCGTGAGTTGGTGATGCCGCGACCGAGGATGGCGCCGTTCTCATCGAGCACGATCGCCTTGGTCGTGGTGGACCCGAGGTCGATTCCGACGGAGCACCTCATCTCACGCTGCTCCCGCCCTTGCAGAGAGCATCTGGAGGTAGCTTTCGATGCGGTTCTTGATGTTGGCTGCCGAGAAGTATCGCGGGTCGACGAGATCGGACTCGATGAAGGCGCCCGGGATTCCGGTTTGTTTTTCGACCTCGCGCAGCATCATGAGCTGGCCGGCCGAGAAGGAGTTGCACGACTTGACCGAGTTGATGAGGAAGCCGTCCGCTTCGTAGTCTCGGATGTAGCTCACCAGCATGTCGATGCGGCTCGGTAGGTTGAGGTTGGTGTAGCAGCCGCCGCAGTAATCCGCCATGGTGCCGAGAGGGTCATCCGGATCGTGGCGAAAGCCAAAGTCGTAGGTCCCGCCCACCTTGGTATAGGTGGAGGCGACCACCACGGCGTGCTCCTCGGCAAACATCCGCCAGAACTCGCGGAAGCTCGTCCAATTGGGCGGGCCCTCCACCACCAGCCGGAAACGCTGGTCGTCGAGGGGGCCGTCCGGGGTGATCGGGCCCCGACCCGCCGCGACCCGTGCTTCGACCTCGGTGTGCAGCTCTTTGTAGTACTCAACCCCCTCCTCGGTGCCCCGAAAAGCAGAGAAGATCGGGCCAACGTAGTAGACCCCACCGAAGTAGGCGTCGATCGGGCTCGGCCGGTTCTTGGCCGATTCGAGCACCGCCACCAGGTGGTCCTCGGCCTCTGCGGCGAGCCCGAGGTGGTGGCGCAGCTTGTCCTCGTCGTAGGTTCGGCCGGTCACCTTCTCCAGCGCCGGGATCAAGTCGCTCCGGATCTGGTCGGTGATGTACTCGCGGTGTTCAGGCGCAAGTTGTCCGTCTCCCTGGTAGGGAATCTGCAGGAAGACCGTCGGGCAGTTGTACTCCTCGCGCAACAGCTCGAACCACTTCATAAAGGTGTAACAGCCGGTGTAGGAGAGCAGGAGTAGGTCAGGGTCGGGAAGCTTGGTGCCGGTGGGACCGATGTTGCCCGACAAGAGCATGCCGATGTCGCACTTGACGTACGTGCAGACGTCCTCGGAGTGGCCGGCGCGCTCGGCGGCGGCGATGTAGTCCTTACTCTTGCCGCGCATGCCCGATTGCAGCGCGTTGATCTCGGGCAGCACCGGCAGCGCGTCGAACGATCTGATGAGCTCGGTGAGGTTACCGGGGACGAAGGTGTAGATCACCGGCTCGCCGCTCTTCGGCGCCCGCTCCAGACGCTCGAAGTGGTTGGCGATCATCTCCTTCTGCAGCTCCATCGACCGGTCCTTCTGAACGCGGGCCTCGTGTTCGGCCGACATCAGACGCCTCCCCACAGCTTGATCGCGTCCGAGAAGGTGCCGGCCTGCTCGCGGAACTGCTGGAACTGGCCACTGTTCTCGGAGTACTTGAAGGCTATGCACGGAATGCCGTCCTCCTCGGCGCCGGCGCGCAGCATCGGCCGGTCGAGGAGGGCGGGATCGCAGAAGCTTGCGGCGGCGAAGATCACGCCGTCGGCCTTGGCTGCCGCGACCCGCTCCTTCATGAGATGGCGCTTGCCCTCGGGGTCCGGCTCGTAAAGGACCGACGTTTTCGAGGCATGGCGGATGAAGGTGTCGGCTAGGGCGCGCACCGGATCGCCGTCGGTCGGCACATCCTGCTCGAGGAGCCGGTTGCCGAGCACGAAATCGTCGTCGACGATGTAGCAGCCGGCGCGCTCGATGGTCTTGATCAACCCCAATGGCGGCTGCTCGCAGAAGGCACCGACGATCACCACCCGGCTGTTGTCCCGCCGCCGGCCGGGTTCGGCGTGCGCCGCCTCGAGATAGGCCCGGCCCCGCTCGAGAAAGACCTCAGGCGGCACAACCTCGGCCGCGCGCATCAGCAGATAGAGCTCCTCGGTGGGGATGATCCACGGCCCCTCCCGCCTGACCCTGTACAAATCGAGAATCAGGTGCCGCACCTCGCGGTAGACACCAATCGATCTCTTCAGGTCCTCGTCTGTGGCCGGCCGGCCGGAGACCTCTCCCAGATCGTCGCGCAGGGTGCGCAGTTCGCGCTCCCAGAAGGCGCCGCCGAGCTCAGTGTTGCGCTGGTGCGGGAGGTCGAGGTAGCGCACGTACATCTCTGGATACAGGAGCTGCCACATCCCGGAGAGGTTGCGAATCACGTCACAGGTCGATGGGAAGAGCATTGCCGACAGGAAGTCCAGGCGCCCCGACTCGGCGAGTTCCACCACCGAGCGTGGCAAATGGCAGATGTAGCTCTGGTAGAAGGCATCGCCGCGGATGATCTCGAGCTGATCGCCGCCGCCGTAAATTCCGACCGGCAGCATGCCGCACGCGTGAATGATCTCGCGTGGCGCGTACACCGGCAGATAACCCGCCGCTGTACGCCCGCCTTCCTCCCCGAGCCATTCCCGCGCGATCCCGAAGTCGAGATCGTGGTAGCACCCGAGAGCCCAGTCGACGACGTCGCTGCGGGCGCTCATCATTTCCTCGGGAGGTTCATGATCGTGGTCGTTCCCTTTCGGCAGTGCCGCATATCTCGGGTTTCATGCGAAAAGGGTAGCACGCGGCCGTCAGGTCGAAAACGCCATATCTCACGACATCTCGCCGGCCTCGTGACGCGACGCGGTGAGACATGCGGGCCAGCGGAAAACGAAGAAAGCGAATCGCTCAAGACGTGGCGAAAGCCGAGAGACCGGTTCAGCTGATCTGTTGCTCTCCGGATCACGGTTCGAGCTGCAAGCGATCTTCAACGGTGGCGGTCTGAAAACGATGGCCGAAGACGGGGTGGTCAAACCCCATTTCCCGCTGCGGCAAGACTCCGGCCCGATTCAGCGCATCCGGCCAGCGCCCGAGATCGGCGTAAATGATGATCGGACCAGGCTGCTCTCCGGTCAGGTCGGATGCATTTCGAAGAAACCTCGCGCCAGGCAGGAAATACATGAGATAGTCCGGGAGATTATCTGCCTCCGCTCTGGCGGTGAGCACGACAACCGTGGGCCGTGATTCCTCCCGCATACCGAGGTGCTCGGTCTGGCTTGCCAGATCGGAGACCAGGCGGTCGCGAAGGCCCGGCGGCGAGCGCTGTTCGGCCGCCCGGACGTTGAACACCGTCGCCGCCAGAAAAATCGCGCCAATAGCAGTAAGCACACGTCCCGGAATCCACAGCCTCCCCATCCCGCCCACGCTCAGAAGCCACGCCAGCATGCCGACCATCAGGGGCGGTATGATGATCAGCGCGCGATGGATGGCGTAGGCCGGCGGTGGGGTGGCATAGCCCCGCACTGTCACAGCGATGGCGACAGTTGCCACCACCCACCATGCCGTTACTGCGTGGCGCAACCCGGCGCCGAAGAACAGAGCTACCAGGAGATAAACGGCGATCGGCAGCAGCAGGAGTGGGCTCACAAAAAAACGTGGCTCCCCCAGGAACACCAGGGCGAACGCCTTTTGAAGAGCGGAAAACACGCCGTCGAGGTTCGCACCTCCAACGTGGTCGAACCGCAGGTCTTCGCGATTCGTCACGGTCATGGCGGTAAAGACCAGCGGCGGGACCAGCACGGTCGCCCAGGCGATGGCCGTGCCGACGTGCCTGTCGCGCAGGGCCGTGACAGCCTTGCCAATAATGACCACCGCCAGGAGCCCGAGTGTGGCGAGACTCGGCGTATAGCTGGTGCCCAGCATGCATCCCACCCATGCGAGAGCCATCAGACGCAGCGGCCGGGGCTCTTCTTCTGCAAGCAAGAACCAGCCGGTGGCCAACGCCGTCAGCGAAAAGGGGATGGTGTTCTGCTCGTACATGCGGGCGAACTCAGGCAAGAAAGGGAAGGTGAAGAAGGCAAGCACGGTCAGAGTCGCGAGGCTGCTCGCCTGAGGAATTCTGCCCAACGCGACGCGCAAACCGGCCCAACACACGAGAACCCCCCAAAAAAAGGGTAGCGCGAAGCCCAGCCGGAGAGCCGTCAAGCTTCGACCGAGCAAAACTGTGGGGCCTGCAGCGAGCAGGTACTGGCGCACGGGGTATCCGATGAATCCGGTCCCGGTGTAGCCCAGATCAGGCAGCGCCAGGGCGTCCATTCCCGCTCCGATCTCCTGGGTGGCCTCGTGGTTGACCTTGAGGTGATCGGCGCTTCCAATATGCCAGAATGCCACAAAGGCCGTGACCGCTATCAGAGCCAGCGATGCCAGTCGTAGGGTACGCAGATCCCGAACCAGAACCCGCACCACCACCACCACGCAGGCGAGTCCGAACACCACCGAGCCTGCAACCCACACCCGTGCCGCGAACCAACCGACCCAGCCGCCCACAAGGTAGGCCCCAATCTCGAGAAGACTGACGGCAGTCGCTCCGGCGACGAGCCACCACGGTGACCAAGAACTTGGTGGTTCAGTGTTCCCCTCCAGTTCGGAGAGATTTCCGAACTCTCTGGCCTCCGCGATTTCTTCTTCTATCACCATCTCCCCTAGAAAGATTGTACCGATTGGCCTCCATAAATGACAATCGTGTGTGCACCTGCCGGCAGTAGCTCGAAGGGTGAACTCGAGGTCCTCCATCGCCTGCTCCCGGATTGGCGACCCGCCACAGATCGGGTCAACCCTCTTCGGGCCAGAAATCCACTCGGATGCTGTCGAAGAGCTGCTGCAAGGTGCGGAGGTGGAACCCTTCCCAGTCTGCGAGGAAGCGGTAAAAGCCGCTGATCTGAGGGTCCGACGCCTCATTCGCCGCGGCTGAAAAGAACGCGACGGCGTTCGACTCGAGCTGAATTCCGATCGACAGCGCCCCGGCCTCGAAGGCCTCACCCTGGGCCTGCTCCTTGAAGCTGTCAGTGAAGATCTGGGAGGAAAACTCCGCCAGGTCGGGGTCGCGAGGATCGAAACGGAAGCTGCTCGCTCCCTGCTCCTCGTACCGCCTCATCACGGTCCTGATGTACGCCTGGTGCTCGGTCTCGTCTCGGGCGAGTCGTTCGAAGAGTTTTTGCGCCGCCGGTTTGGTCGCCCGCTCCGCGGTCATCGAGTAAAAGGTGAAGCCGTCCACCTCGACCTGGAAGGCCTTCCTCAGGACGTCGGTGATCGCATCAAACTCTGTGCTCATGATTCCCTCTTGACGAGAAGTCTAACCCATATCAGCCGCCACGTGTTTTGAGCGGGATAAAAGCTCCGTGCTTGCGGGCGTGTCGAGGTTCGTTGTAACCTGCTCCGTGTCCGTCAATTTCTCATCCGGAGTGAGCGATTTTTTGCTGCGAGCTGTACCGAATCTCAGGTTCGAGGGTTCGGATTCCTCATTCGTGAGAACAGGGTGCCACGGGTACCGAAGGGAGGATGGATGAAGCTCTCCGATGTCAGGTGCTTTGCTGTGATGGGCCTCGGCAAGATGGGGGTGGACTGGGTCGCGAATCTGCTCGAGGGCGGCTACGAGGTGGTCGGATTCGACACCGCTGCCGCGGCGCGTGAGCGGGCGCCCGATGCGTTGGCCAAGGGCCTCGCGTGGATCGGCAAGAAGCGCCATCCCGAGGAGCCGGACTTTGTCGACGAGGCGACGGCGCGGTTTCGGATCGTCGACTCGGAAGACGCCTTCTCGGCCGAGCTCGGATCCTGTCAGGTCCTGCTCGAGGTCATTCTCGAGGACCTCGGGCTAAAGTGCGAAGTCCTGGCTCGGGTCGCGCCGCGGCTCCCGGACGACGGAATGGTGTGGACCAACACGTCGTCGCTGAGCGTCCACACAATGGGGGTGGCGTCGGGTCGGGCTGATCGATTTGTGGGCACCCACGGCATGAATCCGGTCTACCAGATGCCGGCGGTCGAGGTCGTGCGTCACCGGGATCTCTCCGACGAGGCCCTCGCACTGACCGTCGAGATTCTCGAGGGGATGGGCAAGAGTCCCTTCGTGGCCACGGATGTTTCGGGCTTCTGGGTCAACAAGCACCTGGTGCCCTTCATGCTCGAGGCGATGCGCGCCCTTGAGCGCGGCGAGATCACGGTCGAAGACGGCGATGTCGGGCTCAAGGGCAGCCTCGGCCACCCGCAGGGGGTGTTCAAGCTCTCCGACTTCATTGGCGCCGACACCATGTACCGGGTGTCGATGGCGATGTACCTTCAGACCCAGGACCCGCGGCTCTACCCGCCCGCGATCCTCGCGCGGATGTTCAAAAACGGCGAGCACGGTGTCAAGACGGGCAACGGCTTCTACGAGTGGGACGGCTTCAAGGCGGTCAAAGGACGCGATTTTTCAGAGTTCGTGATCACTTCGTCGGACTTCCTGCTTGAAGTTTGACGGAGAAATTCTTAATTTTGAATTCTCAATTCTCAATGACGGACCGTGAACGAGGGGGGTGGCTGGTCGGGAATTGAGAATTAAGAATTGAGAATTCTTTGAAAGGGGCTTCTATGGCTGAGGATTTGTCGATGTTCCCCAGGGCCAGGATTCCGTACGGCACCTGGGGCAGCAGCTTCTTTCCGGCTTGGCAGACCTCCCCTCTGGCCGAGGTCAACATCGGCCAGTTCGCCGGCGAGGCCATGAGCCGGATCCTGGGTCAGCGCGGGGTGCCCCAGCGCCGGCTCGAGTATCTGGTCATCGGTTCGACCATCCCCTGGCACTGGAAGTTCTGGACCGCACCGCTGGTGGCGAGCTGCATGGGGGTGAGGATTCCCGGGTTCCACATCGAGCAGGCCTGCGCCACCGGGTTGCAGGCGGTCCTCGTCGCGGCGGCTGAGGTCGAGGGAGACGCCAACGACGTGGTCGGGGTGCTGACCTTCGATCGCACCAGCGACTCCCCGGTGGGGGTGTTCCCGGAGCGCAGATCGTACGAACGGACCCACGCCCTGGGCGACGTGTGGGACAACTTCGGCTTCGACCCCGCTACCGGCAACGCCATGATCGCCACCGCCGGTCATGCCGCCCGCAAGTACCACATCGACCGCCGCGAGGTCGACGAGATCACCCTCTGCCGCTACGAGCAGTACTTCGAAGCGAAGGAGTCCGGCTTCCTCGACCGCGTGCTGGTGCCGCTCGAAGTGCTCAACCTGCAGGGGCGGTCGATGGGCATCGTCGACGACGACCTCGGTGTGCGACGGGTCTCTGCGGGTGACCTGCGCGCGATGCGCGAGCTCGACACCTGCATTACGGCCGGCAGCCAGACCCACGCGTCGGACGGCATGGCCTGTCTGCTCGTGACCACGGGGGAGAAAGCGCGCGAGCTCAGCCCGCGGCCCGAGATCGATATCTCCTTCGTGGCCAAGACCGAGGTGCGGACCTCCCCCAGCCTGATGCCGGAGGCGCCCGCCCTCGCCGTTGCCAAGCTCCTCGAGCGTACGGGTCTCGGCATGGACGACATGGTGGTGGTCAAGAACCACAACCCATTTGCGGTCAACGATGCCATCTTCAGCAAAGTGGTCGGCTACGACTGGCGGAAGATGAACACCACCGGTTGCTCGCTGGTGTGGGGTCACCCGCAGGGCCCGACCCTGACCAGGTCCCTCATCGAGGGTCTGGAGGAAGCCGTCTCCCTGGGCGGCGGCTACGTCTTGCTCTTCGGTTGCGCCGCCGGCGATGTCGGCATCGCCGCGGTCTTCGAGGTTTCAGATGAAGGGGGTCGGGCGTCATGACTACCACGATGCGAAGATCCACCCTCGACACCCTGGGGCTCGGCTCGGTCCTCGATCTGATCCGCAAGGGCAGATTGCCGGTTTCAGCCGGCGAGCTCGTCGACCGTGTGTTCGGCGCAGCGCCCGATCGAGGTGCATTTGTCGTCTCCGGCGCCAATGGCATCGTCGGTGCGGGCAAGACCATGCAGCTCGGCTCGCGACTCGAGGAATTCGGGGTGCCCATCGTGGCCCTCGACTTTCCCGGCGTGCCGGACGGAATCGGCGCCCAGTACCCTTCTCTGGTGCGCGCCTTTGGTGCCGATCGCGCAGCCGCAATCATGGGCAACGTGATTCGCCTCGCCTATGACGGCAGCCATCTGCCGTCTCAGCTCGATGCCCTCTCGCCACGGTTCCTGCTCGAAGCGGTACCCGAAGACCTCGAGATCAAAAGGGCTCACTACGAGGTCTTCCGCGCGGCATTTCCCGATATCGAAATTCGGTCGGTGACCTCGGGCTTCCCGCAGTCCGAGCTCGGCGTCGGTGTGGCGCACCCGGCATTCCCGCATGAAATTAACAAGATCTTCGAGATCGTCGAGCCGGAACCATCCGAGATCACACAGCTGCTGTGGGCCCTCGGCTTGATCCCGATCACGGTCAGCGACCACTGGTCGTTCGTGCTCGATGTGCTCTTCTGCGGCCTCACCCTCGCGGCCACCCGCTTCCACGAGGTCACCAACATGCCGTTCTGGAAGGTGGACAAGTTTGTCCGCCGGTCGCTCGGACCGAATCCGTTCCGGGCCCACGACGCCATCGGCGCCCGCGGCGCGAACTTCCTCACCTGGTCGTGTCTGCACCACCTGACGCAGCACTATGGCCCCCTCTTCGAACCCTCGGCGGTCCTCGAGGAGCACAAGGACAGCGGCGCCGATTGGTACCCGCCGAACCATTTCCGACCTCTGGTGAACTGGAGCCTGGACGACGGGACCGAACTCGAGACCTGGGTGCTTGGTCCGCTCTTCCAGATGACGAGCCTGATGGTCTCGGAGGAGCGCTCGCACCTGGCGCAGATCAACGCCATCGGCGAGCTGTGTGCGCAGTTTTCTCCCGGTCTGTTGGCGGTGATCCGCACCCGTGGCGCCGAAGCGGCTATCGCCACCGTCGAGGCCTACCACCGGCTGCACCCGGAAGCCGCCGCGCAGGCCTGGCACCCGGAGGCCTTCGATCGCCTCGCCACTCCCGAGTGGCAGCAGCTCTATGTCAACGCGGAGCACGATGGCACGGTCGGCGTGATCAGCCTGTCACGCGAGAGCTACAACTCGGACGTCGATGTCGAGCTCAACCGAGCCATCGACTGGCTTCGGAAAGAGAAGATCGATCGGGTGATCGTGACCGGAGATTTCCACCTCGCCACCCAGATGGTGGGCGCCGACACCGCCGAATTCTACCCGGCGATGACCAACGAAGCGGCCGGCGTGGCTATCGCGGCCGGATGGTCGCGCACCGCGCGCCGGTTGCACTCCGACTTCTCGGCGTCGGTGGGGCTGGTCAACGGCAAGCGTTGCCTTGGCGGAATGCTCGAGTTGCTGATGCACTGCCACTACCTGGTCGCTGTCGACGGCGCCGAGCTCGGCATGCCCGAGGTGACGCTGCCCGTGGTACCGGGGATGGAGGGATGCCACTGGCCCTTCCGGCGGGTGGCGCCCGAGCACTGGCCGCGAATCTTGGAGCTGCTGCTTGACGGACGCTCGCTTCAGGCGAGCGAAACCGTCGGCTGGCTGACGGATTTCGTGGGCGGGCTCGAGGACGCCCTGCAGATCGCGTACACGATCGCCTCCGGCGGTGATCACAGCCTCCCGATGCGCGGCCTCGAAGAGGGTTCGCTCGAGGGTGCGGCCAAAGCGGTTCCAAAGCTGGTGACGGCTTCCGGACCCGGGATGGAGGCGGGACGTATGGCCATCCTGGATACGGTCCGGGCCGCTACTTCCGCTACCCTGGCGGAGGCGCTGGAGATCCAGGCCAGACACTCCGGCGGTTTCATGATGAGCGAGGCCTGCCGGCGGGGTATCATCGGCACAGCCTGGCAAAAGACGGTACTGGTTTGAGGAGTTGAGAGCTGAGAGTTATGAGTTAAGAGTTAAGGGTTTTGAGTTGGACGTGTTTTTGGCTAATACCTAACACCTAATACCTGTTTCCCCGCGAAACCGGAAAATACCTGGAGGATGGTCATGGGTCTTGAATGGTTGCCGAG
>RCNG010002362.1_pt1 | contig 13930 bp, 13 predicted proteins | sample 2041371 | NCBI WGS metagenome assembly RCNG01 (sample SAMN09708227, study PRJNA481090) | Marine sediment metagenome, whole genome shotgun sequencing project. | biome: marine sediment; feature: ocean; material: sediment; isolation source: Sewage treatment plant 1 marine sediment (STP1) ... | reverse complement strand
TCCGTCCGGTAACGGCGGGCGTTTTATGACTTCCGGCTACCGCCGGAAGCTCGGTTAGTGCGTCATGCCAGGCGCACATAAATGATCCCCGCCGCAAGCAGCGGGGTATTGGCATTGGCAGTTAGAACAGCGTCAGTTGTTTATAGGTCACTTCTTGCTTGTGAAGTTGCTTGTATTTCCCGTGCTCACCCTGATTCTTTATGTAATCACGGATGACATCTTCATTTGCATGTGCACCAACTGTGGATACTAAATATCCGTCGGTCCAAAATTCGCCGCCCCACAATTGTTCTTTAACCGTGGGAACTCTGGAAAATATTTCTCTTGCGGTAATGCGCTTCACCACAGTTACTATCTTTGCCGGGCTAATCGACGGTAAAGATTGGATTAGAAAATGGACATGATCTCTTTCAGCACCTATTTCCAAAAACCGAATCTCATACCGTTCAGATATCTCTATACATACTTGTTGAAGGACGTTATCAACCTCTTCCGTGATGACTAGACGTCTATATTTTTCTACGAAAACAAAATGGTACATCAATATTAATACGTTGTGCCTCTTTCGAATTAGTGCTCCCATGAGCCTATTCGTAGTGCAATTTTAACTACGCCGCAAGCGGCGGGGTATTAAACCCGAGCTTCGCAATAAAGGTTGATATGCAGGTATATACACGCTAAAAATGTAAGCATGTACCTGCGAACCACTAGACGAAAAAACAAAGACGGCCCGGTGGTCGAATACTTCCAGCTGGCCCACAATGAGCGCCATCCCGTCACACGAAAACCGGTAGCAAAAATCATCCACAAAGACGAACTCCCATGAAAAATCCCCCTTTTGATTTTGCAGAGATCGGATTGTATGCTCCAAATAGTTATTCTTGTTATATACGGTTAAAACAAAACTGACATCAATGCTCATAAAGGAAATTATTCAAGTACTTATTGTGTTTTAAACGTGTTTCCGTGTATCATCTTTTCAAAATAAAGAATGGTATCTTTGAGTCCATTTTTCAGTTCAACGACAGGTTCCCAAGCCAACAATTCCTTGGCTCTGGTGATATCGGGTTTACGTTTTCGGGGATCATCCTCTGGCAACTGATCAAATTGAATTTCTGAAGACGACCCTGATAGTTCAATTATCTTTTCAGCTAATTCAAGGATTGTAAACTCGCTTTGATTTCCTAAGTTTACTGGTCCGGTGATATCGTCTGAAGTATTCATCAGTCGAATAAAGCCTTCTATGAGATCGTCTACATAAGCAAAAGACCTGGTCTGTGTACCATTCCCAAATATCGTTAATGGTTTTTGCTGCAGCGCTTGCATGATAAAATTGGAGACAACCCTGCCATCGTTTGGGTGCATCCTTGGGCCATAGGTATTAAAGATTCGGGCTACTTTAATTTTAAGATTGTGTTGCCTTCGATAATCAAAGAACAGGGTCTCCGCACAACGCTTCCCTTCATCATAGCAGGACCGTGGGCCTATACAATTGACATTACCATTATAACTTTCAATCTGGGGATGGATATCGGGATCGCCATAGACTTCGGAAGTCGATGCTTGAAAAATTTTTGCCCCAACTCTTTTTGCCAATCCAAGCATATTGATTGATCCATGAACATTAACCTTGGTGGTCTGCACCGGATCATTCTGGTAATGGATAGGAGATGCCGGACAAGCCAAATTATAAATTTCATCAACCTCAACATAAAGCGGGAAGGTGATGTCATGCCGTATCAACTCAAAATATGGATTGTCCAACAAATGACTAATATTTTGTTTGGTGCCAGTATATAGGTTGTCAACGCAAAGAACATCGCATCCATCGTTAAGTAACCGTTCACAAAGATGAGAACCGAGAAATCCGGCCCCACCAGTAACCATTACTCGTTTTTTTAAATGCATTTTTTAGAAATCTCCATAGGTTGAAACGTTAACACCAACAACCGTCGTCAGTCTACAGGAACATCAACCAGCGGAACTGAAAAAGGCGACGGCGTTCTCGAAGATCTGGATCCCGGCACCCGTCCTCTCCGCGTGGCCAATCCCGGCCCTTTTGTTCCTTTCCATCTGCCGTGTCCAGTCCGGATGATTGGTGACATGGTTGTATGCCTCCGGGTGCGGCATCAGGCCAAAGACTCGACCGCTGGCGTCGCAGATGCCGGCAATGTCAGCCAGGGATCCGTTGGGGTTGTGGGGAAAGGCACCGTTGGCAGATTTACCGTCCGGCATGGCATATTGCATGACGACCTGGTGGTTATCCGACAGTGTATTCAGCGTTTCGCTTTCCGCATAGAACTTTCCTTCACCATGCCTGACCGGCAGCTCGATGGTTTGCATGCCTCGGGTGAATACGCATGCCGAGTCGGGATTGACCTTCAGGCGGACCCATTGATCACGAAAATTACCGCCGTCGTTATAGGTCAGGGCCACGGATCGCTTGGTGTAGTCCCCATCGATCCCCGGCAGCAATCCCAGGTTGACCAGGGTCTGGAATCCATTGCAGATGCCGATGATCAGCTTGTGGGCGGCCACGAAATCGAGCAGGCGGTCGCCGATGTTCGTCTTCAGGCGCAGGGCCTGAATCACCCCGGCGCCATGATCGTCTCCCCAGCTGAAGCCACCGCCAAATGCCAGGATCTGAAAATCATCCAGGCGAACGTCGCCGGCGATCACGGCGTTGATGTGCGCCCGTTTGGCCGTTGCACCGGCAAGCTCAAAGGCATAGGCCGTTTCATGATCACAGTTGAGTCCGAAACCCGTCAAGACCAGTACGTTCGGTTTTGTGCTCATATCAGATCCCCAAAAGGCCCTTTCCAGGCCGACTTCATCCGTTCAACAGCTAAGTCTGCCAGGCACCGACCATCGAGGCCGATGATATTCAATTGCGGCGTCTCGGTAATCGCTCCCACACAGGCTGCCGGATGTCCGGCAAACAGCCGTTCAACGGCATCTTGGTTGTCAGGCGCCACGGTAACGATAAACCGGCCGGCGCTTTCCGAAAAAAGCAAGGTGTCGTCCCGGTTGAGGCCTTCCGACGGCACCAGGCTCAGGTCCACCGTCAGGCCCAACTCACCCCCCATGGCCACCAGGCCCAGATGAACGGCCAGGCCGCCTCTGTAAATACCATGGCAGGAAGCCAGAAGCCCCTTCTCAACAGCTGTTGCCATGGTGCGATAGCGGGCGGCAAAGTTTTCGGGATCGACGATGGGAGCATTCAAGCCCACATGGCCCAGGTGCTCATAGTACTCCGAGCCTCCCAGCTCGTTTTTGGTGATCCCGATGACCCAGACCCGATCCCCGGGGACTTTAGCATCCATGGTGAGACATTGGCCAACGTCCTGAATCACACCGGTAACTGAGAATTGCAGCGTCTCCAGTGCCGAGACCTTGTGGGTTTCACCATAGCTGCCCGGCAGATGCCCATCCACGTACATGGAGTCCTTGCCGGACAGAAGCGGGATGCCATAGGCCAGGCACATCGCTTTGAGTGCCTTGCACGAACGAACCAGCTGGGCGGCCTTATGCTTACCATCGGGATTTTTCAGCGGATCGTATTGAATGCTGGGCCAGCAGAAATTGTCCACACCACCCAGATGGTCCGGATTTCCGCCCACGGCGATGGCCCGGCGCACGGCCTCGTCAATGGTGCAGGCGGTCATGTGATAGGCATCGATGGCCGAGACCATGGGGATCAATGCCTGTGAGAATACCAGGCCTTGCTGCGAGGTCAGCACCGGGCGAATGACTGCCGCATCGCTGGGCACATCCCGCCCTGCGCCCACCAGGGGCTTGATCACGCTGGTCCCCTGCACCTCATGGTCGTACTGGCGGCACACCCACTCCTTGGAACAGATGTTGGGCCGCCCCAATATATCCAGAATCAGGGACTCGCAATCTTCCGGAACGCCCAGCACAGGCTCGGTAAGGCCGCGCAGGGCCGGCGGTCGCCAGTCGGCCTCGAACTCCCACTGTGGAAAGGCCGATGTGAGCAGATCCAGATCGATATAGGCACAGGTAGCGCCATTGTAGGTGATATGAAGTTTCCCGGTATCGGTGTATGTGCCGATCACGCTGCTTTCGACGGCATGCTGCCGACTCAGCGCCATGAAGCGATCCAGATTTACGGGATCGATGGCGACGGTCATGCGCTCCTGGGATTCGGAGATCCAGATCTCCCATTGGTCCAATCCGTCGTATTTCAGAGGCACCTTTTCCAGCTGGATGTCGCACCCATTGGAAAAAAGCGCACTCTCGCCGATGGAAGAAGAGAGCCCGCCGCCACCGTTGTCGGTGATAAAACGGATCAGCCCTTCGTCACGGGCGTCCAGCAGACAATCGTGCATCTTCTTCTGGGTGTAGGGGTCGCCGATCTGGACGTGGCCGGCCGGCGTATGTTTGGAAAAGGTCGCCGAAGAGGCCGTTACGCCGTGAATGCCGTCCTTGCCCACCCGACCGCCTAACATAATGGCCAGGTCGCCGGGCAAAATGGTCTTCTGATCCGAGGGTTCGCCGTTGACCGTAGCCGGCATGATACCCAGGTCACGAAAACCAGGCATTTTCCCAGGTATCCCGGGTGAAACATCACCTGCCCGAAGGGTGTGGGAATACCACTTTTATTGCCGCCGTCGCGCACCCCCTCGATTACACCGTCCAGCAGGCGCCTGGGGTGCAGCCGCGGTTTGAGATCTCCCGAGTAATCGCGCGGCCCGACGCAATAGCCGTAGCTGCCCATGATCAGTTTGGAACCTTTACCGGTGCCCATGGGGTCCCGGTAGATACCGACGATGCCGGTAATGGCCCCGCCGTATGCCTCCATGTTGGAGGGCGAGTTGTGCGTTTCACCGGTAATCACGTAGTGGTGATCCGCGTCAAAACGCCCCACCCCGGCATTGTCCCACAGCACGGAGACGACCCACGACTTTTGCGCCTTTAAGGCCAGCGTGGGGCCTTCGATAAACGTCTTGAACAGGCTGTCGATGGTCTCTGTTTTTCCGGTCTCCAGATCCCGGTAGTGGAACCGGCCGCCGAAGGTATTGTGGTTGCAGTGATCGCTGCGGGCCTGGGAAATGTATTCCAGCTCCACATCCGTAGGGTCTGACAGGGATACCTGCCGGCGTTGGCGCTGCACGTCAGGCTTCAGAAAATAGGACCGGATGGTGGGGATGTCCCTGGGGTTTAGGGAAAGGCTGCGCTGGTCGCTGAGCCGGGTCAGCGTCTCGTCACTGTCGATGGACAGCGTGGCCACCTCGGGCTGGTGGTCGAGCATCACCTTGGGGATGACGAACCCGATGCCGATGGCGGGGTCCCACTGGCTGGGGTCAAACACCGCCCACTGCTGAATGATGTCGTTGGCCAGCAACTCGCCAGCAATTTTTTCGGCATCCTGGCGGCTGACGGCGTTGCCCTTCAGACAATACCGTTTTGACGTATAGACCGCCTGGCCGGGTTTCAGCCTCAGATGCAACAGGTCTTCCACCGCCTCAACAGCGGTGGCGCCGGGATTGTCCCGGACACCGGGACGGGACCCGACCCAAAGGATCCAGTCGAAATCCACATCCAGCGGCTGCAGGGACGACACCTGAGTCACCGGGTTGGTGAATATCTCCGTGCGGGCCCGCTCGACCTGATCGGTGCTCAGATCCGCATCGATGGTCACAATATGGATGGTGCGCACCTGGTGTAGATCGATGTCAAAATAGTTCTTGGCTTTGAGGCGAAGGGATTGCCCTTCTGCGTCGAGAAGCTGCTCCTTTAAGGTGATTTCGATTCGCTGCGGCATGGTATCCCCATCCATCCGTACAAAAAAAGGGTTAATTGTGGCGGAGTTTGGTGCCAACGCGTGTACTGCGTTTGGATCGTTAAGATCGCTTGATCGTTGAAACCGTTTTTACCCCGATTAGCAGAAAAGGAGTGACCTTCCAAGCCTTCGGTACACGTTGACTGTTGAAATCACCAAGGCATGTCAAGCATTCCCAACGCTCCTAACGATCTGAACGTTCAACGGTAAGAAACGTTCAACTTGAAAAGATGCGCATGATATCATTGTAGAACACAAAAATCATCAGCAGAATCAGGATAAAAATACCGGCCTGCTGGGCGATCTCTCGCATGCGGATATTAATTGGGCGCCGAATGGCCGCCTCGATGAAAAAAAACATCAGGTGGCCGCCATCGAGAACCGGAATGGGCAGAAAATTGAGCACGGCCAGGTTGATGCTCAGTACGGCAATGAAAAAGATCAGGTTGGTAAACCCCGCTTTGGCCTGCTGCCCGGCCATTTCAGCGATCATGATCGGACCGCCCAATGTCTTGGTGGATACCGTCCCCTTGATCAGCTTGCCGATGCTCAAAAGGGTCAACCGGGAGATCTGATAGGTCTGATCGACACTCTCCAGAACCGCATCAATGGGCCCCCGTTTGATGGTGATGCGATCGGCCTCGGGGATATCGATGCCCGGCGTGGAGATGCCGATGCGGTAACTGTCCACCTTTTCCCCAAGCACGTTTTCCTCACTGAACAGAACCGGCACGATATCGACCGTGAGGGTTTCCTCGCCGCGGGCAATCCGCAGCGTCATCGGATCGCCATTGCTCTGGGAGATAATCACTTTCATCGTGTTCCAGCTGTCTACCGGCTGATCGTCGATGGCGACGATCAGATCCCCTGCCTGCATGCCGGCTTTTTTGGCCGGGTAGCCGTCGGCGACTTCTCCAACCACGGCCTTTAAGGGCGCAAATCCGGAAAAACCGATATCGTAGTAGGGGGCATCGTCCCCTAAAATATCCTTGGCCACCTTGGTCTGAGGGATGACCGAGACATCGAAAAAGGAATCCTCACGTTTGGCGCTGATGCGCACGGCGCGGCCCTGGCCATCGGCGATCAGCCGATTGATGTCGCTCCAGGAGGCCACCGTCGAACCGTCGATGGCCGCCACCACATCGCCGGTCTGCAGCCCTGCCTGGGCCGCCGGACTCTCCTTGACGACATGGTTGACGACCGGGCGGATATCCTCGGTACCGATAAAGGTGAAAAAGCCAGTATAGATGATCACTGCCAACAACAGGTTGAAAAACGGGCCGGCCGCCACAATCATGATCTTCTTGAACACGTGCTTGTGGGTGAACGAATAGGGTATCATCTCCGGTGCAAGCTCGGCATCGGGTTCATCGCCCACCATCTTGACGTAGCCCCCCAGCGGAATGGCGGAAATTCGGTAATCGGTCATCCCCACGGTCCGGCCGAAAAGGCGCGGTCCGAAGCCCAACGAGAATTTCTCCACACCCACGCCAAACAGCCTGGCAACGAGAAAATGGCCCAGCTCGTGGAAGGAAATGAGAATGCCGAGAACGATGACAAAGGCAAAAATATTAGTGGTCATAGGCGATACGTTAACGCTCCTGCCGGCGGATCAGCTCAAGGGCCGTCTCTCTGGCCCATCGGTCCGCCTCGATAAGCTGGTCAAGGTCCGGGCCAGTTTTTGCGGGATGAAGGTTGAGGGTCTGGTCGATGATCGGGTAAATTCCCAAAAAAGGCAGCCGGTTGTCCAGAAACGCGGCCACGGTCACTTCATTGGCGGCATTGAGCACGGCAGGCAGGGTCCCCCCCTGTTCTCCGGCACGATACGCCAGGTTCAGGCAAGGAAACCGCTCCAGGTCAGGCGCTTCGAAAGTCAGCTGACCGATATGGGCAAAATCAGGTGATGGTACATCCAGCGGCAACCGCCGGGGATGAGAAAGGCCGTAGGCAATGGCCCCTTTCATGTCCGGCACACCCATCTGGGCCATCACCGCACCATCATGGTAGGAAACCATCGAATGAACGATGCTCTGAGGATGGACCACGACCTTGATCCGGGCAAAGTCCACATCAAAAAGCCATCGGGCTTCGATCACTTCCAGGCCCTTGTTCATCAAGGTCGCCGAGTCGATGGTAATTTTATTGCCCATGGACCAGTTGGGGTGCCGCAGGGCATCCTGAGGGGTGATGGAAGTGAATTCCGCAGCCGGTCGTTTCAAAAACGGGCCGCCGGATGCGGTCAGCAGGATCTCACGGATCCCATTGGGTCCATGACCGGCCATGCTCTGGAAGATAGCGCTGTGCTCACTGTCCACGGGCATCAGTTTGACGCCACGGCTGGCGATTTTCTCCATCACGATGGCGCCGGCCATGACCAGGGTTTCCTTGTTGGCCAAGGCAATATCCTTGCCGGCGTCGATGGCGGCAAGGGTCGGCACCAAACCGGCCGACCCCACCATGGCACCCAGTACCATGTCGGTTTCCGGGCAGGTGGCAGCTTCGACATACCCCGCTTCTCCGAAAACAATCTCTACGTCCATGGCCGGAGGCAGCAGCGCCCTCAATTGCCTGGCGTGGTCAGCATCGACCACGGCGGCCAACCGGGGAGTGAATTCGACAATCTGCCGGGCAAGCGCGGCCACATGGGTCTTCGCAGTAAGCGCGTTCACCGTAAAATGATCCGGGAATTGCCGTATAATTTCAAGGGCATTGGAGCCAATGGAACCGGTTGCACCCAGAATGGAAAGTGATTTCATGGTCGTTGTGTCTCACAAGCGTTCACCGTTCAGACTCCATTTCCGCTTTTTGCCCGCATGCTAAACCTTCCAAATAATTTCCCCGAGACTATTTTATAATACAGCGCCACCGCGAAGCGTTGTGTAGCTATTTACGAGTTCATCAACCTTTGAACCCTGAACCTTTGGACCCTGAACGGCTAAGCTCTTACCAAAACCTGGTCAGAATATACTGATTTTCAACAGATAGGCAAGCGGAGAGGCGAACAGAAGGGCATCCAGCCGGTCGAGAAACCCCCCGTGGCCAGGAAGCAGCGTGCCGGAGTCTTTGATGCCGGCCGATCGTTTGAATTCAGATGCAAACAGGTCACCCACCTGTCCGGCAATGCCGATGACCAATGCAAAAACAATGCATGGCAGAGCCGCCAGCGAAGGAAGCAGCAACATTTTAAACAGCAGGGCTACCCCGACATTGGCGGTCAGTCCGCCCATGCTGCCCTCGATTGTTTTTTTGGGGCTGACCCAGGGGCAAAGCTTGTGGCGACCCAGGTAGGTGCCTGAATAAAACGCCCCGGTGTCACCGGCGGCAACAATGCAAAGTATCCAGAAGATCCAGCCGGCACCGCTCTCGCCGAAGCGAATGAGGACCAAAAAAGATAGAAAAACAGGAATATAGACCAGTCCCAACACCTGCTTGGCCACCAGGTGGGGGGCCTGGATATCGTTCTTGAAAAGGGGTAGGGTCAACCCGGCCACGACGATCAGATCCACAGCCATAATCAGCGGCACCTGGATCATCGCGCCCAGGTATACCGACCAGACGATAACCGGTGACAGACAGAGCCCGAGCAGCGGAATCAGTCGCATGGGGCCGTCGGCGCCTGGTTTAAAAACCGCCCGGTAATACTCCCACAGGGTCACCAGGCTGACGGCGGCAATCAACAGGGTAAAGACGATGCCGCCTACCGAAACCAGCAGGTAGATGATCGGCAGGGCGACAATTCCGGTGATCCAGCGTTTCAGATGCATGGGGGTGCTTTATCCTAGCCCGGATAAACCGGAAACAAAAAATTGCGAGCACTAGGTCTTGAATAAATAACAAACTACAAATCCCAAATTTCAAATAAACGACAAATTACAATATCAAAATATCAAACTCAAATAAGGCCCAAAACTAACAGAAATGTCCTTTCTTCAAAATCATGGGATTGGAATTTTGAAATTTTAGTTATTGTGATTTATTTGTCATTTGATTTTTGGCTATTGTTATTTGTTTTTATTTCTGACGTAAAAACACGAATTTCACAATTAACCGACTGTAGCCTAATCTGATGCAGGTACCGCACCGAAACGACGTTCCCGATGCTGGTAATCCTTGAGGATCGTCACGAACTCATCCTCACCAAAATCGGGCCATAGGGTCGGTGTAAAAAAGATTTCCGAATAGGCGATCTGCCAAAGGAGGAAATTACTGATGCGCATCTCACCGCTGGTCCGGATCAACAGGTCCACGTCCGGCATCCCCCGGGTATACAGGTGGTCGGCAATGGTCTCGGAGGTTATTTCAGCCGGATCGAGGGCATCCTGCCGGGCTTTGGAAGCGATCTGTTTGACCATCTCAACGATTTCCGTGCGGGCCCCGTAACTGAGGGCCAGATTCAAGACCATCTTCTTATTGTTTGCGGTGGCATCCATGACCGCCTTGAGGTTGTCGCGGACCGCTCTGGGCAGGCGTTCAATCTGACCGATGGTGTTGAGCCGGATCTCATTGTCGATCATAGTCTGGCGTTCAGACGCTAAAAAACGCCGGAGCAACAGCATGAGCCCGGAGATTTCAGGCCGGGGTCGCTGCCAGTTTTCGGTGGAGAAGGCATAGAGGGTAAGCGCAGCGATATTGAGCTTGCGGGCGGTTTGCACGATGGTACGCACGGCCTCCGCCCCTTTTTCGTGCCCGTTGATACGGTTCAGCAAGCGTTTTCTGGCCCAGCGGCCATTGCCGTCCATAATAATGGCAACGTGTTTGGGCATCCGGTCGGGGTCGAGTTCATTCCGCGTTGAAGTGGAAGAACTAGAATTCAAGGATCTCTTTCTCTTTGTTTTTGTATATCTCGTCTATGCGGTTGATATACTCATCGGTGACTTTCTGGACACTGTCCTGGGCCTTGAAGGCATCGTCTTCCGAAATATCGCCGTCTTTTTTAAAGCCCTTGAGCAACTCGTTGGAATCCCGACGGATGTTACGTGTGGCGATCTTGTGTTCTTCACACATCTTGCTGACCACCTTGACCAGTTCTTTGCGGCGCTCCTCGGTCAGGGGCGGGATGGAAATACGGATCAGTTTGCCGTCACTGGACGGGGTCAGACCAAGATCGGATTTCAAAATGGCCTTCTCGATCTCCTTGATGGCGGAAACATCCCATGGCTGAATGACGATCAGGCGGCTTTCGGGCACCGATAGTGAAGCCATCTGGTTCAGTTGGGTCTGCGTACCGTAGTAATCCACCCGGATACCGTCCAGGAGAGACAGCGACGCCCGGCCGGTCCTTACTCGTTTTAGCTCGTTTTTGAGATCGGTGATGGTTTTGCCCATCCGGTCTTTGGTTTCCTGAAGTGTAGATTCAATCATGGCTCGGTCACCTCGTTCGTAGGCGGCGCTTTATGCATTGTTTTATCAATATTTAGATTATCCTCCGATGGTAGTTCCGACATCTTCTCCGCTGACCACCTTTTGAATGTTTCCCTTTTCTTTCAGGTTAAACACCATCAAGGGCAGATGATTGTCCATGGCCAGGGAAATGGCCGTCATGTCCATGACCCGCAGTTGTCGTTCAAGCACTTCCATGTAACTGATGGTTTTGATGAACCGGGCTTCGGTATTGCGTTCGGGGTCGGAGTCGTACAGACCGTTGACCTTGGTGGCCTTGAGCAAAATCTCCGCATGAATTTCCTTGGCACGCAGAACCGCAGCCGTGTCGGTAGTGAAATAGGGATTTCCGGAACCGGCGGCAAAGATGACGACCCGCCCTTTTTCCAAGTGCCGCAATGCCCGGCGGAGAATATACGGTTCGGCCACCTCATGCATGGAAATAGCCGTCTGCACCCGTGTCTGAATGCCCCGTTTCTCTAACGCATCCTGCAGGGCCAGACTGTTAAGTACCGTGGCCAGCATGCCCATGTGATCGGCCGATGTCCGCTCCATGCCAAAAGAACCGGCCGCCACGCCGCGAAAAATATTACCACCGCCGACCACAATGGCCAACTGCACATCCAGGTCAACAATGGAGCGGACTTCCTCCGCCACGAAGGCGAGCATGGTGGGGCAGATGCCGAAGCCCTGATCGCCCATCAGGGCTTCACCACTTAGCTTGAGCAGGATCCGTTTGAATTTGGCTGCCACCGCTATTCCGTTCCGATTTGAAATCTGGCAAATCGTTTAATGGTGATTTTCTCACCGGTTCTGGCGATCACTTCGTTGAGGTAGTCGGCGATGGTCTTGTCCGGTTCCTTAACGTACTGCTGGTTCATCAGGCAGCTGTCCTTGAAGAACTTGTTCAGCTTGCCCTCGGCAATCTTCTCGACCATCTGCTCGGGCTTGCCCATTTCAAGAACCTGCGCCTTGTAGATTTCTCGTTCGCGGTCGACCACCGACTGGGGGACATCTTCGGGAACGATGCCCACCGGATTGGTGGCGGCGATATGCATGGCGAGGTTTTTGGTAAATTCGTTAAAATCATCCGTCTTGGCCACAAAATCGGTTTCGCAGTTCACTTCCACCATGACGCCGATCTTGCCGCCCATATGAATGTATGACTGTACGGTGCCTTCGGAGGTGGCCCGGCCGGCCCGTTTGGCTGCGGTGGCTATTCCTTTTTTTCTCAGGAAATCGATGGCCTTTTCAAGGTCACCGTCACACTCGCCCAGGGCTGTTTTACAATCCATGATACCGGCGCCGGACTTCTCCCGGAGTTCTTTGACCATTGCTGCACTGATACCTGACATGTGAATTATTCTCCCGTCGATTCTGCTTTTGAGGATGCGGCTTTTGAGGATGCGGCTTCTGTGGGTGCGGCTTCTGTGGGTGCGGCTTTTGTGGGTGCGGCTTCTGTGGGCGCGGCTTCTGTGGGTGCGGCTTCTGTGGGTGCGGCTTCTGTGGGCGCGGCTTCTGTGGGTGCGGCTTCTGTGGGCGCGGCTTCCTCTGTAGGTTCAATATTTTCGGCAGGGGCGGTGCCTTTGCGGATAATTTCGACCACCGGCCCGTCGGTGCCATCGGAGATCACCTTGCGTTCACCAGGCTTGAGTTCCGCGGCGGCGGTCTCCAGTTCGGTTTCTTCTTCACCCTTGTCTGCTTTTGCCTGCTGGCGTTCATTGTACCGATCCTTGCCCTCGATACAGGCATCGGCCATTTTCGAGGTAACCAGACGAATGGCCCGAATGGCGTCGTCATTTCCGGGAATGACGTGATCGATCAATTCGGGGTCGCAGTTGGTGTCCACGATGGCCACGAGGGGGATGCCCAGGCGGCGCCCCTCACGCACGGCAATGGCTTCATTTCCCGGATCGATGATGACAATGGCACCGGGCAGTTTGGTCATGGTGCGGATACCACCTAACGTGCTGTCCAGTTTCGAGCGTTCCTTGCCCAGTTTCAGGCGTTCTTTCTTGGGGAACAGACTGATGGATCCATCGTTTTCGATGGTGTTGAGGTAATTCAGGCGGTCAATGCTTTTCTTAATGGTCTGAAAATTAGTCAGCATACCACCCAGCCAGCGGTTTTGAACATAAAACATTTCGGCCCGGTTGGCCTCTTCGTATATGGATTCACGGGCCTGTTTCTTTGTGCCCACGAACAGGACCGACTTCCCGGATGCTGCCGTGTCCACGATGAAGTCATAGGCATCCCTGAACATTCTCACGGTTTTTTGCAGATCGATGATGTAGATGCCGTTTCTGGCCCCAAAAATGTATGGTTTCATCTTGGGGTTCCAGCGTTTGGTCTGGTGACCGAAATGGACACCGGCTTCCAGCAGTTCTTTCATTGTTACGTAAGCCATTGCTTTCTCCTTGTGGGTTGGTTTTTCCTTCGCCCGCTTCACCCCTGAATCCGACTTTCCGAAGAAAGCACCGGGATCAGGTCCACGAGCGTGTGGTTTTAAAACCAGTTTAGATAACAAAATTAGTATGGAGCCGCAAGCCTAAAATGACGAATCGTCGATTCGTTCGGTCGATCGCCTGAAGGCCGAATCCTTTTCGGGGGGCAAAAGGTTGTTTTTTTTCACTCCCGACCAATCAATCCAATTAAACCAAATCTGAGCGATTGTCGAGCTTGCCGCAGATTCAAGGCAGATGTCGTCGCGCTATAGTGGACTATGCGCGGCGATAGCTAACGCCGAAG
>RCNG010000982.1_pt1 | contig 13930 bp, 11 predicted proteins | sample 2041371 | NCBI WGS metagenome assembly RCNG01 (sample SAMN09708227, study PRJNA481090) | Marine sediment metagenome, whole genome shotgun sequencing project. | biome: marine sediment; feature: ocean; material: sediment; isolation source: Sewage treatment plant 1 marine sediment (STP1) ... | reverse complement strand
ACCCTTCGACGCGCCTGGCGGTGGAGGCCCCGGGTCCGCTTGACGTTGGCGAGATCCCGACGGAGGCGAGTGATCCGCTCGCCGATCAAGCGTCGGTCGGTCTCGATCTGGGCCTCGCCGGGCCCGCCCATAAAACCGTGTCCGCCACGCTGGCGTTCAAGGTGGGTCCAACTGCGAACCAGACGGCTGCGCTGGTAGACGAGGGCGGCGAGTTCCACCTGCAGACGGCCTTCCGCCGTCCGCGCACGCTCACCGAAGATCTCCAGGATCACTCCGGTACGGTCAACAACCTTGCAGTTCCAGGCTTTTTCAAGGTTGCGCTGCTGCACCGGCGTCAGCGTAGAATCAACGATCGCGACCGCGGCCGGCAACCGTTCGTTGTCCGGATCACCTTCGATCACCCCGGCCAATCTCTTGACGGTGCCGGTACCAAACAGCGTCGACGGCCGGACCGCCGGCACGCTCACCACATCGGCATGGACGACATCAAGACCGATCGCGCTCGCCAGCCCAACCGCTTCAGCCAATCGGGCTTCGGGCGTCCGCTCTCCGTGGCCTTCGCCCCGCAAGCGAGGATAAACCACGACACAACGTTCTCCGCCCCCGTTCTCGACGCGCGCACCGGCCACGGAAGTGGGATCTCGATCACACGCTATGGCGTGTTGTTTTCCTTCTCGGGGTCGAACAGCTGGACCGGCACCGACGGCATGACCGTCGAGATTGCGTGCTTGTACACCAACTGAGTATGACCATCACGCCGCAACAGAACCGAGAACTGATCGAACCACGTGACAATTCCCTGCAGCTTGACGCCATTGACCAGGAAAATCGTGACAGGCGTCTTGTTTTTTCGGATGTGATTGAGGAACACGTCCTGCACGTTTTGTGACTTCTCCGCGGGCATAGGTGTCACCCCTTTCCTTATCATTCACCACGGCAGTTTCTTTTGGGAACAGGCCGTTTGGTCCATCATTGCCGTCTCTGCCTTTTGGTTCTCGACTTTTCGCCCAGAAACCCCCTCCAGCGACGGCAAACAGGACTTTCTTCGGTATCTAGGAGAGCTTACAGGTTCCGTAGCACCTTTGAAAGCGTCATACAGCCATCCACGTACAATGCCGGTGGATGAGTGGCAAATTCACCAGGATCCGGCGGCTTTTTTCGCGCCAGAACCGGGATGCAACCCGCATTTGTTGCGCATTCGAGGTCGATATCGGCGTCACCCACAAACCAGACAGAGCGATTCGGAGCGATTCCACTGCCTTCCAAAGCCATTTCCACCGGATCGACCGCCGGTTTGTCCCGCGGGGCATCGAAAGCACCGACGAGACGACCGAAATAGCGGTTCCACCCCAGATGCTCGGCCTCGGCACGAAGGTAGTCCCCCTGCTTGTTACTGACCACAACGAGATGGATGCCGGCCGCCTGCAGGTCCTCCAACATTTCTTCGGCGCCGTTAAGCGGTGCCAGGGTTTCCATGTGCTTGGCGGCGAATCGCGCGTAGAACACCTCGCCCGCTTCCTGCCACCGATCACCGAACAAGGCCGGAAAGCTGTCTCGCATCGAACCTCGTACCCGCTGAACGGTCTCCTCGAGAGTCCATGGCTCCAAGCCGAAGGCAGTAAGCGTGTGGTTTTGCGCATCGTGAATGGCAAGCCAGCTGTCGATCAGGGTATTGTCCCAATCGAAGATTACTGCCTTTGGCCGGGAAAGCGCTTCGTTTGCGACCGATGTCATGGCGTCGCAGGGACTCATGCGCTTCTCACACCGTCGGCCAGCATGTGTCCCGCGTAGAAGTCCAGAAGATCTTCCGTCAACGGTCCGATTTTGCCGTCGCCGATCATCGTATCGTCAATCCGGACCACCGGCTTGACGACGGATGTCGTGCTGGTAAGGAACGCCTCCGCCGCCGATTTGGCCTCGCTTACGGTGAACGGCCGTTCGACCAACCTGCAGCCTTGTTCGGCGGCAATATCGAGCACCACGCGGCGGGTGATTCCGTTCAGTATTGCGTTGCTCGCTTGTCGGGTGACCAATTCCCCAGCGCTGGAAACGATCCATGCGTTGGAGGCGGTACCCTCGGTGACCGCCCCGCCCGAATCGATCATCCATGCATCGAAAGCGCCGGCGTCTATCGCCTGTTGCTTTCCCAACACGTTGGGCAGTAGTGATATAGACTTGATATCGCAGCGCTTCCAGCGAATGTCCGGAATTGTGATCACAGCCACTCCCTTGCGCGCCGCATTCCGATCGAAGGGCGGAAGCCGACGCGCCGTCACCACCAATGAACTTGCGATTCCCGATGGAAAGGCGTGGCTTCGCGGCGCAACGCCGCGGGTGATTTGTAGGTAGACGAGAGCACTGTCGACGATTCGATTGCGGCTGATCACCTCGCCGATAACCACCCGTAGCGCCCGCGTGCTCATTGGCCAAGGAATTCGCAGTGCCGACAGCGATCGGTCGAGACGGGACAGATGAGGCTCCGCGTCGACCATACGGCCTCGTTGAACGGCGATGACCTCGTAGACACCGTCGGCAAACTGGTAGCCCCGGTCCTCGACGTGGACGACGGCATCCGCATGGAGCCGGTAGCGTCCATTGACGTAAGCGATTCTGCTCATATCGGCCCGATTCTCTAGAAATATTCCAGGCGCACGGAAAAAAGCTTCTCCACCTTGCGGACGGCTTCGGATGCCGCAAATAACACGACACGGTCCTTGTCCTGAATCACCGTCGCCCCGCGCGGGCTTATCACCTTGCCGTTGCGGACAATGGCCCCGATCATCACACCCGCGGGCAGCTTGACCTCCTTGAGCGGCGTCCCGACCAGACTTGACGTCTCCAGAGCCTCGGCCTCGATCAACTCGCCGAATCCCTCCCGCAACGTGTGTACCGAATAGATATGTCCCCGGCGGACATGCTGGAGGATTGTCGAAGCGGTAATGTTGCGGGGGCTGACGATGACGTCGATGCCGAGGGTGGTGATCAGTGGCTCGTAAGTCTCTTTGTTGAGCAACGTGATCGCTCGCTTTGCGCCGTGCCTCTTTGCAAGCAGTGACGAGAGAATGTTGGTCTCGTCGTCATCGGTGATCGCGACAACGGTATCGGTCACGGTGACGTTGGCTTCCTCGAGAATTTCCGGGTCGAGAACGTCACCGTGGAGAACGACTGTGCCGCTGAGAATGCTAGCCACGACCGCCGCCCGTTCGGCGTTCGACTCGATGACCTTGGCGTTGATCCACGGATATTCCTGCTCGATCTCCCGTGCGAGCAGCATGGCGATATTCCCCCCGCCACAAATTAACAGACGCTTCGCCTCCGGTTCTTCGTGACCGAAAGCGGTCATGGCGCGGGACAGTTGGTCACTCTCGATGACGAAATACACGTCGTCACCGACCATCATTTGCTCGTCACTGGTCAGTCGAATTGCCCGGTCCTGCCGCAACAGGCCGACGATAACCATGTTCAGATCGGGGAAAAGCTGGGTCAACTGCTTGATCGGGGTGTTGATCAGCGGGCAATTCGCATCACATCGCACACCCAGCAACCGCACCTTGTCGTCAGCCAGCGGGATCATCTCGAAGGCGCCCGGGACCCTCAGCCGACGAATGACCGCCTTGGCCACCTCCACTTCCGGCGAAATGATCACGTCGATCGGCATATTCTCGCGAGAGAACAAGTTAGACCAAGCGGGATCCAGGTAGCTTTGGTGCCGTACGCGGGCTATCTTAATCGGTACATCGAACAAGGAGTGCGCGACCTGACAGGCGATCATATTCACCTCGTCCATATGGGTCACGGCGATGATCATGTCGGCATCGCTCGTTCCGGCCCTCTCCAGCACGTCGGGTCTGGAGGCGTGCCCGACGACTCCTTGGGCGTCGAGGTTATCGTTGATTCGGCGGATCAGTTCCGGCGACGTATCAACAACAGTTACGTCGTTGTTCTCCATGGCTAGGTGACGCGCGATGTTGAAGCCAACCTGACCGGCGCCGCAGATGATGATTTTCATTGTCTTGCGCGCATTCCCTAGCAGCGACTTTTCGAACAGTGGTCGGGGCGTTAGTCCCCTGGCACGCGCGGTTTCTCGTCCGCCTGGATGCCCAGCGACTTCAGCTTTCTGTGGAGGGCGGAACGCTCCATGCCAACAAAAGCCGCTGTTCTCGAGATATTGCCGCCAAATCGGGTGACCTGCGCAAGAAGATACTCACGTTCGAAAATCTCCCGCGCATCTCGCAGCGGCAAGCCCATGATCTCGGTACTTCTGTCGGAAGGACGCGCGGCAGAGAACTTGGCATCGAACTCAGCGGGTAACATGTCAGCGCGGATGGGATCGTCAGGCCCGCCGGCAGCCATGATCATCACCCATTCGACAATATTGCGCAATTCGCGGACGTTGCCGGCCCATTCGATGGCCTGCAGTGCCGCCATCGCGTCCTCGCTGATCACGCGCGGCCGCTGCCCGGCGGCGGCCGCGGCACGCTCCATGAAATGGCGAGCGAGCAGCGGAATGTCGTCGCGCCGCTCCTTGAGCGAAGGCACCCGGATCGGCACGACGCTCAGGCGGTAGAACAGATCCTCACGAAACCGCCCGGCTCGGATCTCCTCAGCGAGATCCCTCGTGTTGGCGGCGATAACACGGACGTTGACTTCGACCCGTGTGCTCCCGCCGACCCGCTCGAACTGTTGCTCCTGCAAGACACGAACGATCTTTCCTTGAGTCTCTTGCGGCATATCCGCCACTTCATCAAGGAGCAGCGTGCCATTGTGCGCGGCCTCAAAAGTCCCGACCCTGCGTGGCGACAGTTCTCCGTCCACCGGACCTTCGACGCCAAACAACTCTATCTCCATCCGCTCGGGCGCCATCGAGGCACAATTGAGCACGACAAAGGGCCCGGATGCGCGACGCGAGCGAAGGTGTATCATCCGCGCAACCACCTCCTTGCCCGATCCTGCGGGCCCGACGATCAGCACCCGGCTATTGGTTGGGGCAACACGGTCGATGGACTGACGCAGCTGACTGATCGCTGGTGATTGCCCGATAAGCTCGGTCGTGGTTCCCGCTCGAAGGCGTAATTCTTCGTTCTCCTGCTTAAGTCGAGCCGCCTCGATCGCCCGCGAGACGACCAAAAACATCCGATCGGCCTTGAACGGCTTCTCTATGAAATCATAGGCTCCGAGTTTGATCGCCTGGACAGCGATCTCGACCGTCCCGTGACCGCTCATGATCACCACCGGCAGGGACGGATGGTCCCTTTTCAGCTGCTCCAGAAGCGCCAAGCCGTCGAGCCGGCTTCCTTGGAGCCAAATATCGAGCAAAACCAAACTCGGCCGGCGTACACCTATGGCCGCCAACGCGGCATCGCTGTCGCCAGCTTCGCGGCACTGATAGCCCTCGTCACTGAGAATGCCGGACACCAACGCACAGATATCGGCTTCATCATCGACGATGAGAATGTCGTCGGCTACGGATACAGTGTTACTAGCCATTGGCGCGCATATCGCTTGTAAAGTTCATTGATTTTGCATCGGGCTCGGCCGACTCCTCACCATCCGGCGCCCGTCCGACGCCGACGGACTGGTCCATCGGATAAAAGACCAAAGTGACGCGAGCACCTCCATCGTCACCGTCCGCAAGAACCAGGTCCGCGTTGTGATCTTCCATGATTTTCTTCACGATCGCTAGGCCAAGACCGGTGCCCTTTGTGCGGGTGGTCACGTAAGGCTCGGTCAGTCGATCTCGATCCTCGTCTGGCAATCCTTTGCCATTGTCCTCGACGACCACAACGATGCGTTTTGCTTCACCGTCAGCGCCTTCTCGCCGGACCGCGACCTTAACCTTACCTGGAGGCAGAGTCTCCTCGGCTTCGGCCACCCGGCCGATGATCGCTTCGGCCGCGTTCTTTAGAATGTTGGTCAGTGCCTGCGAGATCTGTCGGCTGTCGCAACGCAGGCGTACCGCCTCATCCGGAAGAACCACTTCGAAATCGGTGCCTGCTATGCGATTGCGTTCAAGAAATACAGCTTGCTGGACCAAGTTGGACATATTTTCGATCTTCAGGTCTGGCCTCGGCATCCGGGCAAACGACGAGAATTCGTCAACCATGCGTCCAATGTCCTCTACCTGACGGACGATGGTTTCGGTGCATGCCGCAAAGGTATCCGGGTCGGACTTGATTTCCTTGAGATACTTTCGTTTCAGGCGTTCGGACGCAAGTTGAATAGGGGTCAGCGGATTCTTGATCTCGTGGGCAATTCGTCGGGCGACATCGGCCCAGGCAGCGGTGCGCTGGGCCGAGACCAATGCCGTAACGTCATCGAAGGTGACCACGTATCCTATGACATCTCCGTCAAGTTTCTCGGCGACGATGCGGACAATCAGCATACGTGGCCTCCCTTCACGCAGAAGCCTGATTTCGGATTCGTACTGGCGATCCGGACGAGCAATCGCATCGGCCAAAAGACTCGCCATTTCAGGGACAACCTCCACCAAAGGTAAACCGACGGCTTCCTCGAGGTTGGCGTCAAGAAGCACCGACGCCGAGCGATTCGGAAGATTGATCAACGCCTCGCCATCAAGACCGATCACGCCTGCGGACACGCCGCTAAGCACGGTTTCGGTAAAGCGGCGGCGTTCATCCAGATCACGATTGGCCAAAATAAGGCCTTCACGCTGACTTTGGAGCTGATTGGTCATCCGATTGAACGCACGGCTCAACGTACCAACCTCTTCAACGGACGCCGAAGGATCGACGCGGACGGTAAGATCGCCTTTTCGCACCTCTTCGGCCGCCGAAACCAGGGCGCTTATCGGTTTGGAAATCTGGGTCGCCAGAGTGAGTCCGATCCAAACCGCCGCCAGCAGAAGCAACAGCGCCACGATCACGAAGATCATCATGAAAGTGATGAGAATGCCTCCCCGACGTTCCTCCAGTTGCTGGTATTGGGCCACAGCACGTTCCGTTTGCGTAATGTGCTCGAGTACGTCCGCATCGATGAAGCGACCCACCAGGAGATAGGCATCGACGAACCGGTTCAACCGGACCGCGGCGCGCACTCGATCATCTCGCTCCCCCGTCAGCACGACGATCTCCCCTTGCGCCGCCTTTTCGATTGCTTGCAAAGGCACGAGATCGAACTCCAGGGTGAAACTGAACGGTGATCGGGCGACTACGCGCCCACTACCATCGACGACAATGGCCTCGGACAATGACCGCAGACTTGCAAGTGCCGCGAGACGCTGGCTGAAAAGCGGCAGGTTGCGCATCAACGCTGGCGCTTCCCGGTTGATATCGTTCGCCATCGCGAAAGCATCGGCCTGAATGCTCTGACGATGCTCCTCAAGGTATGCATGAGCCACCGCATTGGAAGCCTCAATGGCCGTGCGGACTCGCTCACTGAACCAGTACTGAATGCCGAAGTTGAGAAACAATGCCGAAAACACGGCCACCAGGATCGCGGGCGTTACGGCTACTAGGCTAAACAATAGCACAAGCCGCATGTGCAGCCCGGATCCGGCCAATCCCCGTCGACGCTCCACCCAGACCTTGACGAGGTGCAGCGCAACCATCAGCCCGAGTAGGAGAAGCAAAATTCCGTCGAGGACGAGGAGTAGGACGACGACAACAGGGTTCGGCCTGAAGTCGGTGTGCCCGGTCGAGTAAAGAAGAGTAGCGAGACCGGAAGCAACCGCCGCAATGACCAGAGCAAAGGCCATTTTGCGTTCAAGGTCGACCCGCCGAGCCCATGCCTTAAACCGGCCGACCATCAGGCGCATGGTCGGCAGACTTGCCGCCATGGTCATCGTGCGCCCCCTCGGATCACCGGAATACTGAGCTCTCTTATCTTCTTGCGCAGTGTGTTGCGGTTTAGCCCCAGGACCTCCGCCGCGCGGATTTGGTTACCGCGAGTGGCCTCAAGGGTCAAAGTGATCAACGGCTTTTCCACCTCGCGTATCACGCGATCGAACAATCCAGAGGTCGGTAGATTCTCGCCATGGGCGTTGAAATAGGTTCTCAGATGCCGTTCCACCGAGTGGCCGAGTCCACCCTCCTCCTCAGGTTCGGCGACCATCGGAGAAGCATCCGCCAGTTCTGCCTCGACAATACCAACACCGATTACTTCATCCGAATACAGCGCCGACAAACGCCGAACGAGGTTCTCCAACTCGCGGACGTTGCCGGACCAGCGGTAGCTTTTCAACCGGTCCATCGCGGTTGCGTCGATGATTTTCGATGGCAACCCCTCGCCCGTGGCCTTTGCCAGGAAGTACCGGACCAACTCTGGAATGTCGGCAGTGCGCTCGCGCAGAGGCGGCAGCCTGATCGGCACCACATTGAGACGGAAGTAAAGATCTTCCCGGAACAGCCCCTGACGGATCAGTTGTCGCAGATCGTGATGGGTTGCCGCGACAATTCGCACGTCGGCTTGTATCGGCGAGCGCCCACCAACCGTTGTGTACTCTCCTTCCTGCAACACCCTCAGCAGACGGGTTTGTGCTTCGGGCGGCATGTCGCCGATCTCATCCAGAAACAAGGTGCCGGCCTCGGCCTGCTCGAAGCGGCCCACGCTGCGATGGGTAGCGCCAGTAAATGCGCCTTTCTCGTGACCGAACAACTCGCTTTCGATCAGATCGCGAGGAATCGCCGCCATGTTGATAGCGACAAAAGGACCAGCCCTGCGTTTGCCGTAGTCGTGCAGCGCGCGTGCGACGAGTTCCTTGCCTGTTCCCGATTCACCCGTGATCAGCACGGTGAGATCGGTACCCATCAGCCGAGCCACGGTACGGTAGATCTCCTGCATCGCGGGAGAGCGACCAATCAATGGCAGTTTCTGGTCGTCGAGGTTCTCCGTGTCCTGCTCGACGGAAGCGCGGGGCTTGGGCGCTTCCAAGGCCCGGCGAACGACCCCCACCAGTTCGTTGAGATCGAATGGCTTCGGTAGATACTCAAATGCGCCACGCTCGGTCGCCCTCACCGCCGTCAACAGAGTGCTCTGCGCGCTCATGACGACGATGCGCAATTCAGGGCGTATCTTGCGGATCCTCGGCACCAGATCGAGGCCATTCTCGTCGGGCATCAATACATCCGTGATCACAACGTCGCCCTGACCGTCACTGACCCAGCGCCACAGAGTGGTGGCGTTGCTGGTAACCCGCACCTCGAAACCGGCCCGTTCCAAGGCGTGGCCGATAACCGTTCGAATTCCAGCGTCGTCGTCGGCAACGAGGACGGTAGCGGGCGTCACGTTATTTCCCCCGGGGTCACATACATTGGCAACATAACCCTAAACAGGGTGTTTCGGGGCTGGCTTTCGAATTCGATGACACCGCCGTGATCCTCAATTGTCTTGGCGACCAGCGCAAGTCCCAGACCGGTGCCCTTGGGCTTGGCCGTAACAAAAGGCTCGAACAGATGAGGCTTGATGTCTTCCGGGATTCCTTCGCCGTTATCCTGAATGGAGATCATCAACGGAAGGTGGACCCGTGATTGATTCCGTGACACGGCTAATCGCACCCCATGCCAATAAGCCGTCGTGATCACCACCTCGCCGCCCTCAGCAGGTGCCGCCTCGGCTGCATTCTTGACGAGGTTGAGAAACACCTGCACCAGTTGATCTCGATCGCCGAATGCCGAAGGGAGAGAAGGATCGTAGTTGTCGACAAAACGAAGGTGACGGCCAAAGCTGTTCTGAGCGAGTGCATGTACCCGGCCCAGTACTTCGTGAATGTTGACGGCTTCGCGTTGCAAAGCGTCGCTCGTCGAGAACCCCTCCATGCGATCGAGGAGCCCGCAGACACGATCCGTTTCGTCACGGATCAACCGGGTCAATGCACGGTCCGCAGGTTCGAGATTTTCTTCAAGTAGCTGGGCTGCCCCGCGAATCCCGGACAACGGATTTTTGACTTCGTGGGCGAGCATCGCCGCCATGGCACTGACCGATCTGGCGGCGCCCCGATGGGTCAGCTGCCGATCAATCTTGGTGGCAACGGTACGCTCCTGCATGGACACAACGACCGTTCCGGGGGCTTCCGCCAACGGAGCAACTTGAATATTGGCGACATGACGGCCGATCCGCGGACTGACCAAATTCACGTGGTACTCGGCCACAGGGTGCCCGCGACTGCGCGCCTGGTCAATCAAGGCGAAGAGCGGGCTGTCAGCGGGAATCAAACGATCCAGCTTTTGCCCTTTGAGCTGAGCGGCACTGCTCTGGAACAACTGCTCACCGGCGTTGTTGATGTGGACGATGATCAAGTTGCCATCCACCGCCACCACCACCGTCGACAACGCATTGAGCACCGCGTCCGCGTCGATCTCATGATGGTGTACTGCTTTTACTCTGCCCAGCTTGAAGGCCTCCTGTCCCATGATGCCGTTCTCAAGCCGCCAAACGATCGATGAGCGGGCGGTAGAAATCACGGATCATGGTTTTGACCTCATCGGGATTTGAGGTGCCCATGACCCGCGAACGAAATTCGGCTGAATCCGGAAGGCCCTTTGAATACCAGCCAATGTGCTTACGAGCCACGCGCATTCCGGTTTCGCTTCCGTAGTAGCTCAACATCGACTCGTAATGTTCTTCTATGATCGCCAACTGCTCGGCGATCGGGGGATCGGCACGGCGATCACCGGTTTCCAGAAAACGACCCACTTGGCCTGGCAACCAAGGCTTCCCGCAAGCACCACGGCCGATCATCACCGCGTCGGCGCCCGAAGCGGCGAGCATCTGGCGGGCATCATCACCGCTACAGATGTCGCCATTGCCGATCACCGGAATCCCGACGGCCTTCTTCACTTCCGAGATGAACTCCCAGTCCGAATGGCCGTGATAGAACTGGTTGCGGGTGCGACCGTGGACACTCACCGCCTTGGCGCCGCTTTCCTCGGCAATGCGGGCCAAACGGGGGGCGTTTCGGGATCCCTCGTCCCACCCTGTTCGCATCTTGACGGTCACGGGAACGTCGACCGCTTTAACCACCGCCGATATAATTTCACCAGCTAGGGTTTCGTCACGCATTAGTGCCGCGCCGGCGTCGCCCTTTGTCACCTTCTTGACTGGGCATCCCATGTTGATGTCGATGATCGCCGCACCATAATCGACGGTCAGCCGCGCCGCCTCGGCAACAACCTCGGGTTCGCATCCCGCCAGTTGCACCGCCACCGGAGCCTCGTCTGCAGACTGCTGGGACATCCTCAGCGTTCTGCGTGAAGCGTAAATCATCGCCCGGCTGGCGATCATCTCGGAAACCACGAGACCAGCGCCGTAGCGTTTCACCAGTCGCCGGAAAGGCTGATCCGTGATCCCGGACATGGGCGCCAAAAGGACTGACGAGTCCAGGGATATGTTGCCGATTCTAAAAGACACGGGCACATAACCTTCAGTGTTGCCGCTTAAACAGGCAGATTTTATCTGATTCAAGCATTTGCCTTCAGCAAAGGCAAGTTCGACCACCCGATGCTCGTGATCAGGTCATCAGAACATCCGTGACGAATTTCACTCCCGGATAGCCGAGCGTCAACAACAGGTAGGCCAGCAACACGATTCGCGCGGCCAGTCTCCCGCGAACGCCGCTGCCCCAATGGCAAATAAGCAGGCCACCTATGACAACGAAGGCTGCGATCGTCAATATTGTCTTGTGGTTGAGGGCCATGACCTGCCCGGTTTCCCGATACTGCAACGCCATGCCGGTGGCGAGCCCCAAGGCAAGTACGACCTCACCGACCTGGAGGAGTCCCACCAGCAACCGATCGCAATCGGCAATCGAAGGCAACAAACGGGTCAGGTCGTTTGGTTGTTTACGTTTCAGAGCCCTCTCCTGGAGAAAGGCGGCCAAAGCGGCAATGGCGGCGATCGTCACCAAGGCGTAGGTGGTAACGGCTATGGTGATGTGGACGCCAACCCAGGCTGTCTCTGCGTTTCCTGCAACCAAGGGCTGCCCCGGTGCTCTCTGCCAAATGGTCGCGATGATCCCGAGAACCAGCATGTAGGGGACCAAAAGAGGTGCTAACCGCCAAGCTTGACGGGTTGACGCCACCGTAACGGCGTAAAGCAGCATGGTCGCGGCAACCGTGACCCACAGTGTCGGCGCCAGCCCCGTCTGCCAAGTTCCAGTCAAATGAACCAGCACCCAGGTTGCGGGTCCCGTCACCGCGACTGCGAGTAGCCCCCAGAAGACGGCGTCACGGGCCGGGGTCGGCCGCAAAGCTTGAAGCGACACGGGAACCAGCGCCACCAAAGCGGAGAGGCTCAACAGCAAATTCTCCATGATCTGACATGCCGCCGACTATCGGGTTCCGTTTGGAACCCTTCATATTGTCAAAATCGCTCGCTACATCCCTCTTGGCAAGACCCCTCGCGTTTTCTAGCCTCTTGGCCGCAGGGTCTCAGCAGACATTGGCGATAGGTGGACGGGAAATGGCAGGATGCGTGGCGTTGATTGTCGCCGCCGGACGGGGGGCACGGTTGGGGGGCGGGATCCCTAAACAATACAGGCGACTGGGGGGTGAGGTCTTGTTACGGCGCACCCTCCTGCAGTTCGTCAATCACCCGCAAGTCCATGCAGTAAGGGCCATCATCCATCCCGAAGACCGGGAGCTATACGACGTTGCATCCAAGGACCTGAACCTGATGGACCCTGCGCCCGGAGGCGACAATCGCCAGGAATCGGTATGGCGAGGTCTGGAAAGCCTCGTGGACTGCCCCTCGGAAATGGTGCTCGTTCATGATGCTGCTCGACCATTCGTTTCCCAGGAGCTTGTCTCGCGTGTTCTCTCGGCCCTCCAATCAACACCCGGGGCGATCCCGGCAATGCCGGTTCTTGATACCTTGAAGCAAGGCACTTCCGAGGATGGAGGCCTGATTGCTGCGACCGTCGACCGCAATGCCCTGTGGCGAGCGCAGACGCCGCAGGGCTTCCGGTATGCCGAGATCCTGGCCGCGCACCGGCGATTCGCGGGTGCGACACTGACGGACGACGCCGCAGTCGCCGAAGAGGCCGGTCTAGCGGTAACATTGGTTCCGGGTGACGAAGACAATTTCAAGGTCACCACTCGGGACGATTTCCAACGCGCCGAAAGGTTCCTTGTGACAAACCACGAAACACGCACCGGTATCGGATTCGACGTTCATCGCTTCGGCTCTGGGGATCACGTCGTCCTCTGCGGTGTCGCAATCCCTCATGAAGCGGGCCTGGAGGGGCATTCGGACGCGGACGTCGGGTTCCACGCGTTGACGGACGCCCTACTCGGCGCCATCGGTGCTGGCGACATCGGTAGCCATTTTCCTCCCAGCGATCCCCAATGGCGTGGCGCGCCTTCCGAGATATTTCTCAGCCACGCAGGCGAATTGGTGGCGAATGCCGGCGGCCGGATTTCCAATGTGGACGTGACCGTGATTTGCGAGCGACCGAAGATCGGCCCCCACCGGCAGGCCATGCGTGAGCGAATCGCCAGTATCCTCGCTCTGCCGGCGATGCGGGTCAGCGTCAAGGGAACGACCACCGAACGGCTCGGCTTTACCGGTCGCCAAGAAGGGATCGCCGCTCAGGCGGTAGCCACTGTCCGCATCGCCGTCGATCACTGATACATGGCGGTTATCGGGTCTCTTCGGCAATCCACTGGAGAAAATCGGGATTGCCGCCGGTAATTGGCAATGCAACCACGCAAGGACAGTCATAGGAGTGAAGCTCTTTCACCCGCCGGGTAAGCCGTTCGACAAGCTCGCTCCGGGTCTTCAAAATCAAAGACGTTTCACCTTCTTCCTGAACTTCGCCCTGCCACAAAAAAACCGAAGTTACTCCTGGCAATACGTTTGCACAGGCGGCCAGCCGGTCGCCGACGACGATGCGACCGATCCTCAAGGCCTCGTCGCGGGAGGATGCGGTAATGTAGATCATGGTCGAGGTCATCGGGGCGGAGCTCGCCCGGGAGCT
>RCNG010004095.1_pt1 | contig 13936 bp, 11 predicted proteins | sample 2041371 | NCBI WGS metagenome assembly RCNG01 (sample SAMN09708227, study PRJNA481090) | Marine sediment metagenome, whole genome shotgun sequencing project. | biome: marine sediment; feature: ocean; material: sediment; isolation source: Sewage treatment plant 1 marine sediment (STP1) ... | reverse complement strand
TTTCGGTCTTTTCGTCTTGTCTATTCCTGCGAATTCGTAGTCTTGCCAATCAATTCGCGATAGTCGTCGCGATCCCGTAAATTCGAAAATTTCCCGTTTGCTACTACATCTTCCGAGGAGTAGCCAAGCGCTATGGCCTGCGCAAGCAATGACACGGTACGCTGCCGATACGACTCTTCAACGTCGTCTTGTCGCTCCGATGTCAGCTCACGATCAGCGAGAACCAACTCGGTAGCACGTGTGTACAATACGGCGGCGCGATAGTTCGTGCTTTTATCCGCCGGTGTTTCCGCAAGCGTCTCTATTGCTGCAACTGCCTCTGAATATTCGCCGGCTCTCAAATGGATGTCCGCCAATAACCAGTAAGCGTTTGACAGATTACGCTCTGAACCCGAGCTGGATCCCGGAGAATTTACGGCATTCTCGTAGAAATTAATCGCTCGCAACACGAGCGCGACGGCATCATCGAAAAGCCCCTGCCCCGTCTGAAGTATAGCAAGGTTCGCGAGGACGTTGCCGTACCGCTGATTAAGCGCCGGATCGTCGGCGAATCCGGGCAATTCCTTTGCCAATTGCTCAAATTGCTGCAGTGCGGTCTGGTACGCTTGCGCTGCTTCTTCCGGACGCTTCAACTTTCTCAGGACTTGCCCGCGTGTATTGTAGCTATTCGCGATCTCGCTTCGAAGGCTCGGTATCGGAGACGACAGGCTCTCGAACAGCCGACGCGCCGACGTATTCGCTTCAAGCGCTGATTCGGAATTAGCTTGCGTCAATTGAAGGTTGCCCAGATTGTTATACATTCGCGCAAGCCCCTCGCGATATTCTCGCTTTTGCGGCGACGCGTCGACCAGCCCTCTCATTATAACGATGGCTTCGTTGTATTCAGACTCTGCCTCGGCGTTACGACCCATCTCCCGCAGCATGATGGCAAGATTGTTTTTGGTTCTCGCGAGTCGTAGCAAATCCAACACATCGCCGCGGTTCTCTCTCAAGAAGTTGAACAGATCAATGGACTTCGCGAAGTTTGCCTCCGCCTCGTCGAAACGGTTGCGCTGGCCCGCGATCAATATACCGCGATTGTTGTAGGTCCGAGCCATCTCATACTGGTAATCGAACACGTCAGGAAATCTTGCTACAAGATCTTGTTGCAGCTCCAGTGCGTCGTCGTAGGCGGCTTCTGCTGCGATACTGTCAAAAGGTCGCAAGTGTTCGCCGAACCAGTCGTATGCTTCGCCGAGGGAATGTTGAAATTGAGGTTGGTCCTGGAACTCGTTGTGCAACGATTTGAGTTGCTTGATTGACTCGAGATGTGCGACCCCGGCTTTGTCTCGCATGCCCTGAATATCGTAGATTCTGCCCAGGCGAACCTGGGCCAGGGCAGTTTCCCGGCGCAAGCTCGGATCCGCTGCATCGTCCTCGTGCAATGTTTCGAAGAATGACCGCGCTTTTTCGAGAAGATTCTGTCGAAGCTCTTCCGTTTGCGGAATGTCGGCGAGTGAGTTTTCAACCGCAATGTCCGTCAACATTTCGTCGACGGCACGTACCGCGAGCTGAAAATTCTGCTCGGCTCGCTGGCTTTCGTCTTCCGCACGTTGTTGTTGAGTGAAAGCGTATACCGCGAATGCCAATAGAACCACAGATACGCCCCAGGCGGTCTGTAACCTGTTCCTTCGCGCTTTGGCTATTGCGGCGGCAACGCGATCTCGCTCCGATTTGCTGGCGTCGAGGAACGTCATTGCACGGCTGAAGGCAGGGTCGTGACGAGAGGCCCAGGCCTCCGTTGGTGCCGCGTCTTCACGCCAGTTCAATGCAATCGCCAGATCAGGGTCGCGCCACAGACCCGTGGTGCCCTGTTCATAACGCGTTGCCGCCCGAGCCAGGCGCAAATAAATTTGCGCTGACCGACTTTCCTCTTCGGTCCACGCGATCAGGCGATCCCAAACACGCATCAAGCTTTCGTGCGAGACGTCGACAACCGTTTCGGGCCCGAGCGGTTTGTCAATCGGTGGCATCAAGAATGACCGGCCTGACGTACGAAACACGTCGATTACTGCCGTCAGCTCATCATGGCTGGCTTCAGTGATACGGCTGAGGTATTCGATGCTGGTTGGTCTGCGAATACCGCGGTTATGGGATTTAGTGTCCGTAATCGCCTTGAATACTTTCGCGGCAATGTTTCGGGCGCGATCCAAAGGCAGTTCGTGATACGCCTCTTCTGCGTGCGCTGATAGGGCATGTTCAATCGTGCCAATCGCCTCGTAGTGTTGAAAGTCGATCGGTTCGGCACCTGAGCAAACCTCTCGCCATCGATCCCAGGTTCGCATCAGCGCATGCTGCAATACCGGGAGTCGATCGGAATCGTCGCCCACTTCGTTCAACAAGCGCACAAGGAGTCGCGGAGATATCTCACCGCCGCCGACCAGAATAGGCCCGGTGATTGCGCTACGCAGCTGATCACGGGTCATGTTTGGCACGAGGAATTGGCCCTTGTTTATTGCTTCTGGAAGCCCGGGATACTCGATACAGTCGCCGATGAAATCGGACCGCATAGTAATGACAACGTAAACAGGTTCATCGCATTGAACCGCGACCGTCAACAGCCTCTTTACAAATGCAATCGCCTCGTCCCGCGCGTGCTCGGATTGACCGTGGTGTTTGAAGCGGAAGAGTTCCTCAAACTGGTCAACGACTATTAGCACGTTGTCTTCGGGTGGGAGTCTTGCAAGACGCACGCATTCGATCAGGCCCAGACTGCTGCGCCGCAAGGTCACCTCTGTCAGAAGCGGGGAAGCGCCTTGCTCTTCGGCGGAATCTCCAAGCACATCTCTTTGATTCAGCGCGTCGGCGAGGTTGCCGATCGGGTCGGATCCCGGACGCATCACGGCCACGCGCCAGCTTGAGCCGGCCGTCGTCATAAATCCGCTGTGCAGGGACGGAATTAGTCCGGCCCGTACCAACGACGATTTTCCAGACCCGGAGCTTCCGATCACACTCAGGAACCGAGTCTGACGTAATCGCTTCAACAGGCCGTCGACAATTTGTTCCCGGCCGAAGAACAAATGAGCCTCCTCGGGCCCGAATGGGCGGAGGCCAGGAAAGGGATTGAATGGTTCGTTTGCGCCAGTCATTCAACCAAGTCGGCAATATCAGTTGCGAAGGTCAGCCAGGAATGGCTCGAGCAGGTCGGGCGAAAACGCCTCTGGTTGATGTATTACACGAGCTTCGTGGGTACGAAACCACCGCTCCTGCTCGGTGTTGGGCGGCGCTATCAGGATTGCCGTCGCTTTCAGCTCTTTTGTGCGCCCAAGACCTGCACTCTTGCGCCGTTCGCGCAGCTTACTCCGTAACCAAAGTTCGTTTGGAGATCCATAATAGATCAACACACCGTCGGCGCCGCGTAGGTTTTCTTCATGGTCGGCACGTACGTCGGCTTCGTCACCGTGAAACGCAGGCAAGACAACTTCACAGCCTTGATCGAATAGGCAATCAGCCACGGGAGTGACATTCTTGACATCACGCGAATCACACATTAAGTATATGCTTTGTACTTCCGTTTGCACGCGAGGTTTTTTCTCGACCTGATCAACAACTTTCCGGGGAACGAGAATATTGTGGATTTGAGTGTGCAAGTCCTCGAACGGCGTTTCGAGAAGGTCGGCACCCGATTGTATCCTCGGGTCGGAGCGCAGCTCCTCAATGAAGCTCCTTTGGCGAACATCCTCAGTCTCCAGACCCGGAGGAATCCAGATTAGCCGAGCAAAACCACCATTATCCTCGCGCTCCATTGCGACTTCGTTTTGCATCTGGACGATTGAATGATCAGTTCCATCGGGCACAATTCCGTAGCTCTCGCCAATAATATGAATCGACAAACGACTCTGTTGTATGTATTTGCGAAGAACCGGTTCTAGCTGCTTGATGTCGAGAGGAAGCGGTCGGTCCGGTACAACCCGGTAGTTGTGAGCGATGAGGTCGCGTTTCACTTCATCGTATCGATCCCGAACATCGCTGCTGCAACTGGCCAGGTAAACGGTGTCCCTCAGTCCAGGCATGACACCCGAGGCGCTTCCAGGTGATTCGCTCTCAAGCCATCTAAGGAGCTGGCAAAGGTCCTGTGCAAGGTCGTCGAGTCGAACCCAAAATTCGCGCTCGGCTTCGCGACCAAACACCTGATTGAATTCCCGCACCCTGCCCGTGACCGTATCGATTTTGAAGAACTCGTATCCAAGGAAATCGCGAATATCCTCAGGCTGCTCATCGATCGGAACCGGCGTCTTTAGCACTTTGAATATCCGGGTCTTGTCGTGAAACCGCAGGCCCCCGTTGTTTTTGAGCATTTCGCGGAATTGGTCCAGTTCAGTGGCGCACGATATGGAGTGCACGTAGCGTGGAGTGAACACCGACACCAGGACTGCGGCCATCGGTAACTGATCGACTATTGTGTCCTCGTAATAATCGTTGCCCTGCAACTTGGGGTCGCGCCATACCGCGGATTTTCTGCCTAGCAGCTGATCGATGCGAACTTCCAACGCGCGGTGAAACTGCGATACCCAACCCTCTGAATCCTTCATTAGTGGTTGGTTATCCAGGTGCGCGTAGCTTATGAATATGTCGTTGTCGAAATCCACAATCGAGACTATATCGCATCTTCGGCCGCCGCACGCTCATCGCTGGTGGCTATAGGGTAGTCTTCGGCACTATGAGCACGACCGAAGCAACAGTAGCATCGGCGCATATCGGCTATGCGCTGCCCCTGGTTATTGCTGTTACCGGTCACCGCGACCTGCTGCCGGAAGAGATCCCCACGATTCGACAGCGCGTCGCCGACTTTCTACAGGACTTGCGCGCGCACTATCCGACCCGGCGTTTGCGGGTGATGTCGTCGCTGGCCGAAGGTGCAGACCGTCTCGTTGCGGAGGTCGCGCTTGAGCTCGGCATCGAATTGGTCGCGCCGCTGCCAATGCAAAAAGACGAGTACCTTGAGGATTTCCATACCGAGCAATCGGGGGAACAATTCGAAGCACTGTTTGCGGCCGCCAGCGAAGTTTACGAACTTCCGGCTACAAGGCGTGTCGAGCTTGAGCGCGACGTCTCGGAGGTGGCCGCGAGGGATCTTCAGTACGCGCAGCTCGGGGTTTTTCTTTGTGCCCATTGCCACATTCTGCTCGCGCTTTGGGATGGTAAACAAGTCAAGAGCGCGGGCGGCACAGGACAGGTGGTCAAATTTCACCACGATGACATTATGCCGGGCTACACGTCCCCTGGCATCGCTGCGCAGCAGATGCTTGTCGATGATGAAAGCGACCTGGTTTATCACGTTGTTTGTTCCCGAAATCGGCCCGATGGAGCACCGCTTGAGGGGTTGAGTCCACAGGACACATTTTGGTTTACAAAAGACCGAGACAAGCCCTATAGTCACGAGTTGCCGCCGCAACATCAACTGGTCTTCGAGCGCAGCGCAGAGTTCAGTCGTGACGCCGCTCGTTTCGCCAACAAGATCGAGCAGCAGAAGTTACCGCTTTACGACGACAGCAGTGCGGAGCGGCTGCCAGCCGGTGTCGAAGATATCAATCGCTTGTTCTGCATCGCCGATTGCCTGGCGACCCACTACCAGAAGCATACTCTGCGTACATTGCTACTAAGCCACCTGATGGCGTTTCTCATGGGCTTGATGTTCATCCTGTATGCGGATCTCACCGCGCAGCGGAATTACATGGTGGCGTTTCTTGTTTTTTTTGGCGTAGCTGCTGCTGCTCAACATACTGCCAAGCGGCGGGGCTGGCATCGGAAGTACCTGGACTACCGGACGCTCGCCGAGGGGCTGAGAGTTCAATTCTATTGGGCCGCCGCCGGTGTGCAACACGAAAACGTGTCGAAGTTTACGCACGATAGTTTCCTGGCGACACAGGACCCGGAGCTTGGTTGGATCCGCAACGTCATGCGCGTCGCGGGCACTCGCTGCGATGTCAGTCCGCATGACGATATAACCGGTCTCGAGTTCGTCCTCGAGGAATGGATTGGCGACGAGACGAGCGGTCAACTCGGTTACTTCACCAAGAAACTTGCCGACAGGATCAACCGCAACAGACGAACGGAGCGCCTCGGTCTCATCAGTTTGTTGACTAGTGTGGGAGCCGTCGTCGCGTTGGTTATCGGTGAGGCCTTGTTGCCGGCGGCCTGGTCGGATCGAATGGTAGCGACGATGGGTACAATGCTGCTTCTCTACGCAATACGACAGGGATACGCCTACGCCACGGCCGAAAAAGACCTCGTCAAACAATATGACTTCATGTTGCGTATTTTCTGCAACGCGCGCTGGCGCCTCGATCTTGCCGCGGACGCCGCGGAGAAGCGTCAGGTTCTCCTGGCGCTTGGCGACTCAGCGCTGGATGAACATGCTCAATGGATATTAATGCACCGCGATCGCTCGATTGACGATAGCGAAGTCTGGCGCATGGGGAGCTAGAATCGCGCCTGCGGTGGGCCCGGTCAGTTTTTCGGCGTCAACTTCAGTCGTCTCCCCTGACCCTCGCGCGATGATCCGGTTGCGCCGGTATCGCCACCGCATGGCAGGCTTGTTGTGCGGACGAATTGGGCACTAGTGACGTGTAGACTAGGTCCCCATGAGTGGTATGCGCCTCGCAATCATGGTCTTGATGCTCGTTGGCAGGAGTGTCACAGCCGATACCGAGATCCACCGTTGTTTGCTGGAAGACGGCACGATTGCTTTCCAGGAAATGCCGTGCTCCGAGCCCGCTGTAAATGCCGACGACGGCAGTGAAGCCGGCGAGCGTCGCAGCGATAGCGGAATACCCGCTGCTGACAATAATGTGTTCGACTTCGTCAATCCCTTTGACGATCCCGCGAACCCACCGACGCCGATTGAACCAACGCTACCCGAACAATCACCAAAGGACCACTTCGAGTGCGAAAAACCGACGCGAGATGCAATCGACGCGATTGATCTCGAGATGCGAAAGAGCGCCTATTCGAAGGAACAAGGCCAGGAACACCTTGCAGAGTTGCTCGAATTGACGCAGCAGTTGCGTGCCTGCAAGCAGCTGTAAGTCCGTTTCAGATTGGCGAGTTTCGCTCCAGTCCGTTGACAGCAAAATGACAGCTCAAAAACACTCTTGACAGGCTTTGCTGTTCTGCAGCACGTACGCCGAAGTGTCAACTGTGTGTCCGGTTAACACCCCGAAAAGAATGGTGGCCAGGGGCGGAATCGAACCACCGACACGCGGATTTTCAGTCGCGAGTTGTTTCGCCTGAGGCTATATATTTCAATGAGTTACCGGAGCGTCCGTTGCCCAATCTGCACTACGATGCATAATGGCGCACAGCTCATTCACGCAAAACTCACGCACGAATTTTGGACAAAAACACTTACACTTATCTATATTTGCAGGTATATTTGTCCAATGACTAATCGCGCTTCAAACAAACAGGTGGAGGCTGCGAAACAGATTTTCCAGCGCCACGACGGTATTCTGAAAACCGGTGAGGCCCTGAGTCAAGGCATTCACCGTCGCACGCTCTACGCGATGCGTGATGAGGGTGTGCTCGAACGTCTCGACCGTGGTCTGTATCGCCTGGCTGACCTGCCACCACTGGCGGATCCGGATCTGGTTACTGTGGCACGTAAAATACCTCAGGGTGTGATCTGCCTTATTTCGGCACTTCACTTCCATGACATTACGACGCAAATTCCACACGCCGTTTCTATTGCAGTAAATAGGGGCACTGAACCACCGCGTCTGACCTTTCCACCAATTCAGATCTACTGGTTTTCCGGCAAAGCCTTCGCCGCCGGCATAGAGCAATACTCAATCGAGAATACGTCAGTACGAGTTTACAGCGCGGAGAAAACACTGGCGGATTGTTTCAAATATCGAAACAAAATCGGCATGGATACGGTGCTCGAAGCACTCGAACTTTATCGTGAGCGCATGAAACCCAAACCCAGAAAGCTGATTGAGTTTGCTCGAGTCTGTCGCGTGGAGAAAACGATGCGACCCTATCTTGAGGCAAGCCTGTGAATCGACGCACCTTGCAATACACATCTGCCTCGGTACACCAGCGTTTGTTAAACATAGCCAGAAAGACTGACCGCCCATTTGACGAGGTGCTCCAGTACTTCGCCATGGAACGATTCCTGTATCGGCTCAGCCAAACAGAACACGTCAACTCGTTTGTGCTCAAGGGGGCGCTGTTATTTCGAATCTGGGGCACTCCGGACAGCCGCGCCACGAGAGACATAGACTTTCTGGCTTACCTGGACAACTCGCCTGACAATCTAGCCGCCATTATGCACGGTGTCTGCGCAGTCGAAAGCGTGGATGACGGACTTGTGTTCGACCCAGAAACCGTCGAAGCGCAGCGAATCAAAGAGGACGCCGATTACGAAGGCGTGCGTATCCGATTTCGTGGTCAGCTCGGGAATGCTCGGATTCACATGCAGGTGGATGTCGGCTTTGGCGACATTGTTCATCCCGATGCTGTGCTGGCCGACTACGCTACCTTACTTGATCTACCCGCCCCTTCGCTGCGAATGTATCCGCCGGAAACCGTTGTTGCGGAGAAGGCAGAAGCCATGGTCCATCTCGGTAGCCTGAACAGCCGAATGAAAGATTTCTATGACCTCTGGCGCATGTCGCAACAATTCGAATTTCACGGCGATGCTCTTTACGAAGCTGTGCGTGGCACGTTTGAGAATCGAGGAACAAAGGTAATTGAGTTTGACGAACTCGCCCTCGATCTTGGCAACAATGAAAACTTCGGCAAACAGTGGAACGCGTTTCTGCAAAAATCAAAGCTCGCGGGGCCCGACGACTTTGCGGTGATTTTGGCCAGTATCAGCGAATTCCTCGCACCGGTATTCAAGTCCATCCTAAAAAGCAAGCCGATCAATGGCGCATGGCCTGCCGGCGGCCCCTGGAACGACTCGTGAAACGAATACCAAAGACTATGACCAAGAACGAAACGCGGCTATTGACCGAGTTTCTGGAAGGCCCGAAGCGGCCAACCGGGACACTTCGATTTCATGAGCTCCAGGGTTTCCTGTTCACGATAGCGAGTTCGCCCGAGACGATTCCGACATCACAATGGCTACCACTGATTAGTGACGATGAAGATATTGAATTCGCGGACGAAGACGAAGCGCAACAGATTCTGAATTGCATCATGTCGGTTTACAACGATGTGAACACCTCAGTACTGGAGCGCAGTCAGAATCTCCCGCACGGTTGCAGCTTCGCTGACGAACTCGATGCCAATCTCGATGAGGACTCGTCGATCGGGCAATGGTCCCGGGGGTTTTTAGTCGGCCACAACTGGCTAGCGGAAGTCTGGGAAGAGTATCTGATCGAAGAAATGGAGGAAGAATGCGGTGCCACCATGATGGTCTTATCGTTCTTCAGCTCACGGCAACTTGCCAAGGCGTATTATGACGACGGCAAGCCGACACGCAAGAACCCGGACAAACCGTTCGAAGACTTTGCTAAAACTATGAGGGAGCTCTTCCCTTCGGCAATGGCTTCGTATGCACATATGGGCAGGACTATTTTCGAGGTTTTGCTGGAAAACACCGACGCCGCCGAGACCAGGCATTAGGTCTCGCGATCCGCGCAAAATGGAAAACCCACCAATCGGCGGAATCGAAAATTCTTGGTTGGAATGGTGGCCAGGGGCGGAATCGAACCACCGACACGCGGATTTTCAGTGAACAGATTTTGCAATCCAACATGACCTGAGATAACCCAAGAGCACGTAACGCATCAGATTTGCGACTCGGTAGATGCTCTTGAGTGACGGTAGGTGATCCTGGTTTGGGCACCAAAGTGGGCACCCATTGACTCGCGTGGTGATGGATTGAATCATGGGTGGAAACTCGCCTCAAGAGCGGTCCGCCCAGCTGCATACATAGAATCGACGACTTGAGAGCTGGAACGCATCGCCCAACAACACATTCCTACCATTAAGCGTATCGCAACGAATTGAAGGGATCAGGGCCCCCTAACTACAGACGCTTCGTGCAAAGGCACTGTTTCCCGACCGCATAGCGCAGGGCTTGCGCACGACCTCTCAGCCTTTTGCAAACTTCCAGGGGTCCAGCTCGCCGCGCAGCCGCTCCTCTTCTTTGTGGTCGAGACGAATCCACAGCACGTTGGCGCCATGCGCCCTGTTCAATGGAAGCTCATAGCTCGCCTCCCACGGCGACTCACCATAGACCGGTTCAGTCAATCCGGAACGCGACACCATCTCGCCCTCAACCTCCACGGTCTCCATCACTGGCTTCAGGTCGCGCCATTTACCGTCCGGCTTCGATTTCTCGCGCGAGAGGCGGACGGAAAGCGTGACCCCGTCAACGGGGCCGTAGACGTTGTGCGAGATCAGGCGAAGCAGTCCACCTGCACCCTCCTCCGGCCAATACTCCGTATTCAGTCCGGTTTCGCCTTCCAGCTCCCAGGATGTCGACGCCGCGGGCTTGCGCTTTTTCGGTGCCTTGGCAGCGCTACCGCCTCGCTGCTTCAGACGGGCCGCAACGTCACCCAGCCCCATTTGCTTCAGTTCACCAAAGGTGACGAAGTCCTGCTTCTTGCGCGCAAGAGCGACGTCTATCCCTGTATCGAACAGAACGTCGAGTAACGCGATCCGCTGCCTGATCACCTCGCGCTCCGCATCCGGCGCAATGGTCATCTTCCTGACCGTCTTGATCTGTGACTTTTGCTTGCGCTTGGCCCCGGCGAACAACTTGCCGAAGTTTGAACCGTCTTCGTTCAGTAAATCGTTGTCGAAGGAGACCGCGCTCGCACCGGGGTGGCCCATATGCTTGGTGTAGTGAAACGCCATCTCGAATCCGCCCGGTATCGCTTCGCCCCACAACATCGCTGACGTGCATGCTTCCCACAACGGATTGAGCTCAACCGTCACGCCTTTGTTGGGATCTTGTCCCTCCGCCAGCATGCTGCGCACCGCATCAATATCCAGCCATGCGCACCGATAACAAAACAGCAGGCGACGCGCGAACGCGTCGAGTTTGGCGACCTCAAGAAGCTGCGCCATCGTCTCGGGAAAGGAAAAAGTCTCCCTGAGCAGGCGCTTGCCCACGGGAAACTGTGTCTGGCTGCTGCTCTCGAAAACGGCAAGGAAGTCGCGCAACCCCTTCTCGCCGTGGGCATAGAAAGCCAGCTCAGGCGCCGTGAGACCGATCGCGTCCTTTACATTGGTTTTCGCGCCCGCGGCGAGCAGTGTTTCCATGGCGCCCGCATTGCCGGCCCGGCACGCCGCATGTAAAGGAGTACGTCCGTATACCAGGTCCTCCCCGAAGGCTTTCTCCAGATTGGCCTCCAGCTTCGAGATAGGCGCCTCGACCTCATGCATTGCAACGGCATGCTTGATTGGCTCCTTGATCGTCGCGTCAACCGGCGCAGCGAACTCGAGCGCAACCGGATCCGATGCCAGCAGCGCGATCACCTCAGCGTTGTCGGAGACGATTGCTACATCAAACAGCGTCCGATTGCGCGCATCGACCAAGCAGCGATCTGTTAGTGTCGATATCGCTGCAACCACAGACGCGTCATGCGCCTCGATTCCGTCAACCAAATTCGCCACAGTTGGTGCATCGGCCATGTCTCTCGCTCCCACGAAAATAGCTTGAACGTCCGCATTTCGTACCGGTACCTACATTCACCGCGGGAAAACCACGGACAGGCGCATAATTTATACAAAGAGATCGGCTAATCTTTGTCTTGTAAATATGCGCCAATCGTTTCTCGCATAAGTTCAGTCATTCAATTGTGCATGACGAGTCCAGCGGATTCACGCAAGTTTCTCGCACGATTACCGACGTCCCCTGTGGTTCCGGCCAAACAGTGCGGCCCGCAGTGGGCATACAAAGGTGAGCCACTGTACCTCTTTGCCAACGACGTCGGGACACTGTTCAAGTCCGCATTCGATTCGGCGATCACTTCGGCGGTGTCGATATTCACGATCAAGCTGTCGTTCTACCTGACTAACCTCGTCACTGACGCTTTGCTTGGTGTCCTCACGAGTCTATTGCCGCTCGAGATTCCCAAACAACTACAGCAGTTCATTAGCTCGGCCATCAATTTCGGCGCAGAGGTGTTCTTCGTGGCTGTGTTGCTGGGTTGCGCCTGGCCACGAACGCGACAGCAGTTTATGCGGTTGTGAAATCACATGGGGGTCTCGTCAATTGACCCGCTTGGTTCAAAGAATGGCAGTGGATCGACCTTTGGCTTACTGACGCAAATCAACGTTGCGGTATTGCGCCGTGTTTCTGTAACTCTTCGTCGATCAGTTTCGCCAGCTGCTGCGCACCGAAGCTTGGCAACGGTCGGCCATTTACAAAGTAGGTCGGCGTCTTGCTGATCTTCAGAAGTACAGCATCCTTTTTGTCCTGCTCCACACGCACCAGGGCTTCCATTGCGTTCATGTCGGTCATCAACTTATCCATGTCCAGACCCACGCTCGCAATTGCCGGTCCGATTTTTTCCGGCAGTACAGTGTGGTGTTGGGTCCACTGCCCTTGCGCCGCAAGCAAGGCCTCTAAGGTTTCCCAATACTTGCCCTGCTGGCGACTTGCCTCCAGCACCTTGACCGCATATTGGGAACCCGAATGAAACGCGACGTGGCGAACAGATAGGCGGATTTCGCCGGGCACCTGGGACATCCACTCTTTGACCATCGGAAAAAACACGGCGCAAGTTTCGCAGGCTGGATCAAGAAACTCGACGATGTGCACTTTGGCGTCCGCGTCACCATAGGATGGTGCGTTTTCGCTCTCCAGGGCCGCAGCGCGTGTGGCGGTCTCGTCCTGCACGGGCTGAGCCTCATCACTGGCCTTTCCGCAGGAGGTTAGAAGCAGCGCGGCGGCCAAAACGAGGCCGGTCGGCCCAATGCTCTTGATGCTAATCATACCGATTGCCTGTTAATCGAAAGGAACTGCAAACTAACACCTGCCAGGATCGGAGCCAACAGACACTGCAGCCGTTCGCCAGGAGCGATCATTAGGGCTGGTTGCACTCATGGCGGGCCATTATGGCGCCTTCCCACCGTTCCTTACCGACATGCGGATTCTCATTCGACCGCCTCGAGCTCTAAATGCGTCGGGCGATCGTGACCGGCAGGCACTGCTTGCCGAGGCGCGCTCGTTGAGTGAAGACATGGGTGTGCACGGACTTGTCGGTCGAGTGGATGAACTCGTGCCTTAGTGTTTTCGAGAATGGTGGCCAGGGGCGGAATCGAACCACCGACACGCGGATTTTCAGTCGCCAACACTGATGCTTGCGGGCTGCAAAAACAATGACTTATTCGGGTATTTCGCTTGATACCGCCTATTTATAGCCACCAATGATGGTCCTATTGCGCGGGTGCTGGCACAAAATTGGCACACTCAGAGAGCTTATTGGCATGACTGCCATTTAATTGGATTCAGGTATGCAGTAGAAGGTTCTAGGCTCGACTATCGCGTTTGATCCAATTTCGCACCGAGTGAGGTCGACCTTGTTCTGACTGCCGCTAACGTCCAGATAGAAGAATCTCACAGAGACAACATCATGGCGACTCCAACTATTCGGCTCTCTGTCGCCTCGAAGAAACAAGCGACTCATACGATCAAGTTTTTAGCTTTGCCTTGACCAATGGAACCTGCATGAAGCCATCGAAAAATACCCGGCCCTGGGCATCGAGTTGCTTCGAATGCTTTATCGACGTTTAGTCGCCCTTGAAAATATCATGGTTGATACCATCGGCGGCTGCATACCCATCTGTTCCAGCTGCAAGAAGATCCGCAACGGCCAGGGGTCATGGCTGTCGATCGATCGCTACCTGATGAACCACACGGAACACGAATTCAGTCACGGGATCTGTCCGGAGTGCCGGGAGGCGCTTTATCCTGAATTGCTCCAGCAGGAGT
>RCNG010000978.1_pt1 | contig 13976 bp, 11 predicted proteins | sample 2041371 | NCBI WGS metagenome assembly RCNG01 (sample SAMN09708227, study PRJNA481090) | Marine sediment metagenome, whole genome shotgun sequencing project. | biome: marine sediment; feature: ocean; material: sediment; isolation source: Sewage treatment plant 1 marine sediment (STP1) ... | reverse complement strand
GCTCGTCAATGACGTCGCCCCGAAGGATCGGGACATCGCGATGGTGTTCCAGAACTACGCCCTCTATCCCCACATGTCGGTGTACGACAACATGGCGTTCGGCTTGAAGCTTCGCAAGACCCCCAAAGATGACATCACCCGACGCGTGAACGAAGCCGCCGAGGCGCTCGAGATTACCGACTTCCTCGATCGTAAGCCGAAGGCGCTCTCCGGCGGCCAGCGGCAGCGTGTCGCGATGGGCCGAGCCATGGTTCGCGAACCGATGGCATTCCTGATGGATGAGCCGCTCTCCAACCTCGACGCCAAGCTCCGCGTCCAGATGCGCAGCGAACTCGGCCGCCTCCACAATCGGCTCAAGACCACCACCGTGTACGTCACCCATGACCAGATCGAGGCGATGACGCTCGGGCACCGCGTCGCAGTCATGCGTCCGGTGTCGGAGAATCGTCCGTACAACATGCAGCAGGTTGCACCTCCGGCCGAACTGTTCAACGAACCTCGCAATCTCTTTGTGGCGGGGTTCATCGGGAGTCCGGCTATGAACCTGATCTACGCGACACTCTCGACCGAGGGCGGGGACGTCTGGTGCTCGTTCGGAGGTCAGCGAGTGAAACTCGCAAGAGCGGCCCTCGATCGGCATCCGGGCCTTGAGAACTACATGAACAAGCAGTTGGTTGCCGGGATGCGGCCTGGGGACTTCGAGGACGCGAGAGTGGTGCCGGAGAACCCTGACTGCACGATCAGCGCCGTCACCGACGTCAACGAGGTGCTGGGTCCGGAAACCTACGTCCATTTCTCGCTTCCCGAGAAGCCGGTGCTTACAGCGGACATCGAGGAACTGGCTGCCGCCCAGGGTACCGATCTCTCGTTGCGTGGAAACGAGACGGCTTGCAGCGCCCGTGTTAGCCCCGACGTCTCTGTGCCGAACGGATCCGAGGTCAGGCTCGTGTTCGAAACCGGCAAGATGCATTTCTTCGATCCCGACTCGAACCATCGGATCGGGACCGAGATCGACAGATCGTAGGGGGTCACGACCTCCGTTCGGTTACCGTGATCCCGACGGGCTGAAGGGCCTTGATGAGTGCGTCGCCGTTGATCGCGCGCTGCATCGTGTGAACGCCCGTCTTCTCGATTCCACCGCGGGTGACGAGGTCGATGAGCGCCGTGGCCGGGAACGCGGTAGTGCGGGCGAGCGCCGAGAACCGGCCGTCGTGAACGTCCTCGATCTCCATGGTCCTGGTGGCGTCTTCCGTCTCGACCCAGACACGAACGAGTACGAGATCGTTGTCTTCTCTGAGGAGTGTTCGGTCGAGTGCTGCCAGTAGGACGGATCGCGGCGATGGATCGCCGGTCTCGTCGAAGAGGCCGAGGGCACGTATGGCAGCAAAGATGCGGCCGTGGCCTGGGAAACGGAGGGTCTTGTACTCGAGGCTGTCGACGGTTCCCTCATGGTCGTGACACATGGTCGATGTTCCGCCCGCAGTCGAGAACGCTTCGAGCGGGCCTCGATCTGCCCACTGAACAGTCTCGAACCGCGTCAGAGGATCGACGGTTCGATACACGCCATCTTCGATGATCTCGCAGGGTTCCGCGTACTCGTTGATCAGGCCGGCGGGACTGAACGCCAATTGATATCCGAGTGTGCCGATCGGCTTCGTGGGAAGGGCACCTACCCGCATTTGGACCGAGCGGACGCGCCCGGGCGTCGTCGTGATGAGGTGCTCGGCCATCGCATTCGCGAGACCAGGAGCAAGGCCGCAATCGGGTGCAACAAGGACACCTGCATCGATGGCGGCATCATTGAGTTCGTGCTGGAGTGCAACCACGGTCGGATTGCCGCCGAAGTCCGCATAGTGGGCACCGGCCCGGATCGCGGCATTGGCCACTGCGACACCGAATCGGTAAGGAACCGCTGAGACGACGGCATCGAATCCGTCGAGGAGGGTCGTGAGTTGCTCCGCGTTGCTCACATCGAGATAGGCGGACGACGCCCCGAGTGAGGATGCAACTGTGTCCGAGATCACCTGATCGGTGTCGGCGACGGTGACCGTGTGGCCTCTCCGCACGAGATCCCACACCGCAGCCGAGCCGACGATCCCTGCGCCGAGTACGAGCGTGTTCGGAGTCATGTCGTTCTTGTCCTTCTTCTAGGGGACGATTCTCTTGAAGATCTCTGCCCTATCGCCATCGATTCCGGGCGTGGAGGAACGGAGCCAATCATCCACGCGATCCATAAACTGTTCTCGGGCCGCGCTCGATGCTGCCGCATTCCCCATCGTGGTCTCTGACTGCGATCCATGACAAAGGAGAGCTTCCACCTTGGCGTCGAATGCCTTGGTGTCCACCGGTTCGGCATGATCCGGTTCGTCGGCCGACCAGAGAAGAACCGTGGAAGGGCGGTGCGGCTCCAGCTCCTGATCTGGATAGAAGAGCCGCTCCCGAGCGGCAACAACGGCATCGATGACAAGGAGTCCGGTTGTCCGATGGTCGGGGTGTAGTTGATAGCGCTGCCACGGGTCGTGGGTCAGCACGACATCGGGGCGATAGACCCGGATGAGCCGGGCGATCTCCCGACGCAGTTCGGGTGTGTGCTGCAACTCGCCGTCGACCTGGTCGAGCCACTCGACCTTCTCGGCGCCGAGGATCGCGGCAGCCCTTTGTTGCTCCGTCTTCCTCCGTTCGATGAGGGCGGAGGGATCGATGCTCGGATCCCATGATCCCTTCGATCCGTCTGTGACAACCACAATGGTTGCTTCAGCTCCGTTCGACGTCCAGTTGAAGATCGTGGCGCCGGCACCGAACTCGACGTCGTCCGGATGGGCTCCAATTGCCATGACACGGTCGGGTCTCGGCAGCGGCGGGGGAGCGTCGGTTATCTGATCGTAGAGATCGGAGGGCATGGCAAGAGAGAGTAGAGAGTAGAGAGAAGAAAGACGGGAGTAGAGAGAAGAGAGAAGAGAGACCCGAAGGTCCGCCCTGGCAAGGACTGTTTGCTCTCTACTTTCTACTCTCTACTCACTACTTTCTTCAAGAACCCCAGCCTTCTGAGAGCCTCCAGATCTCGGGGGTGGTCGAGGTCCAGGGCAAGGCCCAGTCTTACGAGGACTGTTGCCTCTCCGTCGATGGCGGCGAGGTGACGACGGAAGCTTCCCGGGCCGTACTGGAACGGGAAGTCAGGTCCGGTGCCGCCAATGAGCGACGTACCCCCGTCGTGGGAAGGGGCCAACACGTGTCCGCCTCCGATGGCTTGTAGCGACGCTTGGACGTCGTCGGATTCGATGGCCGGGAGGTCGGCGTGGATCACCAGCCAGGGGTCGTCACCGGCTTCCTCAACACCTGCGGTGGCAGCGGCGTCGAGACCCTGTGAGTCCCGCTCACTGATCACCCCGACACCGGATGCGATCGCCCACTGCTGAACTGTGACATCGGCGGTGATCACCGAAACCCGGGTGTTCGCATCGAGAGCAGCCCGGACGGTGCGATCTGCCAATTCGCGAGAGAGCTTCTTGCGCTCCTCTGATTCAAGGTGACCGGAGAGACGCGTCATTCCGTCGAATGAACGGATCGGGATGAGTGCCCGAGCTGCGGTCGCCATCAGTGTCCGGGTGTCGCTATGCGTCTCTCGTACCAGCGGAGAAGGAGGCTCAGGGACAGCGTGAGTGTCAGGTAGATGCCTGCGAGAACGAAGTAGCCCTCCATGAAATGGAAGTTGCTTCCGGTCCAGAGCTTCGTCATCTGGGTGAGCTCTCGCACAGCGACGATCGACACCAGGGAGGAGTCCTTGAGGAGTGCAATGAGGTCGTTGCCGAGCGCGGGCATAATGTTCTTGATCGCTTGGGGAAGAACGACGAGGCGCGTGACCTGGCGTTTCGACAGGCCGACCGACTCGCCGGCCTCGCGCTGCCCGGTCGGGATCGATTCGATGCCGGCGCGGAACACCTCGGCGATGAAAGCGGCGTAGATGAGTCCGAGGGCCAGCGTTCCTCGTATCGCCGGACTCGGGGGCGCGAGTCCCATGCTCCTAAAGAATTGGCCGAACACGACGATCGAGATGACGATGATCGTAACGAGAACAGGGATACCGCGAACAAGTTCGATGTAGTACATCGCGAGGTTCCGCGCGATCGTGTTCTTCGAGAGTCTGGCGAGGCCGATGAACAATCCGAGAACGATCGCGATGACGAATCCGCCCAATGTCACGAGGAGCGTGATCGTGAGCCCGCCGATGATGAACTGGAAGCCGTCGCGCCAGACTTCCTTTGTCGCGATGAGGAACGCGATCACGAGGATCGTGGCGACGATCCCGATCAGCCACCAGGGTACGCCACTGAATGACCAGCGGGTCGCTGCGCCCGGAGGCAACGGATCAACGGGTGTTTCTTCGATTGCCTGCACGGTGCTCTCCCTCGATCGTCCTTGTAAGAGATTGGCAGAACGGCAGGCCGAACGCACATGTAGAAGAGTCGGGCCCGAGGGCCCGACTCTTCAGATCGACCGTTTGTTGGTGACCTAGCCTGCGAACTCGACGAACCACTTGTTGGCGAGCTCGTCGAGCGTTCCGTCTTCCTTCATCTCGGCGAGCGCAGCGTTTACCGCCTCGATGATGTCGCTGCCCTGTGGGTAGATGAACCCGAGTGGATCGCTCTGGAGGGAATCGGGCAGCAGACGCACCCCGTCCTGATTTGCGCCCTTGTAGCCCTGACCCGCAGTGTCGTCGATGATCACTGCATCGACATCACCGGCGATCAATGCCTGAACGGCGACACCGAACTGGTCATATGCATCGATCCGGGAATCACCATCGAGCAGTGAGACAGCAAGTTCGTAGTTGCTCGTGCCGACCTGGGTTCCAAGGCGGTAGTCGCCCTCAACGAATTGGTCCAGATTCCCGAACCGTGACTCGTCGGTTCTGACCATGAGCTTCTGTTCGATCACCATGTAGGGATCGGAGAAGGCGACGACTTCCTTGCGCTCTTCGGTGATTGAGATTCCGTCTGCGGCCGTGTCGTACTGGCCCTGTCCGGTCTCGACGATGACGGCCGGCCATCCGGCCTCGATGAACTCGGCAGTGCAGTTGAGACGACTGCAGATCTCGTTCCAGGCGTCGTAGTCCCAACCTTCACCCTCGGTCGCACCCTCCGGGATGAAGTTGTACGGCGGGTAGGCATTCTCAACAGCGACCCTGATGGTCCGGCCATCGAGATCACCGGCAGAGTCGCTCGATGAACAAGCAGCCGCGATGAGCATCACCGCGAGAGCCAATAGAAATACGTTCGTGAACTTTCGCATCATTCCTCCTAGCCATCCCGGTCTCGGGACGATGGAGCCAGGCTACTCCCAATCCGGCGGGCGTGTCACTTTGCGTCCATCGGCGGCCGGTAGGGTGAGCACATGAAGAGGAAGACCAAGATCGTCGCCACTCTGGGTCCCGCTATCGACTCGCTCGACAGTGTGCGCCAGATGGTCGGTGCAGGGATGAATGTTGCACGGTTCAATTTCTCGCATGGTTCAGCTGAGGATCACGCCCATCGCCATGAGTGGGTCAGAGCTGCGGCGTCCGAAGCTGGTGTCTCGGTGGCGACGATGCAGGACATCCAGGGTCCAAAGATCCGGGTCGGGACGTTCCCCGGTGGGTCGGTGACGCTCGATCAGGGAGCGGAGATCACGCTCGAGCCCGGCGAAGGCCAGGGCGGGGATTCGACGATATGTATCGCCTACCTCGAGTACGTTGACCTTGAGCCCGGATCCCCGATCCTTCTCGCCGATGGGATGATCCGCCTCGAAGTGACTTCGATCGTCGGGGGTGCGGCTCGCGTCCGAGTCGTCGGTGGGGGAGAGCTCCTCGACCACAAAGGAGCAGCGTTTCCTGGATGCGATACCGGTGTGCCGGTCATCACTGAGAAGGACGTCGAGGATCTAGCCTTCGGGCGTGAGATCGGTTTCGACCTGATCGCGGCATCGTTCGTGTCGTCGGGGGCAGACATTCGCGAGATCCGCCAACACGTCGGTTACACCCCGATCATCGCCAAGATCGAATCAACCGTCGGGTACCGGAACCTTGACGACATCCTCACCGAGGCCGACGGCGCGATGGTCGCTCGCGGTGACCTCGGTGTTGAGCTCAACCTCGAAAGCGTGCCCCGTGCTCAGCACGAGATCCTCAAGTGCACCAATCACGCGGGGAAGATCACGATCACGGCGACCGAGATGCTCGAGTCGATGATCACGAATCCCCGCCCCACGAGAGCTGAAGTCACCGACGTGTATCGGTCGGTGCTCGATGGCACCGATGCAGTCATGCTCTCCGCAGAGACGGCCATCGGGGACTATCCCGTCGAGGCGGTTCGAATGATGGACGTGATCAGTCGGGAAGCAGAGCAGAGCCCGGAGTTCGTTACGACTCCACACTCGGCGATGCTCTACGATCGATCGCCGTATGCGTCTGCTGTGGCACAAGCTGCCGTGGAGACAGCAAACCGCCTCGAGGTCGACACGATTGTCGCGTTCACCGAGACGGGAACGACAGCGCGATTGCTGTCGAAGCATCGTCCGCGGGCCGACGTCTACGCATTCACTCCCCACGAAGCGACCTATAGGCTGATGACGGTGTTCGGTTGCATCACGCCGCTTCACACGCCGACTCATCACTCAACTGATGAGATGCTCACGTTCGCGGAGGAGTACCTGCTCGAGCACGGGATTGCAGCGACCGGTGACACGACCGTGATGGTTGCAGGCATCCCCCCGAATCTTCAGGCTTCGACGAATCTGATGAAGGTGCATCGTGTGGGGAGCGCGACCGGTGGCACACCGAGCCACTGAGAGTCCCCAGTCCCCAGCTATGAGAGAGGGAGGGTGCGGACTGGCGTGAAAGGGCTTCTACACTTCGGGTTCCAGATCTGAGGAGTGGAGCATGGGCCAGCCCATTGAAGAGCTTGACCGGGCAACCGTGGGTGATGTCACGATCTTCACCCTTGATCGTAATCTGGCCAGCATGGGCACCTACTCGTTCGACGAAGCTCCGGCCGAGCCGAACCCCGACGACTTCGTCGCCATTCTCGCTTCCAAGATCTTTGATTCCGATCCAGCGATCAATCGAGTGTATGTGGCTGCCAACGCCGTTCAGGTGACCCGCCGACGCGGATGGGACGGGGCCTCAGAGGGAAGCGTCGGAACGGTGATCGCCGACCTGTTCCGGTTCTATGGGTGATCTGCCTGCGCCGGAGGCAGTGAGCACTGAGTACTGAGTGTCTAGTGCCCGGACTGGCCAAGTGGCTCAGGGAGCTGCTGTGGTCGTTGTTGTTGGCGTCGTCGTGGTCGTTGTCGTCGGTGGCGGGGCGATGTAGACGCCGACGGTGAGCGTGACCGAAGCGCCGGGCCGTACGTACGTGCCGCTGGCCGGATTCATGGACAGCACGACACCGTCCTTTGAGGAGCTATCGGTCGTCTGATCGACTCTGATGACCGTGTAGCCGGCTCCCGCAAGCTGCTGGAGAGCGGTCTCGTACGGCGTTCCGACGACCGATGGGATCTGCACGGGGCAGTTCACGGGCTCCCCGGTGACCATGCAGGCGTGGACGGCGATCGTCTCGTCCTGCGTCTGGTAGCGCCACGTCCATGTCCGCTCACGTTCCGTTGTGCCATCTGGTTGTTTGATGATCCGCGTGACGGTCTGGGTGAAGCCGTTGATGCCGTTCAGAACCCGCTTCTCCTGTCCCGGATCGAGATCGAGGTCTTCCTCTTTGTCGGCAGAGACGTAGACAGTTTCGTACTCCTCCGGGTTGGTACGATCACCCCACTCTGCAGTGCACGTCTTGCCGCCGTTGTTGCCGAAGAAGTACACCGAGATCTGGGAATCTGAGTAGCGCGTTCTGATGATGACAGGTGCGTCGCTGTCGTTTCTGAAGACGACGTCGGGATCTGGATATCCCATCGTGGCCTCGATCACTTCCGGGTATTTCGGGAAATAGAGGGAGTGAGGCTTGTGCTTCACGTCCTCATAGCAGCCGTAGAACACCGCGTTGTAGAAGGTTGTGGAGAATTGGGAGACACCGCCGCCGACGTTGGCAGGGTGGCCCTCGCAGAGGACGACACCGTTGATGATCGCGCAGTCCTCGAGGTAGCCCTTCTCCAGGGTCCGCTGGCCGACCACTTCGTTGATCGAGAACGTCTCGCCGGGGAACACCACGTTCTCGTCGACGGTATCGGCCATGAGGTGGATGTTGTGAACGCGATTCTTCCCCGGCGTGTTCGTCGTGAACTTCGACACGAGGCCCATCGGCCCATAGGCTTCAGCCTCCTCGTTCGTGAGTCGCGGTTCGTCCCCCTGGGAGACGGGGAACGGTCCCAGCTTGGATCCCTCGGCGGCCTTCAGCAATTCCTCGGCGACGGCGGGTGCGTTCTCCGCTGTTCCGTAGCGGCCTGGGATGAAGTAGACCTCGCTGGTCGAGAGGGTCGCCTTGAACTCGGCGCTCACGGGCGGTAACTCGAATTCGTTTCGGTGGGGCTCGAGGAGATCCCGGACAACGGCCTCGTCAAGAAGGACCGTGACCTCGACCGGGTTCGTGCTGATCTCGGTGTAGACCGCTCGTGAGATCTCCTCGGGCGTGAACGTCTGTGCGTAGTCGATGTCGGCGTTGGTGAGTACAACGTCGGAGTTGATGATCCGACGCACGCGAACGGCGGCGGCGTCAACATCGGAATCCGTTACTTCGGGCTGATGATCGGTCACAGGGAGGCGGGCTTCTCGACCCGGGAGGACCGACAGCGTCTCGACCACGATTTCTGTCGAGGCGGCGACCTCGAGTCGCTCTCCGGCCTGGGGGTACTCGACCACCACTTGGGCGTCGACGACGGCGACGGATCCCTCATACGCCGGGTTGGGGATGGCGACGTCCTGCCAGATCGTCAACTGATCATCGATCGCCGCGCGATCCATGGCGATCGGAAGATGCACGTCGACAGGCTTGGAGAATCCACCGAGCCACGACCAGAACCTGCTGATCGGACCGCCCTCGGTGCGTTGTGAGATCGCCTCATCGACAGCGGCCACCTCGTCGGCCTCCACCGAAACGGAAGCAGGGTCGAGTTGAAACGCGCGGTCATTGACGGTGAACACCGCCGGGGTGGTCTGGAGTTGCTGCTCGTAGGCCTGGATCGTCAACGTGGCGTCGTCGTAACTCAGGCCACTGACGTCGATTCCGGCGATCGAGACGTTGCGCGGCACCTCTCCCTCGGCAATAGAACGATCGACCCAAAACACGCCTGCGGGCAGGAGAAACAGGGCGATCGGGAGGAGAGCGAAGAGGGCGGAGCGTGGTTTCACAATGCGCTTTGGTCCGGGTTCATGGGCTTCGGCTGAGGGTACCGGAGCGGTTCGATAACGCGCGGGTCGGTCGTCTCAGCCCTCAGGGGCCGCTGTCGTGGTGGTCGTGCTGGAGTCTGGAACCGTCGTGGTGGTGGTCGTGGGAGGAGCCGGACAGGCCTGCATGCCGAGATTGCATGGATGCTTCTCGATGACGCGTGCGCTGCCCCGGTAGTGGTGGGTGTACGGCTCGCGGATGACACTGCCGTCGGGCATCGCCATCACACGGGTCACGGTGACGCTCCATCCCTGTGAACCCTTCGAGACGACATGCTCGGATCCAGGCTTCACAGCGGCATTCGCCTTGTAGATCAACCGGGCAGTCGTGTAATTGAACCGCTCGGATCGCTCCGATTCGCATGTCCGATCGCCATTGTTCCCGTAGAACCGCACGGTGATCGTTGAGTCGCCATCATACGAGTTGCGGATGATGATCGGCACATCCGAATCGTTCCTGAATACGACATCCGGACCCGGATAACCCATCGTTGCCTCTCGTCCCTCCGGGTAGCGGGAGATGTAGATGCTGTGTGGTGTGTGGTCGATGTCCTCGTAGCAGCCGAAGAAGACAGCGTTGTAGAACGTCGTCGCGTACTGGCTCACCCCGCCGCCGACGTTCGCAGGCTCGTCGCAGCAAGTGACCTCGCCACCGATGATCGCTCCGTCTCGTTTGTAGCCCTTCGCCTCGGTGCGGGGACCCACGACCTCATTGATCGAGAACTCCTCACCAGGCCACACGACCGAGCCGTCGATCGTGTCCGCCATGAGATGGATGTTGTGTACCCGATTGACGCCGGGCGTCTTCGTCGTGAATTCCGAGACGAGTTCGATTGGTCCGAATGCCTCAGCGTCCGCCGTCGTGAATTCCGGCTCCTCTCCATCGGTGAAGACGAGAGTTCCTGTCGCGCTGTCGGACGTCGCTGCCTTGAGCAATTCGACGGCGACGCCTTCGGGATCGAGCACGGTCGCGTTCTTCGAGGGGATGATCGTGACCTTGTCGGTCTCGATGTCGACTTCGATGTCAGCATTGACCGGAGGTTGTTCGAACTCCTCGCGGTGTGGATCGAGAATCTCCGCGACACGATCGACGCTCAGGGAGATGTTGACCTGTGGAGGCGAATTGTGGACGATCTCGACGATCGTCGCATTCGATATGTCGGAAGGCTTCACGGTGAGAATACGGTTCTGATCCTCGTCGTACAGCAGCACGGGTCTCGACACCATCCGTTCGAGGGTTGTCACCGCATCGTCGACGTCCGCCTCGGTCATCACAGGGACGGAGTCGATCAGAGGGAGTTCGGTGGTTTCCCTCTCCGGCTGTGTGAGCACAGAGCTAACGATCGTGTGGGCAGCCGGTTTGTCGATCTTCTCGCCGATGCGCGGGTAGTCGAATTCGATGTCGCCGTCGACCACCGCGATTGCGCCCTCATATGCCGGGCTACTGATCGCATCCTGTTCCCAGTTGTCCAGGTGCGTGTCGATAGCGGCATCGTCGACGGAGATGACCAGATCCACGTCGACCTGCTCGGTGAATCCGTGGAGCCACGGTACGAAACCGCCAATCATCCCGCCGCTGCGTTGGTCGAGCGCCTCGGTGACGGCGCCCTCGACATCGGCGGTCAAGCCAACGGTGATTGGATCGAGCTCATACGTGGAGCCACTGACGACGAACGTCGCCGGGTTCGCTTGAAGGTTCGATTCGTAGGCCCTGACGACGACGGTGGCGTCGTCTTGGGAGAGGCCGCCCACGTCGATCCCGACGACGCTGACGTTGCGAGGCACTTCACCCTGGTTCGCTGTTCGGTCGACGAGATACACAACGAGTGGGAGCAGCAGGAGCAGCGCCGGTACGGCGATAGAAGCAACGATGCGGATACGGCGGGCGTTCATGGCGTCCTTGAGGGGGAAGAATCGAAGCGAGTATAGGAACGGGCTTCAGTAACAACTGCTATCTCGAGCAGCCTGTAACCCTTGGCCTGTAAGCGTTTCTAGCGTAGAGTCAGTGTCGATGATCACGTTCCCTGAAATCTCTGACGGCGAGCATCTCGCGGTGTCGGCAACGCTCTACGTGACATACCGGTCCTGCCCCCAGCAGGCGCTCGGACGCCTCCAGGGTGAATACCCGGCAGATTCGGTGGCGTCGTTCAAGGGGTCCCTTGCCCACCGGATCTTTGCGCGACATCTCACGTCGGGACCGATCCAACAGCAGGACATCGCCCAGGCGTGCCGCCAGGAGATCGGTGCTCCCGAAGGGCACCTGAACATGAAACTCGCTCCTCTCGAGTTGAATAGACCGTCGAACCTCGCTCCGGTTCTCGCCGAGGTCGGTGATCTCTATGAGCGGTTCAAACGATTCCCGACCGACGGCTTCCAAGCAGCTGAAGTGAGCCTCGAAGTTGATGTCGGGGGTGACGCGATTCTGCGCGGCCGCGTCGATGCGATCTTCGACGATCCGTTGGGCGACACCGTGATCATCGATTGGAAGACCGGATCGTGGCTCGAGGATTCGGAACCTCAACTCGAGTTCTATGCCCTGATCTGGGCCCTGGAGCACGGCGAACTGCCATCACGGGCCGAAGCGGTGTCCGTTCAAACCGGGGAGCGGGCCGGGATCGAACCGACGCCGGAGCGAGCGGAGGCAACAGCGGCAGAAATCGCCTCGATGATCGACATGCTCCGAGCGGCTTTCCTCTCCGGGGACGACGTCGAGCGACGAGCAGGTCCCCACTGTCGTTGGTGTCCACTTCTCGGCGGATGTTCAGAAGGAACGGCGGCCGTCGAGATCCTCAGTGGTCGCTGAGACGCCACTTGTGGTTGACTGCGGGGATGTCGAGAACGATCATTGCACTACACGCCCATCCGGATGACGAGTCGAGCAAGGGCGCCGCGACGATTGCCAGGTATCACGATCTCGGCACGCGTGCCGTGCTCGTCACAGCCACAGGCGGAGAAGCCGGAGAGATACTGAACCCGGCCGCAGAGACGCCTGCAGCACGCGCCGATCTTGCGGCGGTCCGACGCTCGGAGCTTCGCGAAGCCGCCGGCATCATCGGTTACGACGACGTGGTGATGCTCGGTTATCGGGATTCCGGAATGCCTGGGAGCGATGACAACCGCCGTCCGGGTGCGTTCGTCAACGCTCCGTTCGACGAGATCTTGAGGCGGCTTGTCGCGATCGTTCGTTCCGAACGACCGAACGTCATCTTGGGATACGACGACCACGAGTGGTATCCGCACCCCGACCATCTACGTATCCATGACCTCTCGGTGGCGCTCTTCGAGACGGCTGCCGATCCAGCGCGCTTCCCCGACACGGGGGCAGCGTGGGCGGTGGAACGTCTCTACGCACCCGTGTTCTCGCTGCGGCGGTTGCATGTGCTGGACGAGGCAATGGCCTCGCGGGGGCTGCAATCTCCGTTCACCCAATGGATCGAACGGATTGGGCCGGACGCCGTTGATCCTCCTCTAACCGTCATCGAGGTTGGGCCGTATGTCGAGCGGGCACGAGAAGCCTTGCGGGCACATCGCACCCAGATCGATCCCGACGGTCCGTGGTTCCAGATCCCCCTCGATGTCGTCCTTTCCGCATACCCCTACGAGGACTTCGAACTCCTGGCATCGCGAGACAACGCTGACCCAGAGGGGTCCGAACTCTGGCCGCCGTCATCGGCGTAGTAGGCAATCGGTCGTCGGTCGTCGGTAGGATCGCCCCTCCTTCTCACTGCCCACAGCTCATGGCTCACAGCTGATGGCTCAATGCTGGGAACTGGCGACTGGCGACTCGATATCTCGCGATCACCCGCCTCGCGCTCCCAGTGTGTTTCAATACGTGTCCTATGGATCTTCAGGCTGCTCGACACCTTCAGACTCTGCTCTCTGCGCTCGACGCGAACATGGCAGCTCCGGCACTTCAACCCCTGGAGCGCCTCGTCGCTCGACCCGGCTCGGGCGATGAGCTGATCCTCGCGATCGTCGGCGCCTCCGGCGTTGGAAAGTCAGAGATCGTCAACGCATTGGCCGGTGCCAGAGTGGCCACTACCGGACCGCTGCGCCCGACGACAACCGAGATAGCGGTGTGGGGTAACGTCGATTTCGACTACATGCCAGGCAAACGAATCTCCGATCCGGAGCCTCTCCACGGTCTGGCCATTGTTGACACGCCGGCCGCCGAGCATTACTCAGAGGCGGTCGCCAACGTGCTCGATCTGGTCGATGCCGCGATCTTCGTGACATCTCCCGAGCGATACGCCGATGCGATAGCTGCGACGCTCCTATCAGCCATCCGGGACAAAGGCATTCCGGTGTTCGTCGTGCTTTCAGTCGGTCCACGGGATCCGTCCGGTTTCGAGGAACTCGCTGACGACGCGGAATCGAAACTCGACACATCTATCGACGTCATCGTAGGGGGAGACGCGACTCCTCTGAAGACTCTTCTTGACGCGGCAGTTCTCGATAGCGACGGACTCAGGGAGCGGCGCGAGCGGGCTGCGGCGACGCTCTGTGCGATTCGAACCCGCGAGGTGGCAGGGGTTCTCGAGGAGCGCGTCGTCGCATCCCAGATCGTGATCGGGAGAGCCGACGAAGCCTTCACCCGAGCTCGGGTCGATCGCCG
>RCNG010000976.1_pt1 | contig 13979 bp, 12 predicted proteins | sample 2041371 | NCBI WGS metagenome assembly RCNG01 (sample SAMN09708227, study PRJNA481090) | Marine sediment metagenome, whole genome shotgun sequencing project. | biome: marine sediment; feature: ocean; material: sediment; isolation source: Sewage treatment plant 1 marine sediment (STP1) ... | reverse complement strand
ATAATTTATTTGTAAACAAACCAGCAAAATTAACAATTGATCTATCTAACTATGAAATGAATAATGATATTCAAATTAATGATGATCATGTATGGGTCAATCACTTATTATCAAGAGTAGAATTTGATGATAGTTTGTTTAATATAATTCTTGATTATCCAATCCATATCAAGAAAGTTGGTATGGAAATAATAGATAAAACATATATGAATTTTGAATATGTTATTAATGATATTTTATTAGAAGTGCCTATGCAAACAAGTGAAATTAAAGAGCAAGTTAATTATGTAAATCGTTTGCTTGGAGGAAAAGTTGTATTTAAAGATCCTTCTCATATGCTATTAAAAGTAATGAAAGTATATGGTGGAAAAGTATCAAATCTCGATCTATGTCATTTTGAAGTATTAGTATCTCAGGTATTGAGAGATAAAAAGAATCCTTCACTACCTGCACGAATGGCTAAGGTATGGGATCCACAAATGATGAATATTAAAAATGCTGTATTTGCACAAGGGTTTGTACAAGGTCTTGCATTTGAAAATGTAAATAAAGCTATTGAAACAGGTCTAATTTCTGAGGGAGAAGTAGATCCTTCAATATTAGGAAAACTCGTAACAGGAGAGGAACTCGGTAAATGATTCAATATAAATCGTTAATACAATATACAAGAGTTGTTGATGGAGTAAGATTTCCACAAAATATAGATGAGCCTTTTCTCCTGGTATATTTTTCTGAGAATTCTCTATTTGTAAGCGACTATTCAAAGTTAAACTTAAGGCGAGTTGATGCTAGACATGTGATTGTTCCAAGAACCAAAATCCCTTTAACAAGATTAACTCCCCCAATGAGAGCAGCATATAAGCAATCGGGGCTGTTGCCATTTGATTCAAATGGAAATTATCCAAAAAATAAAAATTTGATTTATGATACAACCTTTTTCACAGCAACAATTGATAAAACATATAAACCAAATACATATAGACAAAGAGCAGGATCCTTAATTCAAAATCTATTGATAAAAACATTTCAAGATTTTCCTGATAATTATAAAAAGATTTTGTTATATTCCATTGATGTAACCAAACCTTTAAATAAGTTTATAAATAGAAAAGCATTTGCCTTTCTTAGACAATTAAAAGAAGATCAGATATATTTTGATGATATGCTTTTAGTAACTGTTGATGAAAACTCTGCAAAATATAGACAACTAATTGATAGTAAAGATTATAAATTTTCAAGAGTAGTTCAGTATTTAAAAACTGTCAAATTAATTAATACCGAAGAAGAACAAAAACAAGAAATTAATCAAGCAACGATAAAGGTAATGAAATCAGTATCGACTCAGCTTGACAAACCTGCAGTTGTTAAACAAGCAGTAAATAATTTTCTAAAAAAGAATCCAAAGAAGGCAGAGAAAATACAAAATGATGAATTGACAGACGATGAAATGAGTCGTTTAACAGTTGCATCTATTTTATATGGAGCAAGCGGGGATCTTGATAAAGCAAATAGATTATCTAAAAAAATCCCTGAAAAGAATATTAAAACCGCTGTAAAGAAGGTAAGTAAACAATACGAAGATGACTTACTAAAGAAACAAGCATCTGTTGATATGAGCGATTCTGTTGTTGTGCAATCACAGAATGTACCTCAACGTGTTGATGGAAAAACTCCAGAGCATATCTTTGATAAACGTAGAATTGATTTTGAAACAAACTTAAGAAAAGATATGACCAATGCGTTCAAGGTTTTAGAGGGAAGAGATATTCCTCTTAAGTTTGACTCAATAACAGTTAAACCAAAACCTCAAAAAGTAGGGGAATTGTCACAATCAGATGAAGTTATTGTTACAATTAAACTGAAAGACAGCAGAGGAAAACTTCAAGAAGTTAATCTCGTTTTTCCAAGAATTGATCCTGAAACAGGAACGTTTAGAGTTAATGGCAAACGTAAATGTTTGATCAATCAAATTGTTTTAAACCCAATCAGTTTTCCAAAAGAGTATGACTCAAAATTTGAAAGTTCATATTCAAGATTTCATATTTATAGCAAGAGAACTAAACGACTAAAATATCTTGAATGTTATATGGGTTCGTTTAAATTGCCGTTTATGGTTCTATTATCATTCAGTTTTGGATTTGAGCAAACTCTAAAACAATATGGCATAACATCTAAAATTGTAGAAGAAAAACCAACAAATGAAGAATATTTTACACAAGTTCCTAGTTCATATCTTGTTTTTGGTGGAGTCGATACAGAGTTAAAACAAGAGTTGGTTTCATCTTTTATCAATGCAAAGATAAATCAATATGATGTAGATGTTGAAAAGAAAAAATTCTTATCAAAAGATTACTTCAATGATCTTATAATCGCTATAACAGGGCGTGTTGATTCTACATACCTTATCACAAACAACTTAGAAAACATCGTTGATCCAATTGTAAGACAAGTCTTGATCAACCAACAATTACCATTTGAACTTCCATTGATTATGCAATATATGTCAACCAAATGTGTAGCTGGATTTGTACAAGAAAGAAATGATATTACAAATCAACGAATCAAAAATTCTGAAATATTAGTACATCTGGCACAAAAACAATTACTAAAAGCATATACAGAATATCGTGAGCAGTATTTAGCTGGAAATAAAGACGCAACTATTAATGTGCCAGATAGTGTTGTTATGCATCAATTCTCAACACTTGAAATTGTTCAAAATATGGAATATGCAAATCCTGTTGAAGAGATGGCAACAATTACAAAGGTGTCTCCTGTAGGTAAAGATGTTGGTGGTATTCCTGATAAGCAAGCTGTACAGTTAGATGCTAGAAATGTGCATCCATCATACTTTGGTAATATTGATCCTCTTGATACAGCAGAGGGAGCAAACATTGGTATCACACAACAATTAACAGTTGATGCATATATCACATCTGCTCGTGGATTATTTGGACAGAAGTCAATAACAGATAAAGAAAAATCGGGCATATTATCAACTACTCTATCAATGATTCCATTTATTGAAAACAATGAAGGTGCCAGAATGATCATGGCAGCAAATCAAGCAAAACAAATGCTTCCACTAAAAAATCCTGAACCTCCAATAATTCAATCGGGATATGAGTCTTTATTAACAAATACACTATCTGATAATTTTATTAAACGAGCACCGTGCAGTGGAAAAATTGGAACAGTATCAGATCATTATATTGATGTTGAATGTACAAAAGGTAGAAAACAAAGAGTTGATACTTCTCCTGTGCAGTTGGTGTGTGGTGTTGGTAAAAACACATTAAGTACATTCAAACCAATAGTATCAAAAGGACAACGTGTAAAAGAGAAACAAATTATCGCTGAGGGTGGTTGTATTTCTGGTGGCACAATATCATTGGGAAGAAATCTAGCAGTTGCATATCTTCCATATAAAGGATATAATTTTGAAGATGGATTAGTTATCAATGAGAGGCTTGTAACAGAAGATAAATTAACATCGCTTCATGGAACTGATATTGAAGCTCTTGTTGATCCCAAAGATAGAGTTGCTTATATAGCTGATATTGGTTCAGAAACTCAAAAGGGAGATCCTCTATTTAGAAAATATCCTGGTGATATTGATGAACTTCTTGGTTACGATGAAGATGATGAAGATGTTGATACATATGACGGACAGATTATTGTAAAGAGCCCTGGCGGAAAAGTTGTTGACATTGAGGTATTTTCAAATGTAGCTCTTGATAAGTTTCCAAAATTAAAAGATCTGGTTGAACGTACAAATAAAAAGACTAAGAAACCAGACAAAGAAAAATACACACAACGAGGGATATCTGTTAAAGGTATTAAAATTGTATTTAAAATAGAACAAGCGCTAAAGATTGGACTTGGAGATAAGTTGTGTAATAGATACGGCAATAAAGGTATTATTTCATTAATTGAAAAAGATGAACTTATGCCAAGAACTCCGTGGGGCGATACAGTAGACATCATTCTGAACCCTCTCGGTGTCATAAGTCGTATGAATATGGGACAGATATATGAGATGTACTGTGGATTAATCTCCCGTCATATCGCAAATAAGATCATCAAAGGTGCAACACAGGCACAAACAATTGCTCTATTTAAAACTGTAATGGGTGGTTTAGATACAAGTCCAGGATCAAAATTTAGTACACAATTTATAAACAACTTAAAGAAATTATCACCAGGACAATATAAAAAAATGGCAAGCCAAATAAAACAATCTGGTTTTATTCCAATGATAATGGCTCCATTTCAAGCTCCAACATATAAGCATATTTTACCTTTATTGAAAAAGTTGGGATTGAAGTCGGGATATAATTTGAAGCTTCCAGAGTTTAATACAAAAACAAAAAACCCTGTTCCGTTTGGTTATTTGTATATGAGTAAATTGGAACATATAGGTGAAGCGAAAGCACATGCCAGATCAACAGGACCAATGGTTGGAAAGATTGGACAACCAACTGGTGGTAAAAGTCGAGAAGGTGGTCAGCGTATGGGTGAAGGCGATACATGGGCGTTAGCTTCTTATAACTGTCCAGTATTAATGTCTGAATTTTTCGGACCAATGTCGGATGATGTAGTAACAAAAAATGAAATACTAACAGAAATCATTCAGACAGGAAGCGCTGATTTTAAACCAACAAAAGTTTCACCAACAAAAGATTTGCTAAATGCATATTTCACATCAATGATGCTAAAAGGATAATAAACAATGAGTGAAAAATCACAAGAAATGCTTCTTTATACATTAGTTGAACCACCTGAGTTCGATGCGGATGAAGAAGAAATTGAAGCAAGGTATAGGGATGCATTTTATCAATCAAGTAAAATTGATATTCAAGATCAATTAAACACGGCTGACTTTAAAGATACATGGTTAATTTTGAAGGATGATATTCAGAGCGAAACTATAAATCGTCAAAGAATCTTTTCAGAACAAACATTAGATAAAATATTTGAAATATACGATTATTCATTTCCAGATACTATCTCATTAGATACTCAACTTGAAATCAATGATTTTTATGAATTTCTAGAATTTATAGAATATAAAAACGAGAATTTTATTACTGGTGTTTGGAGATTTTTAAAACCTGTAAATCTGATGAGGTTTGATGTTGAAGGATTTTGTAAACAAAATTCTGATAAACTCATTAGGGAGATAGATGAACAATTAGAAATTCACCCACAAAGTGGGATGATAAACTTATTTCTCAGAACATATTATAAAGAGAAAATAGTTCAATGGTTTATTGATCGAACAGAAAGATATAAGATCAATATAACAATTCAAATTTTTGAAGAAGGAGTATAACCGAATGGCAGAGATTACAGTAAAAGCAGGAAATGTAAAAGTAGAAGCGTCAAGATCAGATTTAGTTGCAGTTGATGAAACTCCAGATGGAGTATCATTTACATTTAAAGGTGGCATGCAAATCCTTTATATGAATCCATATATGCCATCGAGTGCAAAACAGATTGTGAAAAACACAGCAGATACAGTCAAGGAAAAGAGATTGATCTTTGAACTGGATAATGCAAAACGTCCCGCTATGGTTGATGCAACATAATCCATTTATAATATACCGATCTATATATATAAATTACTGAAGAAGGATGTGTTACCTAGTTAATTTAGATACAAATTAAATATTTCATTTAACTTTTCAATCATTTAAGGGGGTGATACAGGCGCACGTGCGTATGGGGACAAGGTGCAGGCGCAGACAAAAACCAGTCCTAATTAGAAATGAAGTTGTGATTGCAAGACAACTTCATTTTTTTATAATGAGTAAGCTGGGGGGTAAAAACAAAAGGAATAGGATTCAATGCTGTCAAAGACGGTAAATGAGATTTCCACTCTGTGCATTGCTTCCACCCCCCAGTACCACTCTTTTACTTCACACTAAAAAATATCATATCATTATTTTACGTTTTCAAACATTTTTAATTAAAAAAAGGAGAAGGAGGAGAATGGCGTATGATGAAGTTACTGAAAAACAACTTAAAAATATCAAACGAAAGCTGGTAGCATTTATATGGGAATATCCAGCAAAACGAATTATCGAACTTTGTCTAGTAGTGGGAATTTCAATTCCCAAAAACTTACTTAATAAATTTGCATCAAAGGATTTTGACTCTGAGTCTTAATTTATTTATGTAATTTTAGGTCAAGAATATAAGGGACACCCTATTGCCTTTGGCGATAGTTGGTATTACTTTATTCGTTAATCCATTTTACTTGGATTTTTGAATATTGTAAAATCAGCTATCATCATTGGTGAATAGGTGTTCCGAAAATTAAGACCTGAACCTTTTTTCGTCACTTTATTTTAAGGAGATTTACATGGAACAGGTATCAACAGAAAAGTTCATCGACAAGTTAGGGATAGATGTATATCCAATCACTATCGTGAAATTTCTCTTGAACAAAAAGAGGATACTATCTTATTTTAAAAAAGCAACAGAAAAGAATTTTGAGATCAGGGTTAAATATACCGTTGATCATTCAGATTGTAAAATTTGTAAAGAAAAGGAATCAGATGGAGTTCTTTGCAGGCAACACACTTCAATCCATCGAGTCGTTAATGCAACCAATGTTGGTTATGATCTTGATACAAATACATATTTTTATAAAAATGAAATATTTAGAATGGTCGGAAATCGACTTGTAGTTGTTTATTGTCCACACCCCAAACTTATCACAGGGGAAATTACAGATTCAAAAGTTAGAAAAATCAATCCCATAACGATTGAGGATCCTGCATTTACAGAGTTGCCCAAGTATGAAAATATCAGTGAATTTATTTCATCTGATTTACTTGATCAATATCTAAGATGTTGGTTCAATTATGAATTTTCAGTTGTAACAATACCCGATGATCGTAACGGGCAAAATTGGTGCTTAGTGCCCAATAGATAAAAATCTTAGGAGGAATACCATTATGAGTTTTGAAGAATATGCTGATCTGGCTGGAACTGGTTTTCAGGGCGGCAGCGGAGAGAAAACTGCTCCAGAAGAAGAGTTCTACCACAGTGTTTATGTTGCTGGTAAATCACGAAAGAATCACATTAACATCACAGAAGAGGCCGGCAAGTTACAGGTTCGTGGCGTCCAGTATAATTTGGACAATGTTTATATGATTATAACCCACACAAAAGAAATCCTATGTCAGGTCAAGAATGAAAAAGGGCGTGAAAGCATTCTATGTTTTTCATTCAAGGAAGGCAATTCACCCTGGTTTGGAACTAACCGATTGGGTGATGGAAGTGCAAGACAATGTCCGCAAACATCGGCAGAGCGTGCATTGAGTGATTTCTGTAGTCCATGTCGGGCACAAATATTAGTTGCCGGAATCTATTGTAAAGAAGATGGCACCCCAATTCTCACAGAAGAAAACAAACCCATTTTCGTATTCATCAGAGGTAAAGGCATGCGTTATTCAAATGTATCGAATTATCTCAGCGAATGTTATCAAGATGAATTTCCAGCATTGTTCACACCTGAAACAGAAGAGAGTAAAGAGTTTGAGAAACGTGTTGTCAATAACAAACGATGCGTTACCAAAATCGGTAAGGGTGAGGAACAATCAGGATATGGAAGTATGGTCAATGTATTTGAATTGGAAAAAGGCGTACAGCTTCCCAATGACTCAGTCATGAGTATTTTGAAATTGTCCAAACAGACAGTTACAAAATTCAATGAAAAATTTGATTGGTCAAAGGGCAAAGAGGCTGTTGGTTATGGTCAGAAAGCGCCTGAGGGTGTTATGACAATTGAAGATGGAGCAAAGAAAGAAGATGCTCCAACACCAAAAGAAAATGAAAACGATTCTCCGTCGGGAGATGCAGAAAGTGGCAAAACATTTAGTTTCGACGATATTAATTTCTAACCTTACTTACGTTTGAAAGGAATTGTTATGACCGATGAAAATAAAGAACAAGAGTTAAAGTATCATGAAAGACTAAACATCTCAGTATTATCAATTGCAAAAATTAAACAGTTATTAAAAAATGATATTAAGGATACGATATTCACATGGAATGCTGGTAGAGATGTTGAAAAGCAATGTTACCATATCATTGGTCCTGCCGGACTTGGCAAGACACAAATATGCCAACAGTTGGTAGATGAGTTGACTGAAGAAATGTTCGGGGATTGGAATTCTAAAAATCCGAGTGAATTAAAAGAGTTTGAAATGATTATGGTTAAAGCTCCAGTGCTTGCCAGAGATGATTTTATTATTCCGTTCCCGGTCGTTGAAGCCGAAGGCGATAACGATTATACATTTAAAATGCTGTATTCAGATTTTGTACCAAAGAAAGTTGGAAGCTACGGATTATTTGTTATTGATGAATTTTCCCGTGGTGACCATCAATTACAGCAGCTCCTGTGGCAAGTGCAAAATGAATATGCTGTTCATCGTATGGAATTTCCAAAAAATTGGTTTGTTGTATCAACCGATAATCCAGATGATTCTGAATATTCAATGGACACGTTAGAAGATGCAGCAGGATTGCGCCGTCAACTTCATCTGTATGTTGAGGTAAGCGCTAAAGACTTTTTGGAATATGCAATTGCTCATGATTTCCATCCATATATAATTGAGTGGATTCAGGCACGTCCGGAAAGACTTTACGATTTTCAAGCACAGAAACTTGGATCAGTATATGCAAATCCAGCGAGCTATGAAAAACTTTCAGATCATTTGTGGAAAATGCAAATGAGAAGAAAAACAATTGATTTTAATGAAATCGAGCACAAGGCATCGGGGCTGTTGAATACAAACATGACCCAGTTGTTTATCGAATTTGCTCGGGATCAAAAAGATATCAATCCGAAAGATGTGTTCTATGATCTGCGGAAAGTAAAACCGAAGATTGATGAACTGTTGAAAGAAAACAACATGTCCAAATTGGGCGAGTTGATGATTGGGTATTGTACTTTTATGACAACTTCAATGCCTGAATATGACGCGCCCAAATTAAAGAATGTACTTGATTTTCTATTGATGATGCCAATTGAAACTGCGGCTCTGTTTATTTCACAGATTGACGGATTTGATCGGACATCGACACCATTCAAATACATGACTCAAATTCATTTAGCACTCATGAAAAAGTCTCCAATTTACAAGAAGGAGTTTTACGATCCTATCGTCAAAGCCGGCGAAGGCAAAATATAGGAGGCTTTATGCAAGATACTTCCGATAGACTTAAAAATTTAGTTGCCAGATTTGTTTTAAAATATAATTACTGGGGGTATTTATTTTCGCAGATCAGGAGAAAGGCAGAGGAAAATCTTCCGTCAATCATGGGAGTTGCTCCTGAGCCAGATGGGACTATATGCCTCTACTATAATCCATCTTTAGTGGATGGGACAGATGATGCAAATGTAACAAAGGTTATTGAACATGAAGGATTACATCTTTTAAATAAACATATTCCACGCTTGATTAAAATATTATCAAACGAAACAGATACATTTAAAAAAGGTATTAAAGCTAATGTGTGGAATAAAGCTGCAGATTGTGCAGTAAATCAACAAGCAAAATTTAAAAACGACTTCGTTATCAACGGAGATAAATGGAATCTATGTTTGCCTGAAACATTAAACCTCCCCACTGATAAAGTATCCGAGTGGTATTATTTGAAGATGTTGGAGGATGTTAAAGTTCATAAGATTGGTGTAAATGGCGGATCAAGCAATGGTCAAGAGGGTGAGTCTGATATAGCCACAATTGGGGATCATGATAAATGGCAGGATAATTTAAAGGGAGTTGCAGATTATGATGCGCTTGCTAGAAAAGTAGATCAACATGTAAAGCGTATTGTAAAAGAATCTGCCAAGACTTTCAACAAAGATCGTGGTAGACTCCCTTCTCATATTGCTGAATTGATTAGTCAAAATTTAGCTCCTCCCAAAGCACCATATTATCAAATTATCAGGAAGCTTGTTCGGGGATCAAGATTAAGTAAATTTAAAAGATCCCCAACAAGAATCAATCGAAAACGAACATATGCATTTCATTTGAAAAATGCAAACCTCCCTCAAATGTCTCCCTTTCCAGGTAAGCAAAGGGATTTCACATTTGATATTGTTGTTCTTATTGATACCTCTGGTAGTATGAGCCAAGATGATATTAAAGAAGGATTATCAGGTATTAAAAATATACTCGAAAAAGATAGACATTGTTATACAACAGTACTTGAAGTTGATGCTGGAGTTGAAAAAGAGTATGTTTGTAAAAGGGTTCATGATATTCAGTTTGATATAAAAGGTCGTGGTGGAACAACATTAGCGCCAGGGTTATTCAGAGCAAGGGAGCTTGAATGTGATGTATGTATTTCATTTACAGATGGATATACAGAAAACATTAATATGATTCCAAGAAAGAAATTACCCAAGAAAATTATATGGGTAATAAACAAACAAGGAACTGCTAAACAGGTTAATCAAACAGGATTCGTGGTGAATATATGATAGTGTTTATACAGATTATAATATGGGCTATGATATGGAAATTGGTGCAAATTGCAGGGATAGAAGGAAATCCTTCACTTTTATTTCTTCCAATTGCAGCATCGTTTTATTTAGTTGTTATTAAAAATAATACAATTAACAAAAAAAATGGAGATTAGTATGGCGCAGCAATACAGTGCAAAAGATGTACGAGTTTTGGAAGAAGTTGAACATATAAGATTGAATCCAGGAATGTATATTGGCGAGACTTCAAATCCTGTTCATCTGATTGAAGAAGCTCTCGATAATGCACTCGACGAAGCGCTTGCGGGATACGCAAAAATTGTCGCGGTCCTTATTGATACGAAGGCTAACATATATTCGGTTTTGGATAGTGGTAGGGGTATACCAATTGAACAAGATACTCCTATCACTATCTCTGCAAAATTATTTTCAGGAGCAAAATTTCAAGATAAGAAATCAGCATACCAGATCAGCTCAGGTCTTCATGGAGTTGGTCTGGTTGCTGTAAATGCTCTTAGTACAAATTATCAAGTTGAGATATATAGAAATAAACAATATGCGATATATCAATTTAAAAATGCAAAATTGAAAAAGAAGAAAATTGTAAAGCATACTGGAGATGTTCCATTTTCAACAAAAATTGAATTTAAACCGGATAAAAAGTTTTTTGATAGTCTTGTTCCAGATATCAAACGAATAAGGAGACGCCTGACAACAGCTTCGGCAGAGATGGCAAAAGATATAGTATTCGTATTATCAATTGATGGAAAACAAGAAGTTATTAAACGTGATATGACAACTCATTTTGCAAAAGAGTGTCTAGCTTCAACAGATAAGATTAAAGTTACATTATTAAACTCTGACAAACCACCAGAGAAATTTCATGTATTATTTACATACGAACCAGCCGGTACAGCCACTCCAAGGATTATATCATCTGTTAATCTTCTACCAGTCAAGTTGGGCGGGTCACATGTCAATGCTTTCTATGATGTAATTAAAGAGTTCTTTCAAAAGCAAGCAAAGAAACATGGATTCTCATTTCAACCAACAGATTGTTTATATAGATTACGAGCATATTTTATGTTGAGTCTGATTGAACCAAAATTCTCAGGTCAAACAAAAGACTCGTTAATCAATGTAAAAAGTTATTTTGATAAGTTTATGAAAGAGTTTCGAACTCACCTTGATAAATTTGCACAAACATCTGAACCAATGATGACTGATTATATGCAACGATTTCAGGATTATAGAGTGAAGTTGGACTCAAAGAAATTTGTTAAAACAAACGGAGTGGGAAAACGAGCATCAACAAAATTCACGAAATTGCGTGATTGCACAAGTCGTCAAGGTGAATTATATATAGTAGAAGGCGACTCAGCAGGAGGTTCGATTATTCAATCAAGAAATCCAGCACTTCATGCAATCCTTCCATTAAAAGGAAAATCAATTCCAAACATAACAACCAAGAAAAACATATTGGCAAATAAAGAGGTTGGTGAATTGGTGAAGGCAGTTGGAGCAGGAATTGATACACATTTTAATATTAATAAAATGAGATATCAGAAAATTATATGTGCAACTGATGCCGATCATGATGGGAATCATATTGCATGTCTTGTATCAATGGTGATTGCAACATTGATGCCTGAGGTTGTTAAAACAGGCAGATATTATATTGCGCAAACTCCATTGTTTGCTATCAATGAAAAGAAAATATTTATTCCATTATGGAGTGAAGAAGAATTAGAAAAGGCAAGAAAAGACGGTCGAAACATAACCCGCTTCAAAGGTCTTGGTGAATTATCTCCCAAGCAATTGAAGGTATGTTTATTAGATGTTAAGACTCGAAATCTTGTCCCAATTAAATACAGCGCGGATATGACAAAACTGAATAAATTGTTTTCAAGTGCTGAAGAGAAAAGGAAATTGGTCACATAAGGAGGATCGTTTGAGAAAAAAGACAATAACGATTGATTGCGGTGGATGTGATTTATGTGTGGTAAACGACCAAGAACAATTTACATGTTCATGGGGAAAAGGAAAATCGAAAGTCATGGAAGCCGCAAAAGGAAAAAAGGTTATCAAATGCAATCTTATTAAAAAGAGATTGAAGTAATGCCATACACGAAAACAAGTAGAAAAGGATAAAAAATGGAAAAAGCTGATTTTTATGTCGGTATGGGAAGTAATGCAGATTGGATTGGAAGCGTTGAGAAATGTGGAGAAGTATGGGCACTGGATACAACAATTTTAATTCAAGTTAATAAAACCATGTATGAGGAATTGGTTATTGAATATATTAAATTCTATAAAGGAATTGTAGCAAATCATGTCTGTCAATGGCCATGGGAATGGACTGACAGCAGAATGACAAACTATTCATATATATTTATTCCTGAGCATGAAAAAGTTTATATGTCAATTGAAGGCGGGGACTTAATGGATCCAATCAAAGTGATACAGGGCGAAAGTATAATCGAAGCAAATGCTATGCTTGGACCCCCAATCTTTCCACTAATGGTTGACCAAATTTGTTATGAGGATATGGAATCTGATGGATACCCACTTACCACACCTTTATAAAGACTACGGACAATATTCAAATTATCGAAACTTTCCTTTGGATATTGATGGGTTAAAACCTGTTGAGCGGAGGGTTCTATTATCAGCTTATAAAATCGCGAGGGCTAAGTTTGTAAAATCGCGGCAAGTTGATTCATATACAACTGGTCATTATCATCCACATGGCGAATGTTATGGAACAATTGTACAATTAGTTCGTCAAGGATTTTTAATAGGTCAGGGTAATTTCGGTACAAATGTGGGAGTTGAGCCTGTTGGTCCAGCTGCCCCAAGATATACAGAGTGTAAAATAAGTCCAACAACTATTGATATGGTGTTTAAATATATTGATCACACACCAATTGTTGAAACAGAGTTGGGCGATAAAGAATCATTATTTCTACCGACGATGTTTCCTGTATGTTTAATGGGAACAGAGTATACTCAAGGTATCGGATTTGGATTTAAAACATTTATTCCTTGTTTTGAGGTAAAGGATTTATATCAAAGACTGTTATGGTTATTAGGAATTAGAAAACGAAAACCAATAATAGCTCCTATAACAGACTGTGTAATAACTTCTCCACCTGATATAGTTGAAGGATTATTAACAACAGGAAAAGCTAAAATTCAAGTTGATGGTATCATTGAGGAAAATCCAAGAAATAATACAATTACTTTAAAATCATGGGCACCAGGTAAAAGGTTTGAGTCCATGTTAAACAGATTCTCAGCTGAACTTGATTCCGGTATGGTTGGATTCACTGATCTTTCAGTTGATGAAACAAAAATTGTTTTTCAGGTATTAAGAGAAAGAAACAGAGATAAGATATATCAAGACTTTCTTGTTAAAATTAAGGAAGTCGTCAAGGGAACAATATCATTTGAAACAACAATTTTTGTTTCA
>RCNG010001060.1_pt1 | contig 13981 bp, 7 predicted proteins | sample 2041371 | NCBI WGS metagenome assembly RCNG01 (sample SAMN09708227, study PRJNA481090) | Marine sediment metagenome, whole genome shotgun sequencing project. | biome: marine sediment; feature: ocean; material: sediment; isolation source: Sewage treatment plant 1 marine sediment (STP1) ... | reverse complement strand
GGTCGCGTAGTGCTGCATTCGCCATGCCAGCGCCAAAAACCCAGTGGTTTCGGAAAATGGGTTCTTGTCGGACAGGAGAAAGGCGACGATCATCGCCGCCGTTCTTCAATCCGTTCTACGGTGAGAATGGAAAACCCTTCTCAACCCGATGACGACCCGGCTTGAGGTCTCGTCCACTCGTCAGAATCCGAGCACGCGCTGGGTGAAGTCGTTCGCAAAGACGCCGCCCGGATCCGTGTGATCACACTCCGCGCGAAACGCACGAAGACCTGGAATCAACGCGTTCAGCTCGGTCGCGCCAAGGGGGAGAACCTTACCCCAGTGCGGACGAGACTTGAAGGCTCGTGCCATTGTCGAGGCAAGCAGGCCTACCGTGGCTTCGAATGCAGGGAGATCGCGGCTAAACGTGATGAAGCTAATCGCAAACATCTCCTCATCGCTAGACATCGAGATCAGCGTCGAATCCTTCTGCACGTGTCGAAACGTGATCGGATAGTGGTGGACATAGCTCCCGCGGAGTGCCTCAATCTCCTCGAGTCCGTCGTCCCGTTGGGCGACGAGGGCTTGAACATCCTCTGCAAGACTCAGCGAGTCTCGTGCAACGTAGCGCAGAACTTGTTCTACGAGCTTGGCTGCGTCCTCAGCTCGCGAGACAGGCACGAACAGCTCTGCTTCGACGTAATCGTGCCGATGCTGGGTCATCAACACCCGTTCAGCACTATCGACAATGGATACCGGGATGAACAACCGCGTTAGCAGCCGGTAGATTCGGCGTACCCACACCTTCGATTTCAGGAGACGCGCAAGCACGATGGTCGCCCAATTCAACAGAGCCAAGCTGGACCCGCGCACCATCCGATACTTCAGCCTCGCCCAAGCGCCCGATCGGGGTTCGTCGACCGAACGCCGAAGTTGAGCGATCCACACCCAGCTCCAGGGCATCAGGTAAAACTGCATCAGAGGATGTGATTGGCGTTCCGCAAGCACATCGCCGATAGTCCCGAACTTCTGGCTTACTTCCTCGACCCGGTAGGTTGGCACGCACTCGACTCTGACGGATAGCAGGACGCCCATCCGTCCGAGAGCGCAGCGAGCGGCTTTGAGGGCCGGACCCCCTGTCAGCTCTCGGATCGTTGGGACGCCGTTTCGATCGTACGATGCTAGGCGGACGGCCGACACGTAGTGCGACATGCTCGACCTCCCAGAGCCGTGCGTGGCTGTAGAAATTGCCCCCGCGATGCTTTGTTCACCTGTCATTCCGATTGCTGGCAAGGTCACGCCATGTGCACGCAGTTGCTCAAGCACGCTATGGACGCTACAGCCGGCACCGACTTCGGCATAGGTCTTGTCCCCGGCAAGGCGTACATGGGCCAAGTGCCGTAGGCTCAAAACGACGTCTTGGCCGACGGGGGCCTCGCTCCAGGAATGGAGCGCGCCGATCGCACGAATCTTCTCACCCTTGTGTTCCTCCAAGAGTTCGAGCACCTCTTGCTCGGTGCGAGGCTCGAAGTAGTGCCGGGCACGGAAACAGATGTTTCGGCCGAAGTTCCGGAAACCGCGAGAGCTGTCAACGACCATGGCCATGGGTCGAGAGTACGCGAAAGGCCTGTGCCCATGGAAGCCTGGAGCGCCTATCCCCAGGCAACAGGCCCGAAGGGTAGAGAAGAGATCTGTCTCCCAAAGAAAAGCAGAATGCGATACAAGAGCTGCAGAGATGGTGGTGAAAGTCCTTGTACTAACCGATCGAGCTCATCGGATGCGGTGCTCATGGCAGATCGGACGCTGAAGGAACCAAAGGAGCCGATGCGGTTTCCAAGTACGAAGGGCGAAGCTGAGCGCCGCCAACTCACGGTGCTTTTCTGCGACATTGTGGGCTCGACGCGCGTCGCCGCTGAGCTTGGGCCTGAGACGTGGCGTGAGATGCTGTTGGCCTGCCAACGGAGCGTGACCGAGGTCGTGGAACGCTTCGGTGGTTTCGTCGCCCAATATCTGGGCGACGGAGTCTTGGTCTACTTCGGCTATCCAACGGCCCATGAAGACGATGCCGAGCGGGCGACGCGCGCGGGGCTCGCCATCACGGAAGCCGTCGCCGCACGCGCACCCGAGGACGAGGAGCTCCACGGACGCAGTCTCTCCGTCCGCGTCGGTATACACACCGGCCCGGTCGTCGTCGGAGGAGTCGGCAGTGGCGAGCGCCGCGAAACGCTCGCCGTAGGAGCGGCAAGCCACGTCGCCGCACGCGTCCAGACGCAGGCCGAACCGGCCTCCGTCTTTATCTCCGCCGCCACACTCCAGCTAGTGCGTGGGATCTTCTTGACCGACGACCGCGGCTCGCACGATCTGGCAGGGATCGCGGAGCCGGTTGAGCTCTACCGCGTCATTGGAGCCGCCGCAGGGCGCGGCCGGCTCGACGGCGGGTCGATGGATGATCTGACACCTTTCGTGGGACGTCACGAGGAGATCGACCTCTTGCTTGCGAGCTGGAGCAAGGCTCGGGAGGGTCACGGCCAGGTGTTGTTGATCGGGGGCGAAGCGGGGATCGGGAAATCGCGTCTCGTGCAAGTGTTCCATGAACGTGTCGCGAACGAGCCACATCGCTGGATCGAGCTGAGAGCCTCGAAGTTCCACGGCAATAGCGCCTACCATCCTGTCAGCCAGCTCATCGAAGAGACGCTGGGTCTGCGACCTGAGCATTCGGCGGAGCAGAAGCTCTCTCGGCTCACGGAGGAACTCGAGGCCGCTGGACTCGAGCCCTCCGAAGCAGTTCCGCTTTTTGCGAATCTGCTCGGTCTGCCGACATCCGAGCGTGATGCGCCGCTCGTGATCAGCGCGGAGGCCCGCCGCAAACGGACGCTCGACGCGCTGGTCCAATGGATGCTGGCCCAGGCAGAGCCGCAACCCGTTGTCTTCCTGGTGGAGGATCTGCACTGGCTCGACCCTTCGACTCTCGATCTGCTGGGAATCTTGATGGAACGGGTGTCGAACACACCGGTCCTACTGCTGCAGACATTTCGAACCAGCTTCGAGCCGCCGTGGCGTATCGTGCCGCACGTGAAGCGCGCAACGCTCGTCGCTCTCACGCGCACTCAGACCGAAGCGATGGTGGAGGCGGTCACGGGCGGCACCTCGCTCCCCCGTGCAGTGCGCGACCAGGTGGTGCAAAAGACCGACGGGATGCCGCTGTTCGTGGAGGAGTTCACCCGGACGGTTCTCGAGTCTGGCGCCTTGGTCCAACGCGAGGGGCGGTTCGAGCACACGGACCCATTGCCCGACTTCTCGGTCCCTGCCACGCTGCAGGACTCGCTCATGGGACGCCTCGACCGCCTCGGGCCCGCCAAGAACGTTGCGCAACTAGCGGCGGTCCTCGGTCGGGATTTCTCTCACGAGCTACTTGAAGCTGTTTCGACCGATGCCGAGTCGCTCGAGCGCGATCTGTCTCGATTGGTGAGCTCCGGAATCCTCCAGAGAACGGGAGCCTCGACGGGCGCGTCTTACACCTTCAAGCACGCACTCATCCAGGAAACCGCCTACAGCTCATTGCTCAAAGCAACCCGCCGTGTATGGCACGCTCGCGTTGCGCACGTGATGGAGGAGCGCTTCGCCATCCGCGCCGTACAGGAGCCCGAGCGGCTGGCTTGGCACTTCGAAGAAGGCGGTCTGATCGAAAAGGCGGTCGACTACTACCAAAGAGCTGGTGAGCAGGCTGCGCTGCGGTCTGCGAGTGCCGAGACCATCGGACATCTGACGCGGGCTATCGAGCTGCTCGGCACACTGCCGAAGGGGGCCGCGCGAAACGAACGCGAGCTCGTGCTTCAGCTCGAAGTTGGGAGGACGCTAGTGGCCACCAAGGGCTGGGCCAGCCAGGACGCGGCGGCGGCATACAGGCACGCGCGCTTGCTCTGCGAGACCATCGGTGAACCGCCGGAGATATTTCAGGTCATGCGCGGGCTCATCACCTTCTACGTAGGGCGAGCGGAGCTAGGAACCGCTCACGACCTAGTACGGCGGTTGATGGAACTTGCGAAGCGGGCGGGCGAGTCGTCGTTGCTCCTGCTCGCCCACGAGCACTTGGGAATCCTGCTCTACTTCGAAGGGAACTCATCCGAGGCACTCGAGCACTTCGAGCAAGCGATCGCGCTCTACGAACCTTCGAAACATCGTTACCTCGCTCATCTGCACGGAGAGGATCTGGGCGTATTCAGTCGGATCTGGATGGCCTGGGCTCTGTGGATCGTCGGCTATCCCGACCAAGCACTAGAAACGAGCCGGGAGGCGCTCGCTCTGGGCAAGGATGCATCCCACCCATTCAGCCTCGGCTACGCGTTTCTTTGGACCGCGATCCTGCACGTGATGCGCAGGGAGCCCGAGCGCGCCCTGGAGCTGGCCCAACAAGCTATCGCCATCGCTGAGCCGCAAGGTTTCGCGTTCGTCCTTGCGGGGGGCAAGCTCATTGCGGCGTGGGCCCACCTGCAAGCGCCCCTCGACGCGACCCAGATGGCGACCGCCGCAGACGCCTTCAAAGAGGCGGTGGCGCAGGTCGGAACCACGGGCAACATGGCCAACGCACCCATGATGCTGGGATACCTTGCGGACGCGTATCACCGAGCTGGCATGGTCGCGCAGGCGCTGGGCAACGTGAATGTGGGCCTCGCGCTCTCGCAAGCGACGGGCCAAACGCAATGGGATCCCGAGCTGCACCGCATCAAGGGAGAGCTTCTGTTACAACACCGCGGGGATGACGCAGAAGCCGAGCGTCTCTTCCAACACGCAATCGAGATCGCGCGGAGCCAGCAGGCGAAGTCGCTGGAACTCCGCGCTGCCCTGAGTCTAGGTCGTCTGTGGAACGAACAGCAGCAACCCGAGCGCTCGCGCGAACTGCTCGCTCCTATCTACGCTGGATTCACCGAGGGGTTCGCTAACCCCGACCTGATCGAAGCGCGGGAGCTACTCGGCTATCGAGATTCTGGAGGCGCGTCTCATGAGTGATCTTGGTGCGATCGTTTCCCGAGTGCAGCGCCCTCCCTACGCCTTGAAGATCCACAACGGCAAAGATGCCGTGGTACTCGGGGACGGCGATCCGCGTTTCGACGTCTTCATTCGCAACGAACGCGGCATGAAGGCGATCCGCTCCTTGCATGTGCTCGAGATCGTCGAGGCCTACATGTTCGGCGACCTGGACATCGAGGGCGATTTCGTTGCGGCCATGGCCTTCCAGGAAGTCCTGTCGGATGACGCCCCCGTGATCAAGACGTGGCGCCGGCTGAAGCCGCTGCTCCTGGGACGAAGACGCTGCAACCCTGCGTGGATCGCCAAACACTACGATTCTAACAACGCCCAACTGCTCGCGACAGACAACATCTACGACACCTACACTCCGGGAATATATGAGACCGAGGACGACACCCTGGAAGACGCCGCAAAGCGCAAGCTCGATTTTGCGTTCCGATCGCTTCGACTGCAGGCTGGGCAGACCCTGCTCGACATAGGCTGTGGATGGGGTGGCTTCATGCGCCACTGCGCCGAACGAGGTGTTCGGCCAACCGGCATCAGTCTTTCCCACCACCAGCTTGAGCACACGCGCAGACGCTTGAGCGAGGAGAAGCTCGGGGGCGAGGCGCTCTACCAAGACTTCTTCAGCTACGAGCCGGAGGCTCGGTTCGATGCCATCAGCATGATGGGGGTCATGGAAGACCTCTCGGACTACGATCGAGTCGTGTCACGGGTGGCGAGTTGGCTCGCGCCCGGAGGGCGCATCTATCTCGACTTCGCTACAGAGCGCAGGCCCTTCAGCACAGCGAGCTTCATCACCAAATACATCTGGCCCGGGACGTTCCGCAAAGTATACCTGCCCGAACTGATCGACAGCGTCTGGGCATCACCCTTCGAAATCGTGGGGCTCTACAACGATCGGCTTAACTACCATCTGTGGGGCAAAAAGGTTCACGAGCGCTGGGTCGAACGGAAGAGCGAAGCCCTCGAGCAGATGAGCGAGGAACAATGGCGGATGTTCCGCGTGTTGTTCGCCGCAGCGGAGAGCATCATGGGCCACCCATCGAACCGCGCGTCGGCCCAACGGATGGTCCTCGAGCTTCCGGGGTCACCCGGTGCAAGCACTGTCAGTTAGGTACTGCCCAGAAGCTAGACCGCTGACCGCGGCTCTTCGGGCCTGTGCGCGATCCCCTTGCCGGGCCCGCCGAGGCCTTGGTTGAGAACGATCGAGAAGACGTCGTTTTCCGCCTCCTTTCCCCAGAGCAGGTCCTGGTGAGCGTACTTGGGAATCACCGTCATGTGGACCTCATAGGGCAGCTTCTGAGGGCCTCTAATCAGCCACTGATACATCTCGTTGATGCTCCGGCGATGCCAGAGTCGGTTGTCTTCGCCGGTGATCAACGTTACCCCCTCCAACGGATGGAAGCACAGGCGGGCGGGGTCATCGATCAGATCCCGCTTTCCTTCACTGTCCTCGAAGCGACCGGCCCACGTGCGCCGCACGTTGAGCGCGCCTTGGAGGTACATGCGCAGCGGGATAGCACCAAACTGCCTGCCCAACTGGGGAGGCAAGTCGTCGCGGTCACCGTCCTTGCCGAGGCATACTCCCACCATCCCGTCGTCGGCCCACAGCGCGTAGTCCGAGTCAAACTTCCCCACCGCACCGCTCAGCTCGAACGTTCCCTTCGCGTCTCCGCGCCCCCACGATGATTTCGGCTCACGGTGTACGGCGGACACGTATCCCACTCCCGCCTGTTCGATTACGTTGTCGCGGTCCCGGACCGCGCGTAGCCGCTCACCCCGATTCGGCTCGACACGGCCCTTCTCGAAGCGCACGTGACGCACGCCATGGATTTCGGGTACGAGTTTAGTGTCGAGGTAGGGGGTGCCGTACAAGAAGCTTAGTCTATTGCAGAGCGCATGGGACGAGCGCCAGTCGATGTCCTCACGACTATGGGGCCGCGAACCCCGTCCAAGTTGCGCATAGATCTCGCGCAGCTCTCTTGGCCATTTGTCGTTGTCTTGTGGCTTGCGCGGATCGATGACCGAAACCGATCCAGCCCGCCACAGATCGTCGAGAACACGAAACGTGCTCTTCAGCTTGCCGTCCGTCGGAGGCACGTAGAAGAGTCCGAGCGTGAGTAGCACGACACGACCGACGCTCTTCTTCGGCACATGCCCCGACGCGATCGCTTGGGCGAGCACGCCCGCCCCCATGCAGTGCGCGACGACGTGGACCACTGGCTTCTGGCCGTCCTCGAGCCCGCGCTTGTTTCGGATGAATTCCAGCGCCAAGGGCACGTCTTTGCTCGCGGCTTGATCGAAGTCGAGCAGGTCGCGCTTGGCGTCGAGCTTCCCAGCCCTCTCTAGTGCGTCCATAACTTGGCGGCTTCCGCGCCAGTCGAGAAGCCAGGGCTCGTAGCCATTACGCCAGAGATAGTCCGCCAGCGAGTTCCCTCGGGGGATGCAGAACGTTTCGTGCTGGGCGCTCGCGCCGTGCAGCAACAGCACCGGTGGTTGTCCAGACTTTCGCATGCGCCAGAGCTGGAGCGGGATGTCGTCCGGACCGACGAACTTCTCGTCTTGTTCGGGTGGAGGGGGCGGAGCCTCAGTCATGGCCGCGCCTCAGTAGGCCTACGCCCAACTCGCCCAAGGTGTCGAGCGCCGGGAAGTAGACGTCCACCAAATTTCCGAAGAAGAACCTCCCAAAGCTCGCCATGGCCCAGGCCTGGCGAGCCGGATCGTCGGTGTCGACTTTGAACGAGGGTATCTGGCTGCTGAAGAATTCCGAGGCGCCCAGTCGTAGCACGCCCCGGCTCGGCACACCGGTTTCGCACAGCCTAAACTCTAGAGTCGTCGTATCCTTCCACGCATCGATGCCCTCATCGTCTCGAATCGTCTTCTCACCCTGAAGCCAGCAGCGGCCGTCCTGAGAAACCAACTTGTACTCGATCGTGCGCACTTCGCGCCCTGCCTCGTCGAGACCACGATCTGCCATCACGCGCATGAAGCTTCGCTCCGGATCGACCGGTCGCTCACACGCGGCGATCCTGAGCGTGCCCTTGACGATCGGGACACGCACGTTGGAGTCACGTGCGTGGTGGGCGAGGAAGTCCGCCAAGTCGTCGATGCGGACCGTCAGCTGAGTCTCGATGTGAGCACCGGCATCCCCTTCAACGGCGCCGACCATCTTCTCCTGGAACTGGATGCCGACGGGTCGATGCGCGGGCTCGGTGCCACACGCGACCGGCCGGGCCTCCCCACAAGGCCCCAACGGATCCAGCTTCGCGCGCCCTTGTTCCTCCACCCAGGTCGTAGCCTTTTCTCGTTTCTCCTCGAGCTCCTTGACTCGAGGGTCGGCTCTTCCGAGCCGCGACCTCAGGAAAGCGTAGACTTTGTACTCCGCGACAGCTGCAATCGTGGCCGACGGGTTGGCACCCACGGGCCCGGGGAACGCGGCCGCATCCATGACGTAGAGCCCAGGACAGCCGTAGACCTGACCCTTGACGTCGGTCACGCCGCGTTCGGGAGAACGCCCCATCGGACAGCCACCCTGCGGATGTACGGTCGCGCGGCGCTTCAGGAAAGTCCAGAGCGGATCGGTGCGAAGCTCACCGCCCCAAGCGGACGCAAGGTCACGGAAGATGCGCTCCTGGATTCCCCTTTCGGGCGTGTCGATCATGGGGGGCATTGTCGCCCGCAGCCGTGCCGTGGAGGCGGGAGAGCGGCCGTTGCGCGGTTGGACGGGCTTTAGGAGGAGCGCGTGAATCGGAAGATCCGTGACGCTCTCGAGCCTCGGGTCCCCAGACAGCAGCACGTGTCCATCGCAGATGCCGATCCTCTGCTGGCCTACAAGGAGCGTTTCACCGTGTTGGAAGGCGCCGGTCTCACCCGCAGTGACCACGACCGGGGGGCAGCTCTTTAGGATCAACGCCTGCGTGCCGGACGTTGCGCCGCGCAGCACGGCCCCGACTTGCGGTGCCGCGGGCAGCTCGAGCTCCAGCCTCCCCGGTGTCGAGTCGAGCCCCATCGAAAGCAGCACCGCGGTGCGCCCATTGCCGAGCCGGTAGTCGAGCGCGCGCTTCAAGAGCTCAACTCCCGTTACCGCGACCCGCTCTCGACCGGGGAGCACTTTCGAAGCCACCTGCTCGGCGATCGCCGTCGCGAGCCCGCCCTGACTACCCCAAACGAGCTGCACCCCGAGTCGAAGAGCCAATCGAACGGGGTAGGCCATATCCTCATATGTGTCGATCTGTGTCTGAAATTTCTCGGGAAGCGTGGCAACCACCTTTTTGAGCTGTGGTTGAGCGGCCTTCGCTGCACTGTCCAGGAACGCGCCGACGAGATCCTCGGCGGCGAACCCTACGTCGTCGAGCGTCTGCCGACGGACCTCTTCGAGTGCGTCTCTGAGCTGATCGGGCAGCAGACGCCAACGCCGCGGGTCCTCTGGCCCATCGATCGCCTGACGTTCCGCACGCCGCTCATCCTGGCCGCCGTACGGCGCGCGCAGGAGTTGGAGGCCGAGTTCGCTGACCTCATGGAGCTGGGGTCCAGCCGCATTGCGTGCGAGTCCCGAAAACAGATCCGTCAACGCCTCGAACGGGAGGGCGGCAAAGCCGGTCCTCTGGCTCACGGCGACATGCGCGACCCCACCGTTCATACCCTGTAGGGGCCACTCCCTGCTAGCCCGCGGTCTTGACTGCTCCCGAAAGGCATTGCGGTGAAGCCAGAGCGGGCTTCGGAACACACCAAGCGTCGGCTCGAGTGCAGCGGGGAGACCGCCATCCTGGATGAGCAACCAATGACGGAGCTTGTGGGGTCGAGTCTCGACCGTACCGCAGGGTCCCGCTTCAGTCCTCAGCTCATCGCCCTCGTCGAAGAAGCCGTCGAGCTCCCCGAGCGTCAGCTCGCCGGTAGCGTTGCCTTCTTGGTATGAGCCCGAGACGATGTATGGAGGCGCGACTACCTTTGCCTGGGGATGCTTGACGGCTTGGTCGTCCTGCGTGCGAAAGATCTCACTTCCGACCACGGGCTCGACAGAGGCGCCCGCAAAGCTCAGCCGCCAGCGCGCAGACGGTTCCTGGTCGCCGGGCTCCCGATCGTACACCAGTGACGAGGTAATCGTCGGGCCGCGGTCGAGTTCCTGAGGCTCATCACAATCGAAAACGGTGGCGACCGCATCTTGATTGGGATGAAAACGGGTCCCCAAAGCGGTGCTGGTCAATGGAAGCTTGATGGGGTCGCGGCATCGCAGCAAGAGCTCAGTGGTGTTGACAGCCCCAGCGCACAGGAACACGTTCTGTGCCTCCAGCGATTTCACCTTCTGGCCCTCGGAATGGTCACGGTACTCGACTCGGAAACGGTGGTCTTTGATTCGCTCGATCGAGGTCACCTCGGCACGTGTGATCACTCCGGCACCCTTGCTCTCGGCTTCGAACAGGTAGTTCATGTCGAGCGTGTTCTTCGCCTTCTTAGGGCAGCCAAAGCAGCAGTTGCCCGCGAGGTCGCACCGCTGGAAGTTGACGGCAAGCGGGGGCGAGAAGCTGCGGAGATACGGTTCCCGTGTTCGCAGGTGGCGGGCAGCACGTTGAAGTTGGATCCGTTTGGGAAGTCCCGCTTCGGCTGGGTCTTCAGGCAGGTGTGAGACCTCGAGCACCTGGGCCGCGAGGTCGTAGTACGGGTCGAGCTTCTCCCGCTTGATCGGCCAGCGCTCGTCGAAGATGTGCTCGGGCGGCCGCAGGTGGGCGTTGGCATAGATGAGTGAGCCCCCACCGAACCCGGCGGCCTGGCCGACCAGGACTCCGCCGAGGTCGCGCAGATCCCATACCCCATCACCGAGCTTCCAGAGCAACCGCGAGACGTCAGGCTGAATCGCGTCCAATCCATCTTTCGGTACGTCAGACGGAACGTTGGGGCTCTCGGGAACAGGATGGACGGGAAAGTCGTTCTCGGCGTCGAAGCGCTGCCCGCGCTCGAGGATGCAAGTCCGCACGCCGGCCCCCGCCAATCGGCACGCTGTGACGGCGCCACCAAAACCGCTGCCGATCACGATCGCTTCGTAGTCGACGTTTCCAGTCGCTTTGGTCACGCCGTCTCGTCCCGCCGGCGGTGGAAGCGGATGCGACCGCAGAGCGGATGCGGAGCGGGCGACGCGAGGGTCTCGACGTCTTCGCTTGCGCGTTCGGGCTCGTGTTGCCCCCTGTGCTGTCTCTCTTTGTCTAGCCTCCAACGGTAGAGCGTCTGCGCGCTGATGCCGTGCTCGCGGCACACGTCCCGGCGCGGGCGACCATGTTCGAGGTCCTTGAGAATCGATACGATTTGTCGGCGGGCGAGCGGCTCGACCGGGGTCCGGGTACGCTCCACTCTCCAGCCGACCTCGGGCGGTGCAGACTCAGATTGCGGCGTAACCGAGATCCGGAGCAAAGCAGGGGCCGCTTCGTGAAAAGCCTCGAGCCTGCTGGTCCACGGCAGGGGCTGGTCCGTGCCGTTCTCCTCGGGGCACGGGTGTTTCCTGCAGGTCCCCCGATACTGCGCATAGAAGTCGTCGCGCCTCGCGAAGTGCAGCTGATTGATCGGTCCGCCCGCGAGCTCGTGGACGACGAGGCGTCGGCTTGGAGGGCCGATCTGCATCGTCGCGTGGTAGGCGCAGTGTCTGTCGCCGACGAGGAAGACGAGACGCTCGACACCAACCTGGTAGATCAGCGAGATGATGCGCTCACGCTGTCCTTGCCAGTCATGCCCAGACCAGGTGTCGGCCCGCTTGTCCTGACGGCGTTCGCCGTCAGCATCGAAGCCCGCAGGTCGCAGCTGGGCCACAAAAGGTACGCTCGACACCACGAACCTTAGTTTGTACGCCCTGTACGGCTCCTCGCCGCGCAGCCACTTGTCGAGATGCGCGAGCTGCGCGGGATCGATCATGTGCCCGCGCTCGACAGAGCGCTTCGTGCGAGTGTCGAGGACGAAAAAGCCGGTGTCACCGTGCTCGAAGGTATAGCCCTTGTGGTACCAGTGTCTGGACTGACCCGGTCCGGGCCGGCGTTGGGGCTGGCGCGCGGAGACGTACTCGTCATAGGCATCGAGGGCCGGCTCGAGGTGATTCCGCTGAGTGTCGTCGGGATCGGTCCCGAAGTTGTCCAGGACTTCATGGTCGTCGAGGATCATGTAGTTGGGCAAGCGCCTGAGAACTTGCGCGGTAGAGTCGTCCTCGAACCACGCCTGCCGATAGTTGCGCCGATAGTGTTCCTTCTCGGCTCCGCGCGCGGGGAAATCAATGTCGAAGTAGATCTGATCGCCGGCGTGAATCATGAAGGCGGGTCGAGTGACTGCATCCTCTTCGTCGATTTCGTTGGCTGCATCCTCTTCGTCGAATCCTACGATCTCGTCTGCGAGCTTGGCGAAGGGGCTCGGCAGCAGCTCCTCGTTTGTTGGTGGCTTCGGCTGCTCGAATCGCGTCAGATAAGTCATCAGATAGGTCGCGCCGACGTTCAACCAACCGAGGCACAGAAGCAAACGACGGACGAGGCGGCGGACCCCGGGCAGCACTGCCAAACGCAAGTACCAGGATGGGGCATGGCGATGCCAATCGGTGACGGGTCGTTTGAGCGAATTGCGAGTCACCAGGCCGCCTAGCCAGCTAGCCGCCAGGCCGCCTAGCGCCGTGAGCCGAGCAGTCGAGAGATTGCAGCTTCCGTAGACGAACTCGAATGGGCGCGCGTCCCCCGGCGCAGCAAAGGTGCGCAGCCGTCCCTGTAGTTCACCAGAGCGCTTTTTGGAGCGCACCAACACCCTGTAGGTGGTGTTGGGGCTGAGCACCTGATCGAAACGGGCGACGGCGGTGTAATCGCGCTTCGCCTCAACTTCAACTGCGACCTTCTTCACAGACTCGCTTCGTCCGCACCCCGAACATGCGAGCATCTTCAGCATAGTGTGGCGCGTCTTCGCCTCGAGCTGCGCGCTCTCGTCCACGAACTCGGTTTCGCCACATCCGCGACAAGAGAGTCTCTTGAGCTCGACCTCCAAACGACGGTCCTTCCGGTCGCCGCGGACCCATATCCACACGGAATCGTGGGTAGTGTGGCCAACAATGAGGTCCATGAACTCCTTCAAGAGAGTCGGACTATACACTCGGTGGCCCTGGAGCGGGTCACCCCACTATTGCTGAGAGAACAATGAAGGGGCATCTGGTGAGGAAGATCACCGAAATCGTTCGAATCCAAGAAGGCTCGCAGTGGGTTGAAAAACTCGGTGACGCGGTGTTTTCGAGTTTGATGTACAGGGGCCAGTCCCCGCCGGTTAAAAGAAAGAAGCCCTGCTTCTTTCGACATAATTCCGGCGGCGTCCTACTCTCCCACAGGGCTACCCCTGCAGTACCATTGGCTCTGATAGGCTTAACTTCCGAGTTCGGGATGGGATCGGGTGTGACCCTACCGACATTGCCACCGAATCCGTAGAAAGTTTCTCTGTGCCGCTTCTGTGAAGCGGATCAGAAGCAAGTTCGAGAGTCCGTGTTGATGGATTGTCTCGAGCTCTTCCTTCCAACCCTGATCTCAAGTCACGCACGAAACGTGTCTTAGAAATAGGTCAAGCCTCACGGCCGATTAGTACTGGTCAGCTACATGCGTCGCCGCACTTCCACACCCAGCCTATCAAACTTGTAGTCTACAAGTGGCCTTTAGGGACCGAAGTCCAGGGATACCTCATCTTAGGGCTCGCTTCCCGCTTAGATGCTTTCAGCGGTTATCGATTCCGTATATAGCTACCCGGCTATGCTTCTGGCGAAACAACCGGAACACTAGGGATACGTTCAACCAGGTCCTCTCGTACTATGGTCAACTCCCTTCAAGTATCCTCCGCCCACGACAGATAGGGACCGAACTGTCTCACGACGTTCTGAACCCAGCTCGCGTACCGCTTTAATTGGCGAACAGCCAAACCCTTGGGACCTGCTCCAGCCCCAGGATGCGATGAGCCGACATCGAGGTGCCAAACCGCG
>RCNG010000972.1_pt1 | contig 13992 bp, 11 predicted proteins | sample 2041371 | NCBI WGS metagenome assembly RCNG01 (sample SAMN09708227, study PRJNA481090) | Marine sediment metagenome, whole genome shotgun sequencing project. | biome: marine sediment; feature: ocean; material: sediment; isolation source: Sewage treatment plant 1 marine sediment (STP1) ... | reverse complement strand
GTGTGTCGCCCGAACGGACGGTGTAGCGACCGGACCATTCTCCGGCTGCGCCGGCACTCGATGAGGAGGCAGCGTTCGCCTGGGATCCGGCCGGCAGCTGAAGTCTTTGGCCGGGTTGGATGACAGACCGGCGGCCGAGGCCGTTGGCGGCGCAGAGTGAATCCACGGAGATGCCGAAGGCGCGAGCGATGTCCCACAGGGTGTCGTTGCTCTGCACCACGTACGTGCCGCTATCGGCCTGCCGCTGAACGGGGCTGTCATGGGAGACCCCGAACCTAGGAACGATCAGGCTCTGACCGGGGTGGATCAGAGTCCGGCGAAGGCCGTTGGCCTGTTTGATCGCACCCACGCTCGAACCGTAGCGGGCGGCGATGGTCGAGAGTGATTCGCCCCGCCGGACGGTGTGGATCATCCGCGGCGCCCAGTCGGTGCGTGGGGTCTCGGCAAGGACGGTCGCGACCGCCGATCCTTCACCCTTGGGCAGCCAGAGCGCCGTGACTCGATTGGCCGGGGTGAGGTCGCGGCGGATGGCCGGGTTGATGCGGCGGAGTTCCTCCACCGTAAGGGTGGTGCGATCGGCGAGGAACTGCAGGTCGAGGGCATCGGGGACGTCGACGCGGTCGAACGTCCAAGGTTTTTCGTTGGGCACCGGAAAGCCCCACTGGGCGGGGTCTTTGGCGATGATCACCGAAGCGATGAAGGCAGGGACGTAATTTCGGGTCTCGCGGGGAAGGTAGCGTTTCAACGTCCAGAAGTCGTGGCTGCCGGACTTCCGGATGGCGCGTCGTACGTTTCCGGCGCCCGAGTTGTAGGCGGCGAGGGCGAGGTACCAGTCGTCGAACTCGCGATAGAGGTCGGTCAGGTAGGCCACCGCCGCCTCGGTGGATCGAACCGGGTCGCGTCGTTCGTCGACAAGGCTGCCGATCTCGAGGCCGTAATACCGCCCGGTGGCCGACATGAACTGCCACATCCCGTGTGCTCTGGCCCTCGAGTACGCCTTCACCGAAAAGGCGCTTTCGATGAGAGGCAGGTACGAGATCTCCGTGGGCAGGCCGGCGGCGCGAAACTTGGCGCGGATCATGGGGAGGTAGTCGCCCGCCCGCGTGAGACCCGTCTCGATGCGCCGTCGGTATTCGCCCTCGGCCGTCATGGCGTCGAGGAAGCCGTCCACGATTGAGTTGAGGATCAGCGGGTAGTCGCTGGGCGGCAGCCCATCGGGGCCCACGATCTCGATCGCATCGGGGGGGAGGTCGGGGATGTCGATGGGAGGAAGCGCGACCATCTCCCGGCCCTCGATGGTGCCGTCTTCGCCGAGGGAGAGGCTGTGCTCCAGTTCTTCGGCCGTGGCCAATAGACCTGCGACGAAATCGAGGTAGGCTGGATCACCGGCAAAGGCGTCGGGGGGATCGAGGACGGCGCACAGAGCCTCGTCGATACGGTCGAGGGCTGGGCCGGTGTCGCCGAGTTCGGCGAGCCGCTGCGCTTCGGCGAGCAGATCATCGGTGTAGGCCTGGGTGGAGTCCTTCCAGGCGATGAATGACGCGTCGGGTGCGGTCGCGTCCGTCGCCGTCGGGTCGGCCACCGGTGGTGAATCGGTTGTCGTGCACCCGAGACCGGAGATCACCGCCAGAACCGTAGCCAGGATCATCGGGAACGCACGGGCGTGGACAGATCCTCTGCTCCGCGACCAGCGGCGGACCTTCGTTGAAATCTTCATCATCAGGAGTGAAGTCGGTCCGATCTCACTTGGTTTTTTCCAGGTCGATCGAAAAACGAAGGGACAGCTTGTTCAGGTCGGAACTGCCTTCGACCTCCATGACTTCGGGTTCGAAGGTGTGGATGGTTTCGCCGGCGGAATTCTTGAGCTGAACGGCAACCTCGAGTCCGCGCATTCGTCCGAACAACCTCGAGTCGAGCCCGTGGGCGACTCTCCGCCGGATTTCCTTGGCCCCGCCGACGGCGCCCGAAAGGAGGGATTCGATGTCGATGTCGGGTGAGGACGACCGGCCCCGGTCGCGAGCACCATCCGCCAAACTGCCGACCCGCAGTCCTTCGAGTTCGGCGAGGATGTCGAGTTGATTTGAAACGTGGACCCGCTTGATCGGGGGTGGTTTGACGAACGGTTCTTCGCTGGCGTGCTGATCGAAAGTCACGTCTACGGCCGGGTCGGGCTGAATATCGGAACCGACTGCCTTGTCGTCGGCAACACCGGCGAAGGCCTCTTCCTGCCAGGGTTCTTCCGCAGTCTCGACCTCAATGGAGACCTCTTCTGCGAAACCGGTTGAGATCGGAGCTTCCTCCTCGACCGTCGGTCCATCGACCTCGAACTCGGGTTCCCTCTGAGAGACGAAGTCTTCCTCGTTTGCCATCGGGCGCGGTGTGTCGATTGGATCGGGAGGTTTTTTGGCCGGTGGTTGCTCGGGCGGGGCGACCGGTGGGGTAAAGACATCCGAAACCGTGGTTGGTGGGCTGGAGGCCGGCCTGGGTGCGGACACGCCGGTAGTCGGGGTTTGGGGTGGTGGGGTTGGCTCGGGGTCCGAAACAACGCCCTCCTCCGCCGCGCGCGCCAGCGAGGCCGCGGAGATCGACTCCGGGCGCTGCGGCGCCATGGCGGGTCTGACCGGTTCGGATGCCGGTGCGACTCCCCCGGGTTGCGATGATGCCATCCGCTTCCTGAGTTTCTTGAGGGTGAGCTTCGTGATCTCCTTGAGGGTCTCGAAGACCCCGTTTCCGTTGATGGCCGAGGTCTCGAAGTGTGGGTACGACGAGCTCGAGTTGAGATCGCTGTTGAGCTCGTCGACGGTCAGGATGTTCTTCAGGTCGCGCTTGTTGTACTGCAGGACCAGGGGAAGATCGGCCATCTCGAGACCCAGATCCTCGATGTTCTCGACCAGGCTCGCAAAGCTCTCGATGTTCGCCTCTCGCATGGGACGCTGAGAGTCTGCAACGAAGACAAGACCATCGACGCCCTTGAGTACGAGTTTTCGGGTCGTGTTGTAGAACACCTGACCCGGGACGGTATAGAGCTGGAGGCGGGTTTTGAATCCGCCGATGGTTCCCACTTCAATGGGGAGGAGATCGAAGAACAGGGTTCGGTCGGATTCGGTTTCGAGCGAGACCATTTCGCCGCGCGAATTCGGCGTGGTCTTGGCGTAAATATATGAAAGATTTGAGGTCTTGCCACACAGACCGGGACCGTAATACACGATCTTCGCGGCCATCTGCATCGTTGCCCAATTAAAGAAAACCATATAGGAGTCGTTACCTCTTCAGCCAGCTCAAAGCTAACACACCGTGTTTGACGGGGTCAATCTAGTTTTAAACCTCCTCCGAACGGGCAGAAACAGCGTTTCGAAACCGCTTCCGGCGAAGACCTCCAATCGTCTTCCGAAGGATCCGTGTGGAGGGCATCGTGACGACGAATCCGTATCAGACCCCGGACAGATCGGCCGAGCGACATCGGCGGCGAAGACGGGGAGTGAGAGTCGGAATCCTGGCTTCAAAGTGTTACAATGAACAAGGCTTGCGTGCGTTTGTGTAAGTATTTCAAGGAGTTGGAGCCTGGATTTCATGATCATGGCCCATCCCCGGGGGAGAATCGTGTGGACCTGAGCCGGCGCGTGCTCAAGGTACTGTGTGCCATCGTCGAGCTCTTCATCCGCTCGGGTGGGCCGGTGGCGTCTCGCGAGGTCGCTCGGTGTTCCGGTCTCGGTCTCTCCTCGGCCACCATTCGAAACATCATGTCCGAACTCGAAGAAGCCGGCTATCTCATCCGGCCGCATTCTTCGGCGGGGACGGTTCCGTCGGATCGCACCCTGCGACTCTATGTCGACAACGTGTCGAGCGAGTGCCGGCTCTCGCCGTCGGTTCGGCGGCAGATCTCGGGCCGGATGGATGAGGTGCGGCGCGAGCTGGTGGAAGATTTTGCGTGGGTGGCCCGTTTGACGGCCGACGTCACGCAGGAAGCGGGGGTCGCGGTGAGACCGTTCGGCATCGGACGGTTCCTCGAAGCGATTTCGCTCGTGGCGTTGGAAGGCAGCCGGGTTCTCGGTGTGTTGGTGACGGCGGATGGGACGGTCGAGAAATGCCTCCTCAGTCTTGACCGCGAGCTCACTCGTGACCGGTTGCAGGAGATCGCCAACTTTCTCACCCTGGAGTTTCGCGGCCTGAACCTCGACGAGGTCAAGGCCGCGGTTCGGATTTCCGGCGATGAAGATCCCGGACGCCCATCCGACGACCTCGAACGAGAGGCGCTCGAAATCATCCGGGATCTGGTTCCGCATGCCACTCCGCGGGTCGAGGTTCAAGTTGCCGGAACCGACAACTTGCTTCAGACCGAGGATTTTACGGAAATCGAAAGGGTGCGTTCGTTGTTCGCAACCCTGGATGATGAACAACGCATTGTCCGCGAGATCAGGAAGGCGTTGGCCAAGGGCCCAACGCAGGTGATCATCGGTCGAGAGTCGGCGCTGACGGCGACCGGTGAGCTCGGGATGGTCACGACTCTGTTTTATAGGAATGGCGAACGAGCGGGCGCCTTGGGTGTCGTGGGTCCGAAACGAATGGACTACACACGCATCGTGCCCGTGGTCGAGTTCATCGGAGATTCATTAACCAAGATGTTGCAGGAACCTGGAGCGATGAATGGGTGACAACAAGGAAACGTCCGCCGAATTCGACGCGGACGTGGTTGAGGATATTGAGATCGAGTTCGTCGATGACGACACCGGCGCGGATGTTCCTCTCGAACCAGTCGCCCAGTCGAGCCCGCCACAGGGTCTCGAGCCGGTTGATTTGGGGCCCTCGGTGGAGATCGAAATCGAGCGCCTCGAGAGTGAACTCGACGAACTGAGAGATATCCATCTGCGGAAGCTGGCCGAATTCGACAACTTCCGCAAGCGGACCGAGCGCGAGCGTGTCGAGATCAAGAGACACGCCAACGAAGAGTTGGTTCGGGAACTTCTCCCCGTCCTCGACAACTTCGAGCGCGCGTTGGAGCACAGATCCGAGTCGGATGTGGGCGCCTTTCACGAAGGTGTCGAGATGATCGCAAAGCAGCTCTGGGACACCCTTGAGCGCCAAGGCGTCGAGATCATCGATCCCATGGGCGAGCGTTTCTCACCCGAGTACCACGAAGCTGTTCACCGCATCGAGGACGCGGAGCTGGAGCCGGGCACCGTCGCGTCGGTTCTGGCCAAGGGCTATGTCTGCAACGGTCGTTTGGTCCGGCCCGCCATGGTGGGTGTGGTGTCCGATCTGCCGAAACCTGCCGAGCCGTCAACCGATTCCTCGAATGGAGGAGTCGATGAGTAAGATCATCGGCATCGATCTCGGTACCACCAACTCCTGTGCGGCCGTGGTTGACGTCACCAAGCCGATGGTGATTCCGAACCGCGAGGGCGCCAGGACAACGCCGTCGGTGGTGGCGTTCACCTCCGATGACGAGCGGCTGGTCGGCCAGATCGCTCGTCGGCAGGCGATGACCAACCCCATGAACACCGCCTACGCGGTGAAGCGGTTGATCGGACGGAAGTTCGATTCGGAAGAGGTCAAGTGGGCGCGGACCCTGGTTCCGTACGCCATCGTCGAGGCGGAGAACGGTGACGCCTGTGTCGAAGTCAAGGGTCGAAACTACTCCCCGCCGGAGATCTCCGCCTTTGTTCTGCGTGAGATTAAAGAGTTTGCCGAGGAGTTTCTCGGAGAAGAGGTCAGTCAAGCCATCATCACCGTACCGGCGTATTTCGATGACAGTCAGCGTCAGGCGACCAAGGATGCCGGTACCATTGCCGGTCTCGAGGTGCTGAGGATCATCAACGAGCCCACCGCGGCCTCACTGGCCTATGGCTTCGGCAAGAAGACCAACGAGACCATCGCGGTCTACGACCTCGGCGGCGGCACCTTCGACATCTCGGTGCTCGAAATCGGCGACGGCATCTACGAGGTCAAGTCCACCGCGGGAGACACCTTCCTCGGTGGTGAGGATTTCGACTCTCGGATCATGGAGTACATCCTCGAGCAGTTCAAGGTCGATACCGGTATCGATCTCTCCGACGACATGATGGCCATGCAGCGGATCAAGGAGGCGGCCGAGTCCGCCAAGTGCGCGCTCTCGACCAGCGATGTTCATGAGATCTCGTTGCCCTTCATCGCCGCCGATCACACCGGACCGAGGCACCTCCAGATGCGACTGACGCAAAGCCAGGTCGAGGAGCTTGTGGTGGATCTGGTGGAGCGGACCCTCGATCCGTGCCGCAACGCCCTCGAGGCTGCCCGGGTCCCTGAATCCGAGATCGATCAGGTGATTCTGGTGGGCGGCCAGACGCGGATGCCTCTGGTTCTCAAGATCGTCACCGAGTTCTTCGGGCGGCCGCCGTGTCAGGACATCAATCCCGACGAGGTGGTGGGCGTCGGTGCGGCGATCCAGGCAGGAATTCTCCAGGGTGAGGTCAAGGACCTGATTCTGCTCGACGTGACACCTTTGTCCCTCGGGATCGAGACCCACGGTGGGCTCTTCACCAGGATCATCGAACGGAACTCCACGATCCCGACCAAGAAAAGCATGATCTTCACCACGGTTGCCGACAACCAAACCAGTGTGACCGTGCACGTGCTTCAGGGCGAGCGCGGCATCTCGGCCGAAAACCGATCTCTCGGTCGGTTTGATCTCGTCGGGATCCCGCCGTCACCCCGGGGCGTGCCACAGATCGAAGTGACCTTCTCCATCGATTCCAACGGAATCGTGAATGTCGGCGCGCGCGACATGGCCACCGGCAAGGAACAGAGCATCGAGGTCAGCCCGGCCGGTGGATTGTCCAAAGCGGAAATCGACGCGCTCATCGCCGAGGCGGACATGCATCGGCAGGACGATCAGAACCGACGCGAAATCCGACTCCTGCAGAATCGACTCGAGGGACACATCCACACAAATGATCGGGTCTTCAAGGAGTTTGGGGCGTCCCTCGCCCAGGTCGAACGGGACGAGGTGCGCGGCACCCTCGATCGTGCGCGAAAAGCCCTCCTCAACGAGGAACGATCGGTCCTCGAGGAAGCGATTCTGGCGGTGCAGTCCGCCGGTCAGATTCTGACTCAGGTCATCATGGTCGACCCCATGGCCGCTCTCGGTATCGAGATGAAGGGCGATGCGGGAGAGACACCGGAAGAGGAAAGCTGACAGAAAATCCATGAGTTCCGATCAAGCACGTGACTACTATGACGTTTTAGGTGTCGCTCGCGACGCCTCTGTCGACGAAATCAAAAAGGCCTACCGTGGCCTTGCGGTGAAATTCCACCCGGATCGAAACCCGGGAGACCATGCGGCCGAGGAGAAATTCAAGGAAGCCTCCCAGGCCTATACGGTCCTGTCGGATGCGGAGAAACGCGCCCGTTTTGACCGGTTCGGCCACCAGGGTGTTGACGGTCAATCCTTTTCCGGCTTCGACCCTGCGAATTTCGGAGATTTTGCCGATATTCTGGGTGATCTCTTCGGTTTTGGAGATATCTTCGGCGGACGCCAGGGGCGCGGACGCCAGGGGCGTCGGCGTGGCCACGACCTGCAGTACACCCTGCACGTGTCGCTGGACGAAGCGGCCAGAGGGGTTGAACGGTCGATCCGGGTCCCGAGGCTCGAGAACTGCGACACCTGCGCCGGCAGTGGATCCAAGCCCGGGACGACACCTGAACCTTGTGGCACCTGCGGTGGAAACGGCCAGGTCATGTTCCGACGCGGTTTTCTGTCGGTTGCCCAGACCTGCCCGACCTGTTCCGGGGGCGGACGTGTCAACCGGGACCCGTGTGAACCCTGTGGCGGCAGGGGAAGAGTCGAGCGGGAAGTGACACTGAAGGTCAACGTTCCGGCCGGTGTCGACAACGGAATGCGCCTCCGGCTGACGGGGGAGGGGGAGGGCGGACCTCTCGGCGGTCCGGCCGGCGATCTCTTCGTCGTGATTGGAGTGACGCAACACGATGTCTTTGAACGGGATGGTGACGATCTCCACATGGAACTCCCCATTTCGGTCTATCAGGCCATGTTGGGCGCCGACATCGAGGTGACGACAATCCAGCAGGAGGATGCCGCGGTCGAGGTCGCGGCGGGGACCCAGCCGGGAGAAGTCCTCCGAGTCCACGGTGCCGGGATGCCCAACGTCAACGGGCGTCGGCGTGGCGATCTGCATGTCCATTTCAAGGTCGTTGTTCCGCAGAAACTCAGCTCGGAGCAACAGCAACTGGTTGAGGAGATCGCTCGCCTCGGTGGTGGGCTTGAGCCCGAGGATCAGAGAAGTCTCTTCGAACGACTGAAGCGGGCGTTTGCCGGCGAATAGACGGGCCCTGGGAGCCTGCAGTGCATAGATGGTGGATGGATTTCGGAGAGTCGTTTGAGACCAGTATTCGGCGGATTCGCTGGTTCATACTGGTGGTATGGGCCGAGAATCCACCGAATAGTGGGCCAATCGACACCCGAAAGGCGCCACCAACTCTATGCGCTACAGGCTGCCAATGATGCTCGATTACGTGGAAATCAATACTCGCCTGCGTGAGGACCAGGAGGACCAGCTTGCTGAGTCACTGTCCTCGTCGTCGATTCTCGGAGTCCACATCGTTCCGGAGAGGGATGGGTGGATCAGCGTTAGCGTGTGGGTGGAGGCCGGGAACGATCGCCTGGCGGAACAGGTTCAGTCGATCTTGAAGGACTGCGGCGCCGAAGCCGTGAGGTTCAGCGAGCACGCTGACGATGACTGGTCTGCCGAATGGCGGGAAAACTTGTCAGCCTTTGAGGTCGGACGGTGTTGGTGGATCGACCCACACCCGGAGCGGGCCACGGCGGCCCCCGACGATCGTATTCGGCTCGCGGTGGAGCCGCGCGCCGCGTTTGGCAGTGGGACCCACGAATCCACGCAGCTCGTCCTGGTCGAGCTCGAAGAGCACGGGTGCGCCGGTCTGAGAGTCCTCGATGTCGGGACGGGGTCGGGGGTGTTGGCCGTTGCCGCGGATCGGCTCGGGGCCGATTCGGTGGTGGCATTGGACACCGATTCGATTGCTGCTTGGGAAGCACGAACCACCGCTGAGCGTCAACCGTGGGTGTGCCGGCCATTGATCGTTGCCGGTGGCATCGACTGCCTCTTTGTCGCAGATTTCGATCTTGTTCTGTGCAACATGATCATTGCCGAGTTCTCTCCGTTGCTCGGGTCGATTCGAGGCCTGTTGGCTGCAACCGGTACGGCCGTGTTTTCCGGCATTCTCGAGCGCGAGAAAAGCGCGGTCACGGATCTTCTCGAGGGCAGCGGCTTTGTCGTTTCCGGTGGTGGTGAGCGCCGTGGGTGGATCAGCGTTCGGGCCGTCCCCACGGAGGTGCGCCTGTGAAACAGGCGCCGTGGCTTTTGGTGTCGTCAGGAGAGCTCGAGACCGGCCGCAGGGTGGTCCTCGATTCGACCGAGTCCCGACACGCGAGTGGAGCGCTGCGCCTGAGATCGGGTGATCCCGTGGTGCTCGCCGACGGTGCCGGGACGACGGCTGCGGGCACCATCACGCTGAGTGGGCGCGGAGCTGCAGAGGTGGTGGTCCAAAGCGTCGCCCATGAGCCGCTTCCAATCCCGGCCCTCTCCTTGGCGGTGGCGGTTCTGGCAGGCGGGGCCATGGATCTGGTCGTGCAGAAGGCCGTGGAGCTCGGGGTAGAGCATGTGATGCCGGTGTGCTGCGAACGAAGCCAGATGGACCCCAAGAGAGCCATGAGCCGGATGAATCACTGGCTCCGAGTTAGCCGGCAGGCGCTCAAACAGTGTCGTCGGGCCTGGGCCATGGAGCTGTCGCCGCCGACGACCTTGATCGATCTCGTCAATTCCCCAGCGACCGCGCAGGGGATCCTGGCGCACCCGGCGGGGGGGACGATCGGAGAACTTCCACTTGGTCGGGTTGGTCCTTTGCTCATCGGTCCGGAAGGCGGCTTCTCACCAGATGAGGACGAGACGCTCGAACGCGCGGGTTGGCCGAGGGTCAGTCTCGGTGAGTATGTGCTTCGAGCCGAGACCGCTGCCATTGCCGGCGCTGCGATCTTCGGTATCCGGCAAAAAGGGTTACACTCCACGGATGTCTGAACGACCCCTCTGGATCGACTCTCACGCCCACCTCACCATGTTTTCTCGGTCGGAACTGTCTGACGTCCTGGATCGTGCAGCCGCACAGGATGTCCTCGGAGTGCTGGTGCCGGCCACCAGTCCCGACGATCTCGATGCTGCCGTCGCCATTGCCGGCGATTTTTCAGGGTCGGTGGTGGCGGCAGCCGGGATCCACCCCCACGACGCAAAGAGCCTGGACGCCGCGGTCAAAGGCCGGATCGAGCGGGCCATCGCACATCCTGACGTCGTCGCGGTCGGTGAGATCGGACTCGACTACCACTATATGAACTCACCCAGGGAAGACCAGATTGCCGCCCTCGAGTGGCAGCTTGATCTCGCCGTCGAGGCCGACCTGCCGGTGGTCCTTCACAACCGGGAATCCTGGTCTGATCTCGAACCGGCCCTCGCCTCACGCAGCCCTCGTCTACGCGGAGTGGCCCATTCCTTCACCGAGGGACCGAACGAGGCGCTCAGAATCATCGAGCTCGGCCTGATCGTCGGTATTTCGGGAATGGTGACTTTCAACAAGGCCGATAACATTCGAGAGATGGCCGCGGCTTTGGCGCCGACCCAGGTGATGGTCGAGACCGACAGTCCGTTCCTCGCTCCGGTTCCCCACCGTGGACAGCGCAACGAGCCGTCATTCGTGATCGAAGTCGGCCGCCGGCTTGCGGAACTCTGGGGGTTGGACGCAGTCGAGGTTGCGGCGAAATCGACCAATCTCTTCCGCGGTCTTTTTGAATTGTCGAGTGATTGGCCTCGGGGTTCCTCTCGGGAGGATTAGGCCTTCTTCGGGCGGCGCCCCCGCCGTCTCTTGACGTCCTTGACACTGATCAGGAGCATTCCGTCTGCCGGATCACGAGTCACTTCAAAGCGCTGACTTTCATCAACCGAAAGGCCGTATTGATGGAAGAACTGAGGTGATTTGAGGCTCACCGATCTCCGCCGTCTCGACATCTGAAGCGCACCTTCTTCGTCGTTCTTTTGGGAAATCTTCACGCCGATGATCTTCCGTGTCTTGTCAAAAAACAAGATCGCGAATTTGGCCGAATCGAGATCGAAAGCGGCCACAGACGCAGCATCAAAAGAAATCAGACCACTCGGTCGAATGGTCGCTCTCGGGCGAGTTCCGGCAGCTTGTGGAGGCACGAACTTCTCAAAGGCCATAGACCACCTCCGAAGGGATCACTTTTAAGCTACATAAAAATCGGTCTTATGTCAAGAAATTTCGAAAATAACTGGCTGATAGTAGTGCCGATAAAACGTGAGTAACTTCGCGGAAATCCAAATCTTTCTTTCTGTTTGGACCACCGCGGCAATTATACCTTACAAAATTCTCTCGAATTCTATTCGCCCGGATTCAGGATTAGTTACTTGTTTTGAGTTGGATACGTTGCGATGTCTGATCATCATCAAGTCGATAGGCTTAGGTGTCGTGCAGAGAAGTTCCGTAGAAATCATGAGTGTTGAGCTGATTCGTGGCGTTCGCCGGGGCAACGCGATACACTGCAATGGATGCTGGAACTTCACCCTTCATCAACTCAGTGGATCGAGCTCGACGGCGCCGCACTGACGCACAATATCGGTATTTTTCGGTCGATTCTATCCGCCGATACGCTTCTGCTGGGAGTCGTGAAGGCCAACGCTTATGGCCACGGTCTGGCTCAAGCTTCCACCCTCGCCGCCGATCACGTTGACTGGTTCGGGGTTCACACGGCCGGTGAAGCCAGAAGTCTGCGCGAGAGCGGTGCGACACGCCCGATCCTGGTCATGGGTTTTGTTCCACCCGGTGAACTCCGTGATCTCGACAATGACATCCACCTCTTGATCTCGTCGATTCCCGCCTTGGAATGGGTGGCCGACTATCGCGATCGAAGCGGAGTCTCGCTGCCGATTCACCTGAAGATCGATACCGGAACGAAACGCCAGGGAATTTCCGTCTCCGCAATCGATGAGGTCATTCGCGCGGCTGCGAAGTGTCGACTCGATGTTGTCGGATTGGCGAGCCATTTCGCCAACATCGAAGATACCCTTGAGCACGAATTCGCACGTACTCAGCTCGACCGTTTCCATCGAGCGGTCGAACGGACGAGGGAGTTGGTCGGTGGTGGACTTCCCTATGTTCACACGGCGTGTTCCGCTGCTTCACTCCTTTTCCGCGAGACCGATTTTTCCATGGCAAGGGTGGGGATTTCCATGTACGGACACTGGCCGTCCCGCGAGACCAAATTGTCCTGGATCCTGGAACACGGACGTGATGGTCTCCGGTTGCAGCCCGTCCTTAGTTGGCGGGCCGTGGTGGGCCAACTACAGCCCGTCGCCAAGGGTGAATCGGTGGGTTATGGACGGACTTGGACGGCGTTGCGGGACACGGTGCTTGGCGTGATTCCAGTCGGGTATGCCGACGGCTATCCGCGGGCTTTGGGCAATCGAGCGCGGGTTGGAGTCCGGGGCCGGGCCGCTCCGGTGGTCGGCCGGGTTTGCATGAATATTTTCATGATCGATGTGACCGATATCTCTGACGTCGGGGTGGGAGATGAGGTGACGCTGGTCGGGTCTGACGGTGGTTTCTCCATTGCGGTGGAAGACTTGGCCGGTCTATGCGGCACCATCAATTACGAATTTCTTTCGCGAATTTCGCCGGCGATTCCGCGATTTTCCGATCCGAGATGAAGATCCTGATCGAGGTTGGGTCCGGATGAACGAGGGCTCTCGACTCTTCCCGACAGCGAGCGTCGTGGTGCCGACCTTCAACCGTATGAACGATCTGCGGCGGGTCCTTCGAGCTCTGTGTGATCAGGCGGCTTCTCTGCCGTCTCCCTGCCAAATCGTCGTCGTGGACGACGGTTCGAGGGATGGCACGGGTGACTGGCTCGATTCACACGCCTCCGAGTTGGGCGTGCTCGCTTTGCACCAGGACAACGCCGGACCCGCTCGAGCGCGGAACCGGGGAGTCGAAGGGTCCGAAGGCGATGTTGTCCTGTTTCTGGGTGACGACACGGTGCCGCAGCCCGGATGGCTCCATGAACACTTGGAGGTGCACCGCATCGCGGGCCCGAATCGACCCATTGCCGTCCTCGGATACACCGCGTTCCCGGCGGATGAGACCAGCCCGTTCCTCCGTTGGATCAACGAGTACGGGGCTCAGTTCGGATACGCGTTGATCGACGATCCGACGGAAGTGCCCTTCAATTTCTTCTACACCTCCAACATCTCACTCCCGCGTCGAAACTTCGAAGAACTCGGTGGTTTTCGAGTGGATTTTCCGGCGGCCGCCTGGGAGGATATCGAGTTCGCCTACCGTGCGATGGGCTCGGGTCTGTCGCTCAGATACAACCCACGGGCAAGGGTCGTCCACCATCACCGGATTCGGGTCGCCACGTTCTGCGAGCGCCAACAGAAGTCGGGACGATCGGCGGCGATTTTTGCAGGTCTCCATCCCGAACTCGAGGGCTTCCTCGGGGTACCGTGCATTGACGGGGTGGGGTGGCGAACGGTCTTCGAACGGCCCTTCCTCCGCGCCTGGATCGCCCTCGGGGAGCATTTAGAGGGTGCCGCCGACGGTCGCGCCTACCGTCGGCTCCTAGACGGTCACTATCTCCAAGGGCTGGCTGAAGGTTTCCGTGAGGTCAATCGAGATTGACCGGGGGGCTCGCTGGACAATCGATATGCCTGGGGGCTATAATTGTTATCCAATAAGAAAAAGGGAGGGATCCGGTGAGGCTTTCCACCTTGAGCCTACCTATTATATCGGCCAACCTCTATCGGCCAACCTTATTATCCTTTCGTAATGGTCCTGCCTGCTGAGCTGAACCGCCCCTCCCGCCTCAAGCTCACCGCCCGGTACATACCGGGCGGTTTTTTTGGTCTGGTGTGAGTATTC
>RCNG010000971.1_pt1 | contig 13995 bp, 14 predicted proteins | sample 2041371 | NCBI WGS metagenome assembly RCNG01 (sample SAMN09708227, study PRJNA481090) | Marine sediment metagenome, whole genome shotgun sequencing project. | biome: marine sediment; feature: ocean; material: sediment; isolation source: Sewage treatment plant 1 marine sediment (STP1) ... | reverse complement strand
TGAATATTTCTTTCGTGCTACCATTTTGATTTCCTCAGTTAAGTAAATTATCCTTAACTGAGTTGTAATAATCAATTAGACCACGTCAGGGGTCTATAAAAATTGCAAGTGATGGTTTTTACTCTGACCTCAATGCAAGTAAGTTAAGGGAAATAAGTATCATAGTAGGGTACGCAGTGCGCACCAAAATCCCTGCCAGTAAGAATTTTCACGGTGCGCACGGCGCACCCTACACTGGAAAACATTCTTAACTTACTGACATTGACTCTGCCCCCAATTTTTTTCACAAAGCTACCATTTGTCGCTAAGACTGACCGATGTGTCGGTATTTCTAACTTACACGTTGACATTTAGACAAAATAACCTATAGTTTAATTAACTGCGACGATTATCGTGATAAATATTATATTATTTATCATATAGTTACAAAAGTATTGCAAATCCTCAAATCTGTCATACCTGGCTTACTGCTGAGTATGACTGCCAAAATTGACTAAATCTCACCGTATCCATGCAGAATTATTTCCTGGGCATGCTCATATTTTGTACAAAATAAGTACATTAAAACGGTAAGTTGTATCAATGCCTTCAGGCAGAGTGGTAAGCATATGGCTAAAGATAGACATGCACTCAAAACCTGTGACTTTGATGGCGAACAGCCAGAAGCCACTGAGTTCGATTCGGTCATTGAGAGTATCTATAAAAAGCTGAATGAACAGCTCTCACAGTTGTTTGACGGTATGGTTAAGAGCGCCACTGGCAAGCTGGTAGTGCTGGAAAGCCAGCTTTTTAGCAATGAGAGCCAGGAAGAATGTGAAAGGCAATCACGTGAGCGTGAGTCTATACGCTATTTACTCAGTAATTCAAATAACACCAGTTCCAGATTCTTCATAAACATCAACGAACAGCTCAAACCAGACGTTGGTAATTCTGATGCACCAGTCGAAAATGAGTTATGTCTAGTTAGCCACGAAGAAATGGAAGTAATGGTCGCGATCACTGCCATGCACGCCAATGCGCTTAACGATTTTGGTGAAACGATTAGTAATCTGAATACTCGTGTTGAATACCTCGAAATCAAGAATGCAGCAATATTCGACAGTAAAGCAATTAGCCCGAAAGGAGTAAGTGAGGCATTCCAGAAAACACTCAATCAACTTAATATGGGTACTGACGTTAATCTCGAACTATTCAAATTGTTCGATGAAGAGGTCATCCAGAAGTTAGAAAGTCTGTACGGTAGCTTGAATCAGATATTTATTGATGCCGATATTATGCCTGAGATTATTCACACCTCGCATGATTTTGAAGTGCCTGAGGAAGAAAGCACATTTTCTACAAAATCGGCAGATTATTGTGACGCACAGGAAAATGTTCACACTAACTTTATTCCACGATCTCAGGCTGAGTTGAACCACATTGTCAACCAGTTTACCAGGGGCAATATTAGTGTCCCGGGAGATGATCAGAAATTACCTGCCTCGTTCCATAAAGATCCAGCAGTACAGAATATTGATAGCAAGAAATACTATCAACGTAAAGACGTTGTTCGGTCATTGAATCGTTTGCAGAAAAAAATTCTGGAACAGGGTAAAAATAGCGAACTAAATACTGCCGAGGAAATTAAGCGCTCCTTCATGGATGATATCGGTGCTACCGATAATGACGGAATAGCTAAAGAAATTTCCGTACTCGATGAGCGCAACATAGATTTTGTTGGCATGATGTTCAATGCTATTACTGTTGACGATAGTATTTCAGACGTAGTTACCGATCTGGTAACTCAGTTACATGTCCCTGTAATAAAAGTTGCTTTGAACGATGAGCTGCTGTTTCAGGATAAAGCGCACCCAACACGTAAGGTTCTCAATTTAATACCGAAAGCTGGAAAAGGCATTACCAATACAGAAGATAAGCTGTACGACAAAATTGAGCATGTTGTCAAAAATATTCTCGCTGAACATGATGTTGATAGTTTCTACAAAGCTGTTGATGCACTTCACAAAATAATTCATATTGAAGAACAGTCTTCAGCTAACAATGAAAAGGAAGAGCAAAGAAGTATTATCAAGGAGCATGCACGTACTGTTGTTATTGCTGAGATTAGAAAGTATTCAACAGGTAGATGTATACCCAGAGATGTGCGGCCACTTATTTTAAAGCACTGGGCAACTTTAATGCTTAACCGTTACATCAGTCATGGTAAAGAAAGCGTGTTATGGACGCAGTCTACAATGCTATGTAAGTTGATAATTGATATGTTGCAGCCTGTTAAGTATAAGTTTCAGTTGGAGCAGCTTACCAACCAATATAAAGCGCTTATTGAAGTAGTGAATGATGAACTTTGTGAAACCAGGCAAGACAAGGCTAGCATAGACATTCAATTAACAACCCTAAAGAATACCTTCGAAAAGATGATTGATAAACATGCACACCTTATGAATGATGGAGAAAATATATCCAGGGCGGAAATAGATTACGTCGTTCAAAAGGAAATGGCAGAATACGATGCGGCGATGGCTCGAATTAAGGAAGAAGAAGAAAGCGTAGTAGATAAAGTCGCTCGATTACCAACTTATGTAAAACCCGGCGTCTGGTTCGAGATCTATAATGGTGAAGATCATCCTGTTAGACGTCTTAAGATGTCAGTCATTCTTATCGAATCAGGAAAAATCGTTTTCGTTGATCGCAAAGGAATAAAAGGCATTGAAAAAGATGCAGGTGAATTTGCCGATGAACTTAACAGTAACAAGTCACGGATCATTGCCGACCATTCAACCTTTGATCACGCACTCGGAAATGTCATCTCAATAATGGCGGCATAGCCGGCAGCTAGTTCTAATTTTAGTGGTCTTGCCATTGAGAAAACCTAACACGCTAAATGTGGCACGAAAAGACCTGACCCTGTGTTTTCTTTTTAGAGACGGAAGGTCGGTGTCTCAGCGGTTAAAAAATCTTAAGAATGGAATCCATTTTCCCGCTTATAAAAATACCTTGTAATGAATATCATAGCGCTTAACTTACTGGCATTGCCTCCGCCACTTTATTCCACATGCATATGATTAGATTATGAATTTCCTTTGACGTATTATCAAGGTGTGGCTACAATCATAATGACGCACTATCAAATTTATGGTTACCACACTTAAGGATAAGATTAATATTTCTTCTAATATTCTCAGTCAGCTTCAAGACTTACAAAAACAATCTAACAAACGATTAAATCCAGTCATTATGTCAACTATACATGATCACTCAAAGCCTCGTTCTCTAGTTGATCCAGTCATGATTGCAAATGGGAAATTTGCTGTTAAACCAGTTAAAGGGGCTTCTTCACTTGTTACAGCTAATAATCGACAAGCAAAAGAAAAGTCAGGACATTCACACCTGGAACAGAGCATGTTACAAAATAAACTAAACAATGAATTATTGGGAGGAGAAAGTTACCCAGTACTAACAGCCACATTAGATATTGCCACAGGAGTGGTTTCTGGTGGCGCAGGACTTTTATTTACGCTAGCAACCACAGGCCTGACATTAGCGAATACAACCAGCAGAGTTTTAGCCCGCACAGGCGACGAAATTTGGCATATTGAAGAAATTGGAAAAGTAGGAAATAAAGCAACTTATGTATCTGCTTTTTTCATTGTCGACCCTTTTAGGAAACAAACACCTGGCAAAGGCTGGCTGCTTCATGAAGAACGTGAAGAAATAATTTTAAGTTGAATTTTATTGAATCGAATAATATGAATACATCTACCTATGTAAACTTAATTAGTGCAACTGTGTTAATAGGCATACTATTTTCCAATAGCCTATTTGCAGAAGATCACTACAATTTCGTCAAGACTGATTATGAAACGCTTTGCGGTATATATAAAGATATAATTAGTAAGCCGGTAGATTTGACCTCGAAAGAAATGGAACTGACAGAGAGAGTACAAAGCAAATTACCACAGCTATTTAATCAATTATTTATTCATATAATAAAAGCTAATGCTGATAGGCGATATCAGTTAATAAAGCAATATGCAAAGCAGCAGAGCAAAGTCAATTGGGAATGCGATATTGCCCGTAACTATTATAATAGTGAATTTGGTAAACCTTGATTTTTACAATTGATGTAAATGATAATACGATGGCTTCTTCAAAACAGCAGAATTTAATTTTTGAACTTGATAATGAAACCCGTCAGGAGAATGATCAGGAATGGTATCAAGAGAACCTCGATCTTTTTATACCTTTGTTGATTATTACCGTTGGCTTGTTCCAATTTATTCTACGAAAATGGATTCTCCCCGTTTCTGAAGCTACTGTTTCGCAACTAGAAAACCAGTTGCCAACGCAAGGTATTATATATAGACCTGAGTTTGGTGCCTTTTTGATAATTGTAGGCTTTATTTTATTATTGATATTTAATATTTGACCTGAGCGTCACGGGACAGATTTTAATGTCATTAGGGTCGGACCATGGCGACCCATTGAAACCTGGAGTCTTTCTTTTTTAATAACTAGTCATATCAGGCCTTAAACAGTATTTTTCATAACCGAAAACGGTGTCCAAGCAATTTCCCTTTAGCTATTTCATTTGCTTCCAAGAGCTACATTTTCACCCATATAATGAGTTTTCTAAGCGACATAACAGATAAAATTTGAGAACTATTTTCTTGTATTACAGATGCTTACTTTGATCCGACCCCGATCCAGGCGGTCCAGGCGTGGAAACGATTATATTAGTTATTCAATAGCTTGTGCAGGTCCGACCCGTGAATGTTTTGTTTTCCTGGTATCCGTTCTCCCCTATTTCATGACTTGTAAACTTTACTACTGCATGATTTACATGTAAAGGGCTCTGACCCCTTATATTACGCGCCACTATCACTCATGGCAGTCCCTGCAACTGTCTGATGGTCCGCTGGGCATATTCTGTCCGGCCCGTCGCGTGTGACATCCTATGCAGAGCCCATGCAGCACCTGCCTGGCACTGGCTGGCTTGGGGTCGTTCTGCGAAGCCTGCTGCTGTTTGTCGATGGGGCGAACTGCAGCGATCCGGTAACCCTCTGCCTGGTGGCAGGCATGGCAACCCTGTATCTCACCAGTATCCGTACCCATTATGGTGTGGTGACAATCCTGACAGGCGATGTTTAATTCGCTGCTGTGTCGCAGGTGGCTAAACCGCACTGGTCCAAACTTGGGCATCAGGGTGATCATGGCCTTGTCCGGCGGGATATGCGCGGCGCCGGTACAGCTCGTCAGGTACAGAATCATCACGCCGAGCAGGCCAGGTAACAACACAAGAAATGAACAACAACGATGCATGGCAGCTCCCGGTGGCGGTTTAAAAGTAGTATCGTAGCCGCAGCTCGATTTTGTAGTCGTTGGGTTTCTCGCCCCATTCGGTCAGCGGATCACCCATCGGAATGGTCGCGCGCAAACGCATTTCCAGGTCCTCTATGAAGCTGTAGCTAGCCTCGGGTGACACCGAGTAGCTGTGGTCATCGACATTGTACAGCACCTGCAGCCCCGGCACGAAGTACAGCATGCCATACGGCTCGTTCCACCAGGTACGGAAATTCAGGTAACGGCGCATTGGGTTGGGCCTGCTGAACGGCCCCTTGTCGAGATCATCGTTCAGCGGCAGGCCTTCCAGCAGGCTCGAATCACCCGCCTCCCAGGCCTGGTGCACGCAGTCGTAGAACTGTCGCTGATCGGACTCGTGATTACCGGCGCCATTGAAGTAATACTCGAAGATGAAGGTGGCATTCGCCTCATTGCGGTAGCGCGTACCCAACAGGTAGCTGGTCACGTCCTGCACTTGCTGCGGTCCCTGGGTGCAGTCCGGGGTGATGCTGCGACTCGGCACATCGGTGATGTAGGCGAACTCGCCGTGCAACTCGAAGTTGGGCGTGAAATTGTTGGCGAAGTCCACGCCATAGCGAGCAGAACGGCTGCCCTCGGTGAGTATCAACAGGTCAATATCGATATCGCGGTACAACAGGTACAGCTTGGCGGCGAAGTTGGTGTAACCAGGCTCGCCGAAGTCCTCGTTGAGCTCGCCGTGATTGGGCAGCAGCAGCGGAGTAAAGGCCACGGTCTGCAGCGGACCGTCGAAGCTACGGATCCAGTCAAAACCGAGGATCCAGAAGCCCTCGCGTGCCAGATCGGGATCGCCGGCATCCTTGGCGCGTTCGACGAAGGCCACGGGATTCCAGGCGTAGCCGGTGCCCCAACGGTAGGCCTTCTTGCCAACATCCAGGATGAAATCCGGATCGGACTGCAGCGACAGCAGGCCCTCGTATAATTTGTGATCCGCACTCTCATCACGGTAATCCCACACCTTGCTGGAATGGGTGCGGAACGACAGCGTGGTTATGCCCTTGTGGTAACGCCCCTCCAGTTCCAGTGCCCCGGGCATACGAATAATCTGTTCGCGCTGCTCCTGGTCGAAGAACTCGAGCTGGTAAAGGGCACCATCCTGATTACTGAGAATGTAGGTCGGTTCCAACTCCGCATAGCCGCGAAACTCGAACGCTTTCTTTTCGAAGCGCTGCATATCCAGGCTGAATTCCTCGGCTAGCACCGCCCCGCTACCTGCCAGGCCGACCAGATAAACCGTGATCAGCAGTGCACGGCACCTGCTTGCCGGCCTCATCTTGAATCCAGATACCCCGCGGGAGCTGTCCACGGTTGCTCGCAGGCTGACTGTGTCACTAGCGAAGCTCCTTCACACGCGGCATGTAGTTGAGGGTGAACACTTCGTCCGGAAATTCGCGAGACTTGATGTTGGCAAACACCATCACCGCCTTGTAACCAAGGTATAGCGGGCTGTCGGTCTCCAGCACAGAAGGCCGCCGGATGCCATCGCCAAAATCCTTGATGTTTTTGTAGCGCAGGGTCTTGATCATCAGGCCGCTGGCCGCGAACGCCTCGATGGTCAGCGGCAGCAGGCTCTTCTTGTCAACCGTCATGCTCAGCCGGTCGTAGGCCACCGAGTCGGTCTTGGCCTTGAGCGACAGTAGGTAGGTGTCGCCCTTGTCCTCCATGGACTCGGCGTCATACTCGGTACTGAATTCCAGTCGCATCAGGTCGGCGTTATTGAAGATACCGCCCACTACTGACTGCAGACTGGTGATACGCAGCGGTTTGCCCACTTCGGGAATGAACAGCCACATGTTATCTTCCACGCGCAAGGTGGTGCGACCGGCGTCCGAGGGCGGGTCCAGGAACAGGGCCAGCATACTCTCACGCCCCTTCTTGGCGGTGTAGAGCACGAACTCCCTGCGCGTACCATCAGGCTCGATATTGATGAGCTTGCGATGCATCTCGTAGGACTCGGGTGCCAGGTTCCGGTCCACCTGTTCGAGAATCTGCTGCGCATCACTCGCCATGCCGGCGGTGCTGAAACAGACCAGGCACAGCAGGATGATCGAGCGCATGCTCATTCGCCCCGCAGCTCCCTGGCCACGTCATCAACGGTCCCGATCCGCTGCACGAACCGAATCTGCTTATCATCGAGCACATCCATCATCTTCGGCCCGGCCATACCACCCACCAGCACGGTGACCCCCTTGTTCGCCAGGGTCATCGCCGCGGCGGGACCGGTGCCAAACTCCAGTTCCAGATGGGGGTTAGCCATGACCTCGATCGGCTTGCCAGCCACGTCGTAGAGATGAAAGTACGGCGACACGCCGGATAGCTTGCTGATCTTAGCAGTCACCTCGGGGCCGTCGGCGGAGATGGCGAAGATATCCGCACGATAATCGGCCGTCTGGGCATCTGCCGCCATCACCATCGGAGCCAGTAGCCCCAGCAATACAATAAACCAGGTAAGTTTGCGCATAATATTTTCTCCAGTTGTAACGCCCAGCAGCCGCAAGCGCTGCAGCTGCCAGGCTATGACTCAGACATGCCGCAGGGCGGTGATCGGATCCATGCGAGACGCCTTCCATGCCGGCTGCAGGCTGGCCAGTACCGCTATCAGTATCGCCAGTGCGCCGGTAATCAGCACATCCGCTGCTGAAATGGTGGGGACCAGGATAAGGTTTTCCTGGCGCCCGAATGAAAACGAGATTGTCATGGTGTTGAGCACATAGATTCCCACCAGGCTCACCGTGACACCTACCAGCGTGCCGATCAGTCCCAGCAACAGGCCCTCGGTGACGAACAGGCCAAGTATGGTGGCTGGACGGGTGCCGATGGCCGAGATGGCACCGATCTCGCGTATACGTTCGTACACCGCCATGATCAGCACGTTCATGATGCTGATCAATACCACCGAGATCAGGATGATGCGGACGAACAGGGTCATCAGGTCGATCATGTCCGCGATCTTGGAGAAAGGCACGAAACGTTGCCAGGGGTGCAACTGAAAGATGCTCAACCCGCGCCGGTTCTTGATATCCGCCACCCGGTTTTCGAGATCCTGCAGGGTGGCGTCCAGCTGCGCCGGATCGCGCAAGCGAATGGCGATCTCGCTGACCTCAGACGCCCGCCCCCAGCCTTTGTCACTGAACAGGCTGCGAGTCGCGGGCAATAAATCGGGACGTTCCGGCAGCGGTTGCGGCGTCTCCGACTTCAGATCATCTTTCTTTAATTTGAGGCTAGCCCGAGGCACCGGCGCGGGAGCCTCTGCGTATCCGTGTTCTGCAAGTACCGCCTGCTCCACGGCCTGATCCTGGATCCGCAACAGATCACGCGCATCCTCGATATGAATATAGCCGTCGCGCCCGCCCGGACCGGAAATGCTCTCCAGGATGCCCTGCACCTCGAAGGTCTTGCCGTTAACCGAGCCATCCTTGTTGGTCGCCACCAGCACCACGGTATCGCCCACCTTGATCTTCATGCCCTTGGAAATGAGTTCCGGCACCTGGATGTAGCCGCGCTTGACTAGCGGGTCGGCACTACCCCCCTCCAGCACGCGGTTCAGTACCAGCGGTACAGTGGCCGCCTCCCGCTCCGGGTAGACGCCGTTAAGGCGAATGCTTGTGGTGCTGACAAAGTTGCTGAACATGGCCATCAGCTTGATCCGCGGTGACCACGATTCGATGGTTTCGCTCTTATCCAGCTCCTGGTAGAGATTGACCAGCATGCGTGGCCGCATGTTGCGGTCCACCGGCAGGCTCTCCATGGCGCCGACGTAGCCGCGCTTGTGTACCTGCATATGCCCCACCATGGAATCGGTGAACTGACCGACCATCATCGCCTTGAAGGAACCGGCTACCGCAATGAACAGCAGAACGGCCACCAGGCCCACCGTAATCAGCAGCGAGGTCAGCAGAGTCCGACGCCTGTAGCGCCACAGGTTGCGGCTGGCAATCTTCAGTATATCAATCATGGCGATCACCTGCGGGCGCTTCCTGCTCATGCAGCAGCCCGTCTTCCAGCACGAAGGTCTCTTCCGCCTCGCCCATTATCTTTGGATCGTGGGTTGAGAACACGAAAGTGGTGCCGTACTCGTCACGCAGTTTCCGCATCAGGCCGATGATGCGGTATGCCGTGTCATGATCCAGGTTGGCGGTCGGCTCGTCGGCCAGCACCAGCTGCGGCCCGGTGACCAGCGCACGCGCCACTGCGACGCGCTGCTTCTGTCCGCCCGACAACTGGTCGGGACGCTTGTCGGCCTGCTCGGCGATGCCAACTGCCTCCAGCAGGCTGCGCACCCGCTCGCGACGTTTGGCGGCCGGCCACTTCTGCACCATGATCAACGGGTACTCGATATTCTCGTAAGCCGTCAGCACCGGGATCAGGTTGAAGTCCTGAAACACGAAGCCGAGATGCGCGCCGCGGAAGTCCGCAGCCGCCCGGTGGCTGAGGGTGGAAACATCGGCACCCGTCACCGTCAGGCTGCCTTCACTGGGCGGATCCAGGCAGCCAATCATATTCAACAGCGTTGTCTTGCCGCTGCCAGACGGGCCGACGAAGCAGGCGAAGGACGCCGTTTCGATGGAGAAACTCACACCCCTCACCGCTTCGATTACGACATCACCGGTGCGATAGCGCTTCGTCAGATTATGTGCAGTTATAAGGCTCATGGTTGCCGTCTCAATACACTAAAAGTATTTGGCTGGACGCCGTGAATGCAGTTTTCGCTGCAAGGCCTGCCACGGATCCAGTCTCGCTATTTTTTCAGTTTCAGCGGCTGGGTCTGGCGCAGCATGCCAGGATCGGGCTCCTCGTCATGCTGATAGCCAGGCGGCGGATAGACGGTGTTACAACCGACCTTGTCCGCCGCGCCCATCTCCCGTTGCAGCATACAGACATCGTGGCTGCCGGGGCCGCCATCCAGCTTGTCGACGCCGGGGCCACCCCAGAGTACGTCATGATCGCCGGGACCACCGAACATTATATCGGCGCCGGGTGCGCCAAATAGCCAGTCGTCTCCCGGACCACCGTACATGATGTCGTCACCGCGAGCGCCCATCAGCGAGTCGTTACCCGGCCCGCCGCAGGCGATGTCGTCGCCGGCATCGGTGTGTACCACATCGTTGCCGGGGCCCGCAATAATGACATCGTCCAGGTCACTACCCAGGATCAGGTCATGATACTCGGTGCCCACGCAGGTGGCCGGCTTACCGTGGCACTGCGGCACCTCTGTCATGCCTGGCGGCAGGTACGGACATTTGATCACTGTGTGCGCCGGGTGATAGTCAGGAAACTGATCCCCGGCAACTTCTGGACCGAGCGCCAGTACAGACCCCGAAAACAACATACTGGCGGCAAGGGACAGAGCAATGGAAGCAAAACGTTGCGTATGGCAGCTAAAGGAGCTAATGGGCTCTGAACCATCTAATAAAGATTTCTCTGAATCTTGAATTCTTGAACGGCCATCAAGCCACAACGGTATTAAGTCTGATAGACATTTACTCATCCCACTCCCTCCGAAAACCATTTTATTATTAGGTCATTTATAATCACCCAGATAAAAATAAATTGCAACCCTTAAAACGTAAATAAGAAATTAACGAAATAGTGAAGGTTAAAGGGTCATGCTTGCATAAAGGTATTCTCAAAGCTGAATATTCTATGCCGACTCAAAACTACGCTGTTACTCTGTTTTAAGGGATGTATTAACGAAAATACTCACCCGGCTGGCACCACGATTTTTGATTAATTCAATTAAGCTGGTCAAGTAAGCTGATCAAGTAGTTTTTGCTGTGCTTAGTCAGTTTATTTCGAAGGGAGGAAAATAGGAGGATCGACCCTGCTAGAAGGCGCAGACGGTCGATGTGACCATGGCGCCGGCCGGCATGATATCGACCTGGGCGCCGTGCTCGCCCTCCGTGGTGAACACGCCCTCACCCACCGCGTACTGGCCGGTCTTCACCAGCTCACGGAAGTCAAGCTCGCCGTCGACTACCTTGAGGTTTAGCTTGTTGCCTTCCGGATCCTGCAGCGTGACATAGCAGCCCTGGCTCGAGCAGACCTCAACGATGATTCCCTCGATGCGGATCGTCTTGCCCGCGAATGCGTCCATTTTGCCGATGATCTCCGCAATCGGCGTGCTCGTATCAAGCGTTATGCCGGCGAATATTTTCGTCCCGCCAGTGATGGCTTCGGCGACCAGCGTATCGGGGCTGCATGGGTCTGCGGGGTTGGCGGACAGATCTGGCGCCTCCGCGCTCGCAGGGGTCTCGTTCGCTTCGCTGTCAGGCGCTGCCTGCGCAGACGCGAAAAGCGTCAGCCCGCCTAGTACGCAAAGGATCAGGAAAGTGCGATAAATCATGGCCGTTCTACCTCCGGAGGTCTTCTTGGGTTTCGTAGTCCGTAGTCTACTTGTGGTATGCCTGACGAGCTGCCGCTCCCCCCAGGCAGATTCGAGCCACGAACTGGAAAGCGTTCTGTGTTCAGGTAAAGCCAGGGGTTAGCCAGTTCGCGGAAATTGCCAAAACGACTCCCTGCTGAAAATAGCATATAAACACACTTTATCCATTGTTGTATACAATCATCGCATCCGTTATGTCTACGTCTTTGGTATAGGATATAAAAAGTTCCGCTCCTATGAAAGCCACTTTTTTGGAGCCATGATTAGCATTATTCTGGCCATAATGCTGAGAAACTATGATTCCAACCTACCAGAGAAGGAATATAACTGGGAAGAAGAAGATGAAGACGACGAAACGAAATATTTTGATAAAACCCTTTAATTTTTCTTACTGGCAAATTTCACCAACGGGCCAATCGTAAGCCCCTGCACAATAATCGAGAACGCCACCACGATATAAGTCACCGTAAGCAAAACATTGCGCACCTCACCGGGTGCTAGCGACAGAGCTAATGCCACAGAAATACCGCCACGCAAACCACCCCAGGTCATTATCGACACAGCCATCGGGCTAAACTCGCGATGGCGACGCATGATACCGACAGGTAATCCAACTGCGACCAGCCTGGCAAAAAGAATTAACGGTATCATCATCAAACCAGCCCATAGATAAGACTGCTGATAGCTGAGCACCAATACTTCCATACCAATCAACACAAATAAAACCGCGTTTAAAATTTCATCCACCAATAACCAGAAGTTATCCAGATGTAGACGGGTTTTATCAGACATCGCAAACGACCGCCCGTGATTACCGATCAGTAAGCCAGCGACAACAATCGCAATCGGTGCTGAAATATGCAACCACTCAGCCAGGGCATACCCCCCCATCGTTATCGCCAGCGTGATGAGTACTTCCACCGTATAGTCGTCTACCTGCTTCAACATCCAGTAAGCAAGGCTACCTATGCCAAGCCCAAAAACCACACCGCCGACTACTTCCTGAGCAAATAAACCAGCAATCGACAATACCGTAACATCGCCCTCACCCGTTGCAATACTCAACAGCACCAGAAACACAACAACAGCAACACCATCATTAAATAACGATTCACCCGCAATCTTGGTCTCTAAGGTTTTAGCTGCGCCCGCCTGTTTAAGAATACCCAGCACAGCGATAGGATCAGTCGGCGAAATTAAGGCACCAAATAAAAGACAATAGATCAACGAAACCTCAAGGCCTAACAAAGCAAACACCCAATAAGCCATATAACCAATCATAAAAGTAGCGCTCAACACACCTGCCGTCGCCAGAATAGTAATCACCCAACGTTGCCTGGCGAGGTCATCCAGGTTGACATGCAACGCACCAGCAAACAGCAATAAACTCAACATGCCATGCAATAGAGTCTCATCAAAATCGACCGAGGCAAGTAAAACGGCAACCTCCTCCCGCAAGCCTAACGACAACGGCCCAAGTAATAACAGGGCCAACGAGGCGAGCATAGCAATCAGCATCAAACCAATAGCCGTGGGTAATTTAAGAAAACGGTAATTGATAAAACTGAAAACAGCAGAAAGAGAAATTAAAATGGAGAGTATGTGGAATAGTTTCATAAATAAAATTAGTTTATGTCGATATGTAAATCTAATGTCTACAGAATAATCGTGGCCTGCCCCCTATTATTGTTCATACATAGACACGTTGCTGCATACTAAATTATGGTGTCCGGGTAGAATATTCTGATACGGTTTATTTATTCGTAGCTCCCGCCAATCCTAATTCCTCTAAAGAAAATCTAGTGGTGTTTCCAGATAAATCATAAAACACATAAGACGTCAGCTCGTTTTTTTTGTAGTAACCATTAGCATTATTGTAATGTTTGACCATCATAAGCTTTACCAGCACTTCAGTTTCAGACGTAGACTTTCCAGACAAAAGCTTGTCGTCAATGCGTAATATCCTGCCTAGATTTGCCATTCCACTCCAAAGACCAACACTGTAAATATGTCCACACTCTATTCTAGATGTAAGGTTCATCAGTTTATCAATCGAGTAGCTTTAGCATTCATTGCATATTGTGATTCAATTTTTAGGTTTTCGTTTATCTGTTTCTGATTAGTCATATTATTTTCCTTATCATTAAAACAAGTTAGCAACACACAATTCTAAGTCGTTGTATTAAGTTCGAATAGCGCAGTGGTTCCTTTACTCTATAGACAGTATATAGGAG
>RCNG010000969.1_pt1 | contig 14007 bp, 11 predicted proteins | sample 2041371 | NCBI WGS metagenome assembly RCNG01 (sample SAMN09708227, study PRJNA481090) | Marine sediment metagenome, whole genome shotgun sequencing project. | biome: marine sediment; feature: ocean; material: sediment; isolation source: Sewage treatment plant 1 marine sediment (STP1) ... | reverse complement strand
GGCTTCATCAATCACCAACAGCGAGATCTCTGCGGCAATACTGGATAAGACTTGAGTACGGAAATATTCGTTTGCCAGTCGTTCCGGGGAGATCAGTAGGATATCGATCTCACCGCGATGGAGCTTGGCTTCAACGTCAGCCCATTCCGAGGGATTCCCAGAGTTGATCGTGGCGGCGCGCACACCCATACGCTCTGCCGCGGCGATCTGATTGCGCATCAGAGCGAGCAGTGGCGAGATCAGCAATGCCGGCCCGCTGCCACCTTCACGAAGCAATTTCGTGGCAATGAAGTAAACGAAGCTCTTGCCCCAGCCGGTCTTTTGCACAACGAGCAGGCGGCTTCGACCTTCGATGATATGGCGAATTGCCTCCTCTTGGCTGTCACGAAAGGTAGCGCCCGCAAGTCCAGAGCCGCTTCGAAGCAGCATCAGCGCACGCTCAGCATTGTAGATCACACCAAGTAGCTCCAAATATTCTGTTGGGAGGAACGATAATCCGGCGGTAGAAATTCGATAGAATTTTTCAATCTAGCAAAGAAAAAGGGGTTACGGCGTATCACCGTAACCCCTTGATAATGCTGGTGGAGCTGAGGGGGATCGAACCCCTGACCTCGTGACTGCCAGTCACGCGCGCTCCCAACTGCGCCACAGCCCCACGTATATCTTGTTCAGGTTCCCTTCGGGTCCCTGATATCAGTCTTCCTTCTTCTCTTCAGGCGCCGGCACGTCCGCGGTGGGCGGGGTGACCGGTTCGTCAGGAGTGACGTTCTCGGTCTTTTCGTCGCCCTCGTCCTTGCCGTGCTCCTCCTCGTAGGCCTGGGCCTCGAGGTCTTCGATGCGGCCTTCGCGATCCACGATCTGGCGGTCGAACTCGAGGATCTCATCGAAGAGGGGTTTGAGCTCCGCTTCTTTCAGCTCGCCGTCATGGAACATCTGCAGGGCCTGCTCACCCATCTCGGTGACCTTCTTGCCCTTCTGACGTTTGACCTTGGCGATTTCCAGACGGAGGTTGGTGATCATCCAGGCACGACCGCCCTCGTACTGCACCCGGGAACCCACTCCCTTGAGGAAGGTCATGAAGCGGTCCATCACTGGAGCCGCATCGGGATCGTCGACCTTCTTCTCCTCCACGGGGGGAACCTGGTCCGACTTTTGTTCTTCCTGTTTCACTGTCTGATCATCCATTGTTACTCCTCCAACTGATGCCCCGCCAAGCGGCGCCGGTTGCAGCGCCATGTTCGAAACCAGGCTCATAAAAGCAGCCGGGCCGTTGAAGAGGCGCTAATCTAGCACAGGGTGTCCAGGTTGTCAATTTCAACCAGGGATTGCGGAGAACCCCTGTCACAGCAGGAAATGGGGGGTTCCACACCCCGAGTATCGGCCGTTATCTGGTCACTCAAAACGGTTTACGCTTTACCATGGAAAAAAGTTCATCATTCCCGGCCCCGGGGCCCGGTTGACGCTCTCCCCGCTGTTGGCTACAATGCCCCTCCCGTCGGCTCTGAGGAAGCGAATGGGTGCTGGTGTGCTCCCTGGACTTCAAATCCAGTGGCGGTATGGGAGATCATGCCGCGGTGGGTTCGATTCCCACACGTTTCCGCCATTCTCCGGGCTTCCCGCACCTCAGTCCACCCAGTGAATCCGGAACAACTTGAAGTGCTCTGTCTGGTGGACCAGTGAGAAGAGCTCGGGGTGGCGGGCCACCAGGTCGGTCAGCAGTAACCGGTCGTAGTTAAAGAATTCAATCTGCACCAGGTAATCGGCGCTCACCTCGCGCATCACCTCCAGTCGCCAGAGCTGATCGGCGGAGGCGGCATCCTGGTCCGCGCCTCGCCGCGTGCCCCGCGCCATCTCCCACCGTCTGAACCAGTCCTCGAAGGGCCGGTAATAGGGCCCCGAGATCCGGCCGGTATAGAGATGCACAATCCGTGGACGAATGGAGACGATGACATCGTCCTCGGCGGTGTTCGCCCGGATGTACTCGAAAAATGCCGTGGCCTCCGGGCCGGTGACCCCGTTGGGGATGGTGCGGAGGTTGAGCCGGACATAGCTGGTGCCGTAGGAAAGGAGCAGGGCCAGAATCAGGCCCGTCCGCGCCAGGGTTCGCAGCCGGTTTCGGGTGTAAAGCCGGTCAATTCCCTCGAAGAGGTAGAGGAGCAGAATCGGAAAGATCGGCACCAGGTAGCGGAGGGACCCGCCGGGATAGACCAGCAGGACCAGCAGGTAGAGAACGAAAAAGAGGTCGATCAGATCCGGCCCCTTTATCAGGCGCCGCAGGAAGAGGTAGAGCAGCGCCACCCCGGCCAGGGCGGCCACCACGGTGCACAGCTGTGAAGGGCTCTCCGCGCCCCAGAGGCCCACGTAGTTGCGCAGACGCAGCATCAGACTGAAGAGATAGACCCGCCAGTCGGCCTCACCGATCCAGGACAGATATCCGGCGCCGCCGGGTAAGGTGAAAAACTGCACCACAGCCACCGGCAGGGCGATCAGACCCGCTTTGAAGGTCGGTGCCGAGATCCGGCGGGTTCGTACCAGGTCGAGCAGGATGGCCGCCGGCAGGACGACGACCCCCGCGGTCCGGGTGGCAAAAGAGAGATAGGCCAGCAGGCCAGCGGCGAGGAACCCGTATCGGGCCCAGTGGGAGCCGCTGGTCGCTTCGGCTGACCGCCGGACCGCCAGCAGGGCGGCATAGGTAAAAAAGATGAACGGGATGTCGGACAGGACGGCGTCCTTCATCTGCCAGCAGTGGGGGTTGAGGGCCACCAGGGCCAGGACCGCCAGCAGCGAGATGGGCTCCAGCCGGCGGGCAAAGAGCCGGGCCATCAGGAAGAGCGCCGGGATGAAGAAAATCAGGTTGATCAGCTTGAGGGCTTCGAGGTCGGGCCCGAACAGGGCCTGGAACGGAACCAGCACCGCCGGGAAAACCGGGGGGTAGGCATCGGGGTAAGGCGACGGAGTGATGAGCCGGCTCACCGCCACCCCGGAGAGGGCGTAGGGCTCACCGCCGGCCAGGTGATCCGCGTGCTGCAGATACTGGGCAAAGTCACCAGTCCAGACGTGGCCCTGCCGGAAACTGAAGAGATAGAACAGGCCCACGACGAGCAGGAGCAGGAACATGGCGCGCTGGGAGGGCTGTCTGTTCATGGTCGATCAGTTTTTCACCTCGCCCCAGGAAGAGACGATGCCGTTCATCTCCCCGGGTGCGGTGCCGTCGAGAATGCTTTTAGCGGTGGCCAGCCCCATCTGCAGGCACTGGTAGGCGTCCACATACCGGAAGAGCGCCTGCCGCCCGCAGTGTAACAGGTTCTCGAACCGGCCCATCCCGGCCAGGTAGCGCTGGAGCCGTTCCTGGTAACCGACGGTGTAGACCGGATAGCAGTAGGGCCGGCGGACGATGCTGTGGTTTTCCACCTCCCACGCGTCCAGCAGGCCCAGCCGTTCGAGATCCGCCACCGAACGACTCAGAATGTCCTCGTCACTCATCCCGCCGTTGTCGGTGATCTCCAACGTGACTCCGGTACGCCCTTTCCCGGGCACCATCTCGGAGCTGAGGTGTCGGACCTCGCTCCCCCGCTGGAAGAGGATGTCCTCGTCGTGAAAGTAGACCACCCGCGTGTCCAGCACCTGCGGGCGGGCGACCTCGAGAAAGAGCAGCGCCAGGCCGCGGTAGGTCAACCCCAGCCCCAGGTCCCGGGTATCCGGATCCAGGTCCGGGAGGGCACGGACCAGTTCCGGCACCGGTATGGTGGAGATCACCCAGTCAGCTTCAGCCTGGACGTCCCCGCTGTCCGTTTCGAAACAGACGCCCCGAACGCGGGAACCCGCCAGGTCGAGTTCCTTGACCCGGCTCCCCAGGTGTATCTCCCCTCCGGCGGAGCGGACCCGCTCGGCGATGGCGTTGCTGATCTGCCAATAGCCCTTTCGGGGATAGTGGATCGCCACCGATCCGTCCTGGCCCGTCAGCGGCCCGCTCTTTTTGCCGGCGGTCCGGCCGGTGATACGGAAAAGCGCGCCGATCAGCCGCCAGGGGTTGATCCGCGGAATGCGCTCGGAGGCGAAGTTGGCGGCCAGGGTTTCCGGCGGAACGCCCCAGGTTTTGTGGGAGAAGGGGCCAAAAAAATGATCGTAAAGCCCCTGGCCAAAGTGGAGGACGATCCAGTCGCGGAAGTTTCTGGCCTCCGGTCGGACAGCAAACCGGCGGACCGCGGAATAGAGGTAGCCGGCAGCGCAGTGCAGCAGGACATGGGGCGGCAGGTTTGCCGCCGCCGAAGCCACGCTCAACGGGTAGTTCAGGGTCCGGCCGCGAAAAACGATCTTCTTGCCGCCGTAGAGTTGGCCGTATTCCAGCAGGTCGTCGCCCAGCAGGTTCTTGACGCGGTCGAATATCGCGGGGTCACGTGAATAGAAGGAATGCGGCCCGTAGTCGAAGGTATATCCGGCGGGAGTGAAGTGGCTGCCGGCCAGGCCGCCCTCCCGGCGTTCGGCCTCGATCAGGGTAACCCGGCAGCCGGCCTCGGCCAGCCCCCAGGCCACGGCCAGACCGCTCATACCGGCACCGAGGATTATCGCCGAAGGTTTCACGCCGCCCCCCTTCAGAGACCGAAGGCGCGGCGGATGGCCGCGGCCACCGTTTCCACGCTCTCCGTGCCCATTCCGGAGAACAGCGGGAGAAGGAGCACCTGCGCCCGCGCCTTCTCGCTGTGGGGCAGCGACCAGCCCGCCGGCCGGTAGGGCGCCTCCTCATGCGCGTTCATGATCCCGGGACGGCTGGCAATCCCTTCACGCAGCAGGAACCGCCCCAGGTCCTCCTGGTTCAGCGGGGCGTCCTCCAGCAGCCGCACCGGGTAGCTCTGCCAGTTGGGCCGCAAGTGGTCGCCGGGCCGGACCAGCCCCACCCACGGGATACCCTCCAGCAGGTGGTGGTATACCCCGGCCAGACGGCGCCGCTCGGTGATGTTCTCTTCCAGCTTCTCCAGCTGCACCAGACCCATGGCCGCCTGGAGATCAGTCATCCGGTAGTTGAACCCGGTCTCCAGGTAGCGCTCCACCACCGGTTCGTCCGACCGGTGACGCACCTCGTCGGAAATGTCCATGCCGTGGTGGCGCAGCACCCTGAAACGGGCGGCCAGCTCTTCGTCGTCGGTGGTGATCATCCCGCCTTCACCGGTGGTGATCAGTTTTCGCGGATGGAAGCTGAAACAGGCGGTCTGTCCCCGGGGCCGCCCCACCCGCTCCCAGCCTCCGGAGAAGAACTCGCTCCCCGCGGCACAGGCTGCATCCTCGATCACCGGCACGCCGAAGCGCGCACCAAGCTCGAGAACCCGATCCATGTCTGCCGGAAAGCCCATCTGGTGCACCGGCACAATGGCGGCCAACCGGCCCCCGGCGGGCAGTCCGGCCAACGGGGACTCGCCCACTGCGATCTGCGAGAGGTGGCGAAAGTAGTATCCGTCCTCCCGCGGCTCGAAACTCTTGTCCAGCAGACGGTAGAGGCTGTCGGGATCGATGCAGAAGCTGTCGGGCAGGATGTCGGCGAACACCGGCTCGGCACCACAGAGGCGCACGGCATTGGCCGTGGCGATGAAGCTGTGGCTCACCGTGGCCACCACATCCCCGGGCCGCACACCGGAGCCGAGCAGCGACAGGTGCAGAGCGGCGGTGCAGCTGGACACGGCACAGGCGTGGCCCGCACTGCAATAGTCGGCAAAAGCCCGCTCGAACTCGGCCACCTTCGGCCCCTGGGTCACCCAGCCGGAGAGCACCACCTGGCGGATCGCCTCAGCTTCCTCCTCACCGAGCAGCGGTCTGATGATCGGGATCATCTCACCCCTTCCCAGTTGCGAGCCACTTCCTCGGAGGCCATCCGCTCGATACCCGCAGGGTGTTGGCGGAACCAGTCCACGGTGCGGGCCAGCCCCTCTCCCAATCCCACTTCGGGCACCCAGCCGGTGAGGTCAATGAAACGCGATGCATCGGAACAGAGACGGTCCACGTCACCCGGCCGCCGCGACATCCGGCGCAGCTCCCCGGTGGAGTGCCCCACCTGGCGGGTGATCATCCCGGCCAGCCGCCGGACTGTGATCTCCCGGCCGCTGCCCACGTTGAGCGTCCGCCCCACGGCTCTGTCGCACTGCGCGGCACAGACCAGGGCCCGGGCCACATCGGTGACATAGGTGAAATCACGGGTCTGGTTGCCATCACCGAAAATCACCGGCGGTTCGCCGTGCAGGGCGCGCACGATGGACTTGGGGATCAGTTCCCCGGCCAGCCCCTCGTGGTGCGACCGCGGGCCGAAGGTGTTGAACGGGCGCACCACCACCACCGGCAGACCGCGGCTGTTGCGGAAGGCCCTGACATAGGACTCCCCGGCCAGCTTGCTCGCACCGTATACCGTGTGCGGCCTGGTGGGATGGTCCTCGTTCATCGGCACGGAGAAGGCCGTACCGTAAACCTCAGAGGAGGAGACGTGGATGTAGAGGGACACCCCCCGGTCACAGGCCGATTGGGCTACGGTCAGTGAGCCTCCGGCATTGACCCGGTGGTTCTCCTGCGGGTGCAGCAGGGAGTGCCGCACCCCGAGGCAGGCCAGGTGGAAGACCATATCCACATCGGTCAACGCGTGGTGCACCTGGCTCGAATCGTTGACACTCCCCTCCATCAGTTCGAACTGTCGGCTGGTCGAGTGATGGGCGAGGTTTTCCTGCTTGCCGGTTACCAGGTTGTCCAGCACCCGTACGCGACAACCGAGGTCCAGCAGCCGATCCACCAGGTGGGACCCGATAAAACCGGCGCCGCCGGTGACCAGCACCATTTTGCCCCTCAATTCCATGGTCGGGCTTCTCTCCGTTCGGTGTTCCTGCTCCCGGCGGTGAGTCCGTGAAGCGCCACCGCCTGCTCGAGTTCCCGGCAGACCAGATCCACCTGGCGGTCGGTCATCTCAGGATAGATGGGCAGTGACAACTGGCGCCGGGCGCACTGCTCGGTCACCCGGAGGGAGCCCTCGGGTGGCGCCTGATCGCGATAGGGCGGCGTGCAGTGCAAGGGCACCGGGTAGTGGACAGCGGTCTCCACCCCACGCTGCAGCAGTTCCCCGGCCACATCGTCACGCCGGTCAAGACGGATAACGAACTGGTGGTAAACGTGGGTCCGCCCCTCGCCCACCACCGGCAGCTCGACACCGGACAGCCCGGCCAATCGCCGGCGATACCGATCGGCGATCTCGCCCCGCCGCCGGTTCCAGCCGGGGAGCCGCTCGAGCTTGACCCGCAGCGCCGCGGCTTGCAGGGCGTCGCAGCGTCCGTTGCTTCCCCGAATCTTGTGAACATTTTTTTCGGACTGGCCCTGGTGGCGGAGCATGCGGACGGTGTGGGCGATATCCGGATCAGCGGTCACCACCGCCCCGGCTTCGCCGCAGGCGCCGAGATTTTTTGCCGGGTAGAAGGAAAAGGCTCCCGCGACGCCCAGCGAACCGGCGGGGTGTCCCCGGTACTCCGCCAGGTGGGCCTGGCAGGCGTCCTCCACCACCCAGAGGCCCCGCTCCCCGGCAAAATCGCTGATCGCATCCATGTCCGCCGTCTGGCCATAGAGGTGCACCGGCAGAATGCCGCGGGTGCGCGGAGTGACCGCCGCGGAGAGCTTTGCCGGGTCCAGGGTGCAGGTGCCGGGCTCCACGTCGACAAAGACCGTCCGGCCGCCCGCCTGGGAGATGGCCGCGGCCGTGGCGATAAAGGTGTTGGCCACCGTGATCACTTCGTCTCCCGGTTCCAGTCCCAGCGCCCGGAGGATGAAGCAGAGGGCGTCGGTGCCGCAGCTCACCGCCACGCAGTGGGGTGTCGCACAGGCGTTGCCAAAGGCTTCCTCGAAGGCCTCAACCTCCCGGCCGCCCACAAAAGCGCCCGAATCGAGGATCGCCTCCCAGCGGGCGAGGATCTCGCCCTTCAGTTCCCGGTGCTGGGCCGGGAGATCGGTCATGGGCACTCTGATCATCGGCCTCCATCCCCCAGGCGCCGGGCCGGATTACCGGCCCAGGTTTCAGCAGCCGGCACGTCCCTGGTCACCACACTTCCCGCACCGATCATGGCCCCGGCGCCGATGGTCACCCCGCACAGGATGGTTGAGCCCGATCCGATGGATGCCCGGTCCTCCACCCTGGTGGGAACCGGAACCCAGTCATCCTCGGTCTGCAGCGACCCGTCCTCCCGGACAGCCCGCGGGCGACGGTCGTTGATGAAGGTCACGTTGTGCCCGACAAATACGCCGTCACCGATCTCCACCCCCTCGCACACAAAGGTGTGGCTGGAAATCTTGCAGTCGCTCCCCACCCGCGCCCCTTTCTGAATCTCCACAAAGGTGCCGATCTTCGTCCGCTCACCGATGGCACAGCCGTAGAGATTCACAAAGGCGTGGATCCGCACTCCGGCACCAAGTTTCACGTCGGGTGCGATGCGGCAGAACTCCATGGTCACACCTCGATGGGGATGTTGGCCCCGTTCTTATTGATCGACCGGTCGGTGGCCTCGAGAATGGCGAGGACCCGCAGGGCATCAGCGCCGTCGGTGAGCGGCTTCCGGTCTTCCTGGATGCTGTGGGCAAACTCCCGCACCACCCGGTGGAGGGCCTCGGTGGGCGCGAGATGCGGCGAGTACATATCGCCCGAACGGTAGGCGATCAACCGCTCGGTCTTCTCCTCGTGCAGGTTCCGGTCCACGTCGATTCCCTTGTCGTAAATCTTGATCTTCTCCGCCTGCTCCATGTCGTCCCAGACCAGCATCTTCTCCCTGCCGCCGATCATGGTCATTCGGATCTTCACCGGCGAGAGCCAGTTGACGTGAACGTGGGCGATGAAGCTGTCGTCGAAGTTGAGGGAGAGGTAAGCCATGCTGGCCCTGCCGTCGCCGGCGTGGCTCACCCCGTGGACACTCACCGAGACCGGTTTGCGGTCCACCACGAAATCGATGATCGAGAGGTCGTGGGTCGCCAGGTCCCACACCACATTGCAGTCGTCCTGGAACTGGCCCAGGTTGATCCGGATGGAATCGAAGTAGAGCAGTTCTCCCAGGTCGCCCCGTCGCACCACCTCGCGTATCTTCTGCACCGCGCTGGTGTAGCAGAAGGTGTGGTCGCACATCAACTTCAGGCCGGAACGCTCGGCCAGTTCCACCAGTTCCCTCCCCTGGGCCACGCTCAGGGCCAGCGGCTTTTCCAGCAACACGTGCTTGCCCCGCTCCAGCGCCGCCCGGGCAATGGGATAGTGACTGCTCACCGGTGTGGCCACGGCCACGGCGTCCACATCCGGGGCGTCCAGCAACTGCAGGGCATCGACGGTGGTGCGCACACCGGGGTATCCCGCGGCAACAGTTCCCAGCCGCTCCTCGTTCTCATCGCAGAGCCAGCGCAATCTGGTCCGCGGGCAGGAGCTGAAATTGCGGATCAGGTTCGGGCCCCAATATCCACAACCCACCACGCCCACGGTAATGGCATCAGCTGTTTCGATCGGCTTCTCCGTTTCTGTCAGGGGCCGATTTATTTCCTGCAACGCTCCGCAAAAAGTGTCGTACCCACAGGAAGATCAATACCGTGTCTACCATCAAAGACACGGATAACACCCATTAGTCACACTTGCGTTCCATGAGGAAACAATATCAGTTATTGCAACGACTTGCCTCTATTTGTATTAACGACTTGCCTCTATTTATATTTCGGCAAAATTGAGTTTCATAATTAGCACAATAATACACATCAGATTTTGGTTGCACAACAGGAAATTTTCTTTGTCCCGCTTGACCCGGGACAATTCTGTTGCCATAATTTTCAAAAACGATCCCCCCCCCCAGGCAAGCACGCAGATCGCTGATTTCACCAGGCCGTGGACAAGGTATTCAATGGACTTTCGATTCGTTCACGCGGCCGACCTCCACCTGGATACACCGTTCAGCGGGATGGCCCGGCTTTCCCCGGAGATCGCCGCGATTCTGCGGGAGGCTTCGCTGGAGGCCTTTGACGACCTGGTCCGCCTGACCATCAGGGTTGACGCGGCCTTCCTGCTGCTGGCCGGAGACATCCATGATGGCGAGGAGCGGGGACTGCGGGGCCAGCTTCGGCTGCTCCGCGGATTCCAGCAGTTGTCCCAGAGGGGGATCAAGGTCTTCGTGGTTCATGGCAACCATGATCCGGCGGGTGGCTGGTCCGCCGTCGGGGAGTGGCCCCCGGGGGTGACCATCTTCGAACCGGGAGAGGTGCGGCAGGTTCCGGTGGAGAAGAACGGCCGGCGGCTGGCTGTGGTCCAGGGCATCAGTTACGGCCGGAGGCACGAAACGGAGAACCTGGCACTGCGCTTCCGGCCGGTGGAGGGTTCAGGCCTCCAGGTGGGGCTGCTCCACTGCCACGCCGGCAGCGATCCGGCCCATGGGCCATACAGTCCGTGCAGCGTGGATGACCTGCTGGCCGCCGGTCTGGACTACTGGGCACTGGGCCATCTGCACCGCCGCCGGATGCTGGCCGAGGGAGGACCGTGGATCGCCTATCCCGGCAACCTGCAAGGCCGGAGCCTCTCCCCTGCCGAAACCGGAGCCAAGGGTGCGCTGGTGGCCGAGGCCACGGATGGCGCCGTACGCTCGGTGCGCTTTGTGGCACTGGACCGGGTTCGTTTCGTCAGCGAAGACCTCTCTGTGGACGGATTTGAGGACCTGACCTCCCTGAACCAGTCCCTTCATCGCCGTGCGGAAGCCCTGCGTGCGGAGCACGAGGGGCGGCACCTGGTGCTGCGCATCACCCTCACCGGCGGAGGGCAACTGCACACCCGGCTGGGCACCCCTGGACTGCTGGACGATCTGCTGGAAGAACTGCGTCATGGCGAGCGCCGAGACGGCCCGCTGCTCTGGTGGGCGTCCATCCGCGACGCCACCCGCACACCCCGGAATCTTGACTCCCTGGTGCGCCGGGACGATTTCTCCGCCGCGGTGATCCGGCTGCAACGCCGGCTGGCCGGTGATCCGGAGGCATTGCAGCGCTTTGTCCGGCGGCAGGTGGGGGCACCGCCCCTGCTCCACGGACTGGCCCGGCGCACCACCCCTCCCGATGAGACCGAGATGGACGACCTGCTGCGCCGCGCCCTGGACCGGGCCCTCGACCTGCTGGAGGCGGACCGATGATCATCCGCGGCTGGTCCATCGACGGCTATGGTCTCTTCCACCAGGAGGAATGCCGCGGACTGGGTGACGGCCTGACCGTGGTGCTCGGCCCCAACGAATCCGGGAAGAGCACGTTGATGGCCTTTGTCCGCGGTGTGCTGTTCGGTTTCCCGGACCGCCGCAGTCGTGACCCGCACCACCTGCCCCTGCAGGGGGGACGTCACGGCGGCCGGCTATTCCTCGATACCCCCGCCGGACCGGTGACCGTGGAACGGGAAGCCGGCCGGTTCCGGCCGCCGCTGCTGACCCTGCCCGACGGTGGGCAAGGCGGTGCGGAACAGTTGGATGAAATCCTCGGTGGACTGGACCTGGAGGCCTTTCGCAGCGTCTTCGCCTTCGGTCTCACCGAACTGAACGACTTTGCCGCCCTGGACGCCGGCGGCATCGGCCAGCGGCTGTTCTCCGCCGGGATCACCGGCGCCGGGAGAAGCGCCCGGGAGGTCCTGGACATCCTCGACGACAGGGCCGCCCGTCTGCTGAGGCCGCGGGGCCGCTCGGCCATCGGCACCACACTGGAGCACCTCACCGGGCTGGAAGATCGTATCGCGGCGGCCAGGAGCGAATTGGGGCAACACCCGGGGCTGGTTCGCGAGGAGGAGGACCAGTGCCGGGAACTGGAAACACAATCCCGGGAAGCGGACCGGCTGCGAGCGAAGCAGAATCGCCTGGAGCGGCTGCTGGAACTCTGGCCCTCCTGGAACCAGCGACAGCAGGCCGCCCGGCGCCTGGCCCTGCTGCCGGCCGGGGAGGACGACCAGGACCCGGGTGACCGCCTCAGCCGGCTGGCCGACCGGCTGGAGGATGAAGCTGGGCAGGATGCGGGGACCGTGGAGGACAGCAGGGAAACAGGAGCTGTTCCAGTGATTGTGGTCCCATTGCTGGTGATTTTGGCCGCCACGGCCATGGGCGGCATGGTCTGGCGTCTGCGTGCCGGTGACTGGCCGCTGGCCTCAATCCTCGCCCTTGGCGCGGCGGCAGCCGCCCTGGCCGCACTGGCTGTGGGCCGCCGTCGTTTCCGGCATCGCCGGCGGCTGGAAGAGGAGCGGCAGCGCCGTGCGGCCGACACGGCGGCGAACCTGGCCGCGGCCCCCCGGGACCTGGACCGGCTTCGCCGTTCGCTGTCCGGGACGGCGGAACGGCAGTCCCTGGAACAGACGGTCCGCCAGGTAGACTCGCTGGTGGCCGCCCGGGCCGGGGTGGACCATGAAGCCACGGCCTTCATCGAGGAACTGGGCAGCGGATCGGTGGACCGGTGGGAACAGGCGCTGGACCGGACCAGACAGGATCTGGCCGGGGCGGTGGAGCGGCGTGACCAGGCGCTGAAGAAAACCGAAACAGTGCGACGGCAGCGGGAGGCGCTTGAACTGTCCACCGACCTGCCGGCCCTGGAGACCGAGGCCGAGGCGCTGGGCTGCCGGCTGGAGGAGGAAACCGGGCAGTGGCGACTGCTGGTCACCGCCCGGGGACTGGTGGAGGAGGCGATGCGGGAGTTCGTCGCCGGCCGCCAGCCTGCGGTTTTGGCGCAGGCCTCCCGGCTTTTCAGCACCGTCTCCATGGGGAGGTACCGGCAGGTGGTCCAGGAGCCGGACGGCAATACGCTCACTCTGCTCACCGTGAACGGGGAGCGCGTGGGAACCGGGGACCTGAGCCGGGGAACGGCGGAGCAGCTCTATCTCTGCCTGCGCCTGGCGCTGGCCGGGGACCATGCGGGCCGGGGCAGCCCACTGCCGCTGCTGATGGACGATGTCCTGGTCAACGCCGACCCGGAGCGGGCCGCCGGTCTGGCCGCCGCCATCGGGGAGTATGCCAGGAGAGGGCAGGTTCTGCTCTTCACCTGCCACCCCCGCACCGCCGAACTGCTGGAAAATCTGGAAGGAGAGGTGGATATCCGGATGCTGGCAGACCCGCCTGCGGGAAAAATTTATTCGTCGTAGAGCCAGTCGTCCCCGCCGGAACCCTTGTCCGAGGATTTTTTATGAGGATCCCGATACTTCTTTACCCTCACGCTCATCACCGCATCGATCAGCATCTGCTGATACTCGTCATATTCATCGGAAAGACAGGTCGCGGTGATAACCAGAACCATATCCTGCCAGGGATGGAAGGCCTTGATCGATCGAACCTCCCCCAGCTCGGAGGACCAGCTGAACTCGGCCAGCAGATACGGGTTTTCCTCGTCGCCGAGCCAGCGGCTGGACAGCAGACGGGCTCCGGGACGCGAGAAGAGGTTCAGTTCCACCAGTTCTTCCGGCGTGATGTCGACGCGGGAATATCCGGCTCTCATCAGTTGGACATAGCCACCGGTTTTGGTGATGCTGATGTAGGGGAAGAGATCATCACCCTCGGGCCTGAATACACCAAGGACATACTGGTGGGATTCCGTCTTGTAGGACCAGCCCTCCGGGCCGGTGATCTCGTAGGGAATCAGCACGCCCTGCCGGACGATTTCGTCTCCGGTGGCGGCAGTCCACCCCCAGGGGCCGGCCAACAGGACCAGCACGATCAGCACCATCGACATCCGAACCCGATTCATCGTCATATCCTCCCGGCCAAAATTGAGCCCGATTTATTCCAGAAAATTATTGTATCCCCAAAGACCGGCGTTGGTAGAAATAATCATGACATAGTTCGTATTTAATTCTACTTCACCGATTGTAAGTCGTCTTGGTTGACCCTCAATAAATTCATCTGCCTTAACAAATTCATAGAAGATACCTGAGTCCAGTAATAACAACATTCCCTCTTCCTTTTGAGTGTTCTGATACGCAAAAAATCCCTCACTCGCCGGAAATAATTCTATGCTATCTACTCTGCGGCC
>RCNG010000968.1_pt1 | contig 14009 bp, 12 predicted proteins | sample 2041371 | NCBI WGS metagenome assembly RCNG01 (sample SAMN09708227, study PRJNA481090) | Marine sediment metagenome, whole genome shotgun sequencing project. | biome: marine sediment; feature: ocean; material: sediment; isolation source: Sewage treatment plant 1 marine sediment (STP1) ... | reverse complement strand
AGCCGCGACCGCAACCACGCCATTCAGCCCAGCGGGCACACTGGACTCGCCGTAGCTGTTCGCCCCCCGTCCCACCACAGTACCGTCTGACTTCAACCCTGCGGTATGCCACGCGCCAGCGGCCACCAGTGCGATATCATTCCATGTATCGACCTTTAGCAGGCTATAATCGGGATTCCAACAAGTCCAACTCCCAGCCAACGACTCCCCAGCGGCTATCACTGTGCCGTTGACCTTCAAACCCACGGTATGCCCTTTAGCAGCAGCCACCTGTATGATATCGATCCAGGAGCCGAAGTTTAGTTGGCCATTATCATTAAGCCCAGAGCCCACCAATGAGCCGTCGGATTTCACGGTATGGATCAGCCCGCCGACATTGAGCACGATGGAGATCATCGCCTTGTCGAACTCCACCCGGGTGCCCGGCACCCCCTCGGCATGCTTGAAGGGGTAGTCGTGGGTGGTGAACATCTCCGCCACCCGCTGCCGCTCCTCGTCACCGCCGCCGGCAAAGACCACCGCACCCTTGCGCTCGTGGACATAGATCGTCTCGGCGCCACTGCCCCGCCGGCCCCCGGCCTGCAGCGAGACCCCGCGCACCACCCGGTCCAGCAGGGCCAGGCGCATCTCATCGGTGACCCCGGGAAGCCGCTGCATCAGGATCGATTCGTGCAACTGCTCCTGGTAGTCGGTCATGGTCTTTTCGCTGAGGATGCCGTTGGGCAGGATGAGCAGGATCGGCACCTCCCGCTTGATGTCCTCGACGTTGTTAAGGCGGCCCCGCTCGGCAAGAATCTCGAGGAAGCGGGTCAACTCGCCGGTGAAGAGGATCAACTGGTCGGGGTTGCAGCAGACAAAGAGCAGTTCGGGGAGGCGGTCGAGGGCTTCGGCTTCGAGCAGGTTGGAGTAGATCTTGTTGCGCAGGGCGATGGTGCGGATCTGGCCGCTATCATCCAGCTGGAAACAGCCGGCATCCTTCAGCGGCTGGGTGATGCCGTCACCGCCGCGGCCGATGAAGCACTCGGCACTGGTGTGGACGAAGAATGCGACCCCCAGCGCACCGGGGGGATGGACGCCGACCTCTCCCGCTTTCAGCATGCGTTACGTCCCTCAGGAACAAGTTTTAATTGTCATTGAGAAAGTAGGGACAGTTACTACTTTCTGCCAGCCCGTCCTTGTTGCACATTTGAGAAAGTAGTAACTGTCCCTACTTTCTATCCGGGGACAGGCACCCGAAGACGGTTGCCAGTCCCCTCAGGATCATTCGTGCTTCCACTCCGGGGTTCGCTTCTCGAGGAAGGCGGCGATGCCCTCGTGGGCGTCGGCCAGCTTCATCAGCTCGTCGAGATAGATCTTCTCCACCCGCTCGAGGTGCTCGAGCATCCGCTCCCGCTCGGCAAGCACGGTGGTCTTCTTGGCCAGGCGCACCACCGGTCGGGAGAGCTTGTCGATATGGGCCAGATATTCGTCCACCTTGGCGTCGAACTCCTCGACGGGATAGACCTGGTTCACCAGGCCGATCTCCTTTGCCTCGGCGGCACCGATGACGGCGCCCAGGGCATTCAGTTCCACCGCCTTCTTCAGCCCCACCTGCTGGGGCAGGATGCAGGCGGACACCGGCGGCAGCACCCCCACCTGCACCTCGGGCTGGCCGAACTTGGCCTTCTCCGAGGCGAGGACGATGTCGCAGAAGCAGGCCAGTTCACAGCCGCCGCCCAGGGCGGCCCGGCCCACCGCGGCGATGGTCAGCACATCGGTGGCGGCCAGGCGGCGGAAGATGCCGTGGAAACGGTCGATCATCTCGCCGACCTTGTCGTCGGTGTGGTCGGCCACGTCCACCCCGGCACAGAAGGCCTTGTGGTTGGCGCGGAAGACCAGCGCCGCCGGCAGGTCGTCACCACCCAGCACCTGGTCGAGCAGCGTGTTCAGCTCGGCCATCATCGGGTTGTGCAGCACGTTGAGCGGCTCCCGGTCAAGGGTGATGGTGGCCACCCCGCCTTCCCGTCCGTAGTGCAGGAACTCGTATTCGCTCATGGCACTATGACTCCCGCTTGATGATCAGGGCCATGCTCACCCCGCCGCCGCCGCAGATGCTGGCGATGCCCAGTTCCTTGTCGTTGCCCTTCAGCGCGTGGTAGAGGGTGACCACGATGCGGGCCCCGCTGATGCCGGTGGGATGGCCCAGGGCAATGGCGCCGCCATGGACGTTGAGCTTACTGCGGTCCCAGCCCAGCACCGCCTCGTTGGCCAGCACCTGGATGGCAAAGGCCTCGTTGACCTCGATCAGATCCATCTGGTCCAGGGTCATCCCGGCTTTGTCCAGGGCCGCGGGAATGGCCACACCGGGTCCCTCGCCCATGGTCTGGGGATCGCAGGCCACCTTGGAGGTGGCCACCAGCGAGAAGAGCGGGGTGGCCCCCAGGGCAGCCGCGTGTTCGCGGGAGGTGATCACCAGGCCGCAGGCGCCGTCGGACATGCCGCAGGCATTGGCCGCGGTGACCGTGCCGTCCTTCTTGAACACCGGTTTCAACCGCGCCATTTTTTCAATGGTGGTGTCGCCGCGGATGGTCTCGTCCTTGTCGAAGGTCACTTCCGGCTGCTTGCGTTTGGCCGGCACGATCACCGGCACGATCTCATCGTTGAACCAGCCGTTGGCCTGGGCCTTGGCCGCCTTGTGGTGGCTCTCCACGGCGAACTGGTCCTGGGCCTCGCGGGAGATGCCGTATTTTTCGACGAGGTTCTCCGCGGTGGCGCCCATGCCCACGCCGCAGAGCGGGTCGACGCTGTCGCACCAGCCGTCCTCCAGCTTGCGGTCGCCCATCTTGAAGCCGTCCCAGCGGCAGTTCTTCATCAGATAGGGGATGGTGCTCATGCTGTCCATGCCACCCACCAGCACCGCCGTGCTCTCGCCGAGGCGGATCGCCTGGGCGGCCATGGCGATGGCGCGCATGCCCGAGGGGCAGGCCATGTTGAGGGTGATCACCGGCACCTCGGTGGGGACGCCGCCCCGCACCGACGCGGTCCGCGCCGGGTTGGGACCGTTGCCCGCCTGGCGGCAGGAGCCGTAGATCACGTCGTCAACGTCGCCGCCGGCGATGCCGGCCCGTTCGTAGGCCGCCCGGATGGCCACTGCCCCGATGTCGTAGGAGGCGACGTCCCTGATGGTTCCGCCGAAGCGTCCCATGGGGGTGCGCACGGCACTGATTGCCACAATGTCGGATAAATCCACGTTTCGCTCCCCCTTAGATGTATTGTCCACCATCAACCTGCAAAACCTGGCCGGTGACGTGCCGCGCCGCCTCGCTGCAGAGGAAGGCCACCACGGTGGCCACCTCTTCGGGCTGGCCCAGCCGGCCGAGCACGATTTCGGCCAGTGCCGCATCGAGCACCTTTTCCGGCGCTTCGCGCATCATGTCGGTGGCGATCAGGCCCGGGGCCACAGCGTTGACGTTGACGCTGGCCCGGCCCAACTCACGGGCCAGGGCCTTGGTAAAACCGATGATGCCGGCCTTGGAGGCGGAATAGTTGGTCTGGCCGAACTTGCCCCGCAGACCGTTGATCGAGGTGACGTTGATGATCTTGCCCGACTTCTGCTCGCGGAAGATCGGCACCGCGGCCCGGGTGTAGTTGAAGTAACCCTTGAGGTTGGTGTCCAGCACCTGGTCCCACTGCTCTTCGGTCATCTTCCAGATCACGCTGTCGCGGTTGATGCCGGCATTGTTGACCAGGATGTCGAGACCGCCAAAGGTCTCCTTGACCGTGTCCACCATTTGCTGGGCGTCATCGAAGTTGGCCACGTCGGCTTTCACCGCCAGACCCTTGCGCCCCATGGCCTCAATGTCGGCCACCACCTGGTTGGCCTCGGTGTCGTGCTTGCGGTAGTTGATCGCCACGTCGGCGCCCTGCCGGGCCAGTTCCTTGGCGATGGCCGTGCCGATGCCCAGGCTGCCGCCGGTGACGATTGCCTTCTTTCCTTCCAGTGTCATGATGTGCCCTGCCCGCTTGGGATGTGAGTCACGCCGCCATGGAACCGCTCCGGAGACGGGACTCGGGTATCGTTTCGGTTGTCGTTCACCGCAACCTGCGATTTGGGAAGAAAATGCGAACGGACGTTCGAACTCGCAAGTGACAAATATTCAAGGATTTGTGCTGCGGCCCTGGGAATGGTCCGAGTTCGCCATACACGGGATTATCCCACAAATCACAGAAGAGTCAAGCTTTTCGCCCTCCATTTCCCCTTGACAGGTCCGTTGTGGTGGTTCATAGTGAATGGTGCGACGAATTGTGCCCTGGAGTCCCATTGCCGTGAAATCCCAGAAAAAATACGAACAAGTGTTCGACTCCGATTCGAACGGGGCCACCGCACCGAAACCGGCAGCGAACCGTCAAAATTTTGACGAAAAGCAACGGAACATTCTGCGAACGGCCACCGGTCTCATCGCCCGCGTGGGTTACGAGAAAGCGTCCATGCGGGCCGTGGCCCAGGCGGCCGGAGTCAGTCTGGCAGGATTGTATCACTACTTCGACTCGAAGGAGACGATGCTGTTCCTGATCCAGTTCCGCACCTTCACTTCGCTGCTGGGCACCCTGCGGGAGAACCTTCACGGGGTGGAGCAGCCGGAGGACCAGTTGCGGGTGCTGGTCAAGGCCCACGTGAGCTACTTTGCAGCCCATATGGACGCGCTCAAAGTCTGCTCCCACGAACTGGAATCGCTCAGCGGGCCGTCCCACGAGGAGATCCGGCGCATCCGCCACGACTATTATGAGCTGACCCGCTCGGTGATCGACCGGCTCATCGATTCAGCGGACAACGGGGCCACCCCGGACCGCTACGTGGCCACCATGTCGCTCTTCGGCATGCTCAACTGGCTCTACCGCTGGTATGATCCTGAACGTGACCGCTCGCCGTCCCTGGTGGCCAACCAATTGGCATCGCAGTTCCTTCACGGCATGCGGGGATATGCGGAAGGGAACGGGGGAACGGCGGGTAACGGGAAAAAAAGATGACGAACATATGGCTTCATTACGTCAGCTGTGGGCCGAGAGCAAGGCGTCGGCTGACGAAATCGCGCAGCATACTCTTGCGGTATGTGAGCGATTGAGGAAGCCGGCAACGCCGCTATCGGCCCTCAGATGAGGTAATCAAGGGAGACGTCGGTGTATATACCTGATTTCGAGTTGCACAGACCTGCCACCCTGGAACAGGCGGGCGCCATCCTCAAACAGCACGGTCTGGATGCCCGGTTGCTGGCCGGCGGCACCGACCTGCTGGTGGACCTGAAAACAGGCCGGGTGGTGGCCGACCACGTGGTGTCGCTCCACGGCATCGACGGCCTGCGCGGCCTGTCCATGGATGGCGGTACCCTGCGCATCGGGGCGCTGACCACGGTGAACCAGCTGAACGACGACCCGTTGCTGGACGGCCCCTTCTCCCCGCTCCGCGACGCCACCACCAGGATGGCGGCACACCAGATCCGCAACGCGGCCACAGTGGGCGGCAACATCGCCAGCGCCGTGCCCTGCGCCGACCTTCCCCCGCTGCTGATCACCATGAAGGCGGAAATCGTCCTCTGGTCAGGCAGCGGCGAACGTCGTCTCCCGCTGGAGTCGTTTTTCCTCGGGCCACGGCAGACAGTGGTGAAAGAGGGCGAGGTGCTCACTTCGGTACTGGTGCCACAGCCGCCCGCCGGTTTTGGTGCGTCCTACGCCCGGCTGGCGCACAGGAACGGCAACGGCATCGCCGTGGCCGCGGTGGCCGCCGGCCTGCAGCTGAAAGACGGGGTGATCGAGGAGGCGCGGGTGGTCCTCGGCGCAGTGGCGCCCATCCCGCTCTTCGCCGGGGAGGCCGGCACCGTGCTCGCCGGCCGTGGGCCCGACTCCGCGGCCTTCGCCGATGCGGCTGCGGCGGCAGAGAAGGCGGCCGAACCGATCTCCGACGTCCGCGGATCGAAAGAGTATCGACGGGACGTAGTGGGGGTGCTGACCACCAGGGCGCTGGAGGGCGCACTGGAGAGGGCGCAGGGCGGCCACGGGGCCGGGGAGGTGAGCCAATGATTACCTTGACACTGCAGGTCAATGGCCAGCCATACACCACCGTGGTGGAACCGGGCGACACCCTGCTCGACGCATTGCGGGCCAAGCTGGGCCTCACCGGGACCAAGAAGGGCTGCAACGTGGGCGATTGCGGCGCCTGCACCGTGCTGGTGGATGGCGAACCGCTGAACAGCTGCCTCCTGCTGGCCGCCGAGATGGAAGGCAAGCAGATCACCACCATCGAGGGCCTGGCCGAGAACGGCAAGCTGAGCGCCATGCAGCGGGCCTTTGTGGAGGAGGGCGGGATCCAGTGCGGGTTCTGCACGCCGGGCACGGTGCTGTCGGCCACGGCGCTGATCAATCGTAACCCCGATCCCACCGATGACGAGATCAAGAACGCACTCGCCGGCAACCTCTGCCGCTGCACCGGCTATGGCGGCATCATGCGGGCGGTGAGGCGTTACAAGGAATACGCCGGCGACGGAGAGAGCCCGCCAAAGATCGACCACGGCACCAAGCCGCCGATATCCGATCCGAAGGACGGCGGGGTGGGCGTCTCCATCCCCCGGGTGGACTCGGCGGACAAGGTCACCGGCCGGGCGATCTACACCGCCGACATCCAGCTGCCGAACATGATCCACGGCAAGATCCTCGGCTCACCCTACGCCCATGCCATCGTGAAAAAGGTCGACGCGTCAAAGGCCCGGGCCCTGCCCGGCGTGCTCTGCGTGCTCACCGGCGACGAGGTCACCGACACGAAATACGGGGTCTCCCCGGCCCGCTACGACGAGCACGTGCTGGCCAAGATCGATGGCAAGGTGCGCCACGTGGGTGACGAGGTGGCCGCGGTGGCCGCCATCGACGAGAAGACCGCCGAACAGGCGCTGGATCTGATCGAGGTGGAGTACGAGGAGCTGCCGGTGGTGCTTGACCCCGATGCGGCCATGGCCGAGGGCGCCCCCCAGCTCCACGATCGCTACACGAAAAACGTCGGCACCCACGTCAAACAGAACTTCGGTGACGTGGAGCAGGCCTTTGCCGAGTCAAATCACGTTCGCGAGGAGACCTTCACCGGCAACAGCATCTACCAGTCGCCGCTGGAGCCCCACGCCTCCATCTCCACCTGGGACTACGACGGCACGCTGGTGCTCTACTCGTCCACCCAGGTGCCGCACTACGTGCAGTACATGATGGCCCACGTGCTCCACATCCCGCTGGGCCGCATCCGGGTGATCCGCCCCACGGTGGGCGGCGGTTTCGGCGGCAAGGCGGCCACCACCCCGCTGGATATCCTCTCCGCGCTGCTCAGCCGCGAGACCGGCCGGCCGGTGAAGATGATCTATTCCCGTTCGGAGATGTTCCACTACGGTCGCGGCCGGCACAAGCAGCACATGAAGATGAAGCTGGGCCTGGACAGTGACGGAGTGATCAAGGCCTTCCAGAGCGAGATCCGTCTCGACGGCGGGGCCTACACCTCCTTTGGCGTGGCCACCGCCTACTACGCCGGCTCGATGATGCCGACGCTGTATCACATCCCCAACTACAAGTATGACGGTTACCGGGTGATGACCAACAAACCGGCCTGCGGCGCCATGCGCGGCCACGGCGTGCCCCAGCCCCGCTTTGCCTTCGAGTGCCTGCTCTCGATGATGGCCGACGACCTGGGCATCGACCCGATCACCATCCGCAAGCGGAACGCCATGACACCGAAGACCCGGACGGTGAACGACCTGGAGATCGACAGCTGCGAGTTCCGGGCCACCCTCGACGCGGTGGAGACCGACAGCGGCTGGCAGGAGAAATACGGCAAGCTGCCCGAGGGCCGCGGCATCGGTATCGGCTGCGGCGGCTTTGTCTCCGGCGCCGGCTACAGCATCTACCGCGGCCAGGTGCAGCTGTCCCACGAGAAGGGGCGCGAGCACTTCCAGAAGAAATCGATCTTCCCCCACTCCAACGCGGTGGTGAAGGTCACCGAGGACGGCGAGGCGGCGGTGCTGATGATCGGCGCCGCCGAGATCGGCCAGGGCAGCGACACGGTGCTGAGCCAGATGTGCGCACAATCGCTGGGCATACCCGTCTCCAAACTGCGGATGCGCAGCGAGGACAGCGACATCTCGCCCATCGACCTCGGCGCCTACTCCTCGCGGATCACCCTGATGGGTGGCCACGCCGTCTCACGGGCCGGTGTGGACGTGGTGAACAAGATGCGGCCCTACGCCGCCAGGCTGCTCGACTGCAGCGAGGACGAGGTGGAGGTGGGCGGCGGCAAGGTCTTTGTCCGCGGCAATGAGGAGAAGAGCCAGCCCTGGGCCGAAGCGGCACGGAAATACTTCAACGACAAGGGCCCGCTGGTGGGCACCGGCTGCTACAAGCCGCCGGACGGCCTGGGCGGCGACTACAAGGGCGCCACCGTGGGCACCAGCCCGGCTTACTCCTTCGGCAGCTCGGTCTGCGAGCTGAAAGTGGACATGGGCACCGGCAAAGTGGACATCGACCGTTTCACCGACTCCCACGACTGCGGCACGCCGGTGAACCCCATGGCGGTGCACGGCCAGGTGGAGGGCGCCATCGTCATGGGCGCCAGCGAGACGCTGATGGAGGACGTGCAGTTCGACTCCCGGGGACGGATCCTCAACCCCGACCTCCACGGCTACATGATCATGACCATCAAGGACGCCCCGGAGATCTTCAGCGGCATCGTCGAGTCCTACGAGCCCCAGGGCCCCTTTGGCGCCAAGGAGATCGGTGAGGGATCCACCCTGCCGGTGCTCGGCTCGGTGGCCCACGCCATCGCCAATGCCACCGGTGTCTGGATCAAGGACCTGCCGATCACACCGGAGAAGATTCTCAAGGCGTTGAAAGAGAAGAAGTAGATCAGAGGAGGCAAAAAATGGGGACAGGCACCAAGGCGTGCCAGTCCCCATTTTTGTCCCCGCACCAATGTGCCCCCCTTGCTTGGCCCCTCTTGCTTGGCCCCCCTCTCTGCCCTTTCCCCAAAACAACTTTCAGATTAAATGGCACGGCATTTGCTGACTGCAGGGTGGCGGGCATTCACACCCGGGTCAATAGCGCCATGCAGATTGCCATTCGATATGTGGCAAGGGGGGGTATAATCAAAATGCGCCGAAAGAGGACGATGGCTCGAATCCTTGGCGGGCGGACTGACTCGTCCATCAGATTCGAGGAACTCTGTTCCCTCCTGGTGCGCCTCGGTTTCCACTCCAGAACCAAGGGAAGCCATCGCATCTTCTGGAGGGACGGCATCGAGGAATTGATCAACCTGCAGGCATCCGACGGGAATGCCAAACCGTATCAGGTCAAGCAGGTCCGCAGAGTCATCCTCAAGTACAACCTCGAAGAGGAACTCCAATGAACAAATACGAAATCAACATCTTCTGGAGCAACGAGGACAACTGTTTCGTGGCGGACGTGCCTGAGCTCCCCGGGTGTGCGGCTCATGGTGAAACCCATGAAAAGGCTCTCGAGAACGCCAAGGAAGCGATGGCACTCTGGATCGATACTGCACGCCAGGAGGGGCGGCCCATTCCGCAGCCGCAGGGCCGGGATCTCACTATCGTACGGTAGCTGCAAACCCGGGTTGACGGAATCGTCAACTCGGTTTCCTTGCTCGGCTCTGTGGCCCACGCCATCGCCAACGCAACCGGTGTCTGGATCAAAGACCTGCCAATCACGCCGGAGAAGATTCTCAAGGCGTTGAAAGAGAAGAAGTAGCGCCACGGCCGATGTCTGCCGCGGGGAAGATCTTCATATTCTGTGCGTCAATTGCTCAGCTGTGGATGATCGGTTGATTCTTGACAAGTAACTCTTGTTCATTTAGAGTCTTTCATGCGAAGAAAACCTGCAAAATCAACCTGTAAAATCAAAATTTGGAGGGGGATCTGATGAAAACCACCATGCGTTTGCTGCTTGTTGCCCTGCTGCTGGTCGTAGCCATTCCGGCCTACTCGGGTGAAGCCGTGCAGATGTGGAAATGCGAGATGGACGAAGGGACCACCGAGGAGCAAGTGGAAGCCCATGCTCAGGCGTGGCTCAAAATTGCGAAGAAAATAGAGGGTGGTGCGAACCTGAAAGCCTATGTCTATTTCCCGGTTGCCGTCAACGCTACCGGTGAGATGGATCTTATGTTTATTGTGGTCGCACCTTCTTTCGCGGAGTGGGGCACATTCTGGGATAACTACTTGACTTCTGCTGAGTTCACGGAATTGGAAACGCTGCACAAGGATTTAATTACCTGTCCGAACAGCGTCATTTGGGAAGCAATCGAAGTGAAATAGACCGCCCCTGGACCGGATTGCAGGGCCGTCAAATCGGGCGGCCCTGCAATCCGTCACTCAGTTCCTCTTTCGCCCATAAAGCCCATCCAGACGTCAGGACCGAAGAGGAGAGATTGTGTTTTCTCCTGGCTGTGTGTCGTCCTCCCCTCACAAAAATTCAACGTTGAGTCGAGATACCACCGGACCGGTTGCCCCGGATTCTCGCATCGTCGAGGTTGATATTGTCCGCGGCTTCGCTCTGTTCGGCGTGCTGCTGGTCAATATGTACGGTTTCGGCGCCGACTCGATCGCCTGGAACGCCCCCGCCGACAAGCTGGCGTTCGGCTTCATGCGTGTCTTTTTCGAGTCTAAGTCGTGGACGCTGTTCTCCATCCTCTTCGGCTTCGGCTTCGCGGTGCAGCTGCAGCGCACCCACGCACGGGGCCTCAGCATCCTCCCCACCTACCTCCGGCGGCTGGCCGTGCTCTTCGCCCTCGGTGCCGCTCACGCACTGCTCTACGACGGTGACATCCTGATGCTCTACGCGGAGCTCGGGCTCGGGCTTCTCGTGGTGCACCGTCTGCCCACCCGGATGCTCCTTCTCCTGGCCCTCGGGCTCATGCTGGTTTTTCCCCTGGCCCGCCTCGCCTCGGGCGACGACCGGCCCGCCGGGTCGGAAGAGATCCACAACATCGACGAAGCCCGCACCGAGCTCGAGCAGGAGCAGCAAGAGCACGTCTACGCCACCGGGTCACTTGCCGAGGTCGCGGCCGACAACGCCAGCGCGATCCCCGCGGATCCCCTCGAGGACGTCAACTCGCCGGAGTCCGGGCTGGCGGTCTTCGCCATGTTCCTCCTCGGGTTCGCCGTTGGCCGATCCGGGGTCCTGCGCGACATTCCCGGCCACGTGACACCGATTGCCCGCGTGCGGGCCTGGGGGCTGGGTTTCGGGTTCGCGGCAATGGGGGCGGAGCGGGTCCTCGCCGCCACCACCGGGTACGCACTGTTCCGGACACAGCAAGCCGGCCCGGGGGCCCAGTTCGCCGGCGATCTTCTCTTCGCCTTCGGGACCGTTGCGCTCGCCCTCGGCTATGCGGCAACACTCATCCTCGCCGCGAAAACTCCCCGTGGGAGAGCCGCCCTCGCGCCCCTGGCCGGGGTCGGCCGCCTGGCCCTCACCGTCTACCTGACCCAGACCCTGATGTTCAGCATCTTGTTCTACGGGTTCGGTTTCGGGCAGGCCTTTCGACTGGGGCCGGCCGCCGTCACCGCCTGGGCGGTGGTGATCTTCGCCGTGCAGGTCGTCGCCTGTCAGTGGTGGTCGAGACGATTCCGCTTCGGCCCCGCGGAGTGGTTGTGGCGCTCCCTGACCTACCTGAAGTGGCAGCCGCTGCGTCTCAGGACGTGATGCGGGAGGGTGCGTGCTCAACCCCTCTCACCGGCTCCGTGGGGCTGCCTTCGTAGGTGGCCGTGGGCAGGTACATCTCCTTCAGAACCAGGCTCAACGGCAGGAGCGTGGTCCGGGGTTCGATGACTGCACCGCCCATGACCGTGGTGCCGAAGTTGACGGTGCAGCCGTCCCGGATGTCGGTCAGCTTCACCTTCAGCATCATGTTCTCGAAGGTGTGAAACTGCAGGATGCCCGCCACAAAGCAGTCGCTACCGATGCACACCGCGTTCCAGTCGAAGGCCTGCATGGGTGAGGCGATGATCGTTCGTTTGCCGATCCGGCAGCCCATCCATCGCAGGATGGTATTGGAGAGCACCGTCCCGGCGGTAAACACCAATGGGATCCGGCACCAGGCAAAGAAGCAGTCCTGCACAAAAAAATAGGTGAAGTGCCGCAAGGACCAGAACCGCGTCGAGTGAGCAGAACCCCACCGGCTGCCGACGAGAAATTTTTTGATTCCGGCACCGGACACGACCAGCATGGCCTCCGCGGCAATCAAAGCAAAAATCGCGCTCACCACCGGGGGGCCGCCCGACCGCAGCAGGATGGTGTACAGCACCGCATAGACGAGCACGTTGGCGATGTGCAGAAAGCCGCTGCTGAGTATGTCATTGAGGACGACGCGCGCCAGAAAGAGGGGGAAACTCGGCAGTGGATGGGCATCATTCTCCGCCTCGAAGTCCGCACTGGCAAATCTCACCGGCGGGTTTCCAACCACGGTGATCGGCTCGCCGAGCCGCGACTGCATCTGGCGCCGGAACCGTATATCGCTACCCGGTGTGGAGACACCCAGCAGAAAGTTGGTCGGGAAGCGCCCGGACTCCACGACGCAGTTATTGCCGCTGAAAAAATTTGCGGGCATGTCGAGCGGGCGAAGCGTCAAGTGCTCGGCGCCATAGTCGAGCATATTGGTGAAGCTGCCGTTGGACCAGAACACCTGGGAGTCGGCGCTGGCAGCCTCCGGGACGAGGTTGAGCATCAGGTCGCACTCCGAGCCACCCACGCGCGGGAAACGCATGCCGGCCAGAGCGCGCAGGTACTGCCCGGTGATGGTCCAGGTCCAGACACGCTGGATCTGGTTCATCTTCTTCAGTCGGTACAAGAGGAGAGCAGCCCTGAGTCCGCGTGAGGGATACAGCCCGGGTGAGGAGCCTGTGCAGCGAAGAAAGAGGCAGACCAGCACCGAAATCAGGATGACGGTGACCCAGGTGGTGATCAAGGCGTAGAGGCCCATGTGCCAGACGATCTCGTGCAGGGGCGTTGTCTTGAAGTAATCAATGGCGAACTCGGTTTCTTTGACGGGTATGAAGGTGGCGGCGAACCAGGTGACCGCGGCGGTGGGAACCACCAGCAGCCAGAAGTCGAGGAAGATCTGCAGCAGAATGTTGAGAGTCTCCATGAACCAGGACGGGAAGCGGTAGCGGCAGAGCGAGGCGTCGGCAAACGAGATATGTTCAGCCTGGGAATACATGGCTCCATTCGTGCCGCCCATCGGCGGGTCCACAAGACCTGTCCCGGCAAAATCCGTCGGGAGATCGATGTGGACGGCGAAGGTGATGTGTTGACGATCACTTGGCTGTTCTACGTCCCACCGGGTACTGGGACCGACCGCCCGTCGGAAATCGTTCGCCTGCCGCTTGTGACCGCGCACAGGAGTGCCCCGCCCGGAGTTACGACGGTTGAAGACGGGCCCGGAGCGCGCGAACGACCGCCGTTTTCGGGGCGGTCCGGCCGGCTCGGTGGCGTGGTTGAGGTGGTGCAGCGGCGTCTCCGGCGGCTGTTCGGCCGCCACCGCGCCGACGGCCCTTCTCCGGCCGTCCGAGATCCGTAACACCATCGCCCGCCATGGCCCGTCGCATCCGCCTGATTCTGTCCGCCGAGGACTCGGCGAAGGCGCGAGAGATCCTCGCGGCGAACGCCGCCGCCCAGCCTTCCGGTGTTGCGGCCGTCCCTCCGGCCCGTCGCCCGTGGCGCATCGCCGCCGCCGTCCTGTTGGTCGTCGTCGTCGGGGGCGTCGCCTTGGCCCACTTCCGGCCCGAGTGGTTCGAGCGGGCGCCCGCGGTTCTGCAAGCAACCCTCGCCTGGATCTTGGAGCTGATCGTACGGCTGCGGGCGGTGCTCTTCGCCCCAAGCGAGTAAGCGCGATCGGTGCGGTTTTGTAGAGATACTCAGTCCGCTGTTAAGAAGCCGATCTGAGCGTTGGGAAGGGATTTGTGGCAACGAGGATGGCGTTGACCCGGCCGGCGCGGCGG
>RCNG010000967.1_pt1 | contig 14017 bp, 12 predicted proteins | sample 2041371 | NCBI WGS metagenome assembly RCNG01 (sample SAMN09708227, study PRJNA481090) | Marine sediment metagenome, whole genome shotgun sequencing project. | biome: marine sediment; feature: ocean; material: sediment; isolation source: Sewage treatment plant 1 marine sediment (STP1) ... | reverse complement strand
GTTGGTGTTAACCGTGATCGCAATTGGCCTTTCGGCCTGTAGCAGCGGTTCGGACGACCTCGACCAGTACATAAACACGGTTAAACAACGCCCTGGCGGCCGCATCGATCCGTTGCCGGAAATCACACCTTACGAAGTCTTCAGCTACATTGCGGACAAACAAGGCATTCGGTCACCGTTTCGACCTGACACGCCGCAATCATCGGGTGGTGGCACTGGTCCCCGACCCGATGTCGAGCGCAGTCGCGAATATCTGGAAAGCTTTCCACTGGATTCGCTGGGTATGGTCGGGACATTGCATATCAACGAAACGATGTACGGTTTGGTACAAACGTCCGACGGTCTGATTCACCGCGTCATCCCCGGTAATTACATGGGACAAAATGACGGACGAATTACGGAAATTTCTGAATCAGAAATAGGCGTGATAGAAATTATTTCTGATGGAATCGGCGGCTACATCGAAAGAGATGCCGCGGTTGGTCTTTCAGACTGACACCTGAATGGAACTGGGAGTTATAGGAATGATGCTCAAATTAAATCCGACAACCGGGCGCCGCACAACAGCGGTGACAAAACTGGTTGTATTGGTACAGGCGGCGCTGCTGCTTCTCTGGGGTGCTACTGCTAGTGCACAGGAAGGCAATCGGCTCCAGGATATTCAGGTACAAAGCTTGCCCGGCCAGCGCGTCGAGTTGAAGCTCATCATGAGTGATGAAGCACCTGAACCGCTGGCATTTACGATTGAAAATCCCGCGCGGATTGCACTCGACTTGCCGGATACCACATTGGGGCTGACAGCACGTCGTCGTGATGTGAATCTCGGACCGCTGAATACGATACTGACTGCAGAGGCCAATGGCCGTACGCGTGTCGTACTGAATCTCGGCTCCATGGTTGAATACAGTACCGTTCGCAGCGGAAATACGGTGACCATCATTTTAGGTGATGGAGACGACTACAGCGCAGGCTCTACCCAGTTCGCCAGCGCAGCAACGTCAGAAGACCGTTCATATGCAGCGCCGGGCAACCGCGCAATCTCCAGTGTTGATTTCCGTCGCACACGAGACGGCGGCGGTCGAGTCGTTGTTAACCTGACCGACCCATCTACGCCTGTAGACATTCGACAGGAAGGTGGTCGAGTCGTTGCTGTCTTTAAAGACACGAGCTTGCCGGCCGAGTTGATGCGTCGCCTTGACGTTATGGACTTCGCGACGCCGGTCACGACGGTTGACGCACTGCGCACTAATCTCGATACACGCATTGTTATCTCGGCGGAGGGCAAGTATGAGCAGCTTGCGTATCAGTCGGACAACGAATTCACGATCGAAATTAATCCCGCGCCGGAAACGGCTGACACCGAGTCAAGCCTTTTCTCCGAAGAGAAAGAATACGAAGGTCAGCGTCTGACGTTGAACTTCCAGGACATCGAAACACGCGCCGTACTGCAGCTGTTGGCTGAAACTTCGGGCAAGAACATCGTTGTATCTGACACGGTTCAGGGCAATGTAACGTTGCGCCTGCGCAATGTCCCCTGGGATCAGGCGCTCGATATAGTAATGACGACTAAGGGTCTGGACATGCGCCAGAACGGAAACGTCATCATGGTAGCGCCGGCTGAAGAAATCGCAGCACGCGAAACGGCCGACCTCGAAGCTCAGCTCGCAATCAGCGAACTCGAACCGATGTACTCCGAGTTCCTGCAAGTCAACTACGCGAAGGCGAGCGACCTTGCTAATCTGATCACCGGTGGCGGCGGCAGTAACTCAATGCTGTCAGACCGCGGTAGCCTCGGTGTCGACGACCGAACAAACACACTGCTCGTTCAGGATACCGCAGAGCGCTTGCAGGACGTTCGTCGCATGGTTCGAACACTTGATGTTCCGATCAAGCAGGTTCTCATCGAGTCACGCATTGTGGTTGTCAACGATGACTTCAGTCGCGACCTTGGTGTTCGTCTGGGCATTACGACCGACAACATCGGCCCTCGCGACCTCTTGGTTACGTCGGGTAGTGGCGCTGGAGCCAACAATTACCTGGGCTCCATCGTGGACGCGTTCAACGATCCGACCGGTGCTACGCCAATCGAATTTCCGGCCCAGAATGATCGCTACAATGTGAACCTGCCGGTCGCAAACCCGGCGGGACGGTTCTCGCTGGCGCTTCTTAAGAGCGACATTCTGGTTGACCTCGAACTTTCGGCACTGGAAGCAGAAGGCCGTGGTGAGATCGTATCAACACCACGTGTTATTACGGCAAACCAGAGCGAGGCGACGATCAAGCAGGGTGTGGAGATTCCGTACCAGCAGTCATCGTCATCAGGTGCGACAACCATCCAGTTCAAGGAAGCTGTTCTGGAGCTGGTCGTGACACCGCAGATTACTCCGGACAACAACATCATCATGGACTTGCGAGTCAGCAAAGATAACGTCGGCGAAATTATTTCGACGGGTGGCCTGGGCGGTACGGTACCGAGTATTGATACTCGCTCCGTCGAAACACAGGTACTCGTGGCAGACGGTCAAACGGTTGTGCTAGGCGGCATCTACGAAACCGAGCGTCGCGAGACCATCAGCAAGGTACCGTATCTCGGTGATATCCCGTTTGTTGGCGGTTTGTTCCGCACCAAACAACGAACGAATAACAAGGCCGAGCTGTTGATCTTTGTTACGCCGCGCATCCTTGAGGAAGGCTCAAGCATCTACTAAGCTGCGTATCTCAATCGAACAAGAAAGCCAACCTTCGGGTTGGCTTTCTTTTATAAAACACAGTGGCGAATGAAACATCCCAAAAACATCTTCTTGATAGGCCCCATGGGCGCAGGCAAATCGGCTGTCGGGCGTTATCTTGCGCGGACATTGCACTTATCCTTCGTCGACAGCGACGACGAGATTGAGTCGCGTACCGGGGTGGATATTCCGTTTATCTTCGAAAAGGAAGGTGAGGCCGGATTTCGCAAGCGCGAAGCCGTGGTGATCGATGATCTGAGCAAGATGGACGGTGTCATTCTGGCAACAGGAGGCGGAGCCGTTGTCGACGCGGATAGCCGCAGCCGTCTGGGTGGGCGCGGATTCGTTGTTTATCTGTTTACGACGGTGGAACAGCAGGTCCTGCGAACCCAGAAAGGCCGTGAGCGCCCGTTACTTGAGAAAGCAGATCCACGCGCGACGCTACAAGAACTACTCGATGTACGCGACCCGATGTATCGCGAGATTGCGGACATCGTTGTCGACACGGACGGCCGCAAAGTCAAATCCGTCGCGGACGAGATCATCGAACAAGTCTCGTAGGAGCGCGCCTTGCGCGCGACTATTGATGTAATCTACAAAAATGAGTGCGCATAATACGATTACAGTCCATCTGGATGACCGCAGCTATCCGATCGTCATAGGAGACGACCTGCTGGACGGAGAGTTTGATCTCGCAAAGTATGTCGTGGGTGACGACTGTCTGATCGTAAGCAATGTGACCGTCGCACCGTTGTACCTAGACCGAATTTTGCCCAACCTGGCAGGCAAAAACATTACGTCAATCGAACTGCCTGATGGCGAGTCTTACAAGACCGTTGCGACGATGCAGGCCATTCTTGATCAGCTCGTCGCATCCGGTGCCAATCGCGATACGACCGTCGTCGCCCTCGGCGGCGGTGTCGTCGGCGATATTACGGGCTTCGCGGCGGCCTGCTACATGCGCGGCGTTTCCTTCTTACAGATTCCTACAACACTGTTGGCGCAGGTTGATTCGTCGGTCGGCGGAAAAACAGGCGTGAATCATCCCGAAGGGAAAAACCTCATCGGCGCATTCCATCAACCTCGCGTTGTGATGATAGATACCAGCACCCTGACTACGTTGCCCGACCGTGAACTAAGAGCCGGGCTCGCGGAGGTCATCAAATATGGCGCGACCTGCGATGCCGGGTTTTTTGAATGGCTGGAACAAAACATCGACGCGCTGTTGGATAAACAGCCCGCCGCGCTCGCTCATGCCATCCAGCGTTCCTGTGAACTAAAAGCCGAAGTTGTCGCCGAGGATGAACGTGAGGTGGGACGACGGGCAATTCTGAACTTTGGCCACACCTTTGGACATGCGATCGAACACCGCCTGGGCTATGGCGAGTGGTTACATGGCGAGGCGGTCGCCGCAGGAATGCTCATGGCCGCTGAGCTGAGCGGCATTGAAGACGTTGATCTGCAACGCCTGCGCACTCTGATACAACGCGCGGGACTGCCGACGGTGGCGCCGCACATCGAGCCTGAGGACTGGATGGCGGCAATGGGTATGGACAAGAAGGTTCTGAAAAAACAATTGCGATTCGTTCTGTTACGAGAGCTCGGCGATGCCCACTCAACGCCAAACTTTGACGTGGAGCGACTGCAGCGAATCGTGGGTGCCAACGCCTGATGACTGCGGCCCTCGCAGTGTACGCCGCTGATGAAGCACTGAGCCGTGGCCGACGATTCTCTGAGCCGCCTTCGGCGTATCGTGGGGAGTATCAACGCGATCGAGATCGTATTATTCATTCAACCGGATTCAGGCGTCTGGTCTACAAAACCCAGGTATTCGTGAACCACGAGGGCGATCTCTATCGCACGCGCCTTACGCACTCCCTTGAAGTATCCCAAATCGGCCGAACGGTCGCGGTTGCGTTGAACCTTAATGAGCCGTTAACAGAGGCGATCTGTCTGGCGCACGACATCGGCCATACGCCGTTCGGCCACGCCGGACAAGATACGCTGAATGCCTGCATGAAGGACTACGGCGGCTTTGAACACAATCTACAGTCGCTGCGCGTTGTTGACCTGCTCGAAGCGAAGTACGCCGACTTCCCTGGCCTGAACCTTATGTTCGAAACTCGAGAGGGAATTCTCAAGCATTGTTCGGCGCGCAATGCACGCGAGCTCGGTGATGTCGGCGAGCGCTTCCTCGAACGCAAGCAGCCCGGCCTCGAAGCGCAGATTGCGAACGTCGCGGATGCGATCGCCTACAACAATCATGACGTTGACGACGGTTTTCGCGCCGGCTTGCTGACTTTGGGGCAGCTCACGGAACAGCCATTGTTTGCGATGCACCATGACGAAGTGCGCCGTCGATACCCCGACCTTGAGGATCGTCGCCTGATTTACGAAATTATCAGACGCATGATCGGCGCCGTTGTCGGTGACCTGATTGTGGAAACGCGTCAGCGTCTCGCGGCCGCCGCACCCGGATCAATAGAGGATGTGAGAAACGCCGAAAAGCCCCTGGTTTCAATGTCAGATGAAATGTATGAACAGCATGTTTCGCTGAAGCGCTTTCTCTATAAACACCTGTACAGCCATGAGCAGAAGCTGGAGATGACCCGCAAGGTTCAGGCGATGGTCAAGGACCTGTTCTCAGCCTATATGGACGATGTCAGTAATATGCCGGTGCAGTTTGCCACTCCGGCGGGTGAGGCCGAGGGTGCTGATCGTGCGCGAATCGTCGCCGACTATATCGCAGGCATGACCGATCGTTATGCGATCTCAGCACACGAAACCCTCACAGACTGATAGAATTCGCGGCTTGCAAGAAAACGAAGGAAGCCCTCGTTGATTCACAAATCCATACCCAATAAGGAACGTCTGATTTTCGCGATGGATGTTCCTGATTGCGATCGGGCGCGCGCGCTGGCCGAGGAGCTTGGCGATGCCGTTACATTCTACAAGATCGGTCTCGAGCTGATGATGAGCGGCGAATACTTCGAATTGTTGGACTGGTTGCTGGCTCGCGACAAGAAGGTCTTCTGCGATCTGAAGTTTTTCGACATCCCGGCCACCGTCGGATCGGCAGTACGACAGCTGCAAAACAGAGGTGCGTCGTTCGTGACCGTGCATGGGAATCGCTCGATTATGGAGGCGGCAGCCGAGAACAAGGGCGACAGCCTCAAAGTACTGGGCGTTACGGTGCTGACAAGTCTGGACCGGGGCGATTTGGATGACCTCGGCTTCGATTGTGATATCGAAGCACTGGTTCTTTCGCGTGCACGGCAGGCGCTGGACGCGGGATGCGACGGCGTGATTTCGTCCGGTCTCGAAATTCCGAAACTGCGTGAGTATGTCGACAACAAGCTGCTGGTGATTTCGCCCGGCATTCGTCCAGTAGACAACAAACCCGAAGGCGACCAGAAGCGTGTGGTGACAGTGGAAACCGCATTTTCAAATGGCGCCGACTATATTGTGGTTGGTCGGCCGATTCGTGACGCACAAAACCCGCGCGCGGCTGCCGAAGCCATGCAGGCCTCCATAGAATCCCAGGTGAGCAACTAATGTCTGAACTCAAAAACGATGTATTCCTGCGCGCCCTGATGCGGCAACCGGTATCACGAACCCCTGTCTGGATCATGCGGCAAGCCGGCCGATACTTGCCGGAATATCGCGAAGTTCGCGCTCAGGCGGGTGATTTCATGAGCCTGTGCCGTAATCCCGAGCTCGCCTGCGAGGTTACTATGCAACCGCTGAGACGCTACAAGCTCGACGCGGCGATACTGTTTTCTGACATCCTGACTGTGCCCGATTCAATGGGCCTCGGGCTGTATTTCGTCGAGGGGGAAGGGCCGAAGTTTAAGAATCCGGTGCAAACAGCCGCGGCGATTCGAGACCTCAAAGTTCCCGATGTCGAGGGCAAACTCGGCTACGTATTTGATGCCGTTCGAACGATACGCCGCGAACTGAACGGCGAAGTGCCACTGATCGGCTTTGCAGGCAGCCCGTTCACGGTGGGCACCTATATGGTCGAAGGCGGATCGAGCCGTGAGTTTCCTACTATCAAGGCGATCGCCAAAGATGCGCCAGATGTTCTCGATCACCTGATGAACATCGTGGCTGAGACGACTATTGAATACCTGAACGGCCAAATCGAAGCGGGTGCGCAGGCCGTTCAGATCTTTGATACCTGGGGTGCTGCTCTTGAGGGCGACGACTTTCGGCGCTTCTCGATGGCCAGCATGCAGAAGATCGTTGATGGCTTGATACGCGAGAAAGACGGTCGAAAGATCCCGGTCATACTGTTCACGAAGGGCGCGGGTCCATTGCTTACGGACCTGGCGGAGACCGGTTGCGATGCGTTGGGCGTCGACTGGACCACCGATCTGGCAACCGCACGCGAATACGTTAGTGACAAGGTTGCTCTACAAGGCAACCTGGATCCGGGAACGCTGAGAGAGTCACCCGATGTCATACGTCAGGGCGTCGCGGACACATTGGCCAGCTACGGCAAAGGACCGGGGCATGTGTTCAACCTCGGCCATGGAATCACGCCCGACATCGACCCGGATCATTTGGGTGCGTTAGTTGATGCCGTGCATGAGCTGAGTCCGCAATACCACGATTGATCCGGTGCCACGCGACATCAGTCACGCATTTCGATTTCCAGAATTTGGCACTGCTGGACGACGTCAGGATTGCCGCCACCGTGAGCTTCGGCGTCCGCCCAGGCGACTTCGCCGAACTTGAATTCCTGCATTCGCTCGCCGCCCTGGCCATCGCTCTCGAGCCAGGCACAAGTTTGCAGATACACGAGCAAGCGATCCGGATGAGCGTGTAGTGGCTGCGTCTCACCATTTCGAATCGTTTGCCGGATCACACGTACTTGCTCGTTCTCGAACTCCATTTGATAGATATGCGGCGCAACCCGGATCGGGTCCAGTGCTGCGGGCACTGCGGCGGCGACAACCGCCGCCAGCAGTAGCAAAGGTAATAGAGATATAAGCTGGCTCGCGCGCATGACGGGCCTCCTGCATTATTCGTCGCGAAGTTCTCGCCTGAGGATTTTTCCGACATTCGTCTTCGGTAATTCGTCTCTGAATTCCACGATACGAGGTCGCTTGTAGCCGGTTAGATTTTCCCGGCAGTGATCAATGATGTGCTGTTCGGTGATGTTGTCGTTCTTGCGGACAACGAAGACCTTGACGATTTCGCCGGAGCGTTCGTCCGGCAGGCCTATTGCGGCAGCTTCAAAAACGCCCTCAAGTTCGACGATGACGTTCTCGATCTCGTTTGGATACACATTGAAACCCGACACCAGAATCATGTCCTTTTTGCGGTCCTCAATGAACGTGTAGCCATCGTCATCCATGCGCCCGATGTCTCCGGAACGCAGCCAACCGCCCGGCAGCATAACGTCCGCCGTATCGACCGGTCGTTGCCAGTAGCCTTCCATGACCTGTGGCCCCCGAATACAAATCTCGCCGACCTCGTTGACAGACAATGGATTCCCGTCATCGCCCGCGATCATGACCTCGGTTGAGGGCAAAGGGAGTCCGATCGTACCGGTGAAATCACTGTCAATTCTGCAAACCACTGCGGCGGGGGAGGTTTCAGTCAAACCGTAGCCCTGCAGAATTGTGACTCCCGTCTTTTCCTTCCATTCCTTGGCAATGGCGGGCTGTACCGCCATCCCACCCCCGATGCAGACGCGAAGGTGGCTGAAATCGATATCGGAGAAGCTCGGCGCGTCCATAAGTGATGCGAAAATCGTATTGACACCGGTGAACAGGTTGAAATCGAATTTCGCAATTTCCTTAGCAAAGCCCTCGAAATCGCGTGGGTTCGTAATCAACACATTCTCGCCGCCCTGAGCCATGACGGTTAGGCAATTCCCTTGCAGAGAAAATATGTGATAAAGCGGCAGCGCCGTAATCGCGATAATCGGTTCGACGCCGACGTACGCGTCGGCCTGCCAGGTGATAGTTTGTTGCACATTAAAGATCATGTTGCGATGACTGAGCATCGCGCCTTTGGAGACGCCCGTCGTACCGCCGGTGTATTGGAGATACGCAATATCGGCGTAACCAATATCGATCTCATTCAACGCCTTTCCGCTGCCAGCACGCAGTGCTTGTCGAAAAGTAACGTTCTTGCTGAACGAAAATGCGGGTACCGACTTCTTGATGTAGCGCAGCGCGAAATTGGTCAGGACACTCTTGGGCCAGCTTAAAAGATCGCCAACGCTTGTCGTTACGACACTCTCAACGTCGGTGTCCGCAATAACGTCTTGAAGAATGTGGGCGAAGGTTTCGAGAATAATGATGCACTTCGTGCCCGAGTCCTTCAGCTGGTGCTTTAGTTCGCGCGCCGTATATAGCGGGTTGACGTTGACGACGACGAGGCCGGCGCGAAAAATGCCACACATGGCGACCGGATATTGCAGAATATTCGGCAACATTATCGCGACACGCTCGCCGCGCGTCAGGCCGAGCGTATTTTGCAGATAACAGGCGAACTGCATCGACAATCGATCGAGCTCGGCATAACTGAGCGTTCTGCCCATGTTCGTGTAGGCGGCATTCTCAGGATATTTTTCAAATGCCTGCTCGAACAGGTCCCGAACAGATCGGAATGGTGGCGTCGGCACTTCTTCTGGCATGCCGGGCGGATAGGATTTGAGCCAAACTTTTTCCAAAATAATCCCCTGGTGATTTGTCAGCGCTGTTCGGTTGCTTCCCCGGCCTGGCGCTGAACCAGTGTACCGCGAATTATCGGCCAGGCGTTTTCCAGCAACATGGGTTGAGCCTCGGCGTTGGGGTGAATGCGGTCATCTTGCAGAAGTTCATCGTTCAACGCGATGCCCTCCATAAAAAACTCTATCCACTGCACGCCGAAATCTTCAGAAACCTGGCGAAAGACACCCTCAAATTCCGCGGAATATCGCGGCCCGTAGTTGCTGGGGATTCGAATCCCCAGCAGAACAACAGCCGCACCGGATTCCTTCGCTCGTTCCACGATTCTGGTCAGGTTGGCTTTCATTCGGGCCGCCGGAAATCCGCGTAAGCCGTCGTTGCCGCCCAGCTCGAGAATGACCAGCGCCGGAGAAAAGTCCGAAAGCGCTGATTCAATACGTGTGGCACCGCCCTCGGTCGTTTCGCCGCTTATGCTGGCATTAATGACTCTATGTTCGTACCCTTGTTCTTTGAGGCGGGCCTGCAACAAAGCGACCCAGGACTGGTCAACATCAATGCCGTAACCCGCACTCAGGCTATCGCCAAATATGACAATGGTCGGCGCCTCGGCACACTCCGCTTGAGCGGCCGTCAACAAAATCAGCAGGGAAACAATTATTCGCATGTCGGATCGATTATCAAACGGAAATAAGCCAAATGGGATCAATGTCCTCGAGGCTCATGAGCTAAGTAAAGAGGTTAGCAGCCCCGAAGGGACTCTGACCATTCTTTCCGGCGTCAGTTTCACTATTTTGGCCGGAGAATCGGTCGCGGTCGTCGGCCCTTCCGGCGCCGGAAAATCGACGTTGCTTGCTTTGTTGGCTGGACTGGACCTGCCAACGACCGGACACGTAGTACTGAATTCAGCCAACCTGTCCACGCTTGACGAGGATGGCAGGGCGCAGCTCAGAGCAGAAAGTGTTGGCTTCGTCTTCCAGTCCTTTCACCTGGTACCGTCTTTAAACGCGCTGGAGAATGTCATGCTGCCGCTCGAACTGGCCGGTCGGCGCGATGCACGTGCGGCCGCACGCGGCATTATCGAGAAAGTAGGGCTGCAGGACCGCTGGAGCCATTATCCTGCGCAATTGTCCGGCGGTGAAAAGCAGCGGGTTGCGATCGCACGGGCTTTTGCGACCGAACCGGCCGTTCTGTTCGCGGATGAGCCAACCGGCAATCTCGACAGTCGCACCGGTGCCACGATCATGGAGTTAATGTTCGATCTGAATCGCAGCTCACGAACGACCCTCGTGCTGGTAACGCATGACCTGAATCTGGCGGAACGATGTGACCGAATTCTGTCGCTGGACGTCGGCAAGTTGGTCAGTGACGAAAGGCCGGCCGGGTGAAGGCACTGCTATTTGCCTTGAGAAGCTTCGGTCGAGAGCTTCGGTCGGGTGAGGTTCTGGTTCTGTTAGCCGCAGTCAGTCTTGCTGTCGGCGCACTGACGGCGGTTGGCTTCCTGACAGACCGTATCGGCAAGGCCATTGCGCGACAGGCGAATGAGGTGCTGGCGGCCGATCTGCGGCTTCGTTCGCAGGAGCCGGTCCCGGAGGAGTGGAGTGATCTGGCTCATAGCTATGGTCTCGATACCGCACAGACTCTGTCGTTCCCGTCAGTCGTCTTCGCCGGTGATGAAAATACACTCGCGACAATCAAGGTTGTCAGCGAACACTACCCTTTGCGTGGCAGCGTGCGCGTGGCCGACGTGTTGTTTGGCGAGCAGCGCGTGGCTGACGGCATTCCGGCGAGCGGCGAAGTCTGGGCGGACGGTGCGTTGCTCGCCCGCGTCGGCGCCGATGTGGGCGACACGCTGGCTGTGGGTGAACTGGATCTGCGTGTATCCGCCATATTGACGTATCGACCCGATCAATCAATCGGTTTTGCATCGCTCGCGCCATCGCTGATGATGAACATCGCGGACATATCGAAGAGTGGGCTGATCGGCGAAGGAAGCCGCGTTGGCTACGCGCTTCTGGTTGCCGGAGATGAAACGGCGGTAACGGATTTTAACGAAGCGATTGAGGACCAATTACCAGAATCGGTCCGGGTTCGGAGTCAGGAAGAGAGCAGCGAGCGGGCGTATACCGCAGCTGACCGCGCACAAAGATTCCTGTCTTTAACGGCGATAATCAGTTTATTGTTGAGCGCCGTCGCCGTTGCGATGTCTGCCAGGCGGTTTGCGCACCGACGTATGGATGCGGTCGCGCTGATGAAGAGTCTGGGGGCTACGCAAGGCTTCGTGATTTCGGTCGCTCTCGTGCAGCTGCTTCTGTTGGGTGTTCTCGGCATCCTGTTGGGTAGCATCATTGGATTCGCCGCCGAGGAGATGCTGTCGCGAATTCTGCTGGATCTCCTGCAGCAGGATGAGTTGCCGCGGACAGGGTTGGAGCCGGTGTTTCTCGCAAGCATGAGCGCCATTGTGTTGTTACTCGGTTTTGCTCTTCCGTCGTTGATCCAGCTTCGCAATACGCCGCCGTTGCGTGTGTTGCGCCACGACGTTATGCCACCCGCACCGTCCCGATTTTTTGTCGCCGGACTGGCACTGCTGGCCGTTGCCGCACTGCTCTATAGATCGGTGGGTGACGTAAAGATGTTGTTTATCCTGATAGGTGGAATCCTGATAATCGCCGGCTTGCTGTATGCCGTTGGTCGAGGCCTCGTTGCTCTGGTTGGGCGGGCGCGTTCCGGCGTTGGCGTTTCGTGGCGCTATGGTCTGGCGAACGTTTCGCGCCGTGGGCGCGATAGCGCTGTACAGGTTGTCGCATTCGGGCTCGGAATTACGGTGTTGTTATTGCTGACGCTCGTGCGAACAGATCTGTTGGACGGGTGGCGCGAGACGCTCGGCGACGATGCGCCCAATCATTTTCTCATCAACATCCAACCGCAGGAAATCGACGCGGTAGCGGCCTTGTTCGAAGCCAACAAGGTCGCGAGACCCGAGTTTACGCCGCTCGTACGTGCGCGCATGACAACGATCAATGACGAGTCAGTGAAGGACCGTGAATTTCTGAACGAAGAAGGTAAGTGGTTCACGAATCGTGAACAGAACCTTTCTTTCGCGGCAAATTTGAGTCCAAGCAATGAACTCGTCGAAGGCGAGTGGTGGCCGGAGAATTACAGTGGTCCACCGCTGGTTTCTTTGCAGGACGAGGCCGCGATTAACGCTGGGCTGAAAATCGGTGACCGGGTGAAATTCTTCGTAGCCGGGCGCGAAGTCGAGGCAGAAGTTACGAGCACCCGAAAAATCAACTGGGATTCGTTTGAGCCGAACTTCTTTATTGTTCTGTCACCCGGCGCACTCGATGGTATGCCGACGACTTACATTTCGAGTATGCGAATTGCGGATGACAAGCAGGCGATGCTGGTCGATTTAGTGCGTTCGCATCCGAGTATCTCGGTGATTGATCTCGGCGCGATTCTCGAGCAGGTACGAGGGATCATCGAAAAGGCGAGTCTCGCAGTGCAGGCGGTTTTCTTGTTTACACTGGCGGCAGGCATCGCCGTTCTGTTTGCGGCAGTGCAGTCAACGATGGATGAGCGGCGCTTTGAAAGCGCGATTCTGCGTGCACTGGGGGCACGACGTCGTACCGTATTCGCTGGCGTCATGGCGGAGTTCGCAGCGCTGGGGACCGCGGCCGGCGTTCTGGCGTCAGCGGGTGCATCGGTGTTGGCGTACCTGGTGGCTACCAGGGTGTTTGAACTGCCCTACGCGTTCAGCCCAAGCATCTGGCTGGCCGGTGTATCCGCTGGCGTGATCATCGTTTGTCTCAGCGGGTATTTTGCCGCTCGTGGCGCCGTGAACGCGAAGCCTGCCGATGTTCTTCGCAGTGTGGGCACCTGATGGAACACAAACTCTCCTGTGGGGTTGTCGCGGTTCGCAAGACGGACGAGGGCTGGAAAACCATCCTGCTGCGGGCGTTTCATCATTGGGATTTTCCAAAAGGCATTCGTGAGCCCGGTGAAGATTCGATGGAGGCTGCGCTGCGTGAGGTCCGCGAGGAAACCGGAATTGTCGATCTCGAGTTCGATTGGGGTGATCGTTTCTTTGAGACCGGGCCCTACAGTAAAGGCAAGGTCGCCAGATACTATCTTGGTAGCACTGAGCAGGAAGATATCGTCATGGGCATCTCGCCCGAGACCGGCGAGCCTGAGCATCATGAATGGCGCTGGGTGAGCTTCGATGAGGCCTATGACCTCGGCTCGCCACGCGTGCGCGGCATCGTGCAATGGGCGAGGCAGATCGTTGGCGCCTAACGACTCGTCGTAATAGTCAAAACTCGAGTATTACAACTAGGCTACGCGGTTTCTCTCACGACCATCGAGAAAGGCGGCCACATTCAATGCAAGCTCGTTGATCGCCGCCTGGCGAGCCTCATTAGTTCCCCAAGCGACGTGAGGGGTTACTAAAAAATTTGGACTGTCGAAATCGAGCAAAGGATCACCGTCGACAGGAGGCTCGGTCGGCAAGACGTCGATAGCAGCGCCCCCGATGTGGCCGTTGTGCAGCGCTGCAACCAGAGCCGTCGAATCCACCAGTCCGCCACGTGCTGTATTGATCAGAAT